>Ga0164295_10000145_pt1 | contig 58677 bp, 45 predicted proteins | sample GEODES006metaG_FD_111798 | JGI IMG/M metagenome (GOLD analysis project Ga0164295, IMG submission 111798) | Oligotrophic lake water microbial communities from Sparkling Lake, Wisconsin, USA - GEODES006 metaG | ecosystem: Environmental > Aquatic > Freshwater > Lake | place: USA: Sparkling Lake...
CATTCTCGCAGGGAAATTCGCCACCTATGGGAGCATCGCAATTCATCTGATTGTGGTTGTTCGGCAGGTGGCTGCAGGCAGCAGTCGATGGACTGTTGAGGATTCGGCAAGCTTACCGGCTACAGTTAAAATGCCGACACACATTCTCATGCGGTTGGCGTTCGTCCTGAGGTTTGCTGGTCTAACTGAGTTAAGCTGAAACGTGCTTTTGGCGCGGTTTCGTAACCAATTGCTCAATCTGCTGGATCAGATCACGCGATAGCAATGTCTTGCTTTGCTGCGGAAGTGGTATCGATTTTTCTCCTGGAAAACAAAGTGTCACTGCATTTTCGGGACTCTCAAAGCCAATGTCAATCTGGGAGACATCATTGGCGATGACAAGGTCGCAGCCCTTACGAGTCAGCTTATCATGGGCATTTGCGATGAGGTTTTCTGTCTCTGCGGCGAAGCCGACGAGGATGCCAGAGAATCCAAATACCTGTCGAGCGGAGCCTAGGATGTCTTCGGTTTTTTCTAATGTTAGAGTCAGTATAGTTGAGCTCTTTTTGATCTTTTGTGTGGCCTGAGTTGCTGGCCTGTAATCTGCTACTGCAGCTGCAAAGATAGCCACGGCGGCCTTTGAAATTTGGCTTTCAACTGCGAGAAACATTTCCTTGGCTGATTCGACATGGATCAGTGTGATCCCCTCAGGTGCAGAGAGATTCACGGGCCCTGAAATAAGAGTCACCTCATGTCCAGCATCGCGAGCGGCTTCTGCAAGGGCATAGCCCATTTTGCCCGAAGAACGGTTGGTGATATACCGGACTGGATCTAGGGCTTCCCGGGTGGGGCCTGCTGTGATGAGAATATTCATGGAGCTACCTGCCTTGGTTCTATGTCGTGGTCAAATAAGTCGCGTTGTTATTAGGGAAGCGAAATGCTGATTTGAAATAATGCATTTGCCCTCACTCGTGAGACTGTTCATGATCGAGACTTCATTCTTACTCCATCTAACACCATGTATTTTCTCGGAATCGACAGCGGCACGCAGAGCACCAAAGCCATCGTCCTTGACCTCGATAGCGGTAAGATTCTAGCATCAGGACACAGCGCCTATGAGTTGATCGAAGGTCTGCCTGCGGGTCATCTGGAGCAGCATCCGCAGAGTTGGATCGACGCAGTAGAGAGCAGCGTAAAGCAATGCCTCGAAAAGATTGGTGCGGATAAATCAAAGATTGCAGGCATTGGCGTCAGTGGTCAGCAGCATGGATTAGTAGCGCTGGGCGCTAACGATCAACCTGTGCGTCCAGCTAAACTTTGGTGTGACACTTCGACACAGGAACAGTGCGCTGAGATCGCTCATGAGTTTGGTGGTCAGCCTGGTGTCATTGCTTTAGCTGGAAATGCCATGTTACCAGGCTACACGATCCCTAAGTTGCTCTGGATCAAACAGAATGAGCCAGAGAATTTCGCTAAAATTACCTCTATCTTATTGCCTCATGATTACATCAATTTCTGGCTAAGTGGCGTGAAGCGTATGGAATACGGTGATGCCTCCGGCATGGGCATCCTGAGTGTGAATACACGTCAGTGGTGCTATGAATTGTGTGACTACATCGACCCACGAGTTCGCTCCATGCTGCCTGAGCTGGGTTCAAGTCTCGGTGTTCATGGCCGTCTACGCCCCGAGCTAGCGCAGGCTTGGGGACTTCATGATAATGTCATCATCTCTGCCGGTGGTGGAGATAACATGATGGGCGCGATCGGCACCGGTAACATCAAGCCAGGTGTTATTACCGCAAGCTTTGGCACAAGTGGTACTCTTTACGGCGTGGCTGGATCACCGGTGGTGGATGGTCAGGGCGAAGTCGCCGCGTTCTGCGATAGCACGGATCAATGGCTGCCGCTCGTTTGCACCATGAATGTAACCGTCGTCACCGAACAAGTGCGGGACATGTATGGTTGGGATCTGAAGCAGCTTGAAGAGGCAGTCAAGTCAGCGCCAGTGGGTGCTGACGGCGTGATGTTCCTGCCTTATTTGAATGGGGAAAGAACGCCAAACCTTCCGAATGGAGCCGGTGTCCTCCATGGTCTGCGTCCTACAAATATGACCGCCGCAAACATTGCCCGTGCAGCTGTGGAAGGTGCTACACTTGGACTAGCTTACGGGTTGAAACGCTTCCGTGATCTGGGTATGAATCCGACCGAGATTCGCCTCACGGGCGGCGGGAGTAAAAGTGCAACCTGGAGACAAATCGCTGCGGACTGCTTTAATGCCGAGGTTGTGACCCTCATCACCAGTGAAGGTGCCGCGCTTGGTGGAGCGATCCAAGCTGCCTATGCACAGGCGAACGAGTACAGTGAAACCATCAGTTATGATGAACTCTGCGCAAAACTCGTCACACTAGACGAATCTACCCGCTGCAAACCCAATGCCATCAATGCCAAACATTATGCGGAACAGTTGGAGCGTCAGATGGACCTGACCGGCCGCTTGCAACAGACAGGTTGGTTGTGAATGCAGGTGAGCTATAATCAAGTCGAAGACTGAGGACTGAAATTGAATGGGCTAGGGGACTTGATGGCCTACGCATTCAGATAAAGGTGTTAGCATGACTGCTGTTAGCCAAGGCTTAAGCGTCATTGAGCCCTGCAATTGGCCACAAAATGCAGCTTTAGCTGTCTTTGCCGTCGCCAGTGGAGTTAAGGATCCGAATTACTGCTACCACATCCTGGGTAGCAGTAAGTTTGGTCCAAATATGTAGCCACTATTCAGCAGCGCTGACCTTATCGCCTGCGAGTTTGGCGGCGCGTTCGGCGAGTTCGATATGGAATTGTTCTGGTGTTGGGGCTTCGCCTGTGGTTCGTGTACGAGCAAACCAATCAGCAAAGATTTCGCCATTTTGACGTTCGGTTTTGAAGGCCTCGAGGAATTCACGGACTTTCGTTGGAATATCGTCTCCGAGCACGCTCTTGAATTCAAGGCCGGCCAGACGATCGCCGCGCACGCTGCCTCCGACGAACATGGCATATTTGTTTGGCGCACGTCCGACAAACCCGAAGTCAGCATTGTAAGGGCGTCCACAGCCATTCGGACAACCTGTCATGCGGAAGAGTATAGGCTCATTTTCTAGGCCTAGTTCGCGGAGCACAGGATCAATTTTATCCATGATGCCGGGAAGGGCGCGCTCTGACTCACTGAGTGAGAGGCCGCAAGTTGGCAAGGCAACGCAAGCATGAGCTACCTTGCGGGCGCGGGTCATTCCGTCGCTGTGGACGACGCCGTGCTTTGCCAAGATGGCATTGACGGCGTCTTTTTGATCCGGAGAAACGTCCGCAATAATCACGTTTGTATTCGGCGTGATAATGTATGGCAGGTCGAGTGTGCGGGCGAGTTCTGCAAAAGCACTGCGATATTTTGGACCATTTTCTTTGTCGGCAATTCGGCCCATGCTAACATACACGGCGCAGTAGAGCTTGCCATCTCCTTGCTCGAACCAGCCGAGGTTATCTTCAACGGTATCAAATTTCAATTCCTTGGCGGGGAAGGTCTCGATGCCTGGTAGGCGGCGCTGAACCTCAGTGCGGAAGGCGTCGATCCCCATGGTCTGCACGGTGTATTTCATGCGGGCATTTTTACGCTCGACGCGATTTCCGTGGTCGCGTTGCGTGGTGACGATGGCTTCTGTTGCATCAACGACGTGAGCACGCTTCACATAAAAGAGCGGCTGAGCTAGGAACGGACGTGTGGTGAGCTGGCCGTGACTCATGCCAAATCCGCCTCCAACTGTGATTGTGTAGCCTTCTACTGCATCATTCACAACGTGGGGAATAAAGCTGACATCTTGAGACCAGAGATCAACGTCGTTGCTAGGTTGTATGGCCACTGCCATTTTAAATTTACGTGGTAGGTAGATTTTCCCGTATATGGGGTCTTCGCCTTCGGGTGCAGTCGTTACGGCGCGAACCGCTGGGTCGACGGCAGGGTCCATGATCCATTCTGGTTCGATCTTTTCGCCATCTAACCAGATATCGGCATATGCGGAGGATCTCCAGAGAAAACGTTGGCTGAGTTCTTCGGTGAGTTTCTGGGCGTCTGCATGCACTGGAGTTTTTAGTGGGGCGGATGGTCCCATGGTGTTGCGAACCACATCTCCACAGGCGCCCATCGTGCTAAGACCACTGTGGCAGACGTCGTAAATAACTTCTTTTAGGCCTCCCTTGAGAACGCCATGCAGCTGAATTCCCTGACGATTGGTGAGACGAAGGTTGCCCATGGCCTTGGTGCAAAGATCATCATGAATGAGGTATTGCTTGGCCGTGATGCGTCCGCCGGGCATCTTGCTGCGAATCATGAAAGACCAAGCTTTATCTAGTTTAGCCTTAGAGCGTTCTGCGCGCTGATCTCGGTCGTCCTGTTGGTAGGAGCCATGAAACTTTAGTAAAACGTTCGAATCATCGGGGACATGGCTCAAGGATGTGTCCGCGAACTGTTCAGCGATCTGTCCGCGGAGGTCATTGGAGGCTAGTTTGATGTCTTCGACGCTGGCTTTGCTCATAATAGGAAGGGTAAAAGGAACTTTGATCATCGGTGATCTCGACGGGAAAGCAAGCGATGAGGAGATCTATTTGTATAAATGTCGATAGACATTGTAGAGAATAACGTTGAGATTTTTTATTAAATTACACGGCAACGTGAATTAGTTTTTGAAATTATGAATCATTCTGTTTAATTGACTGGGTATGAATTTACCAATGTTGCCAGAGATATTCATGGAGTCTTCATTCCAGAAAGACGACAAGGAACAGCTATTGGAATTACGCCATTCGTTGCAGTTGGTATGTAAGGATGTGGATGATCGACTACGTGCCCTCGAAGGATCTCAGATTGAGGCAAAGCGGGCAATGGCGCCCATGGATCGGGTTGTTTTTGAAAATGTGCAGGACAAGACTCAGGCTGTAGCACCCATGGAGACAAGAATGGTAATGGAGGCGACCGCACCGACCGCAATGTCCGCTAATTTGGAGCAAACAACTCTAGAGGAACTCAATGCAGCGCTAGCAAAAGCGTTCGCTCAAATGGCAGGTCGGATGGTGTGGTAATGAAAAAGGACATGCTATATGCATGTCCTTTTTGAAGCTTTATACGTCAACTAGACGAGACTGTATTAGGTGTCTAAACGTTTCAAGTGTGTCGCAATGCCAGATTGAATGCCGCTGGCGACAATGACTTTTGACTCCTTGATTTGCCCATAGGATGGTGAAACTCGACAACTGATAACAGAAAAAGTTGCTCCCGGGGCATTCATGCAAAGTTCCCAATGGCGATCATTACGATGAATGATAAAACGGCCAAGCTTGGTGGCAAGATCATCGACAAGGGTGCATTCGGGAGCAAGACACCAATGAATGCAAAAAGGTTTCTGCATATCTTCTGTGTCATGAACTTCAATCGATTCGCCATGCAAAAGAACACGCCTCTGAAAGGCATGATTTTCGTGTTCAAACCTTGCAAGAGCTGTGGTTCCCTCGGTCACAACAGTGGGCGATTGGTGATGAGAAAGTTGAAGAAACGGACCATGGCGGCGTGGGGTCTCAAAACACTTATCTGCAGGTTGCGGACCGTTGTGGGCCTCCCATCGTGCGAGTTCTTCCCGCAGTTCGACATTACCAAAGTAGGATCCAGTTCCGGGATCAATAATTAAAGCAAGTTCAGAATCCCAGATCGACAGATGCAACGCATCACAATGACCGTGGGCAGCAATGTTACCGAACCCGAGTGGGGAGGCATCTAGCCGAGCAAACCAGCCATGGGAACGCACTGCAGCAATTCCAGTGGTCGAATAAGCACGCCATTCATTGCTAGCGATAAGTTGGCGAGCAATGGGTGATTTGCCAAGCCATGCCTGAAGCACGCCTGGCTTACCATTGCACCAGTCTTGCCATTCTTGAATCGCATTAGCTCTCACAGCAGTTACTGGCACCACCTGTGCATCATCACTGTCCCCGAAGTCCCAGGACTCGCTCTTTTGACTGACATCGGCGAAAAAGGTCGCTGCTAAAGATAAACGGTCATATACCGGACCCGCTTTGCAGCCCATGACTCGTGCAGCTTGCCAAGCTAGATCAAAGCTAAAGAGATGGTAATGCAAGGCTTGCTCACGGCTGCCGCCGTCTTCGGCAAATTGGCTTAGAATTTCATTGCCAAGCATCTGCCAATTTTTTTCGATTGAGCAGGTAATCTTTTCAAGTCCTGGCCAGCGGGATCCAGAAAGAATGAGAGCTGAAAGCTCGCCCAATAAATGATTGTTAGCCGATGAACCGTTGGAGCGATAACGGCAAATCCAAGCGGCATGAATTGGCACGATGCGCTTAACAAGGCTAGTCTGCGCACAACTAAGCGTGCTGTCTCCGACAGCTGAGACAAGAGTGTCAAACCAAGTGAAATTGATCAGTCTTAAGGCAACTTCAAGCGCGCTTGTCCAGTTGATGCCCACACCTGGGGGATTGCGATCACACCAATCCTCAACCCAAAGCTGAGAGGTGCGAATGGCATCAAGATCATGATTGATCCAACCATGCATGGCCAAGCGGGTCATTTCTGCCCAGCGGTTGATTTCCCAAATCGTGCGGACGTCCGCGCCGCTAGGTAGATCACGATGATTCAAGCGATGAGCAGGTATGTCTGGATCGATAACTGTGCCAAAGTTTGGGTCGCGGTGCCAACATGGCGGTGCCCCTAAATCGATAGTTTTCCAACCAAAGAGCTGCCATTCTCCTTTGAGCAGATGGTTGGCATCTAAGACCAACTGATTACGATAGACATTTGGGAAGGTGGATACTTCTGGCAGACGCAGTGCTTTGGTATTCACGGCAAGGCTTTCGAAGCTTTGAATATTCTCAATAAAGCCAGCTTCGGTCCAAACGCGCCATTTAGCGATGAGACGGTACCTCACCTCCTCTAGGCTCATAGCGCTGAGGCGGTGACGATACCATGAAAGCTTTTTGAGCAAACTCATCGAATGGCATTAAATTGCAATCGTGCGACTCTCTCGGATGGAGTCCATCGCGGCAAAGGTCAAGCGCATGCTCTGTTGTGCTTCTGGATAGGCCAGAGGGTGGATGGACTTACCTTTGAGGAATTTTAACCAAGCATTCATCTCTTCTGCATGCCCTTTACTGGAGAATTTGAAAACACGTTGCTTGCGATTCCTATAAATGGTCAGGCGTTGAAAATTCTCACATTCTGCCACAAATCCGGAGCCGAAAAGACGAAATGACTCTTTGGGGAAAGCGGCATCACCCTGAGCCGAATAGATAATTTGTGCTGAAGAACCGTCTGAAAATTCAATTTGGGCTGTCATAGAGTCAGGGAATGCATGGCGACCCACCTCCTGTGCCGTGACCTGAATGGGCGTGCCCAAGAGATGGCAAGCATAATCAAAGAAGTGACAAGCCTCTCCAATAATGCGTCCACCACTTTGCTCCAGTTGGGCATACCAGTGATCAGGAGAGAGTGATCCCGCAAAAATATGATAGGCCAAAGACTTTGGCCCAGAAATACTTTCGAGAAGTATTTTCAACTCCTGAGTAGCTGGTGCAAAGCGTCTGTTAAAGCCAATCATCAGGCTGCCTTTCGTTCTCAAAACGGCCTGGTCGATTTGAGTCAATTCGTCACGACTCAGACACATTGGTTTTTCGACAAAGAGATGTTTGTCAGCCGCTAGACCCAATAGCGTCAATGGGGCATGCAGATGATGACATGTAGCGATCACTACCGATCCAGCAGAACCAGAAAAAACGTCGGATGCATCTGTGGAGGCTCGGTTAAAGTCAAACTTCTGTTTGACGTGATTCGCACTGAGTCCCGTGCGATTGACAATTGTGCCGAAAGTGAGTTCACCTTTCAGATGCGGCAGTAGCATGGTTCGGGCAAAATTGCCTGCACCGATGACATCTAAAGTATTACAAGCATGATTAAGGGTCTGCAAAGCGACGTTCGGAGCAGAAAATAGTTTCTGAGCTTGGAATGAAGACTGTGGCACGCTGGCCCCATTCGGATAAGTAATCAGTACGCCTAATTCTGAATCGAGATGATCATAGACTCCGATGACATTTTCAAATTCGATGCTTCGAGTGGTGATGGGCGCAAGATCTAGCTGACCTGATTTCATCAGCTGCAAGCAGGCCTCGAAATTCCGGTTCTCTGTCCAGCGAACGTGACCAATGGGGTAGTCATGACTACCCCATTCATAGTTTGGATCATAGCGCCCAGGGCCATAGCTGCGGCTGTAACGGACTTGAATGTCTTTGATGTAGGCAGACTTCCACGTGAGTTCCGCATCATGCATGCCTACGATCACCATGACGCCACGGTCACGAAGGCAAGAAATGGCTAAATCAGATGCGTTCTTGCCTTTGCCTCCGATGCAAAGAAGAACAGCATCTACACCATGACCTTCTGTCCATTCGAGAACGGCTTCAGCGATGTTTGATTGATTCGACTGGATCACTCGTTCAGCCCCCATTGCGAGTGCTGCATCCAGCCGAGGCTGGAGGAAGTCAGTGGCCATAACACGGGCACCGCTTGCTTTAAGAAGACTAGTAGTCAGCAGGCCAACGAGGCCTTGCCCGATGACTAGCACGCGTTCTCCAAGTCTGCTGTTAGATTGGCGAACGGCCTCCATCGAGATGGAGGCCAAGGTCGTGTAAGCTGCTTGCCAGTTCTCCACACCATCAGGAATCCTCGAGGCGAGCAGATCAGGCACCGCGATCATTTCTGCATGAAAGGCGCATTCTGCACCACCACAAGCGACTCGATCACCGACTTGAAAGCGCGTATTCAATGGATCTACTGCGATCACGATGCCCGCTGCTGAATAGCCCAATGGATATGGAGATTCCAACCGGTTGCGCACTTTTTGCAAAGCAGATTTCCATCCCAGTGTCCTTGCTGTATCTACTACTTTAACAACCTGATCAGGGCGGGCCTTAGCTTTTTGGAGCAATGACATCCGTGCCTGCTCTACCTTTATTCTCTCAGTGCCTGGAGAAATAACAGAGCAAGTCGTTCGCACAAGAATGCCCCCGGGCGGAGGCCTGGGGGTCGGCACCTCCTGAAGTTCTAGGCGGCCATCTTGATATTGTGCTAGTTGTTTCATCTGAGTAGATCAGTGATCACGATAGATAAGTCTGAGGCGATCCAGAAAATAGGCGGTGGCAAATCGGGTGTTATAACTGAGATAGCGTGAGAAGAGTCGTCTAGGCTCCTGTAATAGACGAACAAGCCAAGTCAGGCCTAGGCGCTGAATCCACGCTGGTGCATAGCATCGTAATCCTGCAACGAGAGTAAAAGCATCGCCAACAGCCAAGAAGGCTCCCCGATGCAATCGGTGACGATTCTTGGCAATCCATGTCTCCTGTTTGACTCCTCCGAGAGCCACCCAAATGAAGTCGGCATGCGAGGCGTTGATGTCATCAATCAAGCGAGTTTCCGTGGCCTCATCCCAATAACCAAAAGGCGGAGAAACAGCCCCAACGATTTGAATGTTGGGGTTAAGCTCATGTGCTTTTGTCTGCAATCGATGCAGACAAGCCTCTGTGCCGCCAAAGAAATAATGGCGTAGGTTTGACGTTGAGTTAATCAGCGCGTATTCCATAAAGTAGGGGCCATAAACACGGTCTTGGATTTCATGTCCCTCTAACCAAAGTGCCCATACAAGAGGCATCCCATCTGGCATGATGAGATCAAAAGAGCCCAGAACTTCAGCAAATTCAGGATTCGAGTAAGCTTCTCCGATCAGATGCGTATTGGCAGCCGCCACCGCAAGCGTGCCTGTCTTCGCCGCAGCAGAAACGACAGCTTGAAACGCCGTCTCATAAGTCACGACATTGACGGGTATGCCTAAAATCTGGCCTTTGGGTATCTGCGAAAGCATGAGTGTGTGTAAAACAATAATAACAGCCAATTAAACTACGCTGGAAAGAATGCCATCAAACTGATCCTGCCAGGAGTTGACACTTGCTTCACGCAAAAGCCAAGAACGTCCGTTTTGACCCATCGTCCTGCGTTCTTCATCAGACATGGATTCCATCGAAAGGATATCTGCAGCCAGTGCCGAGGAGCTTCCAACGTCATGGAGCAGGCCTGTAACTCGGTGTTGCACGGTTTCAGTCAGTCCGCCGGTCCTCGCGGCGAGAACGGGTTTGGCGAAATCATAGGCCTCGTAAACAATCAGTCCCAAAGGCTCCCACCAAATAGACGGAGCAATCAGAGCACGGCAATGTCTGAGCGCCTCAAGCTTCGTTTTGCCCGAAATTTGGCCTAGGTACTCTAGGTGTGGGTTAACGGTAGATTGAGACTTTACCCACGAAGAAAGCGGCCCCTCACCAGCTATTTTGAGGGTAGGTGTTTTGGGGCCCAGTTGACTTTTAAGTTCATGCCAAGAGGAAATGAGGGCGTGCAATCCTTTCTCAGGAATCAGGCGGCCAAGAAAAAGATAGTAACCATCATCTGAAGTCTCTGGCGGAGATGCCATGGCGTCCCATGAGTGTTTTAGCGTGTGAATTTGATGTGCTGGAATGATGCCGCTTTCTATAAAGCGCTTTCTCATGAACTCCGATATAGCAATCCATGCAGAAACACTTTTTAGCCAGCCGCTACGGCGAAGCATGCTAAGCATCATGGCACAAACTGCACTGCGTATGATGGATCCTTGCCAAGCGCCGGAGAGAATCTCATCAAGATGTTTCCCATGCAGTGGCCCCGATTGCGGTCTGCCTCGATAAAAGAGAGAGCCATCGACAGAAAAAGGTCGATAGTTATGCAGCATTTGAATCACTGGCAGTTTTTTTTGTTTGGCACTTCGGTAGAGAGATGGGGACCCTACTGGATAGATATTATGAAACAATGTCGCCTGAGCGTTAGTCTCAAGGACTCGTTGTTCGAATCGCTCTTTTGAACTAGGATTGTAGAAAAAGCGTAAGGCTTGACTCGCTTTCCTGGGCGCGTCAGATCCTGTCCATTCACGACTATCGAAGAAACAGCGAGGAACCTCATGACGCAATTCAAGATGACGATGGATATGCTCGATGGCTGTTTCTTCACCCCCTGACTGAAGGTAGCGATTAAAGACATGAAGAATAGTCATGCGTTGCCTGCTTTGATTCTGGTGAATTCTTCGAATGCGGCAATGAGACGCCCCATGGTCGCCTTTCCGCCAATGCTGACTCGAACAGTGCCACGAATTTGAGCTGATCGATCACGCAAAAGGATGCCACGTTCTTCAAACCAATCCGTCATGACCTTTGGATTTGTGGTATGCAGGAGAACGAAGTTTCCATGGGAGTCGTAACATTTGATGCCTTGTTGGCGAAGGAAGTCGATGAAGCATTGACGCTGTTGCTTGATCGCATTGATATAATTTTCGATACTGCTCCAGTCTTCGAGGGTAGCCTCTGCAGCTACTTGTGCAAAGGTGGTGAGGTGCTTTGGATTAGCGATACGCTTGACCGTATCGATGATGGCTGCATCGGCAATCAAGTGACCGATCCTCAGTCCGGCGAGGCCGCCTGCTTTTGAAAAGGTGCGGACGATTACAAGATTGGCATAATCGTCAATCAATGGAACGGCATCTTCAGGTGCAAACTCGGCATACGCTTCATCAACGATAAACAAGCTGGATACAGAAGCAGCTGCTTGACATAGTTTGGCAATGGAAGAGCGCGAAAGATGATAGCCTACAGGATTGTTGGGATTGGCGAGATAAATGACGCGTGGCAAATCCTGGCGAATGTGGCTGATGAGTTGTTCTAAAGGAAACTCGCCATCTCCTTCAAAGATAAATGCAACTACCTGACCTCCCCGTTGCTCTGCGATTGCACGGAAGTTATCGTAGCTCGGTGAAATGATCAGGACTTTATCACCTGTATTCACAAAACACTGCACTAAGTAGGAAAGTGCCATGTCTGATCCATGAGTGGCGAGTACGTTTTCTGCGACTACTCCATGATGTTGAGCTAATGCTTGATGCAAAGTTGCAGGGTAAGCCTCTGGATACCAAATCAATGAGCAGGGATCTTGAATAAGGGCTGTTAATTTTTGACGAACTTTTTCCGTAGGCGATGCATCAGCCTCATTCCAATCAAGCTTCATGATAGTCTTTCCTTGCCGATGCCACTGCCAAGCGGCTTGAGAAGAAAGCGCATACTCCTTTCTTTCCTCGATGGCTTTATTGGCCCGGCGACGAAGCACTACGGGGCATTTGCCATCACGGCTGGTCTCGAAGGGTAGGTTGAGGCGATATTCGACGGTCATCTCATCGCCAAATCGTGATCGAAGCTCTGTTCGCAAGTCGGCATAGCCAGGACTTCTCACGAAGTTTTTTTCTGTCGTCTCGATGTTCACGACAATGTCGGATGTGCCATATTGAACAATTTGAAAACGTACGACTCCGGGAGCAGACCTGAAAACAGAGTAAAAATTTACCGAAGGCAACCGGCGCCCATCAGGGGTGAGTATGAGATCATCTTTTCGTCCTTTGACACTGCCTAGATGCCGAGGATAAAGGGTATCGGTGGACTCCAATACATGACGAGTAACGATATCGCCTGTATCATAGCGGATGAATGGCATTACTGGGTTGGCCAAACTCGTGGCGATGAGCCGAAAGTCACCAGCGGATAAGTTTGAATCCGCAATGAACTCAGCATGTCCATACTGCCAGACAATGTTGAGACCATCATGGTCGTTACCTTCAAAGGCAACAAGGGTCGGCTCGGTCATGCCATACCAATCAAAGAGAACCGGGCCAAAGACACGCTCGATGATTTCGCGCTCATGCGCAGATAGACTCTCGGAAGCGGTGAAAAGGCCACGTACTGAGGGTATCCTTTGCCCCGAACGCTCGAGGTAATCGGCTAGCACCATGAGAGATGATGGATAGCTGCGAATAAATTTCGGCTTAAATTCTGCAATGGTCTTCATGTATGCCTCTGCATTTCTTGGTGAGAAATGGTAGGCAGACATGAAAAGTGTGTTCTGTGCTTTGTCGTGCTTCCAGAGAGCTTCATTTGCATTGGACGGCACATAACTCCGCAGTGCTAAAAATGGATCACGGAAACGGTAACCCGCTTGAGTCCACATTTGATACATACAAGCGTAATCCAAGGCAATAAAGCTTTCGTTCAGCTTCATGCGAAGCGGCTGGCCTGTGGTGCCACTGGTCTCAGCATAGGCACTTAGATGCTGGTAACGTGTGTCCACCAAATCATCGAAGCGCTCACGAATGATGTCTTTGGTCAGGATGGGAAGAGCCATCAAGGTCTGCGGTCCCTGAAAGTCTGTGCGCGGATCGAATCCAATTTTGCCAAAAGCCTCTGTATAATAGCGCGTTCCTTCAAAAGCACGGACAAGCGTTTGTTTTAGTCGATGATGAATCCAAGCCTGTCTTTCATCTTCTGTGAAACGACTGGTTTTCTCCAGCAAACTTTTATAAACCCACCAACCATGAAGTTGTGCGAGCTTGCGAATGGATTTTTTATGCATCCTAAGTTAAGCCTTTGAAACGCCTGTTTCTGAACAGATGATCTCAGTCAACTGATGCTGACGACCACCATGCCTATGGTTCCAGTAAAAGCGGTAAGCCTTCTTTGCCAAAGGTAGCAAGGGCTTGGGAATCGATGCATATTTTTTCACCGCATAGTAGGCGGGTGCGTAGCGGCGCTCTCCACTGTTTGGTTTCCGAAGCTTGGCGAGAACACGGAAAGATGTCTCTCTTCGTAGCATAGCACGCACCGTCTCTTCCACACTTCCGCAGGTGTTGATCTCATTCACGCATTGACCGAGATCAGCTTCGTAGTGGGCGTCACTTCCTCCAAAAAAGGAGCGATTGGCTATGGTCGTAATCTGTAGAGATTGGTCATTGTCTGCCTGACTGCTTTTGGCGTTGTAGATCTCGAAAGCATCTGCTTTTTCTAAGCCTGCCATTCCTAAACCTCCTGGTCCTAGCAACCCGTCATTCTTGCGGCAAGGATGCGGAACCAAAACGAGTCCACCTTGTTGGTGAATCTCCTCCATGACCATCGCTGCATCTGTAGAGGCTAGGGCATGTTTTAAAAACAGCCCGATTACATGGCATTTGCTAGCCAAGGTGCGTTCTTCACCAACGATGATCTGGGTCGAAGAACCTTTTTTCTGGAACCAACGCTGGAACTCAATAGCAGCTTCGATGGTATCATGATCGGTAATGGCTATAACGTCTAACTTTTGCAGACTTGCCGCTTTTAACAGTCCATCCGGCGTGATGACGCCATCACTCGAGGCTAGAGTATGGCAATGCAGTTCGACACGTAGCCGTTTCATCAGATTCTCAGAGGTAATTAGGTCTAATGGTCACCCGACGAAATCTGCGAAACATGAAAGCAAGGCCTGAACAAGCAATTAATAGGGCTCCGCTAGGTTCTGGCACAGGTGCAACAATGATCAATGCATCCTGCCAGTTCTTGTTTGCATCTTCTGATCCTAAACTATTGTTGGCTGTGGAAAACGTGGAGCTAGCAATCATGTAAGTCCCTTGAGCAACATAGGTATCAAAAAAGGACGAGTCAGCTTTTGCATCCACATCATTGACGATGGATATGAATAAGTCCTGACGTGCAGCGATTGCCGGGCTGTTACCTGTTGCATTGCCTTCGTAAAAGGTAAACGGATTGGCTTCACCTGAACTGATATCGGTGTAATCCGTTTTGCCTGGGGCTCCGTATACATTGTTTAATACATTTTGCACCGTGAAGAACGAATTGTAGAAAGTATCATCGTTGCCAAAGTTCGCTGACGTTGAGCTTTGCTCAGTAAACCGACCTGATGAACCAGCAAGGTCCCATCGGAGGTAAGTGTCCAGCACGTAGCTCAAAATACCTATTTGCCTTGGATAGGCAGTTGTATAAAAGCCAGGATTTGCCGAGTAATCAAAAAGCCTTTCCGTATTTTGTCTGTCCCAGCCTCCAGCTAGGCTTAGCGAGTCAGCGATCATTCCTTGACCATTTCCGGCTCCAATTGTCCCTGGAATTGGTTCGGCGCACATCCACCAGTAAGTGCCGCCATCATAGTTGCTACCACTGATTTCATAAGTTCCCCCGTAGCCATCGCGGTCAATGCCGTTGATAGCAACAATCTGTGCTGAAGCCGAGAGGCTAAGCACAAAAAAGGCAAGGGAAGGAATTGCTTTTGAGGTCATATTATAAATATTATAATAATTTCAATAATAAAGCAAGCTTGTTTTTTGAATACTTAGGTTTTTTTAGTAACATTGAAAACCGGATCATTCACATCTTTTTCAAAAGTTGCGATCGCCAAGCCATGATCCGTGATTCCAGCCTAGGGACAGTGAATGCCATCATTACCAGTAGCGGTAAAAACAAGCACAGCATGTAAACGAAGGGCTGACTCGTGAGAGATTTCGGCAACCATTGAATCATAAAGTGATGAAAAATGAGAAGCAGTTGCATGTGCAGAATGTAGCAAGGATAGCTAAATCTTCCCAGCCACTCACCTATTGCTTTCCAGTTAGGTTTTTGAGAAAGTTTAAAATGCGAGGCTCCCCGCATGAACAGTAAAAGCCCAGGAGCGGCCACCCAGGCAGGAGTGTTCAGTGACCAGCTCGGATAAACGAAGAATTTGAGAATCACGAATAGAGTTTCTGCCATCAGGCAAATGAGGATTGAGATCACCCACAGCCTTGTCGTCATGCGAGCGCGCACAGTTCTCCAGTTAGCCGCGAGCCAAGCACCACCGGTCCAAAGCGGGAACAGTATGGCCGTCGTCCAAAGTCCATCCAATGCAGCACTAGTGCTAAGGCGCTCAGAAAAGTGCCATGCCGCAGCAATAGCGACCAATGCTAGGCAACTACAAGCAATCGCAAAAAAAGCTGCGCGTGAACCATTACCGCGGAAGCAAATGAGCAGGATAGGCCAAAGACCATAATAGACCACCTCACAGCTCAAACTCCAGGAAGTCTCAAATGCAGGGAATGGAGTCGTGAAAATCTGAAGGCTAAAAAAACTAGCTGCAAGTTGAGGCCAAGGCTGACTGTTTCGCGTCGCAACGCCCCCCCAATCCTCTGGTAACATCCAGGCAAAGTAGGCTAGGGCTAAACCGAGCAGAAATAGCGGATAGATTCGAGTGATTCTAGCCACGATGTAATGACGCCAACGAAAGGTCTTGGACTCGACACTGCGCGCAATGGATTGATGGATACACATCCCTGAAATGATAAAAAAGCACCAGACCCAGAAAACACCATTGCCGATCGAAGACCGGATGAAGCACCAGAATGGCGGATTCTCATGAAGATCCCAGCTGAAGGTTGAAGCTATACTTAAATCCAAAGCATGACCGAACATAACCATGATCGCCGCGAATCCCCGCAAGAGGTCGATAAATAAAATCATATCATCATCGAAGCGCTCGGTGCGATCGTCAGGATGAAGTATGCTCACAGCTTAAATTGCCTTTGAAATTTGGGCACAAGCTCGCGAATCAGTTCGGTAGCGAGTTTTACAGATTCGGTAGACGACCGTTTGCATTGCCCAGATTCATTTGGATCCAGATTATCTGTGACCCAGACGGTAACACTGGGATAGGCCCAACGGTGATTGACATTACGGGCAATGTTGTCCCAATTAGTTAACCATATTCGTGTAAAATTACTGGGAGTTGTCACATCAGTGCCAACGAACCAGTAAAGATAATGAGCACTCAAGGTGGTTTTAGATTGATCCGGTCGAACAATCTCTCTTGAGATGTGCAGATCCTTCACTTGTAAAACCTTTCCAGGACTAATTTCCACGGGGATAACATGAGCATCGAGCAAAGTCCATCCTTGGCCATCTAGGCAGACTTCAGGACGATGAATGCTCCGTCGTTCTGCGCCAGATAGAACGATGGTTACATTGGCCATGTCGCAGGCTTCAGGATTTTTGTCTGGGGTGCGATAGCGCATTTTGACCAATTGTGTGTCCGTTGGCAGGAGTTCTTTCTCGACCTTATCAGGCTCCAGTTCATCTCCAATGAAGCGTCCCACACTGCTGGGGAGTTCCATAATGACACCCGCTGATTCACCTGCATGCATAGTTGGTGAGAACCGACATGCGGATAGAGTTAAAAGGGAAAGTAGAACGGTGACAATAGCCTGCCTAATCGAACCTTTCGTAAAATCGATCAAGTTTGGCGAAGCGCTAAGAGCGGGCGAGTTGGGTGAAGTCTTTCCGAAGAATTGGTTTATCAATGTGGAGATGCTTTGGAGCCCTGCCAGTGCAACGAGATAAACTGCTATCCCTGAAATGAAATGAAATGTGCTCACCTCCTGAGCCTCATTGCCGACCGCAAAGTCCTGTCCAAAGAGCATCGAGCCGCCAATTAGAATAAAGATACGCACCATGTTAGCCAAGACCGCTAGAGGGAACGCACTACAAAAAAGAAATAGCCGTCGCTGTAGGCTGCGCTGACTAAAATAGCCAAAAAGCGCGGACACCATCAGAAGGGCAAAAAGAGATCTCATTCCGCTGCAAGGCCCATCGACCTTTAGACTGAAAAGCTCACCCATTGCATGGTGTGCGTTAGCCGCTGAGGTGAGCCCAGTACCAGTGCGTAAGGTCTCAAGACCAATACCATTCAGAAAGAAGGTAACGCTCTCCACCATAAGGACGCGCAGTCGATAGGAGAGTCCATCTTCAAGAAAAACGAGTGGCCACATGAAGCAAAGCATGAGCCATGGGAATATCAGTGAGCGCACATGGTGCCAGCCAAGCGAATAAAGAACGAAACCCGCTAGAAAAAGCTGAATCGCAAAAGCACCCATGTAATAATTGTTAGCTTTATACCCGCCGTAGTAGGCAAAGAGGGCGAAAAGCATAGCAAACAAGCCTGCTGGACTAGGTTTAAGTGGCAGAGCCGCTAGCTTGTCCTTTTGACGAAACACCAACCACCCAGCAATGAACGGGGCCAGAAGGCCATGTTGCCATGTAGGATCCTTCCATCGCATCAAAAGCTCTTCCATCAAGGTGCGGCGAAAGTCACCGTACCCTGCTGCATAGTCCTGCAAGAGCATCAAAAGCAGCAAACAGATAAAACCTGACGTAAGAGTCACGGCAAAGTGACGAGCAGGAATGATAGGAAAAAAAGACATCCTGAAGTTAGCAGTTCTTCAATTGAAGACCCAGTTTGCGATAAACCCCCAGCACAGTTTCGAAATGATGAGACCAAGTCATAGCCCGTGCTCGCTCGATGCCTTCAGCTTTTGCTTTTGAGTGAAGTTCAGGCTGTGTTAAAATGTTAGTTAATTGCAATGCGGCCATCGCATGGTCACCTTCTGTGTAATATACAGCAGCTGAGCCTCCGGCCTCTGGGTTGGCGGTCAGCGTGTTTGTTACCACAGGACAGCCTGAAGCCATCGCTTCGGGGATCACAAAAGTTAATCCTTCAAGAGTTGATGGAAAAATAAGCACTTTTGCCGATTGATAAGCAGCAATCAGATCATCCCCAAAAAGAGGACCCAGTTCTAAAAATCTAGTCTCTCCAGTAGTGGAAATAATCTCATTTTTCAATGACTCCGGAAGGTACTCACCAGCGCGGACGAAGCAGCAACCGTTGTTTCTGAAAGTGGGTTGCATTTGGCAAAAGATTTTAGGCAAGGAGGAAAGATTTTTTCGGCTTGCTGTCGAACCTATTGAGAAAATGATGGGGGGAAGATTTGATAAACGACTGTAAACGGCATTCGTCTTTTTGACAGGTTTTTGGAAAAGGCAAAAATCCATTCCAGGAACGGCAACGGATATCTTGTCCGCTGAGATATCTAAAAGAATCTGTAACTTACGTTTTGTCTCTTCTGAAATGGAGATGAGGTGATCGGCCTTTTGAAGATGCGTCACGGTGCTTCGAAAACGCTCTATCTGTGATTTTGTTAAGCTTCCGGAATCCTCAAGGGGAACTAGATCAAAGACGGTAACAACTTTTCGAGTTTTCTGTGGCAGCGAATCGATCAAATGCGAGTAACTATGATCTAGAATGTGAGCGATCTGAGCATTCTGAACACGTGCTCGGGCCGGATAAGCCACATACTTTTCAAAAAACCGCGAGACTCGAGAGGCCTTAATCGTTTTCAAAGGTGGTGAGTTTGGTAAAGCGCAACTAAACCGTAAATCATCAAAATGAGAAGAGTAGACAATGGCATCTAACTCCCGCCAATACCGATCCATTGAGGCCCAGCCTTCTGATGGAGAGGCAGGAAGCCAAACAACAGATGTGGATTGGGGGGCTTGATTATTCATATCCATGACCAGAAGCTTTTTCCCAAACTTCAACCACATGGGGTTCTCCTATGTGGCTTGCCATACATTTAAAATTAGCTTCAATCAATTTTGATTGGGCTTCAAGATAGGCGTGTTCGCCGATAATGCTCGGATGCATTTCGGCAATGATAACTCTGACAGATTTCCAAGATTGACAACTACCCAGAAGAACCTGCGTTTCAGCCCCTTCAATATCCATGACGAGGGCATCAAATGGTCCATAATCTGTAAAAAGAGAATCAGTGGTGCAACCTTGAACCGTTACAGTTGTATGGCCACTGCGTTCACTAAGGGTAGAAGTCAAAACACCGTCTTCAATGTCGAGATACAAGGAAGCGCCGTCTCCAATAGCTCGGTTCAAGATTTTAAACTGACCACCATTGTAATTTCGATTTGAATGAAGATAGGGAATCAAAGTCGGGTTAGCTTCGATCACTAGATGTTCAGTGGGCGTATTGAGCTTAGAGTTGATGATCATCGATACGATACCCAGACAACCACCAAGTTCGCATACACGGTCCGTAGCTCTCAGAAATTTCGAGCAAAATTTCCGTTCTGGTAGCTCATAATCATTAAACCAGTAAGTTGCCAGTGAGCTCAAAGTCTGATGACGTAAAGGCACCTCAAAAATCATCCCGTCGAGGTGAAAGCGCCTTCTTAAAAGAAGAAACAAGAGGCCCAAGAAAGGATTGGCTCTCAGCGTAAAACAATTGCCCAATGAAGGAGGTAGAGAGTCGCGAAAACGTCTTCTAAGAGAATTTAAAAAACGCATCATTACGGTAAGCAGTCGGCAGCTTTATTGTTCAGAACTCTTTTGGAGGCGTTCAATTGGGATAGCAAAAAATCAGCCCAAATTTGGGCTAAAGACTCATGACTATACAACGAGAGTGTGCGCTGACGCTGATGGTCGGCAAGAGCTCTTAACTCATGATCATTTTGAAGCCAACGTGTCATTATAGTGATCAAAGACTGAAGGTTGGAGTGGGCGAAAATGGCTTCAGGCATTCCAATCACTTCAGGAATGGCACCTGACGAGGACCCAAGAGTTGGCACGCCGGCAGCCATAGCCTCGATTAGAACGTGACCAAACTGTTCTTCCCAAAGATCAGGACCCGAAGAGACAGGTTTACTTGCCAAAACAAATAGATCGAGACTACGCATAAAGATCGCGACGTCTCGATGAGGACGAGGCTTCAATACATGAAGCCAAGGGTTGGACGCAGCATAAATGACTAATTTCTCAGACATATCACCATGACCGAGCATCGCTAGATGAATGAGCTTATTCGGATAACAGGAGCGTAAATGCTCTGCTGCTAAGATGAGTTCAGGTAATCCTTTTGAATCAGTCAGACGGCCGCAATAGCCTATTAAGAATGCATTGGTAGGCAATTCTAGTTCGCAACGGAGTTTGACTTTTTCATCAGAATCTGCGGACCGAAACTCGCGACTTTCTACACCGAGTTGGGCAGCAATAAGATTTGTTTCTGGTTTTGCCCCGTACTTCAAAAAAATCTTTCTACATGCAGCATTGCCTGAGATTGAGAAATCATGTGTTTTTGCAGCTAAACGATAGATTATGGAGAGGACTCCTCCCTTTAATCCAGGACGCTCAATATTCTCCCAACTGAATTCTCCCAAAAGACATTTTGGTTGAATAAGTCGAGCCAAAGCCCAAGTCTGCCAGCGAATGAAACTCCAGGGTTCGCTATCAACGAAAATAAGATCAAAGTGCTGCTTCGTTAATACATCCTTTAAAAACAAATGAAAATACCTAGTGTGAGTAGATTCCCGCGGCCATCTAGGGAGACGTATTAGCTGGTATTCAGGCAGATGATCTTCCTGTTCAAATTCAGCCAAAGGCCGACCAAAAAGAGTGCCTGAACCAAGATCCCAAGTGACACAGGTGATTTTAAAAAACGCTGCTAACGGATTTAATTTCCGTCGGTTGAATGCCGTCGCATACATGTGCCCGATCATTAGCAAACAAGGCTTTTGATCAGGTGTCTGAAGCTTCATTTAAAACCTCCTTTTTGAGTGAAGCTGCAGTGGATAGAATGGAAGTGAGATGTTCTGCATAGGCGTGAACATCCAGCGCTTTTTTCAAATAAACACCAGGTTGTGGCACCCACCTTTTCTCAATAAAATCCCGCAGAACTAGGCAAATGGAATCAACATCAAAGTCTATGTGGCGGCCGTTGATGCGATCTTGCAGAATCATCTCTGAGCCATGATGAGGGGTCAAAAATAAAGGCAAGCCACAAGCAGCGGCCTCCACTTCAACGAGTGCAAAGGCTTCTGAGTATGATGGAAATAAAAAGCCATCAGCAGCAGCAAAATACCGTTCCACATCAGGCACGGTGCCGGTGAATTTTAGCCATTCAAAAGTTTCTCCCAGTTGATCTTGAAGACTGTGCAGTCTTTCTTGAGTGCCCCCTACAGCGAGCAACCGGATGTCAGGATGACTGGTTTGCAGTTTCTTGACGGCATCCACTGCCAGAAAGAAACCTTTTCTGCGGTAGTGGCCAGTGCTGACAAAAATAAAGACTTTGTGATTCTCCTTATAGCCAAGATCCTTTCGCATTTTTTCACGATATTGGGCCCTAACGCCGACATGAAATTGATTCGGATCATAGGAGTTGGGAAGGACCTGAATGTTTAAGGTCGGATTTTCACAAGCGACATCATTGGCCACGGCATCTGAAACACAGATGACCCTTTTTGCTGTTGTATATCGTAAAAATTGACGTGCTTGATAAAGACTCAATAGATTGATGATTCGTTCTATGAAGTCTCTGGGCGAATGAATGCCCAATAATGCCTGACGCTTTTCCCAGTCGAATGGAGAAAAATGGACATGGCAAACATCGCAGTCTGCGAGATAACCGGCAATGCTGTAAATGACATCAGGTCGTCTCTGCTTTTTCACATGAAACATCCACCAAGACTTCAGTCTAACCATCCATGAAAAAACAAAAGACCCAACAACACGATAATTACCGAATTGTGGTAGTATACAAATATTATGCCAGGCGAATTCAATGTCACAACGCCAACACCAGACCTCGATCTCAAAACCTGCTTCCTGTAGATGGGGGAGTGATCTGATTACCCCCTTCATGGAAGGACTGGAGAGGCTTATATTTGGGTCAACGATGAGTAATTTCACAGTAAATTCGGCAAAGAATGATCAGCCATACTCACTCCTATGGTTGCTAATCAGCCACGTTCCTTCTAAGCCCGATCCTTCTTTCAACGGCCATCTTAATCGCATTGGGTAAGGCTCGACGAATACGTTTTAAACCGAGCTGTCTGTCATCATGTGCCTGTAGCCACTTAGCTGGGTGAACGACATCTAATACTTGGCAACTGTCTGGATCAGATTGCCATTGGGCTCCGCTATGTTTAGCGATCCAAGGTGAATCCTTCTTGACGTAAAGAATCATATTTTGTTGGTAATAGTAGGCACATTGATCGCTCCCCCAAATTTGCGAACGTAGAAGGTCCGTTGCATAGAAGCCGCGCTGGATAAATTTGGAGGCCCAAAAGCTCTGCCATTGTTCATTACGATGATCTGTGCCTCCCTGATTTGGGATTGCTGCAGAAAAAACGATCACATCGGCACATCCTGAAAGGAAATTGACGAAGGTGTCGGCTTTATCTGGAGTGATATGCTCAGCTACCTCTAAACAGATAGCTAAATCAAAGCTTTCATTTTCAGGACGACTTGGACTTTCAAGATTTGCCTGTCGGAAGCAAGACCAGTCGACGCGGTAATCCACTTCTTTGACATAACTACCGTCTAATCCACGCAGGCGCGCTACTCCGTGCTCTTTGAATACCTTTAACCAAGTGCCAACGCCACAGCCAATATCAATGACTGAACATGGTTTAAAGAGTTCAACAATTTTTGGGACAACGGTTGCCGCGGAAGCTTCCGATTCACCAATGTAGGAGTGATAAAATTCTGAGTTGTATGGGCTTTTCATGAATAAAGTCGATAATGATTAAAGCGTTCGTAATCCGATCTTGCGCAGAAGCGCTTTTGCTAATGATGATATGCGAAAAATAAGCCGGCGAGTGTTTGACCATTGATGGAAATGATTCAGGCCTTTGAGTAGATTGACTTTCTGACGTACGGCATCACCTGGGAGAATGCATGTGGCGTGATGTATGACGGAGTTTCTTGGAATCCAGACGCCGTGGGTTCGAGCATAAAATTCAGGACCTAAAAACTCCCACTCAGGCGCGCCGTCTTTTTGCAGCAAAAGATTGAGAGCATCCTGTTCATTGCCGTTTGTCTCATGAATCGTGGTATCAAGAACCTTTTCAAAAAATTTCAGTGTTTGTTCATTGCACCTGAGTGCATAGAAGCCGCCGCAAACATCGTTCCTTCCTTGTGCTAGTCTCTGCACGGCAAACAACAATTTATCATTTTTAAATGGAGCAAGCAGCTTGGTTGCGGTGAGACCAAAAAATTGAATATCGACATCAGACCAAACGATGATTTCTTGTTGATGCTTTTTAATCGAGGCAATGATCTGCTCCACTTTGAATAAAATGCATTGTTTAAAGTCATCTGCTAGAAATTCACCTCTTCCTTCCTGTTCTAAATCCAAAGCATGTAATTCGAAATGGTCTTGATTTAGAGAGGGTAAAAAGAATTCCTCATAAAGCACGCGATGTGATGGCGTGATTACTGCGTAAATCGGAATGCGTTCTGATATCATAAATAGCTACAACTCGTTGAATCTTTAGTTGGGAAGTATGTCGCCGGTGCGCCTAGATGCATTCAGCCATTGAATAACCCTTTGTCGCGCATGGCTTGAGAACATCCACTTCCAGACTCCGCCTCCCTGATAAATAGCTATATCTCGACATTTTTCGTTTCCATAAGCTGAAATAAACCACAATGCCCAAGCTCCTAAACAAAAGACAACGGCAATGAGTGCCACGTTGTTCATCAGGGTAAAGATTGCGACGAGTAATGCACCTTTAATTAGACCAATCCAAACCAGCGCCAAAATGATTTTTTTGGTTCCCCCCATGACTAACGCAACTCGGGAGTTGTATTGGAATAGGATCATGGGTATCAAGGCCAAGCCTAGCGGGATGACAGCATTGACTGATTGCGAAAACGAATGGCCATAGAGCAGGTTAATTGCCAATGGACCTATTCCAATCATTCCAATCGTCAAAATCCATCCTATGATTCCAAGCATGCCTAACGATTGAGCCATAAAAGCTTGGCTTACAGATGGCTCATGATTTTGAACCAATCTGGTCAAGCGGGGAGTTAGCGGCACCAATAAGTAAATCGACAATTGCACCGCGATTTCAAAAAGCTTCATAGCCGCAGCATAATCACCAGCAACGGCAACAAGACCAAAGGCACCAAGCAGAATGAGTTCTACTTTCAAAAACAAGGTTTCAGCTTGCCCTTGCAGGGCCGTTTTAAAAGCTTGCTGAACCAGTTTTCTACTGATGCACCACAGTCGTTTTATTCTGATCCTTGTCTTCATTGCTGAACCAATCATGACCCACCCAAGGCAAGCACCTATGAGCATTTCTGCGGCCATAAGCATTAGCTGCTGTCCTGGCGTGGAGCCGTAGATCGCTGCTGAGATACGGACGATCGAACTGATGGCAACGATGCCTGTTCCAATCACGGCGGCTTGCCCTGATAGCCCTTTGGCATGCAATCCTGAAAAGTACAATTGCCCAGCTTGAAGGATTAATGGCAACGTGAAAACCAGTGTGTAGGGAGCAACTTCGCGGTAAGAGATAGATCGGGTAAACCAGTAACTTAAAGCCCAAATGGCTATTGCTCCGAAACAACCAAGGGCAGTCATAATCATGATGGCGGCTTGGGTACAGAGTTGCGGGTTTTTATGGTGACGAGAAGCCATGACCACATGGGCAGAGGGCAATCCAAAATCACACAATGCCATGATCACACCTATCGAGGCCATAATAGACGAGAGGGTGCCAAAACCTGCATTGCCAAGCTGACGGCCAATCCAAATGGTCGTCCCAATTCCGCATGTTAATCTTACCACATGGCAGGTCACTAATACGACGGATGTCATGGATACTTAAACGGGGTATTCCGGGAAATGACGCTTTTGTAAACGACTCTTTGGAGTTGGTCGATACAATCGGGCCTCGCGATTCATTGAGGAAGGCATAATCGAGCTCTTTTTTTCTGAACTAATCTGAGTTTGATCAGATTTTGGTGCAACGATGCGTGCCCAAACAATGCTTAGCATGAGCCACATAAAGACAGTTATGGGAAAAATAGAGGTGCGTGATCCGCTTAACATTGAAGTCGCTACCACTCCGGCGGTGGTTCCCAGCGCTAATGCTGCCATCCATCGTTCCCTTCCGTCCTGAATTAGCAAAATCCCCGAGTGAACGCGAGACAACAGCACGAGGCAGACCAGGATTACAAGGGTCACTGGAACAACTCCGTAGGCCAATAAGGATTGAGTTAAAGGATCGTGAGAGTAGATGGATTCGCTCACTTCTTCAGTGACGCCAAAAAAGCTCCAAACTTGAGGGTTGCTCGCAAGGTTGCGGAAACCTTCTAAACGATCACTGAATGTTTGTACTCGTGTGAGTTGTTCTACAAAATCAAATTCAGGAGGAAGCAGAGTAGAGATAAAAATTTGAATGTCAGCTAGGCGTTCCTGTAGCCAACCGGAAATCATGATGAGTCCAATGTAACATGATCCTGCGATCAAATAAAAGAGTCTAATCGCCGTTGGACTCAAGGCAGTGAATGCGACAAGCGCTCCTAGTAATGGAATGAAAAAGTCACTTCTAGAAGTAGAAGCTAATAATCCTCCAACGTAGCATAATCCTAATAAAAGATGTAGGGGGTGAGGAAATTTTTTGCGTGTGCCATCAAGCGGTCCCGATAAAAAGGCTAGCAGCGCCATGATGCCACAGACAGCGCCTAAAGCAGTAGGCGAATTGAGGGTGGAAAATGGACGGACATCCCCTGTGAGAAGCTGCTTGATTAAGATAGACATCCCAGTTTTGAGATATTCAATTTCATACTCAGCTAATCCAAAAGCTGCCTGATAGATGCCGTAGATGGGTATCGGTAAATAGGCGAGTAAGACTGTGCGAACCAGTTTAACCTGATCCTCAAGGCTGCTGTACAGTAACGGTATGACCAAAAGAAAGCAGGCATAGCCAGCTGTGTTAGCCACTTCTTGCAATGCAGCCATCGTTCCGCCGGTGGCTCTTCTGGCGGCAATCAAAGACAAAATCAGTGTGATTATAATGACGCCTAACGCTTGAAGCTGTGTTTTTCCAAACCGAATGCGACCCTGAATAATTTGTAAAAACACACCCACGGTGGCTCCTGCCATCAGTGCTGGTGCGATTCCTAACACAAATGCTAGATCAGTGTATGAAACTTTGTCTGCAACAACAAGCAACCTTTTCGCCAAATCAATGTAGCCACAGGCCACAAGTAAAACCATGATCGCTGATTTAGGATTACAAACTCCCAGCAGTATAGAGCCTACTAACAAGTAGCCGAACAAGTTGCCTAACTGATTGCCAGTAGAGAGTAGTAGCGAAAGTAAAACATAGCCCATGCCCAGTATGGCAATAACGAGGCCTATAATAGGTCTGGATCGATTCATGCAGATTGGTGGTTTATGTTCTCTGTGAACGCACTTCCAAGACTGCTGCTGCTAGTGATCTGATCGCTAACTGCGATCAAAAGTCTAAGCAAACGCAGTCTCCACAAACTCACAGAGCACATGTCCGGCAAGTAGATGGCACTCTTGTGTGTATGCGGTGACAGTGGATGGCACGCTGTAGGCGTGGTGAGATAGCTGGGCGCATTCGCCGCCATTTTGGCCTGTAAAGCAAACGACGACACATCCAAGATCACGTGCAGATTTTAGGGCGGAGATGACGTTTTTGCTGGTGCCTGATGTGGAGATGCCAACGACGACATCTCCAGGTTGAGCAAGTGCTTCGATCTGGCGAGCAAAGACAGTTTCAAAGCCGTAGTCATTGCTGTGTGCGGTGAGGATGGAGGTGTCTGTGGTCAGCGCGATGGCTGCTAGGGCTCGGCGATTGATGCGATAGCGAACCACAAGCTCTGCGGCGAGGTGCTGGGCATCTGCTGCGCTGCCCCCATTGCCAAAAAAGATTATTTTTTTGCCTGCTTTCAGAGCTGTCAGCCAAGCTTCCGCAATGGAACTGAGAGCAACTCGGCATTCATCAAGACGCTTGAGGGTGGCAAGATGGCCGTCAAGATGGCCTTGAAACATGGAAGCAAAGTCGGTCATGACAGAATTAATCTACGAAGGCTTGAAGTAATTCGTCTTTCATTACTCGTGCGGTGCCGAGTTTTCCAACGACGATACCGCTGGCGTGATTGGCGAGGTCAGCGGCTTCTTCGGCACTGAGGCCGGCAGTTAGGGCAAGGGTGAGGAAGGCGATGGCGGTATCACCTGCACCGGAGACGTCATACACTTCACGAGCACGGGTCGGGATGTGATGAGGAGCGATGTCACGCTGAAAGAGAATCATGCCCAGTTCACCGAGCGTGACGAGCACTTTGCCGACGGCCCATTGATCCAAAAGTTGTTCGCCAACCTCGAGTAGGCGTTTGTCCTCCAGTGGTGGGCCCGGGCTACGATGATCTTGAATGCCAGCGGCGGCGAAGGCTTCAAGTCGATTGGGTTTGACCAAGGAGGCTCCGTGCCAACTGAGTGGATTCCGTGGTGACGGATCGACGGTGACGAGCTTCCCTGCGGCTTTGCAGAGACCGAGCACTTGGTCGGCGAAGGCTTGGGTCACAAAACCTTTGCCGTAGTCTTCGATGATCACTCCATCTAGTTCTGGCAGCATGGATTGGAGTCGCTCTGAGATGAGCGCTAGTTCTTCAGGAGATAGTTTTTCAATGGTTTCGCGATCCACTCGGACGACGTGCTGCTGGCGTGCGATGATGCGTGTTTTAGCGATGGTCGGCAGGGTGTCGCTTTCAAGCATCGGGTCGGTATTGACGTTCTCTGCATTCAACAAGCGCTTGAGTTCGCCCGCGGCGCTGTCTTTCCCGACGCGCCCCATAAGAAATGCATGTGGGGTAAAGGCGGAAAGGTTGCGTGCCACATTGGCGGCTCCACCAGGAAAGGTGGTTTCTTTGGTAACCTCGACAATGGGAACTGGAGCTTCAGGTGAGATGCGGCGGACGGCCCCCCAAATAAAGTGGTCTAACATCACATCACCGATGACGAGAACGCGGCTTTTGGCCATGCGATGAATAGCATTCTGAGCTGAGGAAGCGGTGAGCATGAGGTAGATGAGAATTAAGCCCGACGAGCACGAACTGCGGCAGCAAGTTCGTCGAGCATCGTTTCGGTGCTGGCCCAGTTGACGCAGGCATCGGTGATGCTTTGGCCGTAGGTCAATGCTTGACCGGGCTTGGCATCCTGACGTCCTTCGACAAGATGGCTTTCAATCATCACCCCTGTAATCGCTTTGCTGCCATTGCTGAGCTGCTCGGCTAACGATTGCGTCACAAGAGGTTGTTTGCGGTAGTCTTTGAGGCTGTTGCCATGACTGCAATCGACCATGACGCTAGCAGGAAGGCCGCGCGCGGTGAGCTGTCCGATGACGGTGTCGATCGAGGCGGCGTCAAAGTTCGTTCCGGCTTTACCTCCCCTTAGAATGACGTGGCAGGCTTCGTTACCGCGAGTTTTGACGATGGCGGCGACGCCGTCTTTGGTAACCGAAAGGAAGCAATGTTGACCGGCAGCAGCCTGGATGGCATCTAGGGCGATCTGAATACCGCCATCAGTGCCGTTTTTGAATCCCACGGGCATGGAGAGACCTGAGGAAAGCTGACGATGCACCTGACTTTCAGTGGTGCGGGCTCCAATAGCTCCCCACGAGACGACATCTGCGATGTATTGTGGTGTGATGACATCTAGAAACTCGGTGCCGACAGGCACGCCCATACGGGTGAGTTCAATGAGAAGACTACGTGCTTCGCGCAGACCACCGTTGATGTCGTAGCTTTCGTTGAGATGTGGATCATTGATGAAGCCCTTCCAGCCAACAGTGGTGCGCGGTTTCTCAAAATAGACGCGCATGAAGATTTCTAGCTCCTTGCTATATTTTTCACGCGCTTGTTGGATTAACGTCGCGTACTCCAAGGCTGATTTGTGATCATGGATGGAGCAGGGACCTGTGACGACGAGCAGTCTGTCGTCGGTGCCATTGAGGATGGATTCGGCTTGCTTGCGCGCGTTTACCACAAAGCCTGCACCCGCTTCATTGAGTGGTAGCTCATGCATAAGAAGTGCCGGCTGGATTAGCGGCAAGATCTCTGCCACGCGGAGATCGTCAGTTGGATGGGATTGGCTCACAGGTCAGTCGGGTTAAAGAGGGGTGAGCAAAATGAGTGCTTTTGCAGGAATGGCAAGCAGCCGATGAATAGAGTGATGATTCCAGAGTAGCTGCCGCCCTCGGTCAGGCAGCGTAGGCTGCCACCGCTCCAGCGATGTTGCAGTCCGCGGAGAGCTTAGTGCTAGGACCTTGCTCACGTAACTGTCCAGCGCGGGGTGCGGTGGTCATGCGGATTCTATTTGTTACGGAAAATAGAGTTATTCATTTAATTTGGAAAGGTTAATATTCTGGAAAAATGATATTTTTCAGATTGTCAATCTGACTCGAGGCCCCTTCGGGCAGTGCCGGCGTCATTAGGATTAAACTTCTAATTGAATGCCAAGTTCGCAGACCTGACGTGGCGGCAGATCGAAGTAGCCTGTGGCGGGTCGTGAAAGCCGAGAAAGCATCACAAAGAGTCTTTTACGCCAGTTTGCCATTTTCCCTGGGCCGTTTGTGAGTAGGACTTCGCGACTCTGGTAAAAGGTGATACCGTTCTTGTTGAGCTTTGTCTTTTGATCCAATGCTTGGACTAGGTCGTCAAAGACCTGTGGCGACTCAGCGAAACCATAGCGTAGAATCACACGATAAAATTCAACGCAGCAGTTTTCAACCGTGTGGCGTGTTTCATCACCGATGTAAGGCGAATCTTCGAAGCGTACGGTGAGCAAAATGACTTGTTTATGCAGGGCTTTGTTGTGCTTTAAATGATGCAACAGGGCTAGTGGCAGGCCGTCAGCACTGGCTGACATGAAAACGGCGGCACCAGGAACTCGAATGATGCGCCCTTTTTTGATTTCATCGACGAGGAACTGCACGGGTAATCTTCCGCGCTGCATGGCTTGGAAAAGGATGGCGCGGCCATCTGTCCAAGTCTTCATGATGATCCAGATCGTGAGACCGATAACGAGTGGGAACCAAGCGCCTGCCATGAATTTCAGCAGACTGCCAGACACATAGCCCATTTCGGGGATGAGGAAGATGATGACTGGAATGCCAGCTTTCCAAAGGGGCCACTGCCAGACTTCTCGGGCCACGAGGAAGAAGAGCAGGCTCGTAAAGGTCATGTCTAAAGCGACAGAGAGACCGTAGGCTGCGGCAAGATTGGTGGAGGATTTAAAATGGAAAACAAGGGCCAAGCAGCAGACCATGAGCAGATAGTTGACCTGCGGCATGTAGATCTGTCCGCGCACATCGGGGTTGGTGTGGATGATTTTTAGGCGTGGTAAATAGCCGAGCTGTACTGCCTGTTGGGTGAGTGAGTAGACACCAGTAATCATGGCCTGGGAGGCAATGATTGTGGCCGCTGTAGCTAGCAAGATCACAGGAATCAAGGCTACCTCGGGCACGAGACTGAAAAAGTGATGGTAGCCAGGCTGGAGGGACGCATTCACGTCTGATAACACCAGCGCGCCTTGACCAAGGTAATTCAGCATGAGTGCAGGAAGCACGATCACATACCAGCTACGGACCAAGGGCGGGCGGCCAAAGTGCCCAATGTCTGCATACATGGCTTCACAACCAGTGACAGCAAGCAGGACCAGCCCCATGAGCACAAAACTATCATGTCCGTGATGCATGAGAAAACTGATCCCGTGATGTGGTGAAAGCGCAGAAAAGATGCCTGGATAGCTACTAATATTGATGATTCCTAGGACCGCCAAAGTGAGAAACCATAGAACCATGATCGGACCAAAGGCCTTGCCAATGGTGGCGGTGCCATGTCGCTGAACCAAAAAGAGGCCCAGAATGATGACGGCAGAAATAGGAATGACATAATGGGCGAGTCCGGTCCCGAGCTTTGCATCCAGCAGTGCCAGGCCCTCGACGGCAGAGAGCACGGAGATCGCAGGAGTGATCATGCCGTCACCATAGAGCAAGCAGGCACCAAAGATGCCGACGAGCACGATGGCTGCAGTCGTCTGTGGTTTAAAGCCGCGTTTGGCTGAGCGGAAAAGTGTGAGCAGCGCGAACATGCCGCCTTCACCCTGATTCGTCGCCCGTGTGATGAAGCCTAGATACTTAAAGCAGACCATGACGATCAACGACCAGAACATCAGTGAGAGCGGCCCGAGCACGCCGAGCGGATCTCCAGGTGTGGGTTTAGCGTGATGGAGGCATTCTTTGAGAGCGTAAAGCGGACTCGTGCCGATGTCTCCGAAAACCACTCCCAATGCTACGAGAGCAAGGGACCAACTGTTTGACGATTTGTGTTCTGACATGGGAGATCTCCGGGGTGTGACCCGAAGCCCTGTTAGATTCAGGGACTGGATTGATGCCGCCGGATGAACAGATTTGCAAGCGACTTTCCCTTTCAGACACTTGGCTAAATAGGCGTATGAACAGTATTCACTCAGCAGTTAGGCCAAAAGCGGTCACCTCATTTTTATTAGCGCAGAGGCGTGTGAGGCGGAAGTCGGCACAGAGTGGGGGCGCTTCTTGCTTCAGTTGATCCATGAGGTGATACTCGTCGGCACCTTTAAATTTAAGGGTGACGATGAAGCGGCGCATCTGTTTTTCTCTCAGCCATTCCAAGAGTAAATCAATGCTGCGCTGTGGAGCGGCGATGATGTCACAAATCAGCCAATCCACGGGTGTCTCTGGTTTGAATTTAAAAGCATCGGCTTGGATGAACTTGAGCCTTGGACTACGCATGAGATCATCCCGCAGAGGGGAACGGTCAATGGCGATGACGTGAGCGCCGCGCTGAATGGCGACATAACTCCAACTGCCTGGGGAGGCGCCGAGATCGACACAGGTCTGTCCGCGCCCGATCTGATGACCCAGACGCAGCTCAGCCTCGATGACTTTAGCAAAAGCACGCGAGGGAGCGGCCTTGTCCTCGGCATGGGGAATGTATCCGGCGATGTGATTGGAGAGGATCGCCCGCAACCCTTGAGTCATTGGCGTAGCCGAAACAAACCCTGCATCGGGACCTGTTAGTACGGCTTGGACTATGGCTTCTCCGCTCTGGGTGATAACGGGGTCTTTTTGCCAAGAGCGCAACAGACTACGCCTGCGTTTTTTGAGTCGTTCGGTGAGCGCGGTGAGAATGAGCTCACAGCGGTGTTGGCCAGCTTTGCCTTCGCCGTAGGCGGGCCAAAGATGCAGATGCCAGGGCTGATCATCTGTCAGTGTGGCGAGCATGGAGGCGATGATGTGATCCGCCCAGCCGTTGATGGAGGCCTCTGAGATGAGCGTCACATTCGGCAGTGCCTGATGAGCAAAGGCCAAGATGGCAGGATCTGGCAGCGCATCAGCCAGGACAAAAGGCTCATTGAGGCGAGATGAAATGCCTGCGCGGCTAAGCTCATCAACCAGAAAGCTGGTGCTCTCCTCTGCCGGAATAAAGGCGTGCATGACTTAGATAAAGAGTGAGAGTAGCGGGGCCAGTTCAGGAGCTTCTTCACAGACGACGGTCAGATTGGCGACTCCAGCTGGGATGTGCTGCTCGAAGTGGGTCTTTCCCAGATTACGGCTGAGATTGGCATAGGCTCCAAGCGCCTGCATCAGTCTCTGGGCGGCGCAGAGATAGAAAGTCTCACGCATCTCTGGCAGGTTCAGTCCGCGCAGATTGGCGTAATACGCGAGCATCTCCCCACGCTCGCTAGGGCTGATTTTCACATAGGGGTCAAAGAGCAAGGAGGCCAGATCATACTCGGCTAAGCCCGGACGCAGTCCTTGGTAATCCACCAGCCAGGCTGAGCCATCCCGCATGATGACGTTTTGACTTTGGAAATCTCGGTGAACCAAGCAGCGCGGGAACTGACCAAGTTTTTGACGTAACTGAGTCAGGGCGTCATGCGCTGGACTAAGATCCTTCACATCTCGCTTTAAGAAGCCCTGCACGAAGTGCTCAATAAAATAGTTCTGCTCCCACTCATACATGCCTTCATTAAACGCAGGCTCCATGGCGGCGACCTCTTCAGCGGTGAGGCTGGATTCCGCCACTGCATGAATTTTGGCGGCTTCCCTGAGTGTCGCTTCATACAAGGGACGGCGAACAGCCCAGGATTCTCCATGATGGGCATGCAGATCGTCACGCCCTAAATCCTGCAGCCACACAAAAAGGCGGTCTTCATCAAAGGCATAAATTGCCGGCACATTGACACCGAGGGCTGCCAGTCGATGTGTCGAGGGGACAAACTTGGGGTTATCCCTTCGTGCTAGAGTGTATACCATCAGCACCATCGGCGGATGCGCATCTGCGGACCAAGTAAAACGATAGAAATGGCGGTCGGAACCACCTTTAACGATAGCCTCGACCTCGCATGGCACATCCTTCAGTGCAGGGAATTGCTGACGTGTCAGGATGAGTAGGGCCTCTTGTTCGGGTGGCATGGAAAGGTTTAATCTAAAGTGGAAATCCGTCAGGCAAAAGACTTTCTCACAAGTCTGCTGACTCGTGGCTGCCAAATGCGCTGATTCCAGCACGGACAATGCAGCGCTTCAGCTGCGCGCCAGCGGCCACATGTGCCCCAGGCCAAAGGATACAATCTTCAATCTCCGCGCCTTTTTCCACAATGGCATCGTCACCGATCATGTTCAGACCGGCAAGTCTAGCGCCAGCTTCAATGCGTGCATTGGCAGAGATGGCGGGCGTTGCTTCACCCTGATCATGCAGAGCTTGATGCGCATCCAGGTAAGCGGTGCGGCTGCCGAGATCCCACCAGTGGCCTTCATCCAGCACGACTCCCCCTAGGCCTGCACCTTGCTCGATCATTTTTAAAAAGATGGGAATCACCGACTCCACTTTGCCAGGCGTCAGCCAATCGAGGAATTCAGGACTGCAAATGTAGATTCCCGTGAACAAATGTGTGCCCTCATTGCCCGTGCCTAGTTTGTTCCGTATATCGGTGATTCGGCCGCTGGCATCGTCGTAACCGATGTGTAGCGCCGGGCCGCTGCTCCGTAGAGCTAGAGTGACAAGATTTCCCTCTGCCTCATGAGCATGAATCAGGGGGGCTAGCGGCAAATTGGTGAGAATATCACCATTGTAGACGATGAATGACTCTCTGCCTAAAAGATCACGCACGTTAGCGATTCCGCCCGCTGTTTCGAGACGCACGGGAGATTCATCTCGAAAAGAAATGCGTGCTCCGCGATAGCTGCCTGCTGGAAAAGCGCGCTCATACTCGGCTGGCAGATGGTGAGTATTCACCACAAACTCCCTGATCCCCGCTGCCATCATATGATCAAAGGCATAGGTGATCAGCGGCCGGTGGAAGACCGGAATAAGAGGTTTAGGGAGCTGGTCTGTTAGCGGACGCAGCCGCTCACCAAGACCCGCGCCGAGGACGAAGGCTTTTTGCACGCTCGGCTACTAAACGGGAGTGCCGCATGTGCAAATTCAAATCCCACTGATCACACCTTCTACGCTGACTTGGATGCGCTCTGCTGCCGGAACTTTTGGGAGAGCTGGCATACGCATCATGGTGCCAGTCAGCGCTACAAGGAAGCCTGCGCCATTGGCAATCTCGAAGTCCCGCACCGTGATGTCGAACCCACGCGGACGTCCAAGTTTTGTGGCATCGTCGGAAAGAGAATTCTGCGTTTTCGCCATGCACAGTGGCAGATGGCCAAAACCGCTTCTTTCAAAGAGAGCATACTTGGCTTTTGCGGTATCCGTCAAGGTCACAGTATCAGCACCGTAAATCTTAGTGGCCACAGCGGTGAGTTTCTGCTCCACGCTGTCTTCTGGTTGGTAGAGGAAGGGCAGTGGTTTCGTCTCCTTTGGTAGTGCCGCCAATACTGTTTCAGCAAGAGTAACGGCACCTTCACCGCCTTGACCGAATACATTGGCGATTGCGCAGGGCACACCACGAGCTTTGCAAAAGTCATAAACAATGGCCATCTCCTCTGCGCTGTCATTGAGGAATTGATTGATCGCTACGATGACTGGCCGCTCGAACTGAGCTGCGCTGTCGAGATGCGCCTCCAGATTCTCTAATCCACGCGAGATAGCCGCAGGATCGGGTTGAGTCAATGCGTCTAGCGCCACACCACCATGCATTTTTAGTGCCCGCAGCGTAGCCACGATCACGATGGCCTCAGGCTCCAGTCCTGACTGGCGGCATTTGATATGCATGAATTTTTCACCACCGAGATCAAAGGCAAAGCCGGCCTCTGTGACGGCATAATCGGCGTGAGCCAGAGCCATGCGCGTGGCCACCACCGAGTTACAACCATGGGCGATGTTGGCAAACGGCCCGCCATGCAGGAAAGCGGGCACGCCTTCCACTGACTGCACCAGATTCGGCTGCATGGCATCACGCAGAAGAGCCATGAGAGCGCCAGTAACCTTGGCTTCCTTGGCCAAGACAGGCTCCCCCTCAGGTGTGAAGCCGGTGACGATGCGGTCGAGTCGTGCGCGCAGATCCGCTAACGATTCTGAGAGGCATAGAATGGCCATAACCTCAGAGGCCGCCGTGATGTCAAAGCCGGAAGCGCGTTCAGTAGATTTTCCGACACTGGTCCTGAGACTGCGCAGGGCGCGGTCATTCACATCCAGCACTCGTTTCCAAAGTAGACCACTGGGGTTGAGCCGGGTCTGTTGATTGAAAAGCTGGTTATCCAGAACGGAGCTCAATAAATTGTGAGCACTGGTGACCGCATGAAAATCACCCGTGAAGTGCAGATTGATCGATTCCGAAGGCTGAACCGTGCTTTTGCCGCCGCCAGTAGCCCCTCCTTTACGACCAAAAACCGGGCCCATGGAAGGTTGGCGCAAGGCCAATGCCACACGTTGTCCAATTTTTTTCAGGCCCTGCGCTAAGCCAATGGATACGGTCGTTTTTCCCTCACCCGCAGGAGTCGGCGTAATGGCGGAGACAAGGATGAGCTTTCCCTGCTGCGGGCGGCTCTGGAGTGCTTTAAGGGAGACTTTGGCCTTGTCCCGACCGTAGAAGGCAAGGTGCTCATCGGAGATGCTGAGAGATTGCGCGAGGGTGGCGATGTCTTGTACCATGTGAGGAAAAGGAAGTTCATTGATCTTGCCAAGATGCCTCGTGATTGAAAGCAGGATTTCGCGTATTTGAGAAATTGCGTCTCAATACTGGCTCTTGCACTATTTGGACACATCCAGTTAGAATAGTAATTAACCACGATGAACTTATTTATTCAATACGGATTACTACTGGCAGCAACAGCTTCGGTTCAGGCGCAACATTTGACGATGACGCCACCCAACCCTCCGGCTAGGATTCATCGGGACTTGCCAGCCAAAGTCGCCAAATTTGAATTCCAGATTCAGGCAACGCAACCAACGCTATACTCCATCGGCCAGCCAACGGATGACGAACAATTGTATTTGGAACTGATCAATCGTGCTCGAGCTAATCCGACTGCTGAGGGCCTTCGACTGGCAACATCGACCGATCCTGATGTGCAGAGCGCTTTGAAGCAGTTCAATGTTGATTTGGATGTTTTAAAGAGTGAGTTTGCTGCACTCGCTCCACGTCCGCCTTTGGCCATGAACAAACTGCTGACGGATGCGGCCCGTTTGCACACACAGTTTCTGTTTGATACAGCGACTCAGACACACACGGGAACAGGTGGGTCTTCTATTAGCGAACGGGTAGCAGCTGCAGGTTATAATTGGTCTAGCGTCAGTGAGAATGTTTACAGTTACGCCAGGGACACTTTTTATAGCCACGATGGCTTCCAAGTGGATTGGGGAAACGGCCCTGGAGCCACTTACGGAATGCAGGCCGGAAGAGGCCACCGAGTTGCCATTCAAGACGAAACTCCTGAAGCGGGAATCGATCCTGATGTGGGAATCAATCGTGAAGTGGGCATTGCCGTTAAATTAGGGAGCAACACCGTTGGTTCAAATTCGGTGGGCCCCCACCTGGTGACTCAAGATTTTGGCACAGACAGTAGCGCAGACGGTTACGGCACACCTTTTGTGACAGGTGTTGCTTACTATGATTTGAATGCCAACAACTTCTACGATTTGGGTGAAGGCATCGGTGGATTGACCGTGAATGTCGTGGGGGCTAGTTCCTATGCAGTCACCTCTGCTTCGGGCGGCTATGCTGTGCCTGTGTTGAGCACTGCGACCGCACGTGCAGTGACTTTCACTGGTTTAGGTGCAGAGGGTGCCTCTAATACCGCCCCTACTTTAGATGATGACAATGTGAAGGTGGATTTTAAACCAGCTTTTGTTCCTGCATCGCTCACTGGCAGTGATGCGATTCAAACTGGGCAGACCTCCAATTACACCTTCAATCCAGTCTTGGGAGCGACCGGCTACAAAGGCCGCGCAGTGCGCGATGTCAATGCAACTGCCGACAGTGCCGAAGATCTGACACGGGTGACCGTGAATCAATCAGGGGCATATAACGCGACTTCCACTTCCGTGAAGTTCGCAGGCAATGGCAGCTACCATTTGGTTTGCCCCAAAGTCGGCCCACAGACATTGACCTATCTAAATAGCTTTCATGTCAAAGCAGGAGCTAGCTTGTCTTTTCGCAGCCGTTTAGGGATTGCTGCAACTGCTCAGGTAGCACGAGTGGAAGTTTCCACCAATAACGGTCTGGCTTGGCAGGCTGCTTATACTCAAGCTGGTACAGCAACAGCAGGAGAGACAACTTTCCAAGCTCGCAGCATCTCTCTTGAAACGTTTGCCGGGAAAACCATCCAGTTACGCTTCAATTTCAGTATCAATAGCGGTAGTTTTTTCACTGAGACGTCAGATGGATATGGTTGGTACATCGACGACATCACCTTTGGTAATTTGATTGATACCAGCAGTGCCTCGATCACGACCTTGCCTGAAGGAACTACCTTTGCTTTTACACCCTCAGCTGCCGGCACTCATCTTTTGGCTGTGTCTCCCATCATCTCAGGTCGAGACTTGGGCTTTGGTTCGACGAAAATCGTTGGGGTAAGCAGCGGTCCTCCTAGTTTAGCAGAAATCGACGTCGAGGAGCCTGCTGCTTCAGGATTGACCAGTGGGGTTTCGGTCGTCCATTTTGACATCCCCTATGGTGATTCATCGAAAGTCCGCACGTTTACGGTGAAGAACTCAGGGACAGAAGAGTTGAAGGGGCTCTCACTTGGCGTCAGCGGCACTCATGCCACAGATTTTGTAGCTGGGAATCTCGGGGCGGTATCGCTCGCACCTGCGGGCAGCACGACCTTCACGGTGACTTTTAAAACTTCTGATACAGGCCCACGAACAGCTCTTCTGAGAATTGATAGCAATGATGCCAACGAAAACCCATTCGAGATTAGTCTCACGGGAACTGGTAATTTTCCTGAAATCGAGGTCGAACAGCCTGCTGGTTTAGGGTTGACTGATGGGGGCCCGACCGTCCAATTTGGCAGCCAATTTCGTGCTCAATCGGAAATCCGCACGTTTACGGTGAGGAACTCAGGGACAGAAGATTTGACTGGGCTCTCACTGAGCGTCAGCGGCACTCATGCCGTAGATTTTGTAGCTGGGAATCTCGGTGCGGTATCGCTCGCACCTGCAGCCAGCACGACCTTCACGGTGACGTTCACACCTTCTGCCTTAGGTGCGCGATCAGCCGTCCTGAAAATCGCTAGCAATGATGTGAGTGAAAATCCATTCGAGATTAGTCTCGCGGGCACTGGCACCAATACGCCAAGAATTGACGTTCCACCGCTGGCATTGATCAGAAGGGAAGGCGCTCTGGCCACATTGGCTGTAACGGCCGCTCATCCGACATTGCCCCTGACTTATGTTTGGAAGAAAAATGGTGTCCTCATCAAAGGTGCGGTTTCTTCATCATTGAGTTTTAACGCCGTGAAACTAACCGATGCTGGGAGCTACAGTGTCGTTGTCAGTATCCCAGGAGAATTCATCGAAACTCCAGCGGTGGTCTTGGCGGTGGTCAAGCCTATGGCGCAGAATTTCGTGCAGCTGGCTGGCACGACGATCAAGCCTGCGGTGAGCGTTTCAGGTGCAGCAACGCTCACTTGGAAAAAGACTTCGGGCACGCCACCGGTGATCGAGACTCTTTCAAACCCCACCACGCCATTGACACTTGTCCTAGCAAATCTCAATGTTGGAACCAGCTCAGCTTTTTACACTTGTGAAGCCAGTGTTCCTGGTGGTGAGATGCTGATCGCGGGGACATTTGATGTGAAGGTGTTTAATGCGAAGCCACAAATCACCTTGCTTCAAAACATGCCTGATGGACAAGTCAGCCGCGATTACATCCATCAGATCAAATGTGACGGCGGCACCGCGCTGACTCCTAGCAGCTACACGATGGCACCCACAATTCCAGGCCTGAAACTGAATACTGCAACGGGCCTAATCACTGGGAAGCCTACCGCTCCCAAGCGTTACACCGTCACTCTTACGGCGCGGAACAGTCTTGGTTTCACGACCGTAACGGATGAAATCGAAATTGCCCCTTTAACCGAGAATGTTGAAGGCGTTTATACCGGAGTTATTGCAAGGAATCCCTCGCTCAACGGCAATCTTGGGGGGCGAGTCGATCTGACCGTCGTTAATACGGGTGTGTTAAGTGGCTCCGTCACTCTAGGGACCCTGAAGTATTCTCTGACTGGGGTCATGGATATTAGCCAAACAGACGCGCCTGAAGCCACAGTGACCATCAAGCGCACAGGAACACTTGGGCCTCTTACTTTGAAGTTCACTCTGGATACTGCCATGAATCGTTTTGCTACAGCCAGCCTAAGCGATGGTACTAACACTGCGCAGATCCAAGGCTGGCGCTTGATTTGGAAAGCTACTGGCACCCCATTGAATCTGGCGCCTTCAGCCGCCAATCTCTACACCTTTGCGCTCAAACCGCCTGCTCTTCCTGCCTTAATGCCACGTGGAGATGGTTATGGTTCATTTACGCCAGCTAAAGATGGGAAACTTACAGTAGTTGGGAAAACCGGTGATGGCGAATCCTTTACCAGCGGCACCTTTTTAGGCCCCCAGGGACAGGTCTTGCTTTTCGGGACGCTTCTTTCCAAGGGGTCATTGCTAGGACAACTTGATCTTGCCACGGACATTCTTGGCGGTGCCGTGTCTTGGATGCGCCCACCAAATTCCGTTTCGCGCACTTATCCCTTGGGCTATGGCCCCGTGGATCTTACCGCTGTGGGTGGTAAGTTTACGCCGCCAGCAGCGACGGCTTTGGTGCTTGGTTTAACCGTTGGCGTGGATAAAGCGCAACTGCTCTTTGCTGCTGGCGGATTAAGTTCAGCGTCCATCGATCCAGATGTTCCCGAGTTTGATATTCTAGCCAAGAATGTCGCTAAGCTGCCGGCTGTTCTAACACCAGGAAATCCTGGCAGTGTTAAAATCACGACGCTCAGTCCCACAACAGGTCTCTTCTCTGGGACGTTTGTTTTGGAAGATACCGAGTTGCGCACTGGCACGGCCTTTGCTGGGAAGAAACTTAAACGCACTGGCAGCTTTGCAGGCATGTTGACTCACGACGGCATTTCTCCGGTCGGAGCAGGCCACTTCCTGCTACCAGAGCTCCCGCGTGATGCTAATACTGTAGCTTTTCCTCCAATTCCTGCGACCACACCAAGCAATAGTCAGATCCTCTCTGGCTCTGTCCTGATGCAGAAAAAGCCGTGAGAGGACTCGGACGCTAAGTGGTTTGATTCTTAAACCCAGTCTGAGCGGATTCAAGAATAAGCCATTTTTGTGTCTAGCTCTTGCTGGGAAGATCCACGAGCATTTGAGCGTTGCTAGGATAGCGCTCAAACAGCTGAAGGACGCGTTGGATGGCATCGATGGGCTTATGACCTGCTAGGCCGCGACGGAGCATGTGGATTTTATCCAGTTGGAACGGTTGCAAGAGAAGTTCTTCACGGCGTGTGCCGGATTTGAAGATGTTCACGGCGGGATAATAGAACTGTTCGGCAATCTTGCGGTCGAGCACGAGCTCCATGTTTCCGGTGCCTTTGAATTCCTGGAAAATGACGTCGTCCATGCGGCTGCCGGTTTCGATCAAAGCAGTCGCTAGAATGGTAAGGCTGCCTGCGCTGCGAGTATTACGTGCGGCAGCAAAAAGTCGGCGTGGGATCTCCATGGCACCGACACCCATACCACCGCTACCAGTCGCGCCGCCCTGTTTGGCATTGTTAAAAGCGCGGGCCAGACGGGTGATAGAGTCCATGAGAATGAATACATGATCACCACATTCAACGAGGCGCTTGGCTCGCTCGATGGCAAAAGAGGCGATGCGAGTGTGGCTTTTGACGTCTTGATCGTTCGAACTGGCGTAAATCTCAGCCTTGGGCAGGATGCGCTTAAATTCGGTGACTTCTTCAGGTCGCTCATCGACGAGCAAAATCATCAGATGCATGCCAGGATGATTTTCCACGACAGCTTCGGCGATATGCTGAAGTAGGGTTGTTTTGCCTGCGCGCGGTGGGGCGACGATCAGGCCACGCTGACCGCGGCCGACAGGTGTGAACATGTCAATGACTCGTGTGGTGAAGCGATCTTTACGCGTCTCAAATTGAATCTTTTTGTTAGGATTGACGGCCTTTAACTCTTCGAAAAGAGGCATGTCACGCATGGACTCTGGTACACGGCCATTGACCTCTGCAACGCTGGTGATCTGTGGGCCGCGCGGGCCTTTTTGGGAGATGCCTTTAACATACATGCCTTCGCGCAGGCCGTATTGACGGACGAAGTCACCGGAGATGAAGGCGTCATTTGGATGCTGGGCATACATGCGTTCCCGCTGGCGGAGAAAGCCGTAACCTTTGGGCGTCATTTCAAGCACGCCATCCGCAGGTTCTGGCGGTCCCAGAGGCACTTCTGCTGGACGTGAGAAGTCGTCATCATTGGATGGTCGACCTTCTCCAGTTTGGGCAGATGGGACTTTGCCTTCGAGCCCTAATCGGCGTGCGATCTTTTCCTGTTTGAAACGTTCTCGACGTTCTTTCCAGCGCTCAAATTTGGTCTTGCGGCGTTCTTGTGGTTGGCCTTCGGTTGCGGTGTTCTGGTCGTTGGGTGCTCCGGCTTGTTGAACGTCTGCTGATAAGGCTGTCGTTGGAGCAGACCCGGGGGCTGGAGTGGGTTCGATCGAGATCGGCTCGATCACAGAAGCGCTTTCGATCTTGGGTTCTGGTTCGCTTGGTCTCGGCCCATTAACTTCGACCACGGCTTCTTGCATGGCTACCAACATCTCAGCCGCTTTTTTCTGGAGGGCTGACTTGCGCGTGCTCGCTTTTATGGCTGGGGCCGCAGGAGTCTCGATCACGGGAGCAGGAGTTTCGACTGTCGCGGCTTTTTTGGCAGGTGCTTTTTTAGCCGCAAATGTCTTGGCGGGTACTTTTTTAACCGTAGCTGTTTTTGTGGGAGCCTTTTTAGCGACGGCTTTTTTGGCAGGCACTTCTGCTACGGGGGCTGAAACAGCAGCTTTTTTAGCCGTGGGTGCCTTCTTGGCCGCTGCAGCTTTTTTGGCAGGAGGCGCTTTCTTACTAGGCGCCTTTTTTGCAGTGGCCTTTTTGGTGGGCTTTAGGTCTAACGGGAGTTCGTCGCTCATGAGGATTCGTTTCAAAAGGGGTCAGGAAAGAGCATCGGCGATTTCATCGGCGATCTCGAAGTTGGCGTGTACGTTTTGCGTGTCGTCGTAATCGTCGAGGACGTCGTAGAGTTTGATCACGGCTTTCGCGGTCTCTAAATCGGTAAGAAGGGTCGTGCTATTCGGGCGATAGATAAATTTTTGGGAGCTGGTCTGGATGGCTTTTTCACGCAGAGCCGCGACGACTTGAAAAAGCTGGTCTGTGGCTGTGTAGATGCTCCATTCGTCCTCGGATTCTAGGACATCATCGCCCCCAGTTTCCAAGGCCAGCTCAGTGGCGGCATCTTCGCTGAGATTGCCTTTGGCAAAGCGTATTTCTCCACAACGGGTAAATTGATAAGCGACGCTTCCCGGGTCGGCAAAATTGCCGCCATTTTTGTCGAAGAGAACGCGCAGATCATTGGCAGCGCGGTTGCGATTATCGGTAACAATCTCTACCATGAAGGCGATACGACCTGGTCCGTAGCCTTCATAGGTGATTTCTTCGATCACAGATCCACCTAGTTCGCCAGCGCCTTTTTTGATGGCACGGTCAATGTTATCATTGGGCATGTTTGCGGCGCGGGCCTCTAGGACAGCAGAGCGCAGGCGGGCATTCAGGTCAGGATTCGAACCGCCATTCTTCGCGGCGATGGTGATCTCCTTGGAGAACTTACCAAAGACGTTACCGCGTTTGGCGTCGATGACGGCCTTGCTGCGTTTGATCTTGGACCATTTGTTATGTCCTGCCATGAGTTCGCTGACTGAGAGAGTTGGTGGGTGGGCCAGTGGCGCCGCTTGATGGGCGGAGTCTCCTGACTGGGAGGAATGGAATGTCGGATGGGAAAGCGGCCTTGCCGCGGTCTCCGCTCATGCCAAGCCAAGGCTTGTCGCAAGATTGAGTTTCGAGAGCAAGGATTGCTTTTTGAAACCACAGCTCTGGTCACCAGAGCGGACACCAATGTTCACCTAGTTGAGAGAACCAGGAACGAATGCAGTGTGTGGGCTACAGCCCATGCTTGCAAGGTATTTTTTCTTCTAACGAGAAGCTAGGGACAAAGCGCAACTCAGGCAGTCTTTGCGGCATAGCTTAAAATACCCGCCAGTTTTGCGCGCATGTCTTTACGTTCAATGATGAGATCCACAAGGCCGTGCTGCATCATGAATTCAGCTGTTTGGAAGCCTGGCGGCAGGTCGGCGTGGGTTGTTTCCTTTACCACGCGTGGTCCAGCAAAGCCGATCATGCATTTTGGTTCGGCGATGATGATGTCGCCCAAGGTCGCAAAGCTGGCGGTCACGCCGCCAGTTGTGGGGTGTGTTAGCACGGAAATATAGGGCAGGGAAGCCTGCGAATGGCGGGCTAGGGCACCACTAGTTTTTGCCATCTGCATAAGGCTGAGGATGCCCTCATGCATGCGGGCACCACCTGAGGCTGAGAAGACAATAACGGGCTTGCGCTCAGCCGTGGCGGCTTCAATGGCACGCGTGATTTTTTCACCGACCACGCTGCCCATGGAGGCCCCGAGGAATCGGAAGTCCATGATAGCCAGCAGGACGGGAATGCCTTCGATACTTGCACGGCCAGTCACGACGGCCTCTTTAAGCCCTGTTTTAGCTTGGTAGGCCTTCACTTTATCCATGTAACCTTTAAAACCGAGGGCATCGACCGAGTCGATGTGTAGATCCATTTCCTCAAAGGTTCCTTCATCGACCAGACTCGCAAGGCGCTCGCCCGAGCTGATGGTGAAGTGGTAGCCACAGCTGGTGCAGACACGTAAATTTTTCACCAGCGCCTGTTCAAAAAGGCTTTCAGCGCAGGAGGGACACTTCGTCCAGAGTCCTTCTGGCATGTCTTTTTTCTTTTCGCCTAAATCATCGACAGAACGCTTTTTGAAAAATCCCATGGTATGTATCAAGAGTGAATGTCCCTTATGTCGGACTGTCTTTTGTCTCTTCGGTTAGCAAGCCGCAAGAGTGCTAGGGAGCCTCCCCAACCTACATCGGACAGCCCGGTCATTCCGGACGTGAGGGTGAGACTAGCCTCTTGCTGTGGTGATGACCACCACTTTTTCAGCCCCGCCCTCTCGTTTTAATACTTTGGCGCATTCATGGGCCGTTGCTCCTGTGGTTAGGACGTCATCCACAAGCAAGATTTTTTTGCCTTTGAGGACGATCGGACTGCTCCAGGGAAATGACCACCGCAGGGCAAAAACGCCCCGCAAATTTTCCAGTCGCTGTTTTCGGTGCAGACTGGCTTGGGTGGAGGTTTGGCGGGTTCGTCGTAAAATGGGAGCGGTGGGGATACCTGTCGTCTCATGAAGCATCCGGCAGAGTTCCCAGCTTTGATTAAATCCACGCTTTATTTGCCGGAAGTAGTGTAGAGGCACTGGCACAAGGAGCCACTCAGAAAGATCGGCCTGCGCTAGGCGCGGGTCTTTCAATCCGGCTTCTAAAGCGGCAGCCAAGACAGCGCGCAGGGAAATGTCTTTTCCGTATTTAAATCGGTGGATGAGTTCGCGCATCGGGCCTTGTGCTTTGTAGCCAGAGACGGCAAAATCAAAGGCCAGACGGCGACCGTCGCAGTTCGAGCACAAAAAAGCACGCGTCATGGGGCCAGAAAAGGATTCTCCACAGCAGTCGCAGTAGGGCGCCTGAATTGGGTCTAGATGATCTAGGCAGGGCTGACAAAGCCAGGCTTGCAGACCTGTTCGTGGAGCCGTTTGGCAAAGAGGTTGTTCGCAACCTCGACACGATCTTGGAAAGACCAGATCCAAGACGCTTCGCCAGCCGAGTGACAGGCGCTGTTGAGTGATTTTTTGATCTACGGGGCCAGGGTAGGACATGCTAAAAATTATCTTGCCGCAGTTGAAACTAAAATGAAGTTTGAATTTTGGGAAAGCCCAGAAACATCTAGAGGCCTCAAGAATAGGATTTCCCAAGCGCTCCTCGCTTGTTTTGATCCACCTCATGTTCACTTTCGAAGGATGGTCTGCCTCTGAAAGTTGAGCCACTCGGTCTTCCACAGTGGAAGAAAGTTATGGATGAGGCCCACGAAGTCATGCCTCAAGGAGTTGATACACGCCGATCGCGGAGGATTGACACAGATGCATGACTGCGACTGAATTCCAATCTGCTTAGCTATGAGATCTGCCTTTATCGAAAAACTGCTCAAACGCATGGACCGCTTGGAGCCTGGCGAGGTTCAGGGCTTTGTGCTGGAGTTGATCAAAGAAAAAGGCTTCTTCGAAAAGACCTTTCAGGCACTGCAAGAAGGCGTCATCCTTTTGGATGCCGAAGCAACCGTCACTTATGTCAACAGTGCCGCTTGTGTGCTCTTTGGTTTTCAACAAGAGCAGGTAATTGGTCAAAAACTCACCCAAGGCATGAGAGGTTTGGATTGGAATGAGCTGCTCATTCCTGGCACAGTCATCAGCCGCGACATGGAAGTGTTTTATCCTGAGAATCGCTATCTAAATTTTTACATCACGAGCATCGATGATGATCAGCCGCTGGGTTTTGTAATGCTAATTCGTGATGTCACCGAGACGCGTAAACGAACGGAAGAGCAGATTGAAAGTGAGCGCCTCAATGCCTTCACTCTACTTGCTGCAGGTGTAGCGCATGAGCTTGGCAACCCGCTGAATTCATTGACCATCCATCTGCAACTCTTGGAGCGTCGATTGAAAAAAATGGGCAAATCAGGCGAGCCGATGCGTGAACATTTGGACGTGGCCACAGGTGAGATTAAACGAATGGACGGTATCATTAGCCAGTTTCTGTCGGCTATTCGACCGACAAAGCCACAGCTGCAGCGCACCCAGATTAGTGATCTAGTCAAAGAAAGCCTGCGTTTTCTGAAGCCTGATTTGGAGCAGGCTAAGGTGAAGGTGAAACTGGACTTACGCAGCGATCTACCAGCCATGCCGTTGGATGCAGATCAGATGAAGCAGGCTATCTACAATTTGATCCGTAACGCGAGTCAAGCGATGCCAAAAGGTGGAACTCTTACCATTAGTGGGACGTATACCGATTTTGAGGTGAGATTGAGTTTTGAAGATACAGGAAAGGGCATTTCGGCAGAGCAAATGGGTAGGTTATTCCAGCCATTTTCAACCACGCGAGCTGCTGGAAATGGGCTGGGCTTGCTCATCGTCCGCCGAATCATTCGAGAGCATGGCGGTGAGATTGATATTGAGAGCCGTGCAGGTCAGGGCACTCGGGTCAGCCTTTGGCTGCCGCTTGTCGAGCGTAAGGTGCGCCTCTTACAGGCCGGAACAGAAGACTTGGCAGTGATGGACAAAACGACTATTCTAACCAGATGACCGACCTCGCCACTGTTCTCATCGTTGATGATGAAAAGCACACTCGGGATGGGTTACGCCTGTCTCTTGAGGATGACTTTGATTGCTATGTGGCAGGCAATATAGCAGAGGCAATGGAGCATCTGAAAAACGACCAGATCGATGTGATGCTCACTGATCTGCGTTTGGGGGAAGATGATGGTATGAAGCTGTTAGAGCAGGCGCTGGCTCAGCCTAAACCGCCCGTCTGCATTATGATGACCGCCTATGGAAGTGTGGATACGGCGGTGGAGGCAATGCGCCGAGGTGCCTATCATTTTGTCACCAAGCCACTGAATCTGGATGAAGTGGAATTGCTCGTTAAGCGCGCTCTGCGTAGCCGACACTTGGAACATGAAAACAGAGCACTTAAACAGCAGGTCGAGCAGAAATTTTCTATTGAAGGCATTCTTGGCAAAGCCGATGCACTGAAGCCGATTCTAGAAACGATCCAACAAGTAGCACCTACTCGCGCCACTGTTTTGATTGAAGGGGAGAGTGGGACGGGGAAAGAACTTGTAGCCCGCGCTGTGCATAATCTGAGTGGTCGGCCCAAGGCCAAGATTGTGACGGTGCATTGCGCAGCCTTGTCGGCTCAAATTTTAGAGAGTGAGCTTTTCGGTCACGAAAAGGGCTCGTTCACTGGTGCTCAAGAGCGGCGTATCGGGCGCTTTGAACTGGCGGATGGAGGCACCCTGTTTCTTGATGAGATCGGTGAGATTGACGCGGCGACCCAGGTGAAACTTCTCCGTGCCCTGGGCGAACAAACCATTGAGCGTGTAGGTGGGAGCAAGCCAATCAAGGTAGATGTTCGTGTGGTTGCCGCGACAAACAAGGATTTGGCGAGGATGGTAGAAGAGGGCAAGTTCCGCGAGGATCTTTACTGGAGACTGCGCGTAGTGACCATTCAGATGCCGCCTCTGCGGACTCGGAAAGGAGATATCCCAGTGCTCGTTGAGCATTTCCTCAAGGAGTTATCTGCTACAAATGGTAAGGTCTTCAAAGCCTTGGGCGAAGACGCCTTGGCGCCACTGATGAATTATGATTGGCCTGGCAATGTGCGCGAGCTGCGTGCAGCCATTGAACATGGCGTGGTCATGAGCAATAGCGGTCGAATTATGGCTAAGCACTTGCCGGCTTATTTATCACAACCTGGTGGACTCGGTTGGCGGGTGCCTGCTACTCAGGGGGGTAAAAGTCCGCCGAGTGGTGAAGCAACCAGCAAGGCGCCACTCGACATTCATGAGGCAGAGAAACACCTCATCCTGGAGGCACTGGAACGCAGCGGTCACAACCGCAGTGAAGCTGCCGAGCTGCTTAACATGAGCCGTCGTAGTCTTCAGAGAAAACTGAAAGAAATGGACATGGTCAGAAAGCACCGGCCTAGAGTGAAAGCACCGAATTAATTTTCAAGTAACCCGCGAACTTTTATCTGGCATGTCTGCACTCTATCTACCTGTTTCATTGCCACCTTTTCTTATGACGCCACTAGCTGCCAGGCACACGCTGGAAGAGGCACCTAGCGCAGCAGTCCGTGGCATGGTTGTGCCTGGAGGTTTTAGGGTCTCGGAGAGTCTCTTATCTAGCTTACCTAACTTAGAGATAATTAGCGTCTTTGGTGTTGGTTATGATGGCGTGCCCATTGCTCATTGTCAGCAGCGCGGTATTCGCGTGACCAATACGCCAGATGTTCTCACCGAAGATGTGGCGGATATTGCGACGGCACTGGTGCTGATGACAAGTCGCCGCCTTGCCGAGGCAGAGAAGTTTACCCGTGCGGGTTCATGGCGTTCAGGCGCTTTTCCGCTAGCCCATGCATTGCGTGAGAAAACAGCAGGCATTGTCGGTCTTGGCCGTATCGGTAAAGCAATTGCGCATCGTCTTACCGCACACGGCTTGAAGATTGCGTATTTTGGCAGGCAACCACAGGCTGTGGTCTATGATTATTGTGACTCACTCAATGAGCTTGCCCAAAAAGCTGATTTTTTAATCGTCGCTTGTCCAGGTGGTAGCGGTACGAGACACCTCATCAACGCCGAAGTTCTGGGTGCGCTTGGATCAGAAGGCATCTTGATTAATATCGCCCGTGGCTCCGTAGTAGATGAAGAAGCCCTAATTGTAGCATTGAATACTGGGGTGATTCGTGGCGCAGGTTTAGATGTCTTTGAGCATGAGCCCCATGTTCCTGCCGAACTGACCGGTTCAGAAAAGGTAGTTATATTTCCGCATGTTGGCAGTGCCACTCATGAAACACGGCAGGCGATGGCTGACTTAGTGCTTGAGAACATAGCGGCGCATTTTGCCAATCTGCCACTCTTGACCCTCGTCTGCTGAGCAATGATCAATTGGCGCAATCTATGACGACACGTCCCTTTGCTGCGTTGCTCTTGGCTGGGGGTCGATCTGAGCGCATGGGGCAAGACAAAGCCTTTTTAAAATGGCATGGCGATTGTCTGTGGCAGCTTCAGTTAAATAAGCTTCTGGCTTTGAATCCCGACCGCCTGATTCTCTCTTGCCGAGAAGAACAGCGGGCCCATTTTAATTTAGCGGATTCAATCGCTGAATGTTTTTTTGATCCGCCAGACTTTCAGTTAGGGCCTCTGGGAATTATCTACCTCGTGTTGAGAGTCGTTCAAATGCCTTTGATGGTTCTGGCTGTCGACATGCCATGCATGACCGCTGATTTTATGCATCAAGAATTCTTGGTCGCTCATAACTTGGATCGAGGACGCTGTTTTTCGTCAGCTTATGGACTGGAGCCGCTTGCCGCGCTCTATGTTCCAGCCATGTTGCCAATCATGGAAGGGGCTTTAAAAAATGGGCAATTGAGCTTACAAAGGCTTTTATCCCAAGGGCACGACCTCGGCTTTGTTGATCTACAAATAGTCAAGAAGCACCAATTGCATTTCTTCTTAAACTGTAACACTCCCTCTGAATGGGAACACGAAAAAGGCAGGTCGGAAAGACCTGCCTGAGTCGGTTGAAGATTGAAAAGACTATTCTAGCGCTGCTGCCTTCTTTTTCTTTTTCGCTCCAGCATTCCGAAGAGCCTTTGGGATCGGATCTTCTTTTTTCTGGAGCGCGCGGCGCAGTTTCCGAAGTGCGATATTTTGCAGCTGACGAATACGCTCACGGGTTACGCCGAACTCTTGACCTACTTCTTCAAGTGTTCGTGGTTTTTGACCAGCAAGCCCAAAACGGGCATCAATGATCTTACGCTCACGCTCATCCAAGACAGTCAGTAAGCCATCAAGCTGGCTGTGCATGTTCTTATGGCTCAGAAGATCAAATGGCGTTTGCGCATTTTCATCACCCACAATTTCACCGAACTCCGTGCTGTCGTCGTCACTGATCGGTGCGTCTAAAGAAGCTGGGCGCATGGATGCAACCTTGAGCTGGCTAAGCTTAGCACGATCAATACCGATTTCTTCAGAAAGTTCATCGTCGGTTGGTTCACGTCCGAGTTCTTCAGACATAGCCATGGCGACGCGGCGCATCTTACTGATCTTATCCACCATGTGGACAGGTAACCGAATGGTTTTTGATTGATTGGCTAAAGCTCGCTTGATGGATTGTTTGATCCACCAAGCTGCATAAGTGGAAAGCTTACCGCCCTTGTTTGGATCGAAGCGCTCCACGGCCTTCATCAGGCCGATATTACCTTCTGAAATCAGATCCAGAAGCGGCAAGCCGTAGTTAGCGTAATCTTGGGCGATCTTAACCACCAAGCGAAGATTAGCGCGAATCATGTGTGAGCGCGCCTCCGGGTCGCCGCGCTTAATGCGCTCAGCGAGATCCACTTCCTGATCGGGAGTCAGCAAATCCGTTTTGCCGATTTCCCGCAGGTAGATTTTAATACCTCCGTCGAGTTCCATATTAGACATTACAAATGATATACGATGCAGTTATGCTTTTCTTCAATTCCCCGTCAAAAAAGTGGGGGATTGGTAGAATAGCATAAAGCGAAGGCTTTTCGCACTATTTTTTCGAAGCAGTTATTCTGCCAATCTTTAGACACAAGTTGTCTGACAATTTCACGGTTGAATTGAGCAGACGATGACACCTCTTTAAAACTAAAGTTTGAAGACTTCGTCAATAAGTTTTCACATTTTATTAATTTTTATGAAAATTTTGGTTTTCTAGCGCCTGCTTCTATAATGAAGCTTTCAAGCCAAAAGAAGATTTGAATCCATCTGAATTCACTAGTTGCCAGATCTTCCCAAGGTGCTATGTCTTTAAATCTGAGTTGGTAGAACAACCCCTGAATTTCAAAAAAGAAGAGAGATTAACTTTTATGAAATTTAAAGTTATTGTGCTAATTCTAAAAAATATCTTGTCGGTGTGAGGTATTGCGTGTTATTATAGTTTTAACTGCGGGTATAGCTTAGTGGTAAAGTTCCAGCCTTCCAAGCTGGCCATGTGGGTTCGATTCCCACTACCCGCTCCAGTTACAGTTCATAGTTCGCAATCATCATCCTCCGCTGTCATGAAACTCTCGCAAACCACTCGCCTTGGCTATTACCTCGCCGGCATCGTTGCTTTCGCATCTTTCTCAATGGTTGAGGCTCAAGTCGGTGCCTGTGATGAAATCTCGCGGGACGTTTCTTCTGCTGTTCAGAAAGATCCAACAAAAGTCCTCATGATTGTTGAAGATGCTCTGGTTATTAACGAGGCCTGTTCCTGCGAAATTATTAAGGCCGCCATCACTGCGTCGCAAGCTGATGCTGTTTTGGTCAATCAAATTGTCCAGACCGCTATCTCCATAGCTCCAAAGATGTCAGGAGTCATCATGGATTGTGCGACGTCAGTTTCTCCTGGTGCAGTTACGGCCAGCTCTCAACAACTTACGGCCACAGCCTCCTCTGGCAAAGATGTGAAGAATCCACTCCCACTGATTGCACCGCCAGCCGAAGAGCCTGATTTTGCTATGCCTCCCCATGTAATTCCTGTTTTCCTGCCACCTTTGCTAAGCGGATGCCCTCCAAGGAAACGCAAACACGATCCGATTTCGCCAGTTTATAATCACCCCTGTTACCCGTGATTCTGGGCTGGAATTTCTGATTTTTAATGCATCCGTCTTCAACGTTTATGAATTTCCGTCGTCTCACATTGATCGCTGCTTGCATCTTATTTTCTGTGCTTCAAGCGAGTGCTCAGGGATTGGTAGGCATTCAAAACTATTCAACTGATTTTTCCCAAGACCAGCCTTGGATTTGGAGTATTTCTGGGCGCGGAGGTTATGATCATCTCGATTACGCCGCTCCTGATTATGATAGTTTTCAGTCCACTTATGTTCAGGGAAGTGTTGGCGCGACCTTTACTGAAGCTGATCAAACCACCCCATGGAGCACCGCTCTTGATTTGGGCGCGATTCAATATTTAGAGGACACTGCCGATTACGATCAAACCTTCTACAATGCACGAGTGGCTTTCAATATTTCTCATCAGATATCACAGCGCTTGAGGTTCAGTGACAATTTTTACACCACTTACGGATCCCAGCCAAACATTGCCATGGGTGGAACGACAAATCTGTTCAATGGCCAATATCTCTATGGTTTCAACAATTTCAATGTAAGTTACGCGTGGTCTCAGCGCTTCTCTACCACGACCTCCTACACCGTGGAGGGGATTCGATATGATGATCAAATCATCTCGGCTTCTGAAGATCGTCTCTCACACCTCGTTGCTCAACAGTTCTCTTATGCGGTCTCCAAAAGAACGAGTTTAAATGTGGAATATCGCTACCGAACCACACAGTTTCAGAATTCAAGTGGCAGAGATTTCAGTTCGCAGTTTGCGCTGGCTGGTGTTGATCACGCTTGGAGTGAACGTTCCACTGGATCGTTCCGAGCAGGTGCTGAATTCTTTAAATCTGAAAGGACCAATAATACTGCACCCTATGCTGAAGTCGCTATGGACTATGCTGTTACTCGCCGAACACAAGCTCGCTGGTTTGGCTCTGTGGCATTTGATGGAGCAGAATTACAAAACTTCGATAGCCGTCATACGCTGCGCACCGGCGTTACTTTGAGTCATCAGATTACCAAGAAGTTTGGCGCTAACGCTGGACTTCAATACGCTTACAGTACTTTCGACGGAAGCGGTGCAGTCGTCGATGTCACCGAGCATTCTTTGATGCTTTCTGCCGGAGTTAACTACCAAATTCTTGAGAATTTAGCAGTCGATGCGTCTTATAATTACTCTACCCTTATGTCCGACGATGCGGTGCGCGAGTTCCAGCGTAATAACGTTTCCTTGGGCCTCACTGCATCATTTTAAATAAAGTCCTTCAACCAGCGAATTGCCTTGGCAAACCGCGGGTTCACTTTAAGAGCTGAAATCTTTAATCTATATAGATATTTAAATATCACTATGAACGATTCTGGCACAGACATTCAACGTCAGGCTTTGGACTCCTGGCAGGTGATCAGAAACCGATTTGGCCTGATCTTTCTGGCGTTTCTTTTGGTCTTCGCTACGGCTGCGATTATTACTTACATCATGCCACGTAAATATCGTGGCCGCGTGGAAATGAAGATTGAGCGTATGACCAATAAGGTCAACGTTTTCAGTAACCGTAGTGATGAATCTATGGCTCCAAGTGACGTGGTTATCAAAAATGAGTTTGAGGCCATCACTAAGCCTGAAACGCTTTATCCAGTGGTTGAAAATCTGGACCTTCAAAAACGCTGGGCATTGCCGAATCGACAGGCTGCTTTAGGTAAGTTGAAAAGCAATTTGGATACGCAATCAAGTGTGCGTTCAGATTTCGTTGTGATTGAATACTATGATCAGGATCCGAATATGGCAGTTGATATAGCCAATGCGATTGCGGCAAGTTACATGACCCAAAGAACGGAGGTGGAATCCAGTCAAAAGCGCTTGGCTTTAGAGACAATCGGCCAACAAATCATAGAACAGGAACAACTGCGCGAGCAAGCTAGGTTGAAAATGCAGGAAGCCAAAAAGAAGGCAGGTATCGTCGGGGATTGGATGTCATCTGGTAGTAATTCGCTCACACCTGGAGCTGTGGTTCAGACCAGTGAAGAATCGATGGTGGTATCGCGCGAGCAAGCCCTTCTCCAAGCAGATTTAGAAGTGCAGACTTTGAGTGCTGAAATGGAGGGCCTAAGCAAGCTGAATGGTGATGAAATGATGGCTCGCGCATCAGGTTTAAAATTGGATAACGCGAATGTCATGGGAATGATGGCGAAATACCAGGAAGCTCAAGTCATACGTGAAGGAATGACCCAGCAAGGCATGGGCAATAAGCATCCTCAGGTTCTTGCACTGGACAGTCAGGTGATCAAATATAAAGAACTCATTTTGGGTGAGGTGCAGTCTCATGTAGCAGGTCTACAAAATCGGTTGGATGCCGCCAAAAAGAGAAAGGAGTCTCTGCAAGCCTATACAGATGGGGCTAAAAAAGATCTCATTGATCAGGGGGCCACCTATAACGATTACAAAATTGCAAAAGACGAGGTGACTTATATTGAGGCGCTCTTGGTGAAATTTAAAGAGACCTATTCAGAAACTAAAGCCGGCCTAGCTTTGGTTAAATCACCGGCCACCATTTATGCCGAAGCAGAGGCGGAGAGCCGCCCTGCGAAGCCAAACGTGGCGATGAACCTGGCCCTGGGCGGTATTCTCGGGCTTCTGTTCGGTTTTGGGCTAGCGTTTACCCTAGAATACATGGATACGACGGTCAAAAGCCTCGATGATGTCGAGCGCTTCCTGGGTGTGCCAGTTCTTGCTGTGATTCCTAAAGATGTTGGTGTGTTACACCAAACCAGTGGATTTAATCCAGATGCAGAGGCCTATCGTATTCTCAGAACCAACATTGAATTTAATCGTGGTAATCCAGATGCCAACTGCATCACCGTCACCAGTGGCGGGGCAGGGGAAGGGAAGTCGACAACACTTTGCAATTTAGCGACGGTCTGTGCTCAGGGTGGATATAGTGTACTTTTGATTGATGCCGATCTTCGCCGTCCAAGCATGCATGCACTTTTTGAAGTGAGCAATGCAACGGGTTTGACCAATTATCTGACGAGTAATGTGAGGCTGGAAGACGTCGTCGTTCGGACACCCGTAGAGAATCTCTACTTTATGCCAAGCGGAATGTTGCCAGCAGATAGTGCGGGCATTTTAAACTCACAACGCATGAGTGAACTGATCGCTGACGTGAAAAGTCGATTTGATTTAGTCTTGATTGATTCGCCGCCGATTCTTGGCGTTAGTGATGCATCTGTTCTTTCTAATGTGGCCGATATGACAATGCTTGTGGTTCAGCATCGGAAACTTCCACGCCATATGCTCTTGCGTGTGAAACAAACGGTCGAAAACGTAGGAGGCCGCGTGCTCGGTGTTGTGCTCAACAATGTGGATATCCGCAGTGACTCCACATACGCCTACTACACCAGCTATTACACCTACTATTCATCCAATAATCAGCCCGCGGCTTCTGGCGCTAAACCTGAAAAACGTCGAAAACGTCCAGCCTCTGCAGCAATTGCAGCAACACCTTCGAACATGCCTCCAGGAGATCTGTTTTAGTATTCCTATTCACAATTTTCGAACCATGAAGCAAGCCCTCATTTTATTTCAGTTTCTTTTTGTTAGCTTGAGTTCAGTCATGGCGCAAAGCGGGGAGCTGCCTCTGCGCAAAGGAGATCGAATAACGATCAGCATTGGTGCCATCCCTGACAACGAAGTGGCTCAGATTCGCGGTATTTATACCATTTCAGACGGTGGAACGGTGAATCTACTTCACATTGGCGAGGTCAAAGCGCAGGGCATCAAGCCGTCAAGCCTTCAAAAGGTCATTGAACAGACCTATGTCGCCCGCGAAATCTATATGCGGCCAAATGTGCTCGTTTCTATCGACGGTGGAGGCGGCGAAGGGGGGCCTACGCGGAATGTCACGATTACTGGCGTCAATAAGCCTGGAGCCATCCCCTTCAAACAAAATATGTCCCTTACTCAAGCCATCATGACGGCCGGTGGCCCGACACCCTTTGGTAACATGAAAAAGGTCAAGCTCATCCGTTCAGGAAGAGTCCCAACTATTCATAACCTCACCTCTAACGCCGGCAATCCTCAAGTGGATGTCCAGGTTGAGCCCGATGACCAAATCATAGTGCCAGAGTAGAATGTTACAGCATGGAGAGAGTGACGCGCTTTGGGGGCTTCAAAAGAAGCGCTCTAGCGATAGGAAAAGCAATGAGCCTGACAAGTCTGCGCTTGCTGGAGTATTCCAAAACCGTGCTTTTGAACTTGGCCGTGTTCCTTTAACGTTTGGCCTTCATTGTATTTGGTTTTGATGGAAGTGGCCTGGGCTCTACATGCAAAACGGAGATATCTTCAATACAGGCTCGAATCCTGGGGGCCAGTTCACGCCATGGTTAATATTAGTAAAAAGCGTGAGTCGAGGCTACTGAATAAGCGAAGATATGATCGCCGGATGAAAAACAGGTGGAATGCGACGAGGCGAACCGAGATCGTATGCCGAACAGCAAAATTAGCTGCCGGTTGAGTAGGCGCTAACGACATCTGAAAGAGCTTTACGTGGGAAGGGGCCGGAAAAATGTATTGCCTATGTAAATGCTTGCAACAAAACGACCAGACTGCTAAAAATATAAAAAAATTAAAGGGAATTAATGAACAAAGCTCAGTTCGTTGACCCCTAAAGATTCACAGCCATGAAAAAGCAAATTACTTCGAAATTCATCACCCTGGCACTCCTCATGGGTGTCTGCAGCCTGATCTTATGGTCTTGGTATCAAGGTCGTGGGCCGGATCAATCAGCAAAAATTCCAGAAAAAATGGGTCAGGTGGCAAAACTGGAAAACGAGTTTTCGGCTCTCAATGCCCCTGCGAAAGTGCCCCAACCAAAAGTGAGGCATGTCATCATCCAACCAGCCGGAGCAGTTCAAGTGCCAAAGGTCACGGCCAATGCTCCTGATGCCGTTAAAAATTTCAGAAATTGGGCTCAGAGTTACTTTGCTGCCGAGCCGGCCGATCGTTCTCGATTAATCAGTAAGGGCAAAGAACTGGCTGATCTGCATCGTGTAGCCATGAAGCAGACCATTCCAAACAATCCACAGTTAGCTCTTGAGTTGGCCGTTCCCATGGTGGTGCGTCAGGATCTACCCGATGAAATTGAACAGCGTCTCGAAAGCCGAATCAATGATCGTGGTAAAATGATGGTGCTGGGTGCGGTTCCTGAAGGTTCAGCACAGGCTTCTGAAAAGGCGGGTTCAGTCCGTCATTTGTTTGAGCCTGAATCTGCGGGCGCCGGAAACTTTTACAATGCCTACCTTTATGGATCACGTGCTACGATGAGGAGCCGTAATTCCACACGAGTAAGCGGTGTTGCTGTGGACGGAGAATTGGCAGTTTTAGGATCTCCCGTTCGCGTCTTGGAAATCGGGGAACGTCCGGATCCAGAAAAACCCACGGTGGAGGTTTGCCCTGTGTCAGGTAAAATCACGCCGATCGAGAAGTCAGCCCAGGGTCAACCCGCCCCCGTGACTGCGAAAGCTGCCGTTGTTGAAGATAATCGGAAAACTTACTTCCTCTGCGCGAGTGGTCACATCGGTCTGTTTGGGGATCAATTGACTCAGGATGAAGCGGATAGCCACTGGGGTAAAAAAACCTTGGCTGAAGGCGGAACTGGTGGTGGGGCGTTGCCATTTAACGTTCCCCCTGGTTGGACAACAGGCACCAAAAAGCTGCTGTATCTTCGCGTCGCTTTCCCCGACATCATGCGTGATCCGCAGACGGAGGCCAGTTGCTATGAAAACCTCAGGAAGGCCACGGAATACTACATGACCAACAGTTATGGTCGGTTCTACTTAACGCCTACAGTGGCTCCGTTGATTGTGTTACCCTACCCACAGTCGTGGTATAGTTCTTCTACCAGCGTTATCGGAAATCAAGCCAATGGAGAATTCGTGTTACGCGATCATGCACTAACGATAGCTGCTAGAATGGGCTATGACCCTAGTAGCTATGATTTAGATGTCGTTCAATACGAAGGCGGGCCAGGATCATTTGGAGGATTAGGG
>Ga0164295_10000146_pt1 | contig 58601 bp, 48 predicted proteins | sample GEODES006metaG_FD_111798 | JGI IMG/M metagenome (GOLD analysis project Ga0164295, IMG submission 111798) | Oligotrophic lake water microbial communities from Sparkling Lake, Wisconsin, USA - GEODES006 metaG | ecosystem: Environmental > Aquatic > Freshwater > Lake | place: USA: Sparkling Lake...
GAAGAAGCAGGCCGCGCTCACCAGCCCGAAGACGATGTGGGCATGTTCGGGGAGCTTGCACATCACCAGCGCCGTCGCAAACAGCGCCGCTGCCTGGACATAAAACGCCCCGGAGAGGATCCCGGCCTTCGCGAAGAACACGAGCCCCGCCACGAGCGCCAACACTGGCGAGAGCGTGAGCACCGGGAGGTGCATGAGATCCTCGACCCAGAACAGGAGCACGCTGCAGATCACGCTCCCCCCCCAGATGTGGGCGATCTGCCGCTCGACGGCCGTCACAGGGCCTGCACGTTGACGCAGCGCCCAAAAGATCGGTGCCCACAGCGCCAGGCCGCCTGCCCAGAGGATGAAATAGGGCCAGCGCGTCGTCACTCCCTGCCAGGCGAGGATGTCGGTGGTCACCGAGAGCGCGAGGAGGACCACCGAATGCCACATCCAGAGGAGGCCCCAATTCTCGAGGACGACCGCGTGATGGGTCTCGCGGAAGAGCCGCGAGACGATGTCGGCAAGCCCGCCGCGACGGGCGGCGACCGGCTCGCCGGCGAGATAGGCACGGAGATCGGCGGCGAGGTCGCCGGCGGAGGCATAGCGGAGGTCGACCGGCTTTTGAAGGCTCTTCAGCGCGATCAATTCGAGGTCGCGGTCGACGCGCCGGTCGATCGAGCGCGGCACCGGCGGATCGGATTCGAGCACCGCCAGAAGCGTGTCCATCGGGCTCGAGCCCTGAAACGGCGGGCGGCCGATGAGCATCTGGTAGAGGATCGCCCCGAGGCTCCAGACGTCGCTGGCCGGGCCGACATCGCCGCGGCTGCCGGCCGCCTGCTCCGGCGACATGTAGCAGGGGGTGCCGATGATGGCGCCGGTGTGGGTGACCGAGGCATCGGCCTCGAGTCGCTTGGCGAGCCCGAAGTCGGAGACGTGTGGAAAGCCGTCGAGATCGATGAGGATGTTCGACGGCTTGAGGTCGCGATGGAGGACGCCGCGCGAATGGGCCACCTGAATGGCTTCGGCCACCTGGGCCAGGAGCGAGGCGGTCTCGCGGGCGGGGATCGGCCCGGCGGCGAGGCGGCGGGCGAGCGTCGTCCCCTCGACATACTGCATCGAATAGAAGGGATGGCCATCGGCCTGCCCGACCTCGAACACCGACACGATGCCGGGATGATCGAGGCGGGCCGCCGCCTCGGCTTCGCTGCGGAAGCGGGCCAAGTCGGCTGCCGAGGCAAGCTCGCGGCGGAGGAGCATCTTCACCGCCACGATCCGCCCGAGGCTCTGCTGCCGGGCCCGGTAGACAACCCCCATCCCGCCGCGGCCGATCTCCTCGAGGAGCTCGTAATCGCCAAACAGGGCCGGCAGCGCCATCGCCCCCGGCGCCACGGCGTCGTCGGCCGCCGGGAGAGCGGGCGCGGCACTCGTGCGGGTGGAGCCGGCGCCGCGATCGATCGGCGGGGTGAAGATCGCCGACTCCCGCGCCACCGCATCGGTGACCATCATCGCCGCAAACAGCTCGCGAAGCTGCGGGGCGAGATCGGGGTGGGCGCGGAGGAGGGAGTCGAGGCGGCCGGGATCGTCGCCGTGGTCGGCCAGCTCGTCGAGGAGCTCGGCAAGGCGGGTCTCTTGGGCGGCCGAGAGGGGCTCTTCGACGGCGCGACGCCGCCCCTGAAGGCGATCCTGGCGGATCGCCCCCCCGACCGTGCCCCATTCCCCGCGTGCCGTCATCGTCGTCTTCCGTTGCTGGTGATCCCGAGCTGAAAACCCTGCTCGTTGCGGCCCTGCATGGTAGGAGGGCGGCCGGGGGCTGGCCACGGCGGCCGCCTCAGGCCGCGTCGATGGGAACGTCGTCCCCGCCGTCGAGGAGCACCCGGAGGCGGCGCATGGCGCGGAGGTAACGCATCCCGGCGGCGGGCTTGGAAAGCCCGAGGACGTCGGCCGCCTCGGCGGTGGAAAGGTGCTCGAAGTGGCGAAGAAGGACGATCCGCCGGTCGCCGTCGTCGAGTTGTTCCACGGCGGCGGCGAAGCGGCGCTCGAGTTCGTGCCAGGTGGCCGCGGCGGCGGGGGTCAGTTCCCGGTCGGCCAGGCCCGCGACCCCGTCGGGAGAGGAGTGGTCGTTGTCCGAGGGGCCGGTGAGCGAGACCTCCCGATCGAGGCTCCGCGACGCGGCGACGCGATGGCGGCGGTGGGCATCGATGAGGCGGTCGCGCGCCATGTGCCGCAGCCAGAGCTGAAACGGCATCGTCGGGTTGGCGAGGTAGTCGCCGAGCCGGCGGTTGGCCTCGAGCATGACGTCCTGAACGATGTCGCTGGCATCGACGCGCCGCTGCATGACGCGGTCCATCCGCCGATCGACCATCCGCCGGATGGCGTCGCGGTGGCGGGAAAGGAGGCCGTTGACGGCGTCATCGTCCCCCTCGCGGACGCGGTCAAGGAGGATCTGCGTCGGTGGGCCATCCCGCCATGGCGCGGCACCGGGCGGAATGGTCGGCGGGGCCTGATCATGGACTTCGTCGGCTCCGCGGCCCGCGGCGGCATCCTCGTCGTCCGGCTTGCGGCCGGGATTGCCTAACGGCACGTTCATGCGGTTCCTCTGCTCCAATCATAGTACCAACGTGTCGCGGGGGCGGTGGCTGCGGATCGCCGTGGGTTTTTTTGACCGGGTGGGTTCCGTGATCCATAATCGCCGGCGGTTCAAGGACAGACCGCTGCCTGCCGCCACCGGACGCGGCAATCCGTCAACGGACTGTTATTCGTGGACGTCGCCCTGCTCGAGGCATGTTCGACCCGCGGTCTGGGGCTTTGTGGCTCCAGATTCCGCCCCTCCTCGACGGGGAGTGGACGGTCGGCTCGTGCCGGTCACGGTGACCTTTCCGTGGTGCTCCCCCGCCGCGACCGTCCCAGCCGTTGCCCCGGTCGGCTCAGCCTTTTCGCCGCGATGCTTGCGGTGCTCGCCGTCGCGCCGGCCGTGTCGATGGCGCAGGTCGTGCCGGTGGTCGTGCCGGTGTACGGTCAGGACGATGCGGACGCGGGAATCGCTCCCGAGCCCGATCCCTCGATGCTCCCGGCGGTCGTGGCTTTCCCAGGGGTGCCGGCCGTCCCCCTCCCTGCCGCGCCACAGGCCGTCCCGGCCCCCCTGCCGGTCGCCGCGGACGTTTCCGTCCCCGGTGTCGCTGACGAGCTTGCCGGCCGGCTGGCGGCGCTCGAGGGGCAGCAGCGGTGGGGCGACATCGTCGCCGCCTGCGAGCCGCATGTTCGCCAGGGAACGCTGCCGACGGTGGTGGCTGACCGTTACGATCTGGCCCGGATCCACTGCGACCTTGTCCGGCGGCACTCCGAGGCAGCTTTCCGACAGCGGCTCACCGGCCTCTCCGAGGCCGAAGGGCGGCGTCTTCACGCCGAGGTGCTCTCGCGGATCCGCAGCCACCATGTCGATGCCCCTGACTTCCACCGCCTCACGCTTCGCGGCTTGAGGGCGATGGAAGTGGCGATCGACCATCCGGTATTCACGTCGTGGTATGCCCCCCACGCCACCGCGGAGCGCCGGGCCGCGTACCGCGAGCAGGTGGCCCGGCTTGTCGGTGGGCGGATGGTCAACTCCCAGGCCGATGCCGAGACGGTGGTGGCGTGGGTTGCCCGAATCGGCCATTCGACCCTTGGCATTCCCCCCTCGGTCACGCTCCTGGAAATGACGGCCGCATCGATGGGGGGCCTCGACGAATATTCCGCGTTCCTCACCAACGGCCAGCTCGACGATCTCTACGCCCAGATCGAAGGCAACTTCGTCGGGCTCGGTGTCGAGCTGAAGACGGCCCCCGACGGCCTCCTGCTTGTCCACGTCATCGCCGGGAGCCCTGCCGAACGGGGCGGCCTCCGCGACGGCGACCACATCGTCGCCATTGATGGTCGGGCGATCGGCGGGATGTCGGTCGACGAATCGGCCCAGCTCCTCCAAGGGCCCGAGGGCTCTGCTGTCAGCCTCGACGTCGTCCGTGGCAAGGTCGCGGCGGGGCGGGTGTCGCTGCGGCGCGAGCATGTCGAGGTGCCGAGCGTCGAGGATGTGCGGATGGTCGATGCGGCAGCGGGCGTCGGCCACCTCAAGATCTCCTCCTTCCAAAAGACGACGGCTGCCGATCTGGAGTCGGCCCTCCGGCGGCTCGATGCCGCAGGGATGCGTTCGCTCGTCATCGACCTCCGTGGCAATCCCGGTGGCCTGCTCTCCGCCGCCGTCGATGTCGCCGATCTGTTCCTCGAACGGGGGCTCGTCGTGGCGACCCGAGGGCGCAGCCCGGAGGAGGATTTCAACTACTCCGCCAGCCGGCCCGGCACCTGGCGGATGCCGCTGGTGGTGATCATCGACGGCGACTCGGCCAGCTCTAGCGAGATCTTTGCCGGGGCGATCCGCGATCACGGCCGCGGGACGATCGTCGGCAGCCGGAGCTTCGGGAAGGGGTCGATCCAGGGGATCTTCCCGCTCGAGATCGGTGGCGTCGGCCTCCGGCTCACCACCGCCAAGTTCTTCTCCCCCAAGGGGAAGCCGTACAGTCGGGTCGGGGTCGAGCCCGATCTGGTCGTCCACTCCACCGCCCGCGTGCCAGAGGGGGCCGAGGTGGCTCCGACGACTGGCGATGCCCCGTTCGAGGCGGCCCTCGCTGCGGCGCGGCGGGCGACGGTGCGGCAGTCGACCCGTCCCGTCCCCCGCGCGCAGGCCTCGAGATAGTCTGGTTCCGGTGCGCGGCGCAGCTTGAAACTCATCCTCCCGCGGGCTACGCTGCCTGACGCACGAGTCATGTCCTCCGCAGGATTTCTTCTTCTGGCTGCGGGGTGGTGACGGGAGTGTCGGTCGGCTGGATGGTGGGATTTTGCACGCGGTTCCATGGCACGGTGGCCGGGCATGGCGGTGCCCGTTCGACGTGTTGGTGTGTTGATTCCCCCCATCGGAGTCCGCTCTCCTTTTCCCCATGACCTTGCCCCGTGTTGCTCCGCCACCGTCCGTTCCCAGCGTCCGGTGACGGGTCGTTCTTGTTTTGTTCCGGTCCGCCTGCTCCGAGCCCCTTCGCCGTGCCGCGTCGGCTTGTCCGTCGTGGAGCCGAGGGGGGAAACTCGAGCCTTTCGTTCCACGCCCTCACTCCCGTAGCCCGCCATCACGAAGAAGGATTCATCCATGACCTCTGCCCGTGCCAGCGCGATCGCCGCCATCAACAACTACAAGCCGAATGGCCAGGCTTGGAACTTCCGCGAGACGCCCACCAGCGAGATCTTCGGGGCGAATGTCTTCGGCGACTCGGAGATGAAGCACCGGCTCCCGAAGAGCGTCTACAAGGCGCTCCAGGCGACGATCAAGCAGGGCAAGCCGCTCGATCCGACGATCGCCGATGCCGTGGCGTCGGCGATGAAGGATTGGGCGATCTCGAAGGGGGCCACCCACTACGCCCACGTCTTCTATCCGCTCACCGGGCTGACCGCCGAGAAGCACGACAGCTTCCTCACTCCGACCGGCGACGGCGAGGCGATCTTCGAGTTCTCGGGCAAGGAACTGATCCAGGGCGAGCCCGATGCCTCGAGCTTCCCCTCCGGCGGTCTGCGGGCGACGTTCGAGGCCCGTGGCTACACCGCCTGGGATCCGACGAGCCCGGCCTACATCCTCGACAACCCCAACGGCACGACCCTCTGCATCCCCACGGCCTTCTGCTCGTGGACGGGCGAGGCCCTCGACAAGAAGACCCCGCTCCTCCGCTCGATGCAGGCTCTCGACAAGCAGGCCCGCCGCGTCTTGGCCCTGTTTGGCCACAAGGATATCGGGCAGGTCTCTGCGTCGTGCGGGCCAGAGCAGGAGTACTTCCTCATCGACCGCAACTTCTACTTCGCCCGTCCCGATCTGGTGATGACCGGGCGGACGCTGTTCGGCGCCAAGCCGCCGAAGGGGCAGGAGTTCGAGGATCAGTACTTCGGGGCGATCCCGGAGCGCGTGCTGGCGTTCATGCTCGAGGTGGAGCGTGAGCTTTACAAGCTCGGCGTGCCGGTGAAGACGCGTCACAACGAAGTGGCTCCGGGGCAGTATGAAATCGCCCCGGTCTACGAGAATGCCAACATCGCCACCGACCACCAGCAATCGATCATGCAGACGCTGACCCGCGTCGCGCAGAAGTACGGCATGTCGTGCCTCCTCCATGAGAAGCCGTTCGCCGGCATCAACGGCTCGGGCAAGCACGTCAACTGGTCGATCGGCTGCAAGCTCGGCAACCTCCTCGAGCCGGGTGAGACTCCCCACGCCAACATGCAGTTCCTCGTGTTCTGCGCGGCGGTGATCCGGGCCGTCCATCTCCACGGCGATCTCCTCCGGGCGGTCGTGGCTCACAGCGGCAACGACCACCGTCTCGGGGCCAACGAGGCCCCTCCGGCGATCATCTCGATCTTCCTCGGCGAGCAACTCGCCGACGTCTTCGAGCAGATCGAGAAGGGGAAGGCGACCAGCTCGAAGTCGAGTGGCACCCTCACCGTCGGCGTCCACACGCTGCCCGGCCTGCCGCAGCACGCCGGCGACCGCAATCGGACCAGCCCGTTCGCCTTCACCGGCAACAAGTTCGAGTTCCGCGCGGTCGGTTCGGCGCAGTCGATCGCCGGGCCGCTCGTCGCGCTCAACACGATCGTCGCCGAGAGCCTCGACTACATCGCCACGGAGCTCGAGAAGGCCACCGGCGGCGACACGGCGAAGCTCCCGCCGGCCGTCGAGAAGCTCCTCCAGCAGATCGTCTCCGAGCACAAGGCCGTGATCTTCAACGGCAACGGCTACTCGCAGGATTGGCACGACGAAGCGAAGAAGCGTGGGCTGCCGAATCTCAAGGCCACGCCCGACGCCCTCGCCGTGCTCGCCTCGCCGACGAACATCGCCCTGTTCGAGAAGTACGGCGTGCTATCGGAGCGTGAGCTTCGCAGCCGCTACGAGATCTACATGGAGCGGTACTGCAAAGACATCAACACCGAGGCCCAGTCGGCGATCCAGATCGCAAAGACGATGATCCTCCCGGCGGCCTATCGCTATCAGGGCGAGCTCGTCGGCACGGCCCACAAGCTCAAGGAGATCGGCAAGACCGTCCACATGGGGACCCTCGACAAGCTCACCACGCTCGTCGGTGAGCTCGAAGCGGGTATCAGTGCCCTCGAGAAGGTGGCCGGCCATCATGGTGGCGGCGACATTGCGGCCGAGGTGGCCCATTTCCACGGTAAGGTCATTCCGGCGATGGTCTCGCTCCGTGAGACAGCCGATCAGATCGAGTCGATCCTCCCCGACGATCTCTGGCCGCTGCCGACCTACCGGGAAATGCTGTTCATCAAGTGAGCAGCACAAACTCAGGCACGCCCGACGGGGGGCCATCCCCCGTCGGGCCCCTCGATCCCTCGGCGCTTCCCCTGGCCATCAGGGCGGAGTGTGAGCGGCTTTTGCTCCCGCTCCCCACTGGGGTCGAGGGGGGTCTGGCCGCCTACGCCACCCGCCTCTGGGACTGGAACGAACGGCTCAACCTCACCCGCCACACCGATGTCGAGCGGTTCGTGTCGCGGGATGTCGCCGATGCGGTCGCCGTCGCTGGCCATCTTGCCGCCGGCGAGCGGGTCCTCGATGTCGGCACCGGCGGGGGCGTGCCGGGCGTGCTCCTGGCGATCCTCCGCCCCGATCTCCGCGTCGAACTCTCCGACAGCGTGGCGAAGAAGGCGAAGGCTGTGCGGGCGATCGTGGCCGAGGCGGGGCTGTCGATCCCCGTCCATGAAGGGGCCGCGCAGGAACTCGTCAGCCGGCGGGGCGAGAAGGATCGCTTCGACGCCCTCGTCATCCGCGCGGTGGCGCCGCTGATCAAGTTGCTCAACTGGTTTGAGCCACTGGCCGACCACTACGGGCGGATGCTGATCATCAAGGGACCGCGCTGGGAGGAGGAGAAGGGGGAGGCAAGGCACCGCGGCTGGGTCAAGAGAGTGACCGTGCGCCGCGTCGCGGCCTGGCCGATCCGCGGCAGCGACAACGAGAGCGTCCTCCTCGAGGTCCGTCGCAGGGAAACCCGCGAACCAGCTCCCGCCCCCGTCTCATCTCATCCCCCCACCTCATCTCCCTCCCCCCCCTCATCTGCCCCGCCATCCCCGCGGAAGCGTTGATGGGGACGGTTTGGCCCTGAACGGCCGGGGATGGTTGCGGGCGAAAGTCGGCAGGGCCCGCGGCTCCCCGGAAGGCCCGCGGCTCCCCGGAAGGGTAGAATAGTGATATGCCTAGCTCTCTCGCCCCCTTCCTTTTTGCCATCGTGGCGCTCGTCGCGTCGGCAGCGATCCGTCAGGCCGTGGCCGAGGATCACCCCGGCGCGGAGATTTATCGCGAGCACTGTCTCCGCTGCCACGGCGACAACGGCGTCGGCACGCCGGCGGCTCCGGCGCCGCTCGTCGGCGATCGCTCGGTCGGGCAGTTGACGCGGTATGTCGCCGACACCATGCCGGAAGACGATCCGACCGCCGTCACCGGGGAGGCGGCCGCGGCGGTGGCAGAGTGGATCCATGGCCGCTTCTATTCGACGCTGGCCCGTGACCGCCATCGCCCGGCCCGGGTCGAACTCGCCCGGCTCACCGTCGGCCAGCACCAAAACGCCATCGCCGATCTCGTGGGCGGATTCCTCGGGCCGCTGCCCCCCGTGAGGGCGGAGCGGGGGCTCCGCGGCGAGTATTTCCAGGGGCGAAATTTTGACCCTGCCCGCCGGGTGTTCGAGCGGCTCGATCCCACGGTCGGCTTCGACTTTGGCGTCGAAGGGCCCGATCCGGAGCGCTTCGAGCCGGGGCGGTTTGCGATCCGTTGGCAGGGCTCGATCGTGCCGGTGGAGTCGGGGGTGCATGAGTTCATCGTCCGCACCGAACAGGCCGTCCGGCTCCTCATCAATCATTCCGACTGGGATGGCCCGCCACTCATCGATGCCTGGGTAAAGTCGGGCAACGACACGGAGTACCGCGGCACGATCCATCTCCTTGCCGGTCGGCCCTCCCCGCTGCGGCTGGAGTTCTCGAAGGCCAGTCAGGGGGTCGACAACCCGGTGCACGAGAAGCCGAGGCGGGCCTCGATCGAGCTCCTCTGGCGGCAGCCTCACGGGGTGGTCGAGCGGGTCCCTTCGCGAAACCTCATCCCCAAGCACTCGCCGGCGACGTTTGTCGTCACGACTCCCTTCCCTCCGGACGATCGCAGCATCGGCTACGAGCGTGGCAGCACCGTCTCGAAGGAATGGCTGGAGGCGGTCGAGGCGGCGGCCGTCGAGAGCGCCGCGGCGATCCGCGAGCGGGCCGGGCAACTGGCCGGCGTGAAGCCCGATGCCCCGGACCGGGCCGAAAGACTCCAGGCTTTCGCCGCCACCTTCGCCGAGCGGGCCTTCTGCCGGCCCCTCGACGCCCAAGTCCAGGCACTCGTCGCGGATCCCTTCGTCGCAGCGCCCGACGTCGACGCGGCCCTGGAGCGATCACTGCTGCTGATCCTCTCCTCTCCTCGCTTTCTGTTCCACGAGCCGCCGCTCCCGGCCGATCCCAGCCTCGCTTCGTGGGACACCGCCGCCCGGCTCTCCTTCGGCATCTGGGACTCGATCCCCGATGAGGCCCTCCGCACCGCGGCGGCCCGGGGTGAACTTCAGACGCCCGAACAGGTCGAGGCCCAGGTGCGGCGGATGTCAGCCGATCGGCGGGCGCTCACCAAGCTCCAGACCTTCCTCCTCACCTGGCTCCGCGTCGACCGCCCCGCAGAGATCGCCAAGGATCCGTCCCGACATTCGGGATTCGATGCCGCCGTGGTAAGCGACTTGCGGACGAGCCTCCGGCTTCTCCTCGACGACATCGTGCTCCCCGCCGCCGGGCCGGCCGACTACCGGCGACTGTTCAGCGCTGACGACGTGCCGATCAACGGGCGGCTGGCTCCGTTGTATGGAGTGCAACTCCCGCCCCAGGCCGAGTTTGTCCCCGTTCGTCTCGATGAAGGGAAGCGCGCCGGCGTCCTCACCCATCCCTACCTCCTCAGCGTCCTCGCCTATCCCGGCGAAAGTTCCCCGATCCACCGAGGGGTGTTCCTGACGCGGGGGATCCTCGGCAATGTCCTCAAGCCTCCGGCCGAGGCGGTGGCCCCACTCGCTCCCGACCTCCACCCCGGGCTCTCCGCCCGACAGCGAGTCACCCTCCAGACGAGCCCCGCGGCCTGCCAGGGCTGCCACGCCGTCATCAATCCGCTCGGCTTCGCCCTCGAGGGCTTCGATGCCGTCGGTCGCTTTCGGGGAAACGGGAGCGAGACCGACGGGAGCTACCTGCCACGGGAGGGCCCGGAAGTGCAGTTCGATGGGGCAGACGGCTTGGCGGCCTATCTCGTCACCAGCGCCGACGCCGAGGAGGCCTTCCTTCAGGCGCTGTTCCATGCGCTGGTCAAGCAGCCGATTCGGGCCTGGGGCCCGGAAACCCTCCCACAGCTGCGCCGGTCGTTTGCCGCCAAGGGCTTCGATATCCGTGAAGCCGTGGTCGATATCATGAAGGTGGCGGCCTTCCCGCCCGTTCCCCTCCCTGCCTCCCCGGAGCCGACCGATGATCACTCGCCGTGAACTGCTGCGGAAACTCGGGGTCGGTGCGGCCGCGGCGCCGTTCCTCGGCAATTTGCCCAGCTTCGCAAGCGCCCCGGCGGCGAGGCAGCGGCTCGTCATCGTCTTCAGCCCTGACGGTACGGTGCAGGAGAACTTCTGGCCGGCCTCTGCTGGCTCGTTCACCGCGCCGTCAGGCGACGGCCAGGCGGCCGTGGAACTGCGGCCGATCCTCGCCCCCCTGGCTCCTTTCAAGGATCGCCTCCTCACCCTCAAGGGCGTCGGCAACAAGATCCGCGGCGACGGCGACGGCCACATGCGCGGCATCGGCTGCCTGCTCACCGGCGTCGAACTCTTCCCCGGCAACATCCAGGGGGGAAGCGACACGCCGGCCGGCTGGTCGAGCGGGTTGTCGATCGATCAGGAGATCGCCGGCTTTCTCCAGGCGCGCCCGGAGACCGCCACCCGGTTTGGCTCGCTCGAGTTTGGCGTCCTCGTGCCCGATCGGGCCGATACCTGGACGCGGATGGTGTACGCCGGCCCCAACAAGCCGGTGGCGCCGATCGACGATCCGTATCAGATGTTCTCCCGGCTCTACGGGAGCGTGAAGCACCGCGAGAGCCTGCGAAGCGTGCTCGACGAGCTTCACGAGGATCTCGCCCGCGTGACGGCCGCGCTGCCGGCCGAGGATCGGAGGCTCCTCGAGGAGCACGCCGACCTCGTCCGCGGCTTCGAACGGGACTTGGCAGCCCAGCGCGAGGTTGCCAAGCATGACGTTCCGGTGCTCGAGCCGGGCATTCTTGAGGCAAACGACCGGATGCCGACGATCAGCCGGATGCAGATCGATCTGCTCGTGGCGGCGCTCGCGGCCGATTTCACCCGCGTCGTCACGCTCCAGTACACCAACTCCGTCGGCCAGCCCCACATGAAGTGGCTGGGGGTCGACGAGGGGCAGCATGATCTCTCCCATGAGCCCAACAGCAACGTCGACGCGCAGGAGAAGCTCACCCGGATCAACACCTGGTATGCCGGCGAAGTGGCCCACCTCGCCGCCCGTCTCGCGGCGACGCCCGAGCCAGGCGGGGACGGATCGATGCTCGACCACACCACGATCCTGTGGACGAACGAACTCGGCGAGGGCAATTCTCATACGCGTGAGGACATCCCCTGGGTGATGATCGGCGGGGGCTTGGGCTTCCGCACCGGTCGGGCGGTCGAGTTCCCGGCGGTGCCCCACAACCGTCTCCTCCTCAGCCTGGCCCACGCCTTCGGCCACACCGGCCTCGACCGCTTCGGCAACCCCGACTTCTGCGGCGACGGCCCGCTCGGCCTGGGCTGAGCGGGTTCGGGGCCGCGGGGCTTCAGCCGAGCCGCGGAAACATCCGCTCCGCCTCGTGAAGGACGACGAGGCTCTCGGCCCGGTGGGCGAGCCGTTCGACCGCTTCGGGGGTCGCGGCATGGCCGAACTCGAGCTCCTCGACGAGGCCCTGATCGAGATCGGAGAGGAGGACGAGGCGGCGATCGCCGAGGGCTTGCGCGAAGAACCTCGTCGCCACGGCATCGGCGATCAGGGTCTGGTCACCCGAGGCGAGGGCCTCCTCGACGAGCGGTTTGAGCGCCACCCCCTGACGCCAGCGATGGAACACCGGGCCGGGGGGGGTGGCCAATCGACTCGCGATGCAGATCGTTCCCTCGGGATGGGTCGTCCGGGCCGCGGCCGCGACGGCGCGGACGAGCGCCGGCATCCCCGACTCGGGCGACACGAGCGAGGCGATTGTCAGCCGTGGCGACCCGGGCAGCCGCGGGCGCCAGAGTTGGGCGTGAGGCCGGGCCGCCCGGTCGGTGGCCAGCGGCGTGCCGAACTCGATGGCGTGGACCGTGCCCCCGCGTCCCGGCACGACTCGGAGCGTGGCCATCGTGCCGAGCTGCCAACCGATCTCCGGGGATCGTTCGCGGAGCGGTTGCACCGCCTTTCGGCCGCTCCGCGCCAGGTGGCGGAGGACGTCGGCCCGGGCCGCGGCTGGTGCGAAGGCTGGCCAGAGATCGCCGTCGAGCGCATGCCCGCCGAGGGCCGCATCCCAGGCGTAGACGCCGACGGTGACGACCACGTCGGCGTCGACGAGGGTCCGGGCGAGGTGGAGCGGGATTCCCTCCGCATCGGGGCCGAGATAGGCCGAGCCCGACTCAGGGGTCGGATCGAAGACAAACTCCCCCGCCGGCAGCGATGTCGCGGCGGAGGGGTGCTGTGTCGAGATCAGCGGCGGGGCATGGACGACGGCGAGGTCGTCGGCGGCAATCCCCGCCGACTCCAGCCGGCTGCGGATCGTGGCGACAATCTGGCCGGCCGCGGGGATCGGGCCGGCGAGGGCGAGGGCGACGCGGTCCCCCGGCACGACATGGGCCGCGAGGGGGGGGCCGTTGCCCGGGGTGTCGATGGCCGTCGCCGCCAGGGCCGCCGCTGCGTCCCCCCTGACCCCGGCGGGGCCACGGGCATCGAAGGCGACGTCGGCGTCGGACGGCTCGAGGACCAGGGGATCGGTGCTGCCGTAGTCGAGGAGGATCGGTTTCACGGTGAGGAGCGCTGCGGAGGCGGAGGGGCCAAGGCCCGGAGGGGCGGAGAACGTTGATTGTCTCCCACACCCGGGCCGGCGAACAGCAGCAGGGCTGCCGCTGCGGGAAACCCGACCGTCAGGGATTCCCCCGCCGGCATTCCTTCCCGCACCGGCACGTGCATACCTGGCAGGTGCCACGCTCATCCCCGGTATTCGCGGACGACGATGCACAACCATCATCACACCACCTCCGGGGCCCCCCGGACCTGTCGCAGGAGACCACTCCCATGCCGTCCCATCCCTTCAAACCCGTCCATCGCTCCCTCGTCGCGCTCCTCGTGGCCGCCGCGGTCGGCGCCACGGCCGGGGCCCAGGAGGAGTCCTACGTCGGCGGGGGGCGTGGCGTACCGGTGATCGGCGCCCCGGCGGGCTCTGACTGCGAGAGCTGCCGCTCCCAGATGCGCCCGCCGTGGCACGGCAGCGCCGTGGCTGGGTACGGACAGCGCGTTCCGACGGGCCACTGCATGAACGGCGCCTGCGGGCCGAGCCATGCGGCGCCGTGCCGGTCTTGTGGCCCGGCGGCCTGCGGCCCGAAGCCCTGCGGCCCCTACGCTCCGGGGATCTGCGGCGTGACCGGATTTTGCCATGCCCCGGGCGGGGCCTTTGGGGCTCACTATCCGCTCCCCCCCTGCCTGCCGCGGCTCCACGCCTTCCTCCGCGACGGGACGGTGCTTTCGCCGCAGCCGTTGGTCGTGCCGAAGTGCCACGAGTGCGGAGCGGTGATTTCCATGGGATTCTGATCGGGTGACGGCCCTCAGGAAGTCCACAGCCAGCCCACGACGAGCATCGCCAGCGTGATCACCACCGCGCCGACGACATCGAGGATTGCCCCGCTGCGGATCATGTCGCGGAGGCGGATCCGACCGGTGCCGTAGACGATGGCGTTGCAGGGCGTGCTCACCGGCATCATGAAGCCGAGGCTCGCCGCGAATGTGGCTGCCAGCGCCGCGGTGAGCGGATCACCGCCGCCAGCCGCTGCCAGGGCCATCGCCACCGGCACGACCATGTTGGCGCTGGCGGTGTTGCTCGTGAACTCGCTGGTGATCACCGCGACGAGCGTCGCCGCCGCAACGAGCGCTACACTCGTCCCCGGTCCGGTCGGCAGCCAGCCGGTCAGGCTCCTTCCCAGCGCCTCGGCCAGGCCGGTCGAGAAGGAGAGTTCGCCGAGGGCCATGCCGCCGCCGTAGAGGAGGATGATCCCCCAGTCGATCCGCACCGCTTCCTCCCACTGAAGCGCCTTCCGCCCCGGGCCGCCGGGAAGGATGAAGAGCATCACGGCGCCGAGGAGCGCCGCGACCCCTTCGGGAACATGGGCCGCAAACCAGGCCGGCAGCGGATGCTTCGCGCCGACGAGCAGGCCGAGGATGCCCGGAACGATCCACAGGCTGACGGTGGTGCCGAAGGCGATCGCCGTGCTCACCTGGCCGCGCGACCAGGCTCCCAGGCCGGCCCGCTCTCGGGCGACGAGCTCTGTCACCCCGGGAAGCCGATCGACACCGGACGGGAACATCCAGCCGAGGAGGAGCACGGTGAAGGTGGTGAGGATCGCCGCCACCGGCACGCCGATCGCGCACCAGGTGAGGAACGACACCTCGACGCCGAGCTCGTTGCGGATGAAGGCCAGGCCGATGAGATTTGGCGGCGTGCCGATCGGCGTCGCCAGGCCGCCGATGCTCGAGGCAAAGGCCACGGCGAGCATCAATCCGGTGGCAAAGCGCGGATCGAGCCTCGGCCTGGCCGGGGATGCATCCCGGGAGGCGGCATGCTCGATGGCCGCGAGGATCCCGGCGGTGATCGCCACCATCATCGCCGTCGTGGCGGTGTTGGAGATGAAAGCGCTGATCGTCGCCGAGACCAGCGCCACCGCGGCCAGGATCCGCCCCGGCCGCTCCCCCACGGCCGGCAGGCCGAGGACGGCAAACGCCAGCCGTCGGTCGAGGCCGTGAACCCGGATCGCCTCGGCGAGCATGAACGAGCCGATGAACAGAAAGACGAGTGGCTCCGAGAAGGGGCGGAAGACCTCCTTCGCCGGTGCCACACCTGCCACGACGCAGGCCACTGCCCCGAGCAGCGCCGTCACCGGCAGCGGCAGGGCCTCGGTCACCCACAGCACCACGACCCCCACGAGGATTACGGCCAGACTCTGGGCCTCGGGGGTGAGTGGCATGGGCGTGGGAGAAAAAATCCCCCGGAGGAGCACTGGCTCCCCCGGGGGACGTGGTGGTTTCTAAGACCGATCGACCGGTGTCACCAGGTCTTGCCGAGGGCGGCCTGGGCCGCCGCCAGCCGGGCGACCGGCAGGCGGAACGGCGAGCAGCTCACGTAGTCGAGACCGAGGTGGTGGCAGAAGAGCACCGAGTGGGGATCGCCACCATGCTCGCCGCAGATGCCGAGCTTGATGTCGGGCCTCGTCTTCCGCCCCTTCTCGACGGCAGTCTGCATGAGCGAGCCGACGCCGGTGGTGTCGATCGAGGCGAACGGGTTCGCCTTGAAGATCCCGAGGTCGGTGTACTTCTGCAGGAAGGAGCCCATGTCGTCGCGGCTCATGCCGAGACAGGTCTGGGTGAGGTCGTTGGTGCCGAAGCTGAAGAACTCGGCACTCTCGGCGATCTCGTCGGCCGTGAGGGCACCGCGCGGGATCTCGATCATCGTGCCGACGAGATACTTCACCTTGACGCCCGTCTCCTTCGCCACCTGAGCCGCCGTGGCGTGAACGATCTCGAGTTGGTTGTCGAGTTCCTTCTTGAAGCCCACCAGCGGGATCATGATCTCCGGCTTCACCTTGATGCCGGCCTTCTGCACCTTCGCGGCCGCCTCGAACACGGCCCGGGCCTGCATCTCCGAGATCTCGGGGTAGCTGACGCCGAGGCGGCAGCCACGGTGGCCGAGCATCGGGTTGAACTCGTGGAGCGCCTCGACGCGGCGGTGGACGACCTCGACGGAGAGCTTGAGCTTCTTCGCCAGATCGGCCTGGGCCTTTTCGTCGTGCGGCACGAATTCATGGAGCGGCGGATCGAGGAAGCGGATCGTCGCCGGGCGGCCGTCGAGGGCCCGGAAGATCCCCTCGAAATCGTCGCGCTGGTAGGGAAGGAGCTTCGCGAGGGCCGCCCGACGGGCGTCGAGCGTCTCGGCGAGGATCATCTCCCGCATCGCGTCGATCCGGTTGCCCTCGAAGAACATGTGCTCCGTCCGCGTCAGGCCGATCCCCTCGGCGCCGAAGGCAATCGCGTGCCGGACCTGCTCCGGGGTGTCGGCATTGGTGCGGATGCCGAGCTTCCGGTACTTGTCGGCGAGCTTCATGATGAAGGCGTAGTACTGGTAGACGTCCGAGTCTTCCGGCTTCATCGTGTTGGTGACGAGCACCTGCTTGAGCTCGCTGTCGGCGGTCTTGATGGCTCCGGAAAACACCTCGCCGGTGCTGCCGTTGATGGAGATGTCATCTCCCTCCTTGAGGGTCGTCGAGCCGCAGACGAGTGTCCCCTTGTGGTAGTCGATCGAGATCGCGCCGGCACCGGCCACGCACACCTTGCCCATCTGCCGGGCGACGAGGGCTGCGTGGCTCGAGACACCACCGCGGCTGGTGAGGATTCCCTCGGCCGCGATCATGCCACGGAGATCCTCTGGGCTCGTCTCGACGCGGGCGAGGACGACCTTCTTCCCCTTCTCGGCGAGCTCCTCGGCCTTGGCGGCCGAGAACACGAGCTGCCCGGTGGCGGCACCGGGGCCGGCGGCCAGGCCGGTGGTCAGCACGCGGCCCGCCTTCTTCGCCTTCTCGTAGTCGGCCCGGTCGAAGATCGGGGCGAGGAGCTGCGAGAGGGCATCCGGATCGGCGCTCTGGATGGCGTGCTCCGGGGTCATGAGCTTCTGCTTGACCATGTCGTGGGCGATCTTCACGTACGCCAGCGCCGTCCGCTTGCCGTGGCGGGTCTGGAGCATGTAGAGCTTCTTCTTCTCCACCGTGAACTCGAAGTCCTGGACGTCGCCGAACTTCTTCTCGAGCTTCTCGCGGACCTTCTCGAGCTGCTTGTAGGTGGCGGCAAACTCGGTGTCGTGGGCCATCTCGACGACCGGCTTCGGCGTGCGGACGCCGGCCACAACGTCTTCGCCCTGGGCGTTGATGAGGTATTCGCCGTAGAAGACGTCCTCGCCGGTGGCCGGGTCGCGGGTGAAGGCCACGCCGGTGGCGCAGTCATCGCCCATGTTGCCGAACACCATGCTCTGAACGTTGACGGCGGTGCCCCACTCGTCGGGGATCTTGTACTTGCGACGGTAGATGATCGCCCGCTCGTTCATCCAGCTGCCGAAGACGGCCGTGATGGCGCCGATGAGCTGCTCGAAGGGATCCTGCGGGAAGGTCTTCCCGGTGCGCTCCTTGATGAGCTTCTGGAAGCGGCTGATGAGATCCTTGAGGTGATCCTCGGTGAGCGCGGTGTCTTCCTCGACGTGGGCCTGGTGCTTGACCTTCTCCATCACCTCTTCGAACGGGTCGTGCTCGTTCTCGTGGCGCTTCTGCACCCCCATGACGACGTCGCCGTACATCTGGATGAAGCGGCGGTAGGAGTCGAAGGCGAAGCGGCCGTTGCCGGTGGCTTTCTTGAGCCCCTCGACGGTCTTGTCGTTGAGGCCGAGGTTGAGGATCGTGTCCATCATGCCCGGCATGCTGTCGCGGGCACCGGAGCGGACGCTGACGAGCAGCGCGTTGGCCGGGTCGCCAAACTTCTTCCCGGTCTCCTTCTCGAGCATCTTGACGTAGTGGGCGATCTCCTCCTCGAGCCCCTTGGGAAACTTCTTCCCCGAGGTGTAGTAGTCGATGCACATCTGCGTCGTGATCGTGAATCCCGGGGGAACCGGAAGCCCGATCTTCGTCATCTGCGCGAGGTTGGCCCCCTTGCCACCGATGATCGCCTTCATGGTGCCGTCGCCGTCGCACCGGTCGGCGCCGAAGTAATAGATCATCCGCCCTGGCTTGGACGCGGCGGGCTTCTTGGCGGCGGACTTCTTCGCGGACGATTTGGCCATAGGGGCGACGTGACCTTTCGAGGAGGGAAAAACCTGCGGAAAAAAGGGTCTAAGCCGGGTCGAATCTACGTTCACGTTTCCTGGGCGTCAACGCGGCGCCCCGGCGGGATGGCGGCCGGCGGGCGGCCGGGCTTTTGCCGCGGCAAACGGCTCGTTTTTCTTCCGTGTCTCGAGGAGGCCACGAGGAGGCCAGCAACGGGCCCACAGGAGGGGGGATCGCGGCCTTCCGGTCGGGCGGCCTGCCGGGGCCGTGGCGATTTCCCCGCCGTCGGAGAACCGTCAGCCCCCCTGCCCCGCCGCGTCGGCCCGGCGGATCGCCTCGTCGACCATCCCGGCCGTCACCGGGAACGGCTCGTTGTGCGTTACCTCCCCCGGCTGCACCGCACGCTCCGCGATCCGGCTGAGCATTGCTCCATCGATGCCACCGAGGCCGAGCTGACGGAGCGTCACCGGCAATCCGACCGATCGGCAGAAGGCGAGCACCTCGTCGATCTCTCCGGCCGGCGCATCCTCGAGGCACAGCTGGGCGAGCGTTCCGAAGGCGACTTTCTCCCCATGGAGCGCGGCGTGGCAACCGGGGGCCACCGTCAGCCCGTTGTGGATCCCATGGGCCGCTGCGAGCCCTGCCGATTCGAAGCCCAGCCCCGAGAGGAGCGTGTTGGCCTCGACGATCCGCTCAAAGGCCCCCCGCGCCCCGGCGTCGAGCTGGCCGGCGCCATTGAGGTGCCCTGTCCGGTGGGCCGCCAGCGCCAAGGCGCCATCCGCCCGGAGTGTCTTCCAGCAGAGCTCGGCTAGGGCGAGCGCCGCACGGGTCGGCGTTCCGCCGCGGCTGTGGATCGCTCCCGAGCGGGCGCAGGCCCGGGCCTCAAACCAGGTCGAGAGGGCGTCCCCCATCCCCGCCACGAGGTAGCGCTCGGGCGCCGCGAGGATGACGTCGGTGTCGACAAGGACGAGGGCGGGGTTGCGCGGATGGAGCCTCGACTCCTCGACGACGCCTGAGTCGCTGTAGATCACGGAGATCGCGCTCGTCGGCGCGTCGGTCGACGCGATCGTCGGCAGGGAGACGATGTCGAGATCGAGCTCTGCGGCCACCGCGCGGGCCGTGTCGATCGCTTTCCCGCCCCCTGCCCCGACGATCGTCCGGGCCGCGAGGCTCCGGGCCACATCGGCCACCGCGGCGATCTCGCGCCGGGAACATTCGCCGCCGAAGGGATGGATGGCAGGGGCGAAGCCGGCTGCCCCGAGCGACTGCTCCCAGATCGCGCCGAGCCTCCGGATCGCCGAGGCACCGGCGAGAACGAGCACCGGCCCTCCGAGGCCGAGCCGCGTCATCTCGTCCCCGAGCGTGGCCGCCACCCCCGGCCCCTGCACGTATCGCGCTGGCCCCGCAAATACTTCAGCCATGGTTCTGTTCCTAGAGGGGCGGGCTGTACCTAAACCAGGCCGATCGGCAAGCTCAAGCACACCCACACCCTGATTTTTGACCGGTTTGCGGCAGTCTGCCACAATTTCACCCCGGCTATCCGCCCCCGACCATTGTGGGGTGTGGTCATCTGGGAAATCCCAGTCAGGGGGGACGATCCTCAAGGGGGCTTCGGGAACGCCCGCAAGCCGTCGCCGACCTGAATTATCACTCGGGCCACACTTGCCCGAGGCAGCACTCGCAGGGGTAGGCATGGAAGCGATAGCTTGGACGATCCTCTTGTTCGCCGCGAGCACGTACCTTCTGCGGGGCATGATGCGGTTGCTTGATTTGACCGCGGGTTGGCCTCGCTTTTTCGCCTTGGGATGCCTCTCCAATCTGGCCGTGTTCATTGGAGCGGGCTTGTGTGGATTCTTGCTTGGTTGTCGCGGCTCTGTCTTTGGCGGGGTAGCCGGCGGCGGGGGCGGGGCAGGAGGAGGATGGCCCGACGCCCCAAGGGGTTTCGAAGGTGCCTTGAACGCCTTGAGTTTATTTTCTCTTGCGTTCTTCGTGATACCGATCCTTCCAATCGGTGTCTGGATGATCGGGGTCGCAGCCTTTAAGGTCGCAGCTAAGGTCGCAGCCGATTTGGAGGATATGGCGGACGACGAAGGCAACAAGGCGGCGGACCGAGCTGGAAAGAGGAAGTTCTTTCTGGACGAAGATGAATGAGGCGGAAGAAGCCATTGGGGGGCTGCGGCGAGGAAAGCGGTCACTTTTCGGTTCAGCCCGCGGATGGTGACAGGGGCACGCGGCAGGTTTCCTCACTCTGGCGTGCCGAGCCGGTGGCTGACGTGATCCGCCAACCGGAGCCCAGTTCGTCCCGTAGCAAGGATCGATGGAATGGACACGAATCTTCCGACCCCGGACGACAACTCGCGCGCCGAAGACCACGCTGGCCCGGGCCGCGAGCTTGGGCCTGGCTTTTTCGACTTGGGCTGCCTCTCAAATCTGGCCGTGCTCGTAGCAGTGTTCCTGTGTGGAGGCCTTGGTGGTTGTCAAGGCTTTGGTTTCGGTGGGTAGCGGGCGGCGGCGGCGGGGGAGGACGGGGCGATTCCCCAATGGGTATTCAAGGTGGCTTGAACGCCGTGGGACTCTTGCTGATTGTTTTCTTTTTGCTTCCGATCCTTCCCATCATCGTCTGGATCGTTGGGGCTGCTGCTTACAAGGCGTACAAGCATCGGCCCTTCATGGACGAAGGCCCCAAGACGCGCACTCGCTTTTTGATCGTTGCCGCAATTGCGATCCTTGCAACGCTCTTCACGTTGGGCGGGGCGGGCCAAGCCTACGGCATAAGTGGGGGGAGCAACGTCTTCGACATCTTGAAATTCCTCTTCCTCGCTGCACTCGTCATCTCGTACCCGATCTCACGGGTGTACCGACTTTTTGTTGCCCGTGGAAAAAGTCATCCATGACCTTGTTTCACTCGGAAAGCCTCCGGTTTTCTCGAGTGCCAAGCACTCGCGACTGCCTCGTGCGGTCGGGCCGGCACGTTCTCCACGGCCCATCAGCCCCCTGTCAGGGGATTCATCCATCGCAGGCCTGGAAATCTGGCGAAATCGGTGTCGTTGGAATGGACCGTGGCCTGCAACTCCACGGCGATCGCGGCGATGTGGGCATCGGTCAAGAGCGCCGAGACCAGTGCCCCTGATTGGGCGAACGACGCGAGGATATCGAGATGCCGTGGGCCTGGCTGAATGGGATCGACCGAGGGCAGGGCCAGCCAAGACCGGACATGGGTCAGTGCCAAACCCGGAGCCATCGGCTCTGTCATGACGCTGCGGCTGGTCATGATGCGGACGAACCCGACCGACACGACCCAGGGAATACCGACGGGCTCGCGGCGACTGAGCAATCCCTCCCACCAAGCGCGGGCCCGGGGTGGTGCGGGGCTTTCGAGTCGTACGCATACACGAGCAGGTTGACATCCGGGACGATCATGACGCGGATCCACCAGAAGAGTGGCAGCGGAGAAAGTCCTCGGTTTCGAGGTCGTCGACGAGCCGATTCAGTCCGGCCGCATCGATGCCGGGCCGCAGACCGCAGGCCTGCGGTTCAACGACGAAGGGTGTCGGGGTCGCATCGGGGCGATCCCCCACGGAAATCCCACGGCGGATGCAATCGTTGACGACCTCCTTGAAGCTCACTCCCATCCGCCGGGCGAGCTTCGTGAGATCCTTGGCGAGATCGTCGTCGAGGGTCAGCGTGGTGCGCATCGCGCTTTGGCTCCCGTGAAACGCGGAAAACGACGCCCTGCATCTTGATGCCTGATGAAAAGAGCGTCAAGAAGACCTAGCAGGCTGTGGAGAGACCGTGGCAGGATCGCCTGGCAGGCCTTCTCACTCCGACGTGCCGAGCCAGCGGTCGATGATCGTGTCGATGGCGCCATCCTCCTTCATCGTCAGGATCACCGCGTTGAAGCGCTCGCGGAGCGGGCTCCCTGGCGGCACGACGATCCCGAAGTCGAACGACTCAAACACCGGCCCCACCAGTCGATAGTTCGATCGACCAGGCCGCGAGATCGCATGACGGAGGGTGTGGTTTTCGGCGACGACGGCCTCCACCTCGCCGGCGTCAGCCGCCGCGAACACCTCGTCGAGCGCGCGGTATTCCATCACGATGCCACTCCGCGCGCGGATCGCGGGCCCCGACACGCCGGTGGCCTGCGTGCCGATCACCCGGCCGGCCATGTCGCGCGGCCCGTGGATCGCTCCCCCGATCCGTTCGGCGGTGAGCGTCGCCGCAATGCTTCCGGTGAACAGCGCGATGAGCACCGTGCCGACGAGCATCCACGCCGTCGCCAGGATCCGCCCTGGCACCGTGTCGACATGCTTGTCGTCGCAGCCGCTGGCGATCAGCGTGCTGATCCCCCACCACGTCCCCTCCCACACGCCCCGCCGCCAGTCGCGTGGAAAACTCTTTTCGTTGACGCCGCGCTCGCACCACCAGAGCACATGCCCCACGAGCACCGTGAGGAGGATGAGCCCAGCAAGCAGCCGCCATGCCTCGCGCGTGAACAGGATCAAGAGCGGAGCGAGATAGGGATCGTCGTCCGTCTTCGGCACCGCGATTCGTAGCCCAGAATGGAATACCGAGTGGGTGAAGTCGAACTCAGCCTCCCGCTCTCGCGTCATCGCCACCGGCCCGAGGAACAGATCGGCCTCCCCCCGTCGTAAGGCCTCGAGCCCCTCGGCGAGCGAGTCCTTGATGATGTACTCGGTTGTCACGCCGAGCCGGAGCGTCATGTCGTCCCACATGTCGACCGATGGCCCTGTCGGCTTGCCGTCGGTGATCCCGAGCGTCACCCCCACCGGTGCGACGCCGACCCGGAGCGTTTCAGCAGCGGAGACCGAGTCGCCTTCACCACCGGCCAGACCCGCCGCAAACAAGAGCGTGGTCACGGCGGCTCCGCGTTGCCCCCAGGTCGCCGCAGCCACGAGCATTCCTCCGAGAGCGAGCAGTCCAAACGCCGCCGGCAGCACGCCGGCCGGGAGTGTTGTCGAGGCCCCGGTGGCGAGCGCCTCCATGCCCCCCTCGGCCACGCCCCCGCCGGCAAGCGCCAGGAGGAGCAGCGGCATCGTGTTGTGGACGGAGTGGAGCACGATCGCCGGGAGGATGCTTCCCGTGGCGACACGCAGCACGCCTGCCACGATCCCGAGTGAAAAGGTCGCCGGCATCCGCTCCGGGAGGACGTGCGCGGCGGCGAACAAGGCCGCCTGGACGACGATCGCGACCGCGAGCCGCCTCCGCGTCGGCCGTTCGCCAGAGAGCGCTGAGAGGAGCCAGCCACGGAAGAGCAGCTCCTCGGCCACCGGCGGGAGGAGCGCCATGAGCGTCCAGGAAACCCACCACGGATGCTGTTGAATGAGGCCGATGAGCCGCTCGGAAAGGCTGCGGATCGCCGGCGAGACCTCCGTTCCCTGCAGCGCCAGCATGATCCCGGCCGAGACAATGAACAATCCCGCTCCGAGGCTCGCTGCCCCCAGGGACGCCGCCATGGCTCGGCCTGCCGAGCGGGGCAGGCCGAGGCCGAGCGTCCGCACGACATCAACCCGCTGCCAGGCGAGCATCGCCAGCAGCGGCAGGACCACGGCGATCCCCTGATGGATCGGGATGCCCATGAGGAGATTTTCTGGGGTGAAAGCCTGCACGTACCACAGCGCCGCCAGCCCCACGACGACCGGAATGACCCCCTGCGGGATCGTCGGGACGACGCGCGGGGCTGGCCGGGCAAGGACCCCGGCAGCGGCATCGGGGCCGCGGAAGAGAATCTCCTCGTCGGTGAGGAGGTGCGCCGTGCCGCGGAGCAGCAGCGCCGTCAGGACGGCCGATGAGAGGAGCGTGAGGAGGAGAGGGAGGAGCGCCTGGATGATCGCTGCCCCGCCGGAATCGGGCGGCGCTGTGAGGATGTCGCGGGCCACACACACCTGCCCCGTGAACGGCACCAGCGCCAGGGGGCCGTCGCTGCGGAGCCCGGGCACGAGTGCCGTGCCGGCCAACGCCGCCACGAGGAGGATCACCGGCGTGAGGGTGTTCTGCGCTTCCTTGCCACTCTTCGACGCCGTCGTCACCGCCAGACAGGTCGCTGCGGCAAGCGCCGCCAAGCCGACGAACGCGATCACCGTCACCACCGCCCCGGCGCCGAGGGCCGGGAGGCGCGACGCCGCGCCGGCGGGAAGGAAGCGGAGGCCGACGGCACAGGTCAGGGCGATCGAGACGCAGTTGGCCGCGAGGGTGGCGAGGGTCACGGCGTAGACGGCGAGGAACTTCCCGAACACGATGCTGCCGGTGCTGCACGGGGCCATGAGGAGCGTCTCGATCGTTCCCCGCTCCTTCTCGCCGGCAATCGCATCGATGGCCGGATAGAAAGCGCCGGTCATCGTCAGGACGGCGAGGAGGACGAGGATCGACGCGGTCAGGGCGGGGAGGATTTGCTCGGTGGCCACCGTCGCGGAGCCGGCCGTTTCCCCGAGATAGTGGAGGCGGATGGGCTGGAGAACGCTTTCTGGCAATCCGGCCCGGCTCACCCGGACGGTGCGGATCGCTTCGGCGACGCTGCGGATCACCCCCTCGAACTGCTCGCGAGAACGCCCGATCGGGCGCCGCGAGGGGAAGCGGACATCGAGGTCGACCGTCCCTTGGGCATCGAGGGCCGCGACGAGCCCTTCCGGGGCATCGACCCACACGTCGGCCGCGCCATCCTCGACCGCGGTGATCGCGGTTTCCGGATCGCCATGGAGGAACGAGGCGCTCGAAGGCCAGGGGGCGTCTCCGACGCCGGCCGGCTTCCCCCCCTTCACCACTCGATCGATCCGGGCGGCCAGTGCCCCGGCATCTGCGCCACTCATCGCCACGGTGAGCGGCGTTGGCGCGGCACGGGCCTCGAGATCGGTGACCGCGGTGCGGACCCCGATGGCGCTGGAAAGCGCGACCAGCGGGTAGGTGACCATCGGGAGGAGGAGCGTGACAAACAGCGTCCTCCGGTCGCGGACAAACTCCAGCAGGTCGCGCCGGGCGATCGCCACGGCCGCGCCGAGGGGCGTGTTCACGGCAGCATCGGGGATGGCGGATGGCGTGGTCATTCGGGTCGTGCCTCCCCGATGGCCGCGAAGAACGCCTCCTCGAGGCCGCCGGATTGTCCCACGAAAGCGTCGCGCGTTCCCGCGGCGACCACCCGACCGCCGTGGATGAGGACGAACCGGTCGCAGCGGTTCTCGATCTCGTGGAGCCGGTGACTGGAGAGAAGGATCGACCGGCCATCGCCGCGGAGATTGGCGAGGAAGGCCAGCAGGTCGCGGGCCCCGAGGACATCGAGGGCGTTGGTCGGTTCGTCGAGGACGAGCGCTGGCGGATCGTGGACGAGGGCCCGGCCGACGCTGACGCGCTGCCGCTGCCCCGACGAGAGCCGGCCGGCGGGACGATCGGCGCATCGCGCCAGATCGAGGACATCGATGAGCCGGGCGACCCGGGCCTCGAGGGCATCGCCACGGAGGCCGTGGAGCGCACCGAAGGAATGGAGGATCTCACGCGCCGAGAGCCGGTCGGGGACACCGGTGGTGGCCGAGACGTAGCCGAGCCGGCGGCGGGCCCCGACAGGATCGGTGGCAACGTCAAAGCCCCCGACCCGGGCCGTGCCGGAGGTCGGGGTGAGGAGCGTGGCGAGCATCCGCAGGGTCGTCGTCTTGCCGGCGCCGTTGGCGCCGAGGAGCCCGACCATTTCACCGGGATTAACCGCGAACGACACCCCGTCAACGGCGCGCACAATCTCCCCTGCGGAGGAACGGTAGTGCTTGACCAGATCCTCGACTTCGATCATCTCAGCTCTCCTCGCTCGGGGGGAACTGCCGCCATTCGAGGATCGCCACCGCGATGGCGAGAAACACCGCCGCGAGGATGAACACCGCGGTCACCTGGGCCCAGGGGGGGCGGTCGTCGATGAGGAGCTGGAGTTCGGGGGTGATCGATCCCCGCCAGCCCATCCAGCGCACCAGGAGCGTGTGGAGGCGGAGCGAGACGGTGAGCTGGTTGACCACCGCCGGGATCAGGCCGGCGAGGTATTCCACCACCAGCGCCACGCCGACACTGGCGACGAGCGACCGCTTGGGGACGATCACCGCTGGGAGCGAAAACAGCGCCGCCCGGCCAATACACGACAGGCAGACGAGGATCGCGAACGGACTGAGGAGGCTCCAGCCGTCGCTGATCACGCCGGTCAGCAGGGCAAGGAGCAGTCCCAACAGCGCCACCGCGCCGGTCCACAGCACGGCGGCCAGCCACGTTCCCAGGACGAGCGCCCGCCGGCCGCCGGGGCGGACGGCGACATGAACCCACGTTCCCCGCTCGAGCTCGTCGGCGACGGCCGGGGAGATCGTGACGAGCAACCCGAGCATGCAGACCGCCTCGGGCACCAGCGCATAGAGAAGGATCGCTCCGAGATCGTGGTCGAGCGAAGCGTCTCCGGCCTTCGCTGCCGCCAGGAGCACCGCGGTAGGGAAGATGACCCCGATCGCCGCCAGCGCGAGCCGGGGGGGCGTGAGGAGCCGATCGATCTGGAAGCGGGCCACCGCCACGATCGCCGCCAGGGCGGGGAGGGGGGATCCTTCGCCCGAGGCTCGGTCGGACGAGGGGCGTTGGCCGGTCATGGCGTCACCCCACTGTGGAGCTGCACGAGCCGACCGAAGATCCCCTCGAGCGACCGGTCGCCCGGGACGAGCTCACGGACGAGGATCCCCTCGCCGATCGCCGCTTCCCCGATCCGTTCCGCCAGGAGGCGCGGGGCCCGCGTGTCGACGATGAAGGTGTCGTGGCCGACGAACCGAACCGCTTCAGCCTCGGGGCATCCGCAGGCCAGCTCCGCCAGCCTCCGTGGCGCGGTCGAGACGACGCGCACCTCCGAGGGGAGCGTGTCGATGAGATCGCGGATCTCGTGGACAGTCCCACTGGCGACCAGCCTTCCGCCGAGGATCACGGCGAGCCCCGCCTGGAGCGCTTCCACCTCGTGGAGAAGATGGCTGGCCACAAGCAAGCTTCGCGACCGCGCCCAGGTGCGCACCAGCGACACCAGCTCGTGGCGGGCAACCGGATCGAGGCCGTCGAACGGCTCGTCGAGAACGAGGAGATCCGGATCGTGGGCGATGGCACCGGCGAGCTTGGCGCGTTGCCGCATCCCCTTCGACAAGGTCGACAGAGGCCTCCCGGCCGCCTCGCCGAGCCCCACCTGCTCGAGGGTGCTGTTGGCCCGCTTCAGCGCCGCGGCGGGGGTGAAGCCCGAGAGCTGGACGAGGTAGCGGACCCATTCCCGCGGCGTGGCGGAGCGTTCCGTGAGATCGGAGGCGGGGCAGTAGCCGATCCGCCGTAGCACTCGGGCATTGAAGAAGGGGCGCTCCCCGAAGACGCGCACCTGGCCGATCGAGGGGCGGAGCTGCCCGGTGACGAGGCCGAGAAACGTCGTCTTGCCAGCGCCGTTGGGACCGAGGAGCCCGTAGGCGCCTGCGCCGAGCTCGACCGTGACATCGTTGACGCCGATGACGGAGCCGTAGAGCTTGGTGACGTGGGTCAGGGAGATCATGCGGGCGAGGCTTGCGGGGAGGCGCTGGCGGGGAGCAGATCAGACACGGGCGGGGGCGTCGACGCGCCACCAGAGAACGAGGGCCGAGACGATCGACACGAGGCCCAGCGAGAGCAGGGGGGGGAAGATCGCCTGCCAGCGACGCTCGATGCCGAACACCCAGGCCTGGATGACCCCGAGGGAATGATAGGGGGAGATCCAGGCCCAGCGGTCGATGGTGTCGTCGAGCCCGGTGGCCCGGGAGAGCCAGCGGAACTGGCGGACGTTGAGCGGCGGCCCGTTGCGCGGCCTGCGCCCTTCGAGGAGATCGGAGAGGTTCTCCCCGATCTCACCCCCCGGCCCCATCGGACGGGCGTTGCTGCGGCGGGACCGTCTGGAGGCATCCTCGGCCGTGAATCCTCCATCGGCGGCGTTCGAGGAATCCGCAGTTTGAGCATTTTCGCTCATCAGGGTGTCCTCGTGCGCCTGCTGCATCATGTCGGCGGTGGTCAGCGACGCGTGGGCGATCCAGCAGGCGGCCCAGGTGGCAAACCAGGCGAAGCTCGCGATCCGGCTCTCGGCGGTGAGCGAGGAGTAGGCCAACGCCATGAAGACGGTGGGGATGGCAAGCGCCAGGCTGGCGACGATGATCCGCACGGGCAGATCCCATGTCGTCACCGCCACCCAGATGCTCGGGCTCACCGCCACCCCCATCATCCACAGGGCCAGAGCCGGCAGCATCGTGATCGAGGCCACGAGGAGGCCGAGGATGAGGAGCTTTCCGGCGACATACTCAAACTTCCCCACCGGGCGCGTGAAGTAGATCAGCCAGGCCTTCGCCCGCAGATCGCGCGACACCAGGGCCGGCGCCACCAGCCCCACCACAATCGCCAGGAGGATCGCCTGGGGCGAGCGCATGAAGGCGAGCATCAGCCGCGACCAAACGGCCCGGCGAGTTCGATCGGTCTCCTCCTCGGGGGTCTCGTGCTGACCGGGCGGGGGCGCGTCCGACTGACCGAGCGAGTCGGCGATCACTCGTCCGAGGATCCCCACACCGTCGACGTTGCGACCGACGCGGGCCCTGTCCTGAATCGACCCCAGTCGCCCCTCGTCGATCGCCTGTTCGAAGACGAAGAAGCTCCCGGCGAAGACCAGCGCCGGGCTCCAGGCGAAGAACACGGCCCGGCGCAGCCAGCGGCTCGTCCACGCCAGCTTGATGCCGGTCGAGGCAATCACGAGGATCGCGGCCAGCGAGCCGCTGCGTCGCCCCTGCCAGGGGCGGTAGCCGACGTCATGGAGCGGCATGGAGGGACTCCGTCGGGGACGCTTGGGCGGCTTGCAGGGCCTCCAGAAAGACCTCCTCGAAGGGGCGGCAGGAGGCTTTCAGCGAGCTGACACGGATGCCGAGTTGGTGCACCTCCGACCACATTGCGGCAAGCGCGTGAGGCGCCGTGAGCTGAAGCAGGACGACCCCCTCGTTCGCTCCATCCCCAGGCGTTACGGTCTCGACGGCGGCGGAGTATCGGCCGTCCGCCCCGGCCGCTGAGGGGAAGAGGTCGAGCGGCCGGGCACGGCGGGCGGGGATCCCGCGGGCGATGAGGCGGCGGACGAGCTCGTCGACCGGCCCGATCACTTCGAGTCGCTCCTCCGGGATCGCCGGCTGGGTCAGCTCGCGGATCGATCCGGTCAACCGTACCCTGCCACCGGCGAGGACGATGACGCGCTCGCAGATCGATTGCACGTCGGGGAGGACGTGGGTGGAGACGAGGATTGTCTTGCCGTGGTCGCGGGCGAGCGTCGTGAGCCGGCCGAGCATCGCCCGCCGCTCGATCGGATCGAGGCCGTTGGTCGGCTCGTCGAGGATCACCATCCGCGGGTCGTGGACGATGGCCGCTGCAAACGAGATCTTCTGTTTCATCCCGACCGATAGCGTCTCCACCGGGCGGTAGCGTTCCTGGCCGGCGTCGCACCAATCGAGCACCTCGTGGGCACGGCGGAGCGACTCGATCCCTGGGATCCCCGAGAGCTGCGCCGCGTAGCGCACCATCTCGACGCCGGACAGGCCCGGCACGGAGCATTCATCCTCCGGGACGACGCCGATATTCTGCCGCACGGCATGAGGCTCGCGGCGCGGATCGAGCCCGAACACGCGCACGCCCCCCTCGGCGAGCCGCACGAGCCCGAGGATTGCCTTGACGAGCGTGCTCTTGCCGGCGCCGTTGGGCCCGACGAGCCCGGTGATGCCCGGATGGACGGTGAGCGACACGCGGTCGAGGACGGTGCGCTTCCCATACCGCTTGACGATCCCCGTGGCTAGCACCGGCTCTTCCACGGTCGACGATCGGCTCATGCGTGCTCGGTACCTGGGCGATGTCGACTCGATCCGTCTTCTGCAACCGTCGTGACAGAGGCTCAGCCGTCCATCACTTCCGCTTCCTTGGCGCGGGCCAGATCAGCCACCTTGGCCTCGTAGGTCTTGGTGAGCTCCTGCACTTCCTCCTTGGTGGAGTCGCAGTCGTCCTCGGTGAGGGTGCCTTCGGTCTTCTCGGTGTCGGCCGCCTTGTTGCCATCGCGGCGGACGTTGCGGATCGCCACCTTCGCCTCCTCGGCGAGGTCTTTGATCCGCGACGACATCTTCTTGCGGACATCGTTCGACAGGGCAGGGATCGTGATCCGGATCACCCGGCCGTCGCTCTGGGGATTGAAGCCGAGGTCGGAGGCCTGGATCGCCTTCTCGATGTCCTTGATCGTGCCGGGATCAAAGGGGCGGACGACAATCTGGTTGGGTTCGGGGGCACCGACGCTCGCGAGGGCCTTGATCGGCGTCGGCGATCCGTAAACCTCCACGCGGAGCGAATCGACCAAGCCGGGATTGGCCCGTCCCGTGCGGATGCCGGTGAGTTGGTGGCGGAACACATCGACCGCCTTCTCCATCCGCTCCTCGGCGTCCAAGAGGATCTCGTCGACCGGCATGCGGGCACACTCCTTCGTGGGTCTGTTGTCGGGCTGGCGTGGTGTCGTCGGGCTGGCCGCTGCGTCCTCGTGGGGCAGAATTGTCCCTCACCCGAGCCGACGTCACAATTCTCGCGGGGGTGGAGTTGGCACGCAAGCGGCCGGCGGCCCGCGGCCCCAGCGCTCCCGACGTCGATCCCCCGGCGTGACGTCGATCACCAGGAGTGGGATTCCCGCCCTTCGCTTCCCTCCCCGAGGTTCACGTGCCCATGTATCTCCCCCACCCTCTCCTCGCCCTCCGCGGGCTGGGCCTGCTCTGCCTCGTCGTCCTGGCGGCGGGCGCTGCCACGGGGGCCGACACGATCGAGCGGCGGCTCCCTCCCAAAGCGCCCCCGCTTGCTGACCTCGTTGCCAAGCTCGACGACGCGCAGCGCCTCGCCTGGGAACGGGTGCCCGAGCGGCTCAAAGCGGTCGAGGCGCGGATCGCCCAGACCCCCTTCCCCGACGACGGGCAGCGGGTGGAGATCGAGGTCTTTCCCAAGGCAGTGGCCTATGCCCTGGAGTGTGGCGAGTGGTGGGATCCGCAGCACCTCGAGCGGGCGACTTGGGCGCTCGACGAGGCGGAGCGCCGGCTCGACGAGCTCGCCGCCGGACAGAAGGGCTGGCGCGAGGAGGAATACGTGCCGCTGGCCTACCGCTCCCGGATCGACGGCTCGGCGCAGCCCTACGGGATCGTCGTGCCTGAGGGGCTCGACCGCTCCAAGCCGGTGCCGGTGTGGATCTGGCTCCATGGCCGCGGCGAGCGTGATACCGATCTCCACTTCCTCTGGCAAAAGGCCCGCAAGACCGGCGAGTTTTTCCCCGCCGATTGCATCGTCCTCCATCCCTTCGGCCGCTACTGCAACGGCTGGAAGGGGCCCGGGGCCGTCGACGTCTTCGAGGCCCTCGACGCCCTCGATCGGGTCATCCCTGTCGATCGCGATCGGGTGGTGCTTGCTGGCTTCTCGATGGGAGGAGCGGGGGCGTGGGAGATCGGAGCCCGCCGCACCGACCGATTCTGCGCCGTCCACGGCGGCGCTGGCTTCGTCGACACCGCGCGATTCATCGGCATTCAGCCCCGCGACGTGCCTCCCTGGGAATCGCGGCTCTGGCTCCTCACCGACGTCCCGCCAGTGGCCCGCAATCTCCTCAATCTCCCGGTGATCGCCTACTCCGGCGAGAAGGACGGCCAGCGGGCCGCCAGCGAGATCATGGTGGCGACGCTCGCCGCCGAGGATCGCGAGATCCCCCACCAAATCGGCGTCGGGATGGAACACCGCTACGACGATCCCTCGCGCGCGGCAATCGCCGCCTTCCTCAGGCCCGCGATCGCCGCCGGCCGGCCGCGCTCGCCCGACACCGTCCACTGGGCCGGCACGACGCTCGCCGATGGCGGGGCGTGGTGGGTCGAGCCGCTCGGCCTCGGCGAGCACTGTGCGCCGGCGCGGATCGACGCGGTGCGTTCGTTGAAGTCGTCGAGCCTCGACGTCACGACGGCCAATGTCACGGCCTTGCATCTCCGCGATCTGCCGGCCCGTTGCCGGATCGTCATCGACGGCACGGTGATCGACTCCGAGGCGAACTCCCCGGATGCCGACACCAGCGCCGTGGTTCTTGCCCGTGCCGGGCTCGCGGCCGACGGCGCCTGGGGCGTGGTCGATGCGGCCACGCTCCCGCTCCATCGCAAGCGTCCCGGGCTCACCGGTCCGATCGACGAGGCCTTCGACGCGCCGTTTGTCGTCGTGCCGCCGGTTGGGCCCGGCCTCTCGCCCGTGGTTGACCGCTTCGTGGCCGAGGAGTTTGCCCACCTGAAGCGGCGCTGGCACGACCTCTACCGGGGCGAATTGCCGGTCGTGGAGGCGAGCGACGTCACCGACGAGATCCTTCGCACGAAGCACCTCGTCCTCTTCGGCGACGAGTCTTCCAATCCGCTCATCGCCCGCGCCGTGCCGGGATTGCCACTGCGCTGGACGCCTGAGGGGATCGTGCTCGGGCCGGGCACCGCGGGCGAACGCCGCTTTCCCGGGGCCGGCCACGTGCCGGTGCTCATCCATCCCAATCCGCTGGCGCCCGCTGCGGCGGCGCGGTATGTCGTGCTCAACTCCGGCTTCACCTTCCGCGAGGAGCACGACGTCAACAATGCCCTCCAGAATCGGCGCCTCCCCGACTGGGCGGTGATCGATCTGGCGGTGCCCCCCGACGGCCGCGATCCCGGTCGGATCGTTGCCGCCGATTTCTTCGACGAGGCCTGGGGGGTGAAGCCGCCGGAGTGAGGCTTGCCGCTCAACCCCCAAGGCTTGCCGCTCAACCCACGAGGCTTGCCGCTCAACCCACGAGGCTTGCCGCTCAACCCACGAGGCTTGCCGCTCAACCCACGAGGACCGTTGGCCGCCGCGCCTGGTCTGGCACGGCCTTCTCGACGAGGTCGTAGACGACATTCGGCACGTCCCCCTGGCCGAAGAGGAGGAACTCGAGGGCGAGCTTGAGGCTGCTCCCCTGGCTCCAACCGAAGACGACATCGAGCGGCGTGCCAGACTTCGACATCTCGATGGCGATCTGGGCGATCGTGTGGGAGACGCTGACGACGTCGCGGGCGACGATCACGAACCGCTCCCCCTCTTGCTTTGCGGAGAGGATCGGGGCGTTGTGAAACTCGCTCGTGTCGCCGTAATGAACCTCGAGGAACACGATCGGCACCTCAGCGGGGATCCGGTGGCGCTGGCGGATTTCGGCCTCCTTCTCGTCGAGCGAGCGGTGGCCGGGACGGTGCGGCACGAGGACGCGGAAGGCCCCCTCGGCGCAGATGTCGGTCCAGAGCATGCGGGCGGAGTCGTCGGCGAAGCGAAACTCCTTGTGACGTAATTCCTGGCTCCGCCACACGCGCGACACGATCGAGATCACGAGCACCGACGCGATGAACATCGAGGCGATGATGATGCCGTCGGGGCGCTCGGAGATGTTCGTGATCGTCGTGTAAATGAACACGAGCGTGATCAGGGCGAAGGCGATCCGCTTGAGCGGATGATGGTCGACGCCTTCCGATGCCTCGTGCTGCATGTGGACCAGCGACGCGATGCAGGCGCTGGTCATGAGCACGAGCACGCCGGTGGCATAGGCGCCCCCCTGAGCCGTGACGTCGGCCTTGAAAGCCCACGTCACGAGGAGGTTGATGACGGTGAACGCGATCACGAGCGGGCGGTAGGCCGACGCCCATTCCGGTGCCATGCCGTAGCGCGGCAGGTAGCGCGGCACCATGTTGAGGAGGCCAGCCATCGCCGAGGCCCCTGCAAACCAGAGGATGAGGATCGTGGAGATGTCGTAGATCGTCCCGAAGATCGGGCCGAAGAGCGGGCTGACGGCCAGGGGGCTCTCGCCATGGGCGACGTAGGCCAAGGCGCGGTCGAGGGCCTTCCCCTTGAAGAGGATCTCGCCGGCATCGTCCTTCTCCATCCGCAGTTCGTCGGCCGGGATGATCGTGTTGGTGCCGGTGACGAGCGAGGAGCCGATGAGGAAGAACGACATGATCAAGGCGGCCGTGAGCATGAGACGGCGCGTGTTGGCGATCCGCGCCTGTTCGTCGTCGGGATTCTCATCACTGCCACGGACGAGGTGGATCAGCAGGACGCCGGTCTCGAAGCCAGAGAGCCCCAGCGCCAGCTTGGGAAAGATCAGCAGCGAGATTCCCAGGGCCACCCACAGGCCGTGCCCTTCGAGCGGCGCCTCGTGGAGGTGATAGGAACCGGAGGCGATCTCCGTAAACCACTGCTGGAGGAGCGCGGGGTGGGTGAGGAGGTGCCACAGCCCGCTGGCGATGATCAGGAACGAAAGTCCGAGAAAGACGATGACGAGAACCGTGGCGATGCCCACCACCTCGGAGTAGCCCTTGAGGAACATCGCCCCCAGGAGCAGCAGGAGCACCACCGCCATGGCGACCTGGTTGTGGGCCCAAGGGGGAGCGTTCCCTGCGAAGATCGAATTGCTGATGAGGTGCGCCGCGGCGTCGGCGGCCGAGAGCGTCTTCGTGATCACGAAGTCGGTGGCGGCAAAGCCGATCAGCACGAGGACGCCGATCTTTCCCTTCCAGCCGCTCACGAGGCGCTCGATCATCCCGATCGAGCCGACGCCGTCTGGAGTCTGGCCGGCGACGTAGCTGTAGACGGGGTAGGCCCCGAACAGCGTCACGAGGACGAGGACCAGCGTCGCGAGGGGGGCGAGGGTGCCGGCCCCTTCGAAGGCGATCGACGGCTGGTAGCCGAGCGTGCTGAAGTAGTCGACACCACACAAGCACATGATCAGCCACCACGCGTAGTGGTGATGCTGACCGTGGGAAGACTCACTCACGGGGGCGCAGCGCTCCTGCAGGGGGATCGGTCGACAGTCGCAGTCTACCCGTCACGGTGGGCGTCGTGGCGGCCGCCCCGCTCACTGCCATTCCGGGAGATCGACGGCCCGCTTCTTCGATTGGGCCTGGAGGGCCTCGGCGTAGCGGTCGAAGAGTTTGCGGCGGTCGGCGTCCTTCGGGGGCTTCTGGCGGCGGCCTCTCTCTTCGTGCGCTTGCGGTGAGAGGCCGAAGCGGAGCTTCCGGTAGGCAATCGTCCGGTCGATTCCTTCGTCGGCCAGCCGCGGCCGGTCTGACTCCGGGGCGGCCACGAAGGCATCGATCGCCTCGTCACGGCACCGCTTCCATTCCTCGTCGAGGGCCTTGCGAGCGGCCTCGAGTTCCTTCTTGGTCATCTGATCGGCGTTGCGGATCACGTCCGCGACCGCCTTCTTCCCGGCTGCCCCGCGCATCTCGCCGTTGAGGAGCCCCTTTTGGATCGTGGCAGTCGAGCCGACCAGATCAGGCCGACGGCTGAGGCTCATCCAGGCTCCCCCGGCGATCGTTCCCATCCCGACGACGCCGAGAAGGGCGAGGATCACGATGCCGCTTCTCCCCTTTGATCCGAGGTTTGATCCGAGGTTTGATCCGGGCGTTGGAGAAGCCTCGAGAGTCGGCTTGGATCCTGCAGTCGATCCCTGCTGCGGAGCCGCTTGGGCCTTTTGGCCCGGGGCGGCGGAGGTGAGCGTTTTTCCCTGGGCGACCGCCCGGGCCGCCGCAAGGCGGGCCTGGGCTTCGGGGCTCAACTGACGGGCCATGGTGATCTCCTTCAAGGGCTGACGGGCAGTGGAAAAGCCCTTCTTGGCGATCTTCCACTGCGTGAACCGTGGAAACGCCCCGCCACGCGGGGGGCGGGGGCGTCCACGGTCGGCGAAGCCTCGCGTCGGGCGAGGGGCCGGGTTTGCTGGGCTCGAGGCAGTAGCCGCGTCAGGTTCCCGTGCCCGGAGCGCCGTCGGCCGGCTTGGTCGGGTCGTTGCCATCGCCGATCGTCGAATACCACCGGAGGACGTCGAGATCGACGTCGGGGCCGAGGCCTTCGACATGGCCGTCGAGGAACACGAAGTTCACGATTCCGCCCGCGTGCTGGCTGCCGAACTTCCGGCTGTTGGTGTCCTTCGGGCCGCTGGCCAGCCCCCGGGCCGTGTCGCGAAACAGGCAGTGGGGGGTGTCGGCCGCAAACATCGACGTGTCCCCCTGCCAGTACTGAACCATGTTTTGCGGCCAGGCCGGGTCGGCCGGGATCAGATGCCGCTCGCCGATGGCCATCGTCTGGCTGAGGCCGTCGGTGACCCACGCCGCCTTGACTGCCGAGAAGGTGAAGATCGGACCGGCCTGTCCACCGTCGACACCAGTGCCGTTCTCGGTGCTGTAGTTGAAGTAGGTCCCCGCGTTGGCGGAATAGTCGCCGCCGGCGGCAGCCGCCATCACGACCGGAACGTCGTTGTTGTTGTCGAAGTTTCGCGTGTTGTTCGGGGGCCGGCGACTGGGGCAGAAGAAGGCCGAGACGGCTGTCCGCATCGACTGCGAGTTGAGCGTGTCGTCAGCCCGGGCGGTGGGCACGTAGGCATTGGCGATCGCCGTCTCCTCCATGTAGGGGAGCATGCGGAAAGCCCAGGACGTCCCGATCTGCTCGCGGGTGTTCCGGCCGGAAGGGAACGTCTTCTTGGCGTCGTGGTGGAGCGTGACGGCCAAGCCCTGCTGCTTGAGGTTGTTGTTGCACGCCATCCTGTTGGCTGCCTCACGGGCCGCCTGGACAGCCGGGAGGAGGAGGCCAACGAGGGTGCCGATGATGGCGATCACGACGAGGAGTTCGACGAGCGTGAATCCGCTTCGACGGCTCCCGACGACCACCCCCGGACAGGCCTCGAGGCCACGACTCTTCCAACCGTTGTTCAGACGACTCTTCAGCTTGCCAACCATGGTGAACTCTCCCGGCCGCAACCCACCCGGAGCCGACGAGGCAGGGGGTAAGGAGGTGACCGCCAAAAGAGCCATTGTCGAACGGTGGGGAGGGTCAGTCAAGGAAGACTGGGGGCTCAAGGTCGACCCAAAGCCCGCAGGTAACCAGGCCCTCCCAGGCCCTGGGGAGATCGGTAGCTTGCGTCGGAAAGGTGGGCCTGGGAGCAGCGAACCGAAGAGTTTTTTTCGGCCAGATTCGGCCGTGGATCGCCCGGTGCGGGCAATTCAGCGGCCATGAATCCCCTCTTGAGAGTGACTTTCGTCAGGAGCCGCGCGACACCCGGCTTCCGATCCGCTCCCCCGCGATCGCCCGGACGATGTTCCCCTCCCGGCGGTAGTTGAACACCAGGATCGGCATCTCGTGCTCCATGCACTGCGAGATCGCCGTGGCGTCCATGACCCGGAGATTCTGGTCGCGGACCTGCTGGTAGGAGAGGTCGCGGTAGAGAATCGCGTGGGGGTTTTTCTCCGGGTCGTCGGAATAGACGCCGTCGACGCGGGTCGCCTTCATGAGGACGTCGGCCTCGAGTTCCAGGGCTCGCTGGGCGGCGGCGGTGTCGGTGGTCACAAACGGGCTCCCAGTGCCCGCAGCGAGGATCACGATCCGCCCCTTCTCGAGATGGCGGCGGGCCCGACGGCGGATGTAGGGCTCCGCCACACCATCCATGCGGATTGCCGTCATCAACCGCGTCTGGGCCCCGAGGCTCTCGAGGGCATCCTGGAGCGCCAGGCCGTTGATGACCGTGGCGAGCATTCCCATCGAATGCGCCGTCGCCTCGTGGACACCGGAGTTTCCCGCGGTGAACGACGCCCCGCGGAGGATGTTGCCACCGCCGATGACGATCGCCAGTTCGACCCCCCGGGAGGCCGCGAGGACAACCTGCCGGGCGACGAGCATCACCTCCTCCATGGAGATGCCACGCTCGCCGGGGCGGACAAAACTTTCCCCCGAGAGCTTGAGGAGGACGCGGCGGTAGATCACCCCAGCCCCCTCAACGGTGGCGCTTGCGTGGCCCGAGGCTGCGGAAGGGCCGCCGTCCGGCCCCTTCACACCACTCTGCCTGGCGTCCATGGCGAGTCTCCCGCACAGGCGAATGTCAGCCGCCGAGCTTCCAGTTTTCGACGCGCTTCACGTCGAGCCCGGCCGACTTGGCCAACTGGCCGACGGTCTGCTTGTCGTCCTTCACGAACGGCTGCTCGAGGAGGACGCACTGGCTGAAGAAGTTGCGCAGCCGCCCCTCGATCATCTTCGCGATGATGTTCTCGGGCTTGCCTTCGCCGCGGGCCGCTTCGGTGAGAATCTCACGTTCCTTTGCCACGGCCTCGGGATCGAGGTCTTCCTTCGTGATCGCCTGCGGCGCAAGGGCGACGACGTGCATCGAGATGTCCTTGGCGACGGTGGCCGCGTCGGCGCCGGTCGTCTTGCCTGCGATCTCGACAATCGCTGCTTTCGAGCCGTCGTGGTGAGCGTAGCCGCCACAGGGGGCGTCGATCCGGCAGATGCGGGCCAGGTCGAACACCTCGCGCATCCGGTTGAAGAGGTCGTTCTTGATCTCCTCGAGCGTCTTGTCGGGATGGGCGTGGCTCTTCTGAGCGAGGAGCTCGGCGGGGGTCTTGGCGCCCGGCCCGAGGGCGAGCGTCGTGGCGATGTCCTCGGCGAGGGCCTTGAAATCTGGGCTGTTGGCCACCGGCGCGCTCTCACACTTCAGCTCGATGATCGTGCCGACGTTCTTCGCGGGATCAGCATAGACTGCCAGACGCCCCGTCGAGGTTTCACGGTCGGCCCGCATCGCCTGCGTCTTGACGCCCTGCTTGCGGAGCCATTCCACCGCCTGCTCCGTGTTGCCGCCGCACTCTTGGAGGGCCTTTTTGCATTCCATCATCGGCAGTCCGGTCTTGTCCCGGAGTGCCATGACCGCTGCCGCCGTGATCTCTGCCATGGAAAAAGCTCCTTCCAGAATTGGACGGGGAAATTGGGGCGATTCCGAACCGGTTCAAGAGCCCAGAGCCCCGACCCGGGCCAGAACAAGACAACCGGCGAAGCGCCCCATCGTGGGGCGCTCCTGCCGGCCGTCGGAGGACAAAAGACTGAGAAGACCGTGATCCTCGAGCCATGCCGGGGAGCGGTTCCGCGGCCGATCAGGTCTTCGGCGGACGGGGGGCCACCCGCTTGGCGACATTCGAACGGGCCTTCGGCCCCGACTTGCCGTCAACGTCGGCACCCTCAGCGGCAGCCTGGGCGTCGGAAGAGGTGTTGACCTTCCCCTCGAGGATCGCGTCGGCAAGCCGGGCGGCTACCAATTCGATCGAGCGGATCGAGTCATCGTTGCCGGGGATCGGCAGATCGACCAGATCGGGATCGCAGTCGGTGTCGATCAGAGCCACCGTCGTGATGCCCATCTTCCGGGCTTCGCTGACAGCGTTCTTTTCCTTCTTCGGGTCGAACACAACGAGGCACTCGGGGAGCCGCGACAGAGTGCGGATGCCGCCGAGATTGCGTTCCATCTTGCGGAACTCACGCCGCAGCGACGACTGCATCTTCTTGGAATAGGCGCCAAATTCGTCCGAGGGCATGAGTTTCTCGAGTTGCTCGAGTCGCGCCAGCCGGTTGCGAATCGTGCGGAAGTTGGTCAGCGTCCCGCCGAGCCAGCGGTCGGAGACGTACGGCATGCCGCAGCGGGCCGCCTCGCGGGCAACGGCCTCAGCGCCCTGCCGCTTCGTACCGACGAAGAGGATCAGGCTGCCGGTCGACGCGACCTGCTTGAGATACTTCCGGGCCCGGAGCAGGCCGCGGATCGTCTCGCGGACGTCGATGATGTGGATGAGATTGCGGCGCCCATGGATATAGGGCCGCATCTTCGGGTTCCAGCGGCTGGCGCGATGGCCAAAGTGCACGCCGGCTTCGATCAGTTCCTGGGCCAGGACGTTCGACACGCTCATCACTCGTGGGGTGGGGAGAAAGGGTGCAAGTGGACGGAGCCTCGACGGACCTCCGCGACCGCGGGAGCAGTCCCGCAAACTATTCGTATTTTCCGGTCCATGTCAACGCTCAACTGCCAGGACCGGCCTTGAAGGGGCATCGCCACGCTCACCGCTTGAATCGTCCCGCCGGGCCAAACTACACTCGACGCCGTCTATGGATGCCGTTTTCGGCCTGTTTTCGCCATTTTGCGGAACCAAGGCCTCGGTGACGATCCAATCCCAGGGCCCAGGGAGCCCGGTTCCGGCCGGCGGTTTTTTCGTCGGATTCCCTGGTTTTTTGGAAGGAATCGCCGGTTTTTTTGAGACGGATTCCGTGCCGACCGTCCCGTCCGCGACCGCCGTGTTCCCCCGAAACAGCCCCGCCTTCCGCTCGACTCGCTCCCCAAACCGTTCCTCCCTTCCTCCATCCCTCCGGTCTCCCCATGCGTCACGTCCTTTCGGCCACCGTCCAGAACGTCCCTGGCGTGTTGGCCCATGTCTCGGGCATGCTCGCCTCCCGGGGGTACAACATCGACAGCCTCGCCGTCGGTGAAACCGAGGACCGGCGGTTTTCCCGGATGACGTTTGTCCTCCGTGGTGACGACCGTGTCCTCGATCAGGTCCGGCGTCAGCTCGAGAAGATCGTCACCGTCGTCCGCGTCGATGACATCAGCTCGCGGAATTATGTCGAGCGCGACTTGATGCTCATCAAGGTTGCCGCGACCGCCGGATCGACCCGGACGGAGGTCAAGGAGCTTGCCGAAGTGTTCCGTGGGAGGGTGGTCGACGTCGCGGCCGACAGCGTCGTCGTCGAGATCTCCGGGACCGAGAAGAAAATCGAGGGCTTCATCGAGCTGATGCGGCCGCTCGGGATCCTCGAGCTCGTCCGCACCGGCCGGATCGCGATGGTGCGGGGGAGCCCGCCGACCCGTGAGCTCACCGAGGCGGCTGACGGTGCCCGCCCCGCCGACGATGCGTCGGTCCGTGAATCGCTCGCCTGATTCGCCGCCTCATTCCCTTTTTGGGGGCGTTCGGGCCTGTTGCCCCGCCGTCCCGTCCATTCGTTCGAGCCTGCATACCATTCTCGCCATTCTCGCCCCCTAAGCCCGATCCCGAGGAGTGATCCCTTGCCCGCCACGATCTATTACGACTCTGACGCTGATCTCAAGGCCCTCGATGGCAAGACCATCGCCATCATCGGCTACGGCAGCCAGGGGCACGCGCAGGCCCAAAACCTCCGTGACAGCGGGCTGAAGGTCGTCGTCGCCCAACGGCCGGGCGGGCCGAACTACGACCTCGCCAAGAAGCACGGCTTCGAGCCGATGAGCGTCGAGGATGCGGTCAAGCAGGCCGACCTGATCAACATCCTCCTTCCCGACGAGCTCGCCGCCGACGTCTACAAAGCGTCGATCAAGCCGAATCTGAAGAAGGGCGCCGTGCTGATGGCCAGCCACGGTTTCAACTTCCACTTCGGGCAGATCGAGCCCCCCACCGGCCACGACGTGATGCTCGTCGCCCCGAAGGGCCCGGGGCATCTCGTTCGCAGCGAGTACGTGAAGGGGGGGGGCGTCCCCTGCCTCATCGCGCTCGGTGCCGGGGCTTCGCCTGAGACCAAGAAGCTCGGGCTGGCTTACGCCAAGGGGATCGGCGGCACCCGTGGCGGCGTCATCGAGACGACGATCGCGGAGGAGACCGAGACCGATCTCTTCGGCGAGCAGGTCGTGCTCTGCGGCGGCGTCTCGGAGCTCATCAAGGCGGGCTTCGACACGCTCGTCGACGCTGGCTACCAGCCGGAGATGGCCTACTTCGAGTGCCTCCACGAGATGAAGCTCATCGTCGACCTTCTTTATCAAGGCGGGCTCGAGTACATGCGTTACAGCATCTCGAACACCGCCGAGTACGGTGACTACACCCGCGGCAAGCGGATCATCACCGACGAGACCCGCGCGGAGATGAAGAAGATCCTCGAGGAGATCCGCTCGGGCGAGTTTGCCCGCGACTGGATCCTCGAGAACCGTGGCGGAGCGGCGATGTTCAAGAGCACCCGCCGCCGCGAGCGCGAGCACAAGCTCACCGAGACCGGCCGCAATCTCCGCAAGATGATGAAGTGGATCGAGGCGAAGGAAGTCTGAGGACTTTCTTGTCCGTGACCCGCGGGAACGCCGAGGGTTCCCCGGGTCGGCGCGGACCGTGCCATATGAATCGAGTCTCGAGTCGTCGTCTGTGTGTCGCCAAAAGATACGGGAGAGCCGATATGACCCCCGAAGAACGCCAGTCGCGGACGCTCTATGATCAACTCGCTCCGGGGGACCGGGTCGAGGTGATTCATGGCGTCCAGATCGGCTCGAGCGCCGCTTGGAGCACGACAACGGTGGGAAAGGTGTTGCGGCGCGAGCGTCGTCGGCACGGCCTCCACTTCCGCCGCAATCCCGACGACAAGGTCTTCAGCGACGTCCTCATCCTCTCCCGCGACGACGGCGAACTCACCACGGTGACGATCGACGAGTACACGCAGCTTCGGAAGCTGTAATCACAAAGCTCAGGGCCGGAGGCCCGGGTCCAGGCCGCGCGTGAGCATCGGGGTCGCCCGTGCCCCGTCGCCGGACGTTCGCGGCGGCCATCCATGGCCGCCACTCTCTCCGCGCCGCTTGCGCTTTCGCCCTCCGGGCTGCGCTGACCGGCGAGGCCGGCTCTCGGAGCACGGGCGACCCCTCGCGATGTCCTTGGTGTGGTTCGCGGACGCCCGCCAAGCGAACACGAGCCGGACGCTCTTGGGTCGCGTCAAGCGGCAGCGGTTGTCACGCCACGCGGGCGATGATGCACTTGAGGTATTCCCCCTCGAGGCAGCTGGCGCTCACGGGGTGATCGGGGGCGGCGCCGCGGCATTCGAGCATGGCGATCTGCCGGCCGCTCCTCTGGGCCACGGTGGAGAGCATCTCGAGGAAGTCGTCGCGCGAGACGCTCCCGGAGCAGGAACAGGTGACGAGGATGCCCCCCGGCTCGAGGAGATCGACCGCGACGCGGTTGATGCGGTGGTAGGCCCGCAGGGCCTCGTCGATGGCGCCGCGGCTGCGGGCAAACTTCGGCGGATCGAGGATCACCATCCCGAACTTCTCGCCGGCAGCGGAGAGGCTGTCGATTCTCGCGAAGGCGTCGGCGGTTTCCACGGTGACGTTCGCAGCACCGTTGAAGTCGGCGTTGGCCCGGGCAAGAGCCGTCGCCTTGGGGCTGCCGTCGACGGCGAGCACGCTCCTGGCTGCGCCAGTGACAGCGCAGGTGACGGCGAAGCCGCCGGAGTAGCAGAAGAGATCGAGGACGCGGCGGTCGCGGGCGAGGAGCGCGGCGGCGCGCCGGTTTTCACGCTGGTCGAGGTAGAAGCCGGTCTTCTGCCCCTCGGTGAGATCGACGCCCCAGGAGAGGTTGCCCTCGCGGATGAACACCGGCCCGTCCGGCGCGGTGCCGCGGATGACACGGTCGGGGAGGTGGAGCCCCTCGAGCTTCGAAAGGCCCCGGTCGGCGCCGCGGAGAAGGATCCCCGCCGGCTTCACGGCCTCCTCGAGGGCGTCGCAGATCGCGTCGAGCCGTCCCGCCATCGCCAGGCTCGTCAGCTGAACGGCGAGATGGTCGCCGTAGCGATCGACGATCAAGCCGGAGAGGTCGTCCCCCTCGCTGTTGATCAGCCGCGCGGCGCCAGCCCGATCGTCGAGCCCGAGCGCCCGCCGCAGGGCGACGGCCGTCTCGATCCGCGATCGCCAGAAGGGGGCATCGAGCGGCACGCCGGCGTCGAAGGCGTAGAGCCTGACGCGGAGCCGACTCGAGGCGTTCCAAATCCCCCGAGCGATGAAACGCCCCTCGTGGGTGGCCAAGTCGACGACATCGCCGTCGGCCGGCGTCCCCTCGACCCGTTCGATGGCGGTGTCGAGCACCCAGGGATGACGCCCGAAGAACGGTCGCGCCCGCTTCGCCTTCACCAGCACCGTCGCCGTAGGGAGGCCGGGCTCGTCGATGGGGCGGGCCGTCGGCGGCGGAGGCGGCTCCACGGCGGGGCCATCGTCGCGACGGCTGCCCTCGGGGCGGGAGTCACGCGGACGGCGGTTGTCTTTGGCATCGTGCCGTGGGCCCGATCCCGGCTTCCTGCCGGGGCGGCGCCTGCCGTCAGGCATGCACGACCTGCTTTGATTGCCCGGGGAGGACATGGGGGGGCGGAAGCTCGTCGCTCCCCGGATCCTCCTTCACGGTGGTCCGGCCGTTGCGACGGGCCTTGTTGCGTTCGATCCGCAGCACGCTCCAACTGAACACGGCGCCCAAGGGGCCGGAGAGGAGGGCGGGCATGAGGACGAGGTTACCGACCAAGGCAATCGTCAGCATCGCGAGCATCATGTAGCCGAAACGCTGCGTCGGACCGAACGGCGAGAGCGAGAACACCGACAAGCCGATGCCGATCACGCCCCAGCTTTGATACATCGCCCGGGCACAGCCCTTGTAGGCGAGCATCGTCGCCTGCTTCCGGTCGAGCCCGTCGGCGATCCCGCGGCGGAACCAAAGCATGAAGTGGACGACGTCGTCGACGGTCACACCGAGCGCCACGCTCGGTGCCATCACCGTACCAATGTCGATGAGGAGATGGCCGTCGGCATAGGCCTTGAGGAAGTGATTGCCCCAGCCCATCGCCCCGAACACCATCACCGCGGGGAAGGCCGCCGGGAGAAGGAGAACGAGGCCCGCCGACGCTGCCCGACAGAGGATGATCATCACCGCGACGATGATCGCGAAGTCCCACACGAAGCCGATTTTGAGCCCGTCGAGGAGCGAGTGCTGCGCCTTGTAGACGAGCGGCACGAGCCCCGTGTAGTCGACCGAAACGCCGTCGATACCCTTCTCGACCAAGCGGGCGAGAATCGGGTCGATCTTCGTCTGGAGATCAGCCTTGAAATCGGCGTAGTCGACTTCCTTGACGGCACTGACGCGGGCGCTAATCCGCCACAGTTCCTGCTCACGGCCATCGTCGAGGACTGCGTCGCGGAGGTAATCGCCGGCAAGGAAATCCTCGCGGTGGGCGAGGAGCCGTCGATTGAGGACGTTGCGCTTCGTGCGGGCACCGAGGCCAAAGGCCCGGGCTGCCGCTCCGCCGATCCCCTCGCCACCGTCACCCGTGTCGAGGCTCCGACCGAAGGTCACCGTGGAGAGCGAGCTTCCCACCTCGCCGAGCAAGCCGATCTCCGACTGGATCTCGCCGACGAGTTCCATCCGTTCGAGAAAGTTGAGCGGGCAGGTCTTCTGATCAATGCGGACGAGGATCTCCATCGGCACCAGCGGGCCGAGTTGGGTCTCGAGCCAGCGGTAGTCCTCGCGGATTCGTGCCTTCGGGGAGAACAGCCTCATCAGCTGCACGCTGCTCTCCACCTTCGTCATCCCGTAACCGACGCCAGCCATCACGAGGAGGCAGGCGGTGGCCACGAGACCATTATTGCGGGTGACCCACTCGCCGGCACGCCACCAGCGGTTGTTCTCCATCGAGCCATCTGTCCCCTCGCCGTCTCCGGTCGAATTGCCGACGAGCTTGGGGGGGAACAGTTCGAGGGCCGCAGGCATGAAGAAGACGAGAATCAGGAAGCTCAACACGACGCCGACCGCCGAGAAAATGCCGAACATCCGGATCGGCACAAGCTCGCTCACCCCGAGCGTCGCCAGGCCGATGGCCGTCGTGCCGGTGGCCAGCGACAGTGGCAGGAGGGCGTGAATCACCGAGCGTCCGGCGGCCCCCTCCTGGATGCCGGTCTCGGCGATTTGGTCGCGGTAGTAGTTGGCCAGATGAATCGCCCCGCTGGTGGTGGCGACGTACACCAACGACGGCATGGTGAGGAGGATCGCGTCGACGGGGTAGCCGGAGTACCAGACCACCGCCAAGCTCGCGAACATGCTGTAGACGCCGGATGCGAGCACGAGCCCGACGAGCAGTTTGCTCTTGAGGCTCCACCAGCTGACGAAGAATCCGACAACGAGCGACAGCCCGAACAGAATCGTGACGCTCGTTTGCCCGGCCTTGTCGATCGAGACATTGTCGACCGGAGGGCCACCCATGTGCAGCGAAGCGGCCGGAATGCCGCATTCCTTCGTCGCCACTTCCTGGATGGTGTCGATGGCGCCGTGGAGATTGGCGCGGGCGGTGTCGGAGAGGGTGAGGACGAGGCAGGTCTGACGCAGGTCGGTGTCGTCAGGGAGCGCTTCGCCCGTGGCCGACTTCGGCGGCGCACCGATGATCGCTCCGGTGAGACGCTCGATCGCCTCCTCGCGGTCAAGGTTGAGCGGTTCGGCCATCATCAGATCGACGGCCCGGGGGCCTGTCTGGGCCGACTTATAGTAGAGCGGCCGGTCGATTCGGGAGGCTTCCTCAGGCGGGGGGAGGAGCTTCTTTGCCAGCAATTCCAGCCGGGGATCGGCCATCGTGCAGCCGTCCCACGAGACGAGGATGAACTCCTCGCCGGCGAAGTTGCGGCGGAAGAACCGGTAGACCTGGGTCTCCGGATATTCCAGCGGCAGCCAACCCTTGACGTCGTTGCGGTTGTTCCCCTTCGCCTTGATCGCGCCTACCAGCACCAGTGGCAGCAGGAACAGCAGCACCGCCATGATTGCGACGCTGTACCGCTGGTAGAAGTTGTTGCGGAAGTGCGTCATCTCGCCGTGGTTACCCGGGGCCGAGGGACAGACTGAGGCTGTGGAGGCGGTGTCCGAACACGCAACCGTACAGGGCAAAGGCCAGCCAGTCCATATCGCCCGCCTCTGCCGAATTGGGGTTCCGTTCCAATCGACCGCGCGCAAGTGATTCTGAGCGAAGAACTTCCGTCGTGTGCAGGGTTTTCCCAGCCGGCACAGCCTGCCCTCCCTACCAGGGGGAAATTGGGGGAAAGAGGGAACAAAGATCACTCTTTCAGGGGGGTGTTGTGCGTCAGGTCGATGGAATCGCCTTGTGGCTTCCGTCGCAGAAGGGCTTCCGGCCGGAGTGGCCGCAGCGGCACAGCGCCAACGGCCGGCCGTCGTCGGGGAGGGGGTATTCCTGTCCCTCGTGATCGGTGACCCGCAGGCCGATGCCGAGCGCCAGGCTGTCGGGGGAGATCTCGACAACGAGCGGGCCATCGAGCCGACAGCGCACCGTCACGCTGCGGGGGGGAAGCGGGCGCTTCGGTTGGCCCGAGGCTGAGGCGGGAGGGGAATTGTCGGACTTCATGGCGAAGGCTGGGTCGTGAGCAGGCTGTGGATAAAGTGCCGGCCCGACCGCACGAGGCGGTCGCGAGTGCATAGCACTCGAGAAAACCGGAGGTTTTCCAAGTGGAAAAAGGTCATGGATGACTTTTTCCACGGGTATCCGGGCTGGCGGTCTCCGCGGGCTGCTCCTGCTGGTCGGCCTCTTGGTCGGCCTCAAGGTCGGCCCCCTCGGCGCTGACGCCGGGGCCGAGTTCGTTGGGGGATGGCGGGCGGAAACCGACCGGTACCGGGCTCGGCTCCGGGGGGGGCCGGCGGGCAGCGAGGGCGACGTTGACCACCGCGGCAAACACGACCCCGGCGAGGAGCGCGGCGGCAAAGCCCCCCCACAGCCAGGCGGAGGGATGGGGTGGAGCGGGGTCGCCGAGATCCTCCCGGGCTTCGGCCACCTCCTCGGCGACGCGATCCGACTCAAGCCGTGTCCATTCCTGGTCTACGGCTGCCTCGTCGACGCTCGGGGTCGAGGCCCGGGGCTGGCCCGCAAGGCGCGCGGCAGGGGGGGAGGTTCCTGGTGAGGAAGGGCGCTTGGGCATGGGGCGACCTGGAGTAATCCTGGAGTAAACCTGAAGTAAATCTGGAGTAAATCTGGAGGAGACTGAGGTTAGCGGCGGTTGGAAGGAGTCTGCACGCGGGGATGGCGACCGTCAAAATTCCCGCCGGCATTCCCCCCGGCAGCCGTGGGGCCCGGGCCGTCGGGGGTGCCGTTCCAGGGGCGTCGCGGCGGTTGGCGGCTGATCCACCACCACAGCCCGGCGGCCAGGGCGAGGAGGATGATCGACACGACCTGCGAGATCGAGAACGGCGTGCCGAGGGCGGGGGCCTCGTCGATTCGGATCATCTCCAAGAGGAATCGTGAGATCGGGTGCAGGGTGAGGGCGAGCGCGAAGACGGCCCCGTCACGCTTGGCCAGCGGCGTGAACGTGACCGCCAGCCAGGCGAGGATCGCGGCGTCGATCGTTGCGTAGAGTTGGGCGGGGTGGATGGGGAGGCTCCATGGACGCGCCCCCGCGAGCGCCGCCGGAATCAGGCCCCGGGCCGCCTGATCGAGCCAGGGGGGGCTGTCGGGAGGGAACCGCACGGCCCAGGGAAGGTCGCAGGGGCCCCCGTAGCAGCAGCCATTAAGGAAGCAGCCGATCCGACCGATCGCCAGTCCGAGGAGCAGGCCCGGGGCGATGCAGTCGGCCAGCCGCGGCAGGGACAGGCCCCGCCTGACGGCGAACCGCCATGCCGCGAGCGCGGCTGTGGGAATCGACCCGAAGACGGTCAGCCCTCCCGCGGCGACGTTCAGCACGCCGGGGAGCCCTGAGAGCAGACTCCGCCCCGGTGGAAAGAATTGGTCGTGGTATTCGATGACATGGAACAGCCGTGCCCCGACGATCCCCCACAGGAAGACCTCGAGTCCGAGGGCGAGGATCGTGTCGGCGTCGTAGCCGGCGTGGCGGCCGCGGCGGATCGACAGCCATGTTCCCGCCGCTGCCGCCAGGAGCAGCATCACGCCATAGCCGCGCACCGGCACGCCGGCGCCGTCGTCGAGCGCCGGAAGCAGCCACACGATCATCGCGCCGGCAACCGCCAGCGGAAGCCCAAGACCGAGCAGGGCCTCGCGGGCGCCGCTCCGTCTCCAGGCGACGACAAGCCCGATGCCACCGGCCACGGCCCACAGCGCCAGGAGCAGGCCCTGGCCGAACAACGGCCATTCCCAGAGGCGTGTGGGAAGGTGGAAGAGCGTCGAATGCACGGTGAAGGGATCCCGGTCGGGGCGGCTGCCCTGCAGCCGGATCGGTCTTGGATGACTCTCTCCACGGACGGTTCAGCGACGCGCCGGCAGGAGGATGTTGTCGAGGAGGCGGGTGGTGCCGACAAGGCCGGCGACGAGCGCCACGGCGGCCGCTCCCGGCTGGGGAGGGAGGAGGGAGTCGGGATCGACCACCTGCGCGTAGTCGACGGGAATGTCACGGGAGGCAAGCGCCGCGCGGATCGCCTCCTCGACCACCGCCACAGCATCGCCCGCCCGCCAGCGTTCGGCGGCCGCCGTGAGCCCCTCGTGGAGGGCCACAGCCCGGCGGCGATCCTCCGGGGAGAGGTAGGCGTTGCGCGAGCTCATCGCCAGGCCATCGGGCTCGCGGATGGTCGGGCAGATCTCGATGGCGATCGGGATGGCGAGATCGGCAACCATCTGCCGCACGACGACGGTCTGCTGCCAGTCTTTGGCCCCGAAGTAGGCGACATCGGCCGGGACGACGTTGAACAGCCAGCAGACAACCGTCGCCACGCCGGCGAAGTGCCCCGGACGAAGAGCCCCTTCGAAGTCGGCCGCGGGGGCCGCGACCACGACGCTCGTGGCATGCCCGGCCGGGTAGGCAGTTGACGCCTCCGGCACGAACACCCACGTCGCGCCCTTGGCCCCCACGAGCGCCAGGTCGGCCGGCAGCGTCCGCGGGTAGCGGGCGAGGTCCTCCCGGGGACCGAATTGCTTCGGGTTGACGAAGATCGAGACGACGACGTCGTCGCACTCCGCGGCGGCCTGTTCGACGAGGCTGGCGTGCCCGGCGTGGAGCGCGCCCATCGTCGGCACGAAACCGATCCGGCGGCCAGCACGGCGGGCAGCGAGGATCGTGTCGCGCATGGAGCGCGGCTCGGCCACGACGATGGGTGGGTGTCCCGGTTGCCCGCTCATCCGGCTGCCTCCACTGCCGCGATCGCCTCGTCGATAGCACGGCTGGGAGCGTCGGCAGCGACGACGACCACGGCGTGGGGGCCACGGTTGCCGGCCTGCTGTCCGCAGCGCAGCCGGGCGAGGAGCCGATCCTGGAGCCGAACGAGATCGGCGACAGGAATGTCCTGCGCGGCGGCCCGTTCGGCGAGCGTCTCCGGTGAGGCCCGCAGCAGGATCGCGACATGGGGCGTCACCGTCTTGGCCGTCACTGCCGCATGCTCGGCCGTGTACCGCCCCAGGGCCATTGGGGAGAGCGTGTCCTCGGCGGCCACCAGGTGCGAGCCGAGCCAGTAATCAGCGACCGTGCCGTGGGGATCGTCCGGCCACGTGGATATCTCCAGCGGCCTGGCGCAGTCCGAAAGCACGGCGCTCCAGGCAGCCTCAGGGACGCCCCCGTCCGGCAGACCGGCGCGCTGCCGCCAGGGGGGCACCGCCGGCGCCTGGACGAGCCTTGCCAGGGTTGCATCGGCAACGGCCCCTGCTACCTCGGCCGCCCCTGATCCCGGCACGCCGACGATGGCGACATTGAGATGCGCCTGTGAGATGTTGTCGAGAAGCTCGCTGAGGCTGCAGTCAGAGAGCGGGTGACGGAGGTCCGGGGCGATCTCCACGGCGGGTTCGAGGACGAACCGGCGCGTCGTCATCCGCGGGTGGGGGATTGTGAGTGCCGAGCCATCGACGACCTCGTTGTCGAGGACGAGTTGGTCATAAAGAAGGATGTCGAGATCGAGCGTTCGCGGGCCCCAGCGCTCCGTCCGATCGCGGTGGAGGGTGTTCTCGACGGCCGAGAGCACGCCGAGGAGGTCATGGGGCCCGAGTTCCGTGTCGATCAGGCAGGCCCCGTTGAGAAACGGGGCCTGGTCGGGAGGGCCGCCGATCGGCCTGGTTTCGCGGTGACGGCTCACCGCCCGCATCGTGATCCCCGGCATGACGCCGAGGAGTTCGATGGCACGATCGAGTTGCTCGCGCCGGGCCCCCTGATTGGAACCACATCCGATCAGGCAGCAAGCCATGTCGCACTCCCTGCAGGTCCGGCGGGCGGATGCCCCGCGCGGCGTGCGGGGAATTGTTTCGGTCGACGGCGTCTGGGGCCATCGAGAGCCATCTCGGGAGATTGTTTCCCGCGCGTGGTCCCGTCGGCAAGCGCAGCCGTCGGGATCTCCGCCCAACCGAAGCCGATTGGAGGCCCGGCCGAAGCGGCTCGAGGCCGACAGTCTGCCGTATTGGGCACGGTCTGCACGACCCTCGGCCTGTCAGGCTGGCATCTTCTCGGCAAGTCAAACGCAAGACGATCGCCATCCCCACTCCGGGATGGTGAGACGGGAAAGGTGGGGGGGACATCCAGGCCACGACCAAGGTCGTCGACATTCGCTCCCTCGTGTCGTCGCCCCCCAAGCTCTCTTTCCCGTCGCACGGCGATCCGGACATCGCTCCGGTTGCCGCCGCACTGCTGTCTGGTGCGGGCCCACTTCTCCAAGTCGCGTGATCTCCGCCCCGATGCAGCTGGCGATTCCATCAAAGGAGACGCGAGAGATCGGGAACGAAACCACGGACCAGTGCCGATCCTTCGGCGGATCAATCACGATTCCCTTGCGGCGAAGCCATTTCCTCGCGAGGCATCGTGACCAACCATGGGCCATCTCGATTTCCACCGTCAACGATCCGCTGCGATGCGGATCAGCGACCGTCAAATCGACGCTGCGGCGCCATTCTGTGGGGATGCGCTTGGTTGTCAAGCAGGAAGCTTGATCGCCGCGCCACACGCGGAAAACCGTGGGGTGTGTTCGGTGCGGGAGCATCTCCGCGCTGCAACGACGAGGGTTGACAGCAGCGCCAGCAAAGTCGCAGAGCGTCGGGCCGGGGGCGAGCACCGCCCTTGTCAGGCAGCGCGTGGGCGGACACAACTGTCGAACCTGCGGGATCATTGGGCGATTCCTGCGGGCTGTCAGGATGATGTGCCGCACGTCGGCTCGAGGGACGTCGACCGGTGCGTCGCCATGGTTCGGGGTGACCTCGATGGCTTCACACGATGATCGCGGGGATCGTGACCGGCGCGAGGCGGCCTCATTCGATGAGGAGCTCGACAGCTTGCTGCACGATGTGGATGCCGATCTCCGCGGCGCCGAGTCCCCCCTGCAGCGATCGCCCGGAGCGGCCGACGACGACAGCCTTTCTGACGGCGCGTCGGCTGCTGCCGACAGCTACTGGGCGCTGTCGCGGATGCCGCTGACGAGCCTCGTGTTCATCCTCCCGCTCGTGCTCGCCTACGAAGGAGGCGTGCTGTTCCTGGGGCGGAGTTCGCCGCGGAACGGAGCCGACGTCTGGCTGCGGCACATCCTCGATGCGCTCGGTTTTGGCGAGTATTTCCTCCTCCCGGTGCTCACGATCCTCGGATTGCTCGCCTGGCAGCACATCGAACACGATCGCTGGCGCTTCAAGCCCTGGGTGCTTGTCGGCATGGCAGCGGAGTGCCTCTTCCTCGCCGTCGTGCTCGTGGGGCTCGCGCGCCTGCAGAACCGACTCTGGCCGCTCCAGCTCGGGGCCGGCCTGGAGGGGATCTTCGCGCGATTCATCGGGTTCTGTGGGGCAGGGCTCTACGAAGAGGTGCTCTTCCGCCTTCTCATGCTCCCGGCCGTCGCCTGGGGGCTCGAGCGCGTCGGGACGCCGCCGTCGTCGTCGGTGTTGTGGTCGGCCGTGATCACGAGCCTCCTGTTCAGCGCCGCCCACTACGTCGGGCCGTTGGGCGACAGCTTCGAGCTCTACAGCTTCACCTTCCGCACCATGGCCGGGCTGTTCTTTGCCCTGCTCTTCGTCGTCCGCGGATTCGGGATCGCGGCGGGCACCCATGCCGCCTACGACATGCTCGTCGGCCTCCTCCCCTGACAATCCGCGGAAAAATTGCAAGGCGATTTTTCGGGGTCCGCTTACGGCGGCATTTCCCCTCGGGCGGCCGATCGGGGCGATCGGGTTGGTGACCGCGGCGGGGATTTTTATACTCGCAGTCCCGGAGCTGGCGTGCGGTGAACCGGTGGGGGAAAGTCGAAGGTGGCTTTTTCCGCGGACAGTTCAGAGGAGAATCGCCCGCGTGCTGTCGGCCCGTCCCAAAGTCACCGACCTCGTCTTGCAGCTCTACGGGCGCGTCCTGCACCCGGAGTTGTTCGAGATCCATGCCACGCGCTCGATCGAGCGTGGCGGCTACTCCGCGAGCGTCTCGATCACCAGCGCCGGCCATGTCATCTGCTGGCGGAAGGACGGCCTCGTGCTCTCGGAGGTCGCCACGGCGGCGACGTCACCGCTGCCCCAGAAGCGCAGGCTGTTCTCCTACCGGATCAGCGGCGAGCGTAGCGACCGGATGGAATGCCGCGGCGGAGCCTGCTACCAGATGTGTTTCCAGTTGGAGACGGTGGCGCCGGAGCTGTTCTGGACGTTTCAGCAGGAGCTCTGCACCGATGGCGGCCGCAGCGGGCTCCTTCACCGCTTCCAGTCGGGAAGCCGGCTGGCCCTTGGCGCCGTCAGTTGGATCAATCTCGAGACCCGCTCGAAGTGCCTGATCGTGCAGGCCTACCACACCTTCCCCGACGAACTGGCGATCGTGAAGAGCCAGACGCTGTTCGAGACGCCGTAGCCCCGGCGGCCCCCCAGACGAGGACCGAGACGATGAGTCGATCCGCCACCGATTCCGAGCCCCCGCGCCGCAGCCGCGTGTTGATCGCCGACGACAACGAGCCCAATCGCGAGCTCCTCGAGGTCTATCTCGCTGACATCGATTGCGACATCGCCACGGCCGTCGACGGCAAGGACACCCTCGATCAGGTGGCGAAGTTCCACCCCGACGTCATTCTCCTCGACGTCATGATGCCCAAGCTCTCCGGCTTCGAAGTCTGTCAGCGACTCAAGGCCGACCCGGCCACGAGCCCGATCATGGTGCTGATGGTGACGGCCCTCGGCGAGCTCGGCGACATCGAGCGCGCCGTCGAATCGGGCACCGACGACTTCCTCTCCAAGCCGGTCAACCGGGTGGAGCTCGTGAAGCGGGTGGAGAACATGCTCAAGCTCCGGCACGTCACCGACGAGCTCGAGCGGCTGCGGAGCTATATCAGCAGCATGGACGACGACCAGCCGCCACGCTGACGGTCGGTGAACGCTCCCTTGCCGCGGGCGGCGCGGGTTCGCGCCGCGGTGTTCAGCCCTTGCGACCGCCGATGCCGACGGCCTCGAGAACCCGGGTCGTCGCCGGCGACTTGTTGAGGACGTAGAAGTGGATCCCGGGGACGCCGGCGGCGACGAGCTCCTCGACCTGCTTCGCGGCAAAGTTGACCCCGGCTTCGAACTGCGCCGCCTCATCGTCGCCGGCGGCCTCGAAGGCGCGTGTGAACGACTCTGGCAGCCGCGCCCCGCAGAGCGTGGCGATCCGACGGATCTGCGCGAAGTTTGTGACAGGCATCACGCCCGGCACGATCGGCGCCTGAACGCCGAGGCGGCGGCAAGCGTCGCGGAAGCGGAGGAAGTCGGCGTTGTCGTAGAACAGCTGCGTGACGATGACGTCGCCGCCGCTCTCCACCTTGCGCTTGAGGTTTTCGAGGTCGGCCTGCGGGGAGACGGCTTCCTGGTGGGTCTCGGGGTAGCCGGCCACGAGAATCCCGAAACGCGGGAACTCGGCGCGAATCAGTGCCACGAGTTCGGAGGCGTACGAGAGCCCGCCGTCGACGGCCTGGAATGCCGTCTCGCCCTTGGGAGGATCGCCGCGGAGGGCGACGACCGCCGTCACGCCGAGGGCCTCGGCCTCGCGGAGGTAGCCGCGCAGTTCGTCGACGGTGCTGCCGACGCAGGTGAGGTGGCTGGCGACGGCGACGCCGTGGCGCTGCCTGAGGCCCGCGAGGATCTCGAGCGTCTTGCCGCGGGTCGAGCCACCGGCGCCGTAGGTGCAGGTGATGAGGGCTGGCTCCCAGGCGACAAGATCATCGACCGTCTGCCACATCGCGGCTTCCGACTCCGCCGATTTCGGGGGAAAGAGTTCGAAGGAGAGGCCGAGCCGGCCGGGGGGATAGCTCTGGAGGATCGACACGGTGAGGGGCCTCTGGGGTGGGCTGGCCGGGATGCGGCAGGGAGAGGGGTGATGCACCGGCCTCTCGACGGCGTCCAGATTGTAGCGCCCTGCCGTCCGGGACGCAGCGCCGTTGGCCGCGGCGGAAGGAGCCGGCCTGGCTCTCCGGCGGCGCCACCGGGGAGGCTGGCGTTGCGGGGCGGGAATCCGTAGGCTTCGGGGGCGTTTCGACGCCCTTGGCCGGAGTGGCGGAATGGCAGACGCGGCGGACTCAAAATCCGTTGCCAGCAATGGCGTGTGGGTTCGACTCCCACCTCCGGCATTCTTGAAACCGAGGGGTTTGCAATCGTGCAGCCCCTCGCTCGCCGGAGGACCCCCGCGGGCCATGGGCCGACCGAGCCCTCCTATCTGCCCCCTCCTGTCGTGCAGCACGTCGTGCTGCCGGAGCCGGACGGACAGCAGACGGGTGTTCCATAACCTGAGCATATATCCGGGGGGCAGGAACTCGGGTTGCACGTGTTGCATGAAGAGCGCGATGTCGATTGAAAGCTCTCCAAGGCGATCGCGTATGAAGAACTCGCAGACGACGCCTGCACCGCGCCGGCGCCTCTCTTTGTGGCACCCCAGATTCTGAAGCTGAGGACCGCTCCAACGCCGGCAAGCGAGCCTCCGTTGACCGTCGACGGCACGTTGTAGAGCAAGGTCCTGCCGTCCTCGAGGAGCACCTCGATCGAGTATCGGGTGCTCCCGCAGCCGCATCCGTCGGTCGGGGCGTTCCACGTGATCGTGGTTGGCAGATCCCGGCTACAGTCGCCGATGATCACGGCCCCGACCTTGCCCGGCACCGTGCCTGGCTGCGGGGGCGGAGCGACAGCACCACCCGCTCTGTCCAACGGCAGGATGGTGAATGCTGGAGCAGTGCCGACGTGACCGGCGGAAGGTATCCACCGGACGGTGTCGGTGAACGCTATGGTGCGGAGCTCGGCGACGTTGCCGATGGCGCGCACGTCCGCGAGGTTTCGGAAACGAGGCGCCGGGTTGGTGGACGTCTGAGCCGGAATCGTCTTCCAGGCGTTCGCCGCCGCCACCCACTTCTGCAGGGTGCCGCTGTGCACCTGTGTGACGATGAAGCCCTGGGAGCCCTGGCCCAGGAGATGCGATGCCATCAGTTCGACGGTCTGCCCGCCCGAGCCATCGAGCATCACCGTCCGCTCGCCGTTGACCGCGACCCGAAAGCTCGTCGCGACACTCCGGATCCCGGCACGGTTCTCCGCCACCGCGCTGACATCGTGCACGCTGGCGGCCAGCCGCGGAGCGGTGAACGACCAAGCCCCCGTTGTGGCATGGCTCCTCACCCGTCCGCTCGCCACGCCGGCGATCGACACGTTCACCCACAGTCCGGGCTCCACCCTTCCCTGAAACGTGGGGGCGCTGACGGTCGTCTTCCCATCCCCCTTCGTGCCGGTATCCGCGTCATTCCCCAGGCGGAGCGTCGGAGCGTTGGGCACCGTCGTCACGATCTTGACGGCCAGCGGCTGGGAGAGTTGTCCCACCTTGCCAGACGCATCGACCGCTCGGGCGGCGATCGTGTGACCGCCGGCAGCGAGTGCCGCCTCGGCAGGCACCGTGTAGCTCCACATGCCGTTCACGACCGGGACTTCGGCGACACGTCGGCCGTCGATAATGAGCCTTGCCTGACTTGCCACGCTCGATACTCTGCCGGTCAGGGTCGGCGTCTGGTCGGAGGTGAGGTTGTCGACGTTCGACCAGCCGGTGTCGCTCTCCGCAGCCAGGTCGGGAAGGAACGCCCGCATGCCGGCATCGAGCATCGTCCTCTGCTCCAGCTTCTCTCCAAACACGAGCTGGCGCGAGAGCATCCGGCTGCCGCTGCGGCCGGGGCGCGTCGGCCGGCGAGCCCACGCCCCGGCCAACCAGCCACGGACTGTGACCAGGGCCGTTGAGTCGTGCGAAATCAGCATCATGGAAGCAGTTCCTTGCGGGAACGGGCGGGTGTCCTGGGAATGGGAACAGCCAATGACAAGGAATCCCGCGGCGGGCGAAGATATAAAAGTTTTTAATCAAAGGACGCGAGCGACACAAATAAGGAGCGGTCGCTGGCGTTGGAGCGTCCCGGAGGCCCGCCAACAGGCGTTTCAACGCAAGAATCGCGCGCCGAGCCACACGCGCCGTTCCCGGGAAGTTGAACTCAAAATCCGTTGCCAGCAATGGCGTGTGGGTTCGATTCCCACCACCGGCAGTCTTGAAAACAAGGGGTTTGCGAAGAGCGAGCCTTCGAGGGCCCACTCCGCAAAGGGGCGGTTGTTCGCCAATCTGTTTGCGAACCGACCGAAAAACGAATCAATCGACCACATCGGCAGGGGCCGCAGAAGCGTCGCCTCCACTCTCGGCAGGTGAACGACGTGGCACCGGCACGCGAATGACATGATCTGTATGACGATCGCCGAGATATGGCTCCGTCTGCCACTCGCCGTCGTTGATCCATCCGTCCTGGCCGTCGCCCCCGTCGTCGATGCCGTTGGAGCCGAAACTCATGAGCAAGTAGCCGTCTCCGCGGTCCGCTGCCGGGATCACGAAGCAAGGATCCCCAACACCGAATCGCCCGCAGTTCGCGCCATGCCGAATGGTGCCGCCCACGCCGAGATGCAGATTCGCCCGTCCTCTCAAAAGGCGGACCACATTGCGCAGCCGTTGGATATCGGGAAAGAGCATGTGACAGAGCCGCCCGGGCCGTCCGTCGAGGAGCGAGGGTCTGGGAAACCAGGAACGCGGCTTGTCGGCCGCCACCACGAGGCTGTCGAGGGAGTCGCCGTTCGGTTCGGCGTGCCTTACCTCAGTACGCCCAACTCGCGTAACTCTTGGATGAGCGGCTCGGGTTGCTCCGATGCCCACCGGATGCTCTCCTCCGGGTTGCACCGGATGGCCGAGTCGACGCCTGCGACCATCGACGCCGGCACCCATGACAAGAGCATCTCGCCGGCCCAGACAATCCAGGTGCCCCACGGCGGGATCTCGTCCACGTCGATGAACCCGTCGCACTCCGGCGGCGAGCTGCCGTGGAACAGGCTGCGCCGCGGCAGGAACGCCAGGATGCGGTCGCCGGGCGGGAGCGCCGTTGCCGGTGCCGGCTTGGACCCGAGCCGCTCCTGCCGGCGGGCGAGGACAGCGGCCACCTCCGCAGCTATCAGGTCGACGTGAGTGCGCTCATGGACGATGTTCCGCGGCGGGCCGAGTTCCGTTGACCGGAGCGAGTCCGCGGCACGAGCCGGATCGAACCGCGGCTCACACCATGCCAGCGTGGCTGCGAGCTGCCGCCGGTACTCCGCGATCATTGGCGACTCGTCCACCCGGAAGCCCTCCATCACCAAACGGAAAAGCTGATCAGCGGTGGACCACGGACTCAGATTGGCCGCTGGACGCACGCCGCCGTCTGATCCAGCGCCTGGTTCTGCCCGCTACGCAGTCCGCCGAGCATGGAGCAACTCGCCCGCCGCAATCGGGCGTACATCATCCGCGTTGACAGTGATCAGGGCCACAGTGTGCCCGCTGCCATCCACAAACTCGACTTCATAGGC
>Ga0164295_10000147_pt1 | contig 58520 bp, 62 predicted proteins | sample GEODES006metaG_FD_111798 | JGI IMG/M metagenome (GOLD analysis project Ga0164295, IMG submission 111798) | Oligotrophic lake water microbial communities from Sparkling Lake, Wisconsin, USA - GEODES006 metaG | ecosystem: Environmental > Aquatic > Freshwater > Lake | place: USA: Sparkling Lake...
CAGTGAAAAGGACATCCCCGCCTAATCAACCGAACAAAGCGTGCGGGGCCCAATAGTCGGGCCTCGCACGCTTTTTCTGTTGTGGTGGGATTGTGCCCTCAGCAGGAGTCGAACCTGCGACCAAGAGATTAGTAGTCCTTCGGCATCCAAGAAGTCCGCGGCCGTTCGAGTTTCGGAGGGTTGAGCGGACGGCGCTACCCGCAATCACCGAACGACGCGGTCACGAGCCAGTGGCAAGAACGACCTTCGTCATCTCTTTCTTGTCGAACGCCGCGTAGGCCATGGCTGCGTCATCCAACGGAATCAGATGAGTCAATACTTTTGACGGCGAGAACTTTCCCGACTGGATTGCGGCGAACATCCGCTCGCGATCTTTCGTCGGGTTACCGACGGAAAAGATTAGCGTCAGTTCCTTCTCGAACATCACCCCGTTGTTGAGCGGGAAATCGGGTTCGAAGTGAGCGCCGACGACCGAAACAACACCCTGCGGGCGCGCAAGCCCGAAAGCAGACTGCATCGCGGGAACTGAGCCGGATGCTTCGATGACGACGTCCGCACCGACACCGTGGGATAGCTGATTGACCAGTTTCACGGTTGCCTCGCCCGGTTCAACGGCGGTCGCCCCCAGACTTTCGGCGAGTTTCCGGCGATCCGAAATGCCATCAACGGCAATGACCCTTCGCGCGACGCCGACCGCGGCGATTATCGCCATCAGTCCGACAGGCCCGCAGCCGAGAACAACGACGAGGTCCCCGTTTGACACGTTGCCGCGCTGGACCGCGGCGAAGCCGGTGGGGAGGATGTCGGCGACAAAGATCGCGTCCTCGGTGCTGACGTCGTCAGGAACACTCCACAGTGTTCGACTCGCGTTGGGGATGCGAACAAATTCTGCCTGGCCGCCGTCGAGTTTCGGGTACACACCCGAGTACCCGAACAACGCTCGGTCATCACACTGTGTGACGCGGTTCGCGCGGCAGTGTCCGCACGTCCCATCCGACGTCATGCTGGTATTGACAACCCGCTGTCCGATTGTGATCCCCGTGACCGCGTCGCCGAGTTCGGTGACCGTTCCCACAAATTCGTGTCCGAGAATCGTTCCGAATTCAAATCCGGGCGTGTACCCGTGATACGGCAGAAGGTCTGCTCCACAGATGGCGGTGTGTGAAACCTTGACGATGGCGTCGGTCGGCAGTTGAATCTTTGGGTCGGGAACCTCGTTGACACGAACGTCTTCCGGTCCCATCAGTTGAACAGCTTTCATGCCATCTCCTCGATTTCGATGAGGTACCCGTCGGGGTCGACGATAAAGAAGCGACCTCCACCCCAGGGCGGACGAAATACCTCTGAGGCGACTGTGACGCCCGCGGCGTGAAGTGCAGCGTGCACCGTGTCGCAGTTAGCGACCTCGACTACGAGCATGGTCGGCTGATTAGTGACGTCTGAAGGTGGGTAATGGAAGTGACCCGGGATGTCGCCCGCCTCGGTGCCCTTCTCTGCGAAAGAGAGACGCATCTGGTTGAGGTGCAGAATTGCGTAGTCTGGCGCCTCGAAGGTCTGCTCGACGCTGAACCCCAAATTCTCGGAGTAAAACTGGGTGGATCGAGAAACGCTCTCGACCGCAAGGATCACTCCCCCACGGCGGAATTCCGGTGCGTTCGTCACGATTTGCCTCCATTGCGTCCCAAAACCGCCATTGCGGCGTCAATCCCGGCACCGAGGTCGATGCCGCGAATTCCCTTGTCAATCAGCCCTCGACCCACCGCGGCGAGCCCGACAACGGGGTACATGCCGCTCGCGCTGGGACCCATGTGGGCGATTCGCAACAGGTTTCCGGCGCCCTGCCCACTCGACAACATGACACCGTATTGTTGCCGAATGTGCGTGCGCATCTCTACATCGTTGACCGAATCAGGGAGCGCAATGGTCGTCAGACAGTTGGCCGAGATGTCAACCGATGCTGGCCAGAGTTTCAGTCCCATCGCAACTGCGCCGACACGGGTCACCTCCGCCGACCGCGCGTGACGTCGAAACGAGTTCTCGAGTCCCTCCTCGAGCACCTGGTCGAGAACAGATTCCACACCGTAGATGTCCGAGACAGACGGAGTGAAGGGGAATCGTCCCTCATCCCTCCATTTGGTTTTCCAGTCAATGATCGACAGGTACGAATCACGGGGTGCTGTGGGGTTCGCAAGTATGTGCGTCCAGGCGCGATCACTGATCGCGACCATTCCAATTCCGGCCGGTCCACCCAGACATTTTTGGGCACCGGTAACGACGACGTCCATGTTCCATGCGTCGGTCTTGAAATCGAGCCCGCCGATTGACGAGACAGCATCGACCAGAGTCAACGCTCCGTGCTTTCGCGCGATTTTGCCTATCTTTTCACAATCAGTGATGGTGCCGGACGGGGTCTCAGAGTGAACCATGGCGATCATCGCCACCTCGGGGTGTCCCTTGAGGTAGAGCGCGACAGATTCGGGGCTTACCGCTTCGTTGTAGGGAACTTCAATCTCGTGAAGGATCGCGCCAAACTCGGTGAGCCAGTAGCCCATCCCCTTGCCGAAGACCCCCTGCGCAAGATTGAGGACATGCATTCCCTCGGTGACCATCGACCGGGCGACGGATTCGAGTGCGAGAATCGCTTCCCCTTGCATGAGGAAGACGTCATTTTTCGTCTGGAAAACCCGCGCAGCCTTTTTCTCGACTCGGCGGAAACGCTCAAGGAATTCTGGGTCGTAGTGGTAGACGATGGGTTCACCCATCGCGGCGAGAGTCCGTGGCGTTGCCATTACAGGGCCGGCTGAAAGAGTGAAATCGAGTTGGTGCATGGGGTTCTCCATTGGTTCGATTGGTTAACGCGCGCCGCGCGTGTAGGGCACACCGAGTGCTGGCGGCACGTACGACGAGCGAGCAAAGACGATAAGTGTGATCATCACCGCGACAAAGGGAAGCATCTTGATGACATCGGTTGGCAGGTCAAACGACGTCAACTGAAGCACTGTCCCTACCGAGACGCTGAGTCCGTAAACAAACGATGATGCGATGACCCACAGGATTCGGCCACGCGACAACATCGTGACGACGATGGCGATGTACCCGATACCCGACGTCATGAACGGAGTGAATGTTCCCGCCGTTATCAGAGCTAAATACGCGCCACCGAATCCCGAGAACGCGCCGCCGAGTAGCGCTGAGTAGGTGCGGGTCCGGACCACGTTGCCACCAGCTGCGTCGAGGGAGTTGGGGTTTTGCCCCGCCGCTCGAACGCGCAATCCGAAATTAGTTTGGCTAAGCACCACCGCAACGATAATCGCAAGCACCAACGCGACCCAGAAGGCCAATGGCTGCTGAAAGATGCTGGAGCCGACAACCGGAATTTCTGAGAGCACCGGAATGGGAAACAAGTCAGTCTGACCCAATCGAGGAGTCGTCTGACCATAAGTTGAGAAGTACAAAACGCTCGTGATTCCCCCACCTAGCATCGTCAACGCCAGTCCGATCACGATCTGGTTGAGCCCGAGCCAAATGTTGAGCATCACCATCAACACAGCCATCACTACTCCGGCAACTGTTCCGTAGAGCAAACCGAGCGCATAGGACCCTGTCTCCAGAGTCGTCACGAAGCCAAAATACGCGCCGAATAGCATCATTCCCTCGATACCGAGGTTGAGGACGCCAGACTGCTCGCCCAGTGTTTCACCGAGCGAACCGAGGACGAGTGGGATTGCGCTCGCAATGACGCCCGCGATAAACGTTGCGATGAATGCGGCGGTGAAGATATCGATCACGCGCGACCGCCTTTCTCAATGAGCCCCGTGACTGCACGGCGTAGGCCGGGCGGAAGATAACTTTGCCCCAGATCTTTTTTCACACCAAAGTATTCGATGACGGACATGAACACCAAGATGAGGGCGATGACGATCATGAGGAAGTGAGTGTCCAATCCGCTGTCAAGCGACGCGAGGCGACCGCCGGTATCGAGGATGCAATAGAAGGCGACAAATGGGATTGTTGTCAGAATGTTAAGTCGACCAAGGAATACGAACGGCAACACCGCCGCACCATACCCAGGGTTAATATTTGCTCTGAGGTTGCCCTGATAACCAAGCATGTCCACCGAGGCGGCCAATCCGATGAGAGCGCCACTCAGGATAAACAAAACAATGATCATCTGGGGTGAATTGATACCGACGTGGAGTGCTGTCTTTGGGCTCGAACCGAAAACATCGAGCCTGAGACCGAACGACGTTCGGGTGAGAAGCAGGTGAATGATGATTACCACAATGATTGAAATGAATATTCCGATGTGGATGCGCGTGCCAGGGATGTGCGGAAACATATCGGCGATCGGCAATACTCGGGTTTGTGGGACGTGGATGTCCGGGTTTTGGAATGGTCCACGCACAAGCATGTTCGAGATTCCGATTCCGATGAAGGACATCATGAGGGTTGTGATGATTTCGTTCGTTCCATAGCGAGCCTTCAACGCGGCAGGGAGAAGTGTCCAAGCTGCTCCGGCAGCTGTTCCCAAAATGAGCGACACGATGAAGGCCACCCACAGAGGCATGACCTCCATCAACATGGGGCTAAACCCGGCAACGACGACAGAACCGAGCAAGTACTGGGCGTCATAGCCGAGATTCCACAACTTTCCGCGAAAAACGACGATGAGACCCGCTGCATAGAGCAACAGTGGTGCCATCAGGCGAATCGTTTGCTGCCAGCCATTCCCCATCACCCCGTAGCGGAACACTTCACCGTAAAAGAACCAGGGGTCTTTCCCGATTACGATCAGGACAACAACGGACGTGAGAAGTGCGAGCACCACGGGAAGAATCGTTCGCACGAGCGTCTCCATGGTCTTCGACAGTTTCGATTGTCCATCTGATGGCAAAGGAATCATTCCCGTTGCGTCGCTCATTGGGTTAGACATGATTTCCTTCCGAGTGCGCCGAGCCGACCATGAATTCTCCGACCTCTCGAGCCGTATCTTGTGAATTGTTCTCGACCTCGCCGACGAATCTCCCACGAGAAATGATTGCAATGCGATCAGAAAGCTCGACGAGTTCGTCTAAATCTGTCGAAATGAGCAACACCGCACCTCCCTGATCGGCGAAATCCTTGACAATCGTTCGCACGCGATTCACCGTCTTCAGGTCGAGGCCGTAGGTCGGTTTATTGAAGACGACCACCGTTGGTTGGTGGGACAACTCGCGAGCAAGGAGCAGTTTTTGGATGTTTCCACCTGACAGCGCCCCCGCGCGAGCATGGATGCTGGGCGTGCGAATCTCGAAGTCATCGACGAGTCTGCTCGCCTCGGCATCGACGTCGGGCTTGCTGATTTGACCGCGCTTCCAGTAGGGAAGTTTTCCGATTTGTTTAAGCAAGAGGTTCAACGCAACGCTCAAATCTCCGACAATCCCCTCGTGTAAACGGTCGTCGGTGACGTATCGGAGGCCGAGTTCCTGCCGAGCACGGACACCAAGTTTTGTCACGTCGCCACCGTCTAAATAGACAGTGCCGCTTGTCGCCCTGACTTGACCCGCCACGACCTCGGCAAGGGCGCTTTGACCGTGACCGTCAATACCCGCAACGCCGATTACTTCTCCAGCACGCAGTTTGAGCGTGATGTCCGACACCCCAAATTCTGTGGGTGTAGACGCTGTAGAGACGTCCTCGAGATGAAGCACAGTCTTTGAGGCAACTGGAGCAGATTTCGATCGCACTTTCGTCGCTGTTTTTGCTCCTGAAAGCAATTCAACATCGTTTCGATTGCCAATCGTCGAGATATCGTCCCCGAACATGGCCGCCAACACCGCGCTGGTGAACTTTCCCTCGCTCTGACCTGCGAGAGTTTCGGCGTCAATGGTTGCAGCGAGTCGTCCCCGCCGGAGCACGCTCACCTCATCGCCCATCGAAAAGGCCTCTCGTAGTTTGTGGGTGATGAAGATGACAGCAATGCCGTCTTTCGTCAGTCGCTCAACGCTCGATTCGAGGTCAGCGATCGCTTGAGGTGCGAGCATGGATGTCGGCTCGTCCAGGATGAGCACCCTTGAGCCTTTCCACATCGCTTTGGCGATTTCAACTTGTTGCTGTTGGCCGAGTGCGAGATCCGCGGCTTCCGCTTCTGGGTCGATGTCGACTCCGAGCATCGCGGAAATCTCTTTTAGTCGGGTCCTCGCACTGGTTCGATTGAGGAACGCACCGCCCGTATCTCCGAGCATGAGGTTCTCAAGGACCGTCATTGTCGAGATGAGCGTCGAGTGCTGGTAGACAACCCCGATTCCATAGTCCATTGCCGAACGGGGAGACGAGATGTTGACCTTCTGGCCATCGATCTCGATCCAGCCTGTGTCGGGCTGCTGCATACCCGCGAGGATGCTGATGAGAGTCGACTTGCCTGCCCCGTTTTCGCCAAGGAGGCAGTGCACACGACCCGGGCGTATATCGAGCGTGATGTCATCGTTGGCGATGACGCCGGGGAACACCTTTCCGACATGTCGCATTGAGACGACAGGTGTATCGGAATGTGTTGCGGCTACGTTGCGCGCGTTCACGTCGATCTCCTCAGTTCTTGCTCGTGACTTTGTTTACCACGATATGCCCGTGGGGCATGTTGTCGAAACGGCAACATGCCCCACGAGTGTGTAAATGAACTATTGTTCGCTACTTGCCATCGATAATGGCCTGGACCGCGTCTTTGGTAGTCGAGGTCTTCACCGTGATGGAACCATCCGCGATTCCGGCCGTAGCGGCGTCCACAGCAGCTTGAACTTCGGCGCTGAGGTTGGCGGTCTTCGCAAGAGAAAGACCTCCGTTGGCTACGTTTAATGTGTAGTTCGCGTCACCGAAGATACCGGCGTCGATGTCCTTGATCGCCTGTACGTAGGTGGGGGTGAAGTTCCACAGAACCGAGGTGAGTTCAACGCCAGTCGTGTCGATTTCGGCAACGTCACCGATGGTCGCAATATACTGAACAGCCGAACTTGCCGTTTCAATTGCCTGAAGGTATCCGACGGTTGCACCGTCACCCATACCGATGATGATGTCAGCACCGGCTGCAATTACCTGCTCGGTGATTCGCTTACCACCGGCAGAGTCACCGTACTCGGCAGGACCGATGTAGGCGATGACGATCTTGAGGTCCGGGTTGACGCTGTAAGCGCCCTGAGCAAAGCCACCGGCCATGTTGAACCAGTTGACGTCTTCAGCCGAAGCGACAATTCCGAGTGTTCCCGTTTTCGTCGCGTTGGCGGCAGCGATACCCGCAAGGTATCCGCCCTCTTGCGAGTCAAAGAAGACCCCAGCTACCTGGCAGTGGACGTTCTGGTCGAGGTCAACGACAAGAACGGGTGAACCCGAAAGCTCAGCAACGCGAGCTCCACCAGTTGCGAACCCACTTGCGTGAGCGATAACGAACTGGTTTCCCTTGTCGAAGGTCTGCTGCACGATCGCCTCGGCGTTATCGTAGCCGACGCCCTTGTTGATGTCAGCAGTGATTCCGAGTTCCGTGGCCGCTTCGCCCGCTCCGAGAATCGCCTGCTGGTTCCAACCGTGGTCTGCTTCTGTTTCCGGCGTCACGACCGCGAACTGTGAGATGGGCTCGGTGGTGCAACCCGTCGCAGTTACGACTTCCTCGGTCGGCGTCGCCGCACAACCAGCAAGAACAAACACTGCGGCTCCAATGCCCAGTGCAATGCTCGAACGGATGGCGGCGTGGGGCTTGTCTGAAATAAGTTTCATTCTTCCTTGTTCCCTTCCATGTGAAGTGTTGACTAACCAGAATCGCGTACATATTATTACATTTTGCAATTCCGATTTGAATATATAAGAACATGGTTGCTGAAGTCAAGTGTTTTTCGAAATCCGTTTCGACGAATTCGTTCGCCGCCCGCGCGAGTTCCATCGGCGCAAAAGGTTTCGACGTGTGTGTCGCGAGCTTTACGACCACGGATTAGTGAAATGCGGGCTCAACTATTGCTGTGGTTGAGGGATTCATTGAGAATCCCATTGGCGATCTCTGTCGACGCATCCCTGACGATGGTCCGGAATCGCGCACGGGTTTCTTCCGGGATTCGAAACGCGGGAGCGACAATCGAAACGGCCCCAATAACGCGCGAACTCACGATGACCGGGGCGGCGACGGCCCACACGCCCGAATCGACTTCCGACTCGCTTTCCGCAAAGTTTGTCTGCCCGATGACACCGAGCTGGGACTCCAAACGAAAAAGTTCCTCTGGAAGCAACTGAGGTTCGAGTGCGGCGAAATACTGCTGCTGTTTCCGGGCAGGAAGATTAGCCAACAAGGTCTTCGCCGCGGCCCCGCGATGAAGTGGCATGATATGCCCGGGCCGGAACGAAATCGCGAGGCTTTTGTCGGGCTGGGCGACTGCGACGCAGACTGCCGCATCCCTAATGCGTTTAACCACGAGCGCCGTTTCATGTGTTTCATGCATTATGCGTTCCAATACTGGTCTTGAAACGCTCGCGAGGTCGAGCGATACTTCCGACGCAGCAGCGAGGCGTAGCACCTGGGGTGACAACGAATAACTCCCCCGATTGCGTTCCTCGACTAAATACATCTCTCGTAAAAGGGAGAGATACCGATAAGCACTGGGTATGGAAATCCCATGGATTTTGGCAATTTCTTCGATCGTTGTCTCTGGCTTCGTCTCGCTAAACTGCAGCAAAATCTGCAACACACGGCGAGCGCTATCGACGCCGCGCGTTGCTTTAGCTGGATTCGCCACGATTGTTTCACCCCTCGAGAAAACAGTTGGAAGCCAAAACTATACCCACGTCAGTCGGGCACTACGCGTGATTCAAACTTATCCTTGTTTTCTAAGGCGCGCTGAATGTCGCGACAAAACGATTTTGCTCGAGGATGTTGCTCGCATACTTTTCGAGGAACGATTCCCGCGAGTGCGGCCCGTCGACATGAGCATTAAGCGCGTAGACCCAGAAGAAATAGTGATGAACACCGTGCCCCTGAGGAGGCTGCGGGCCCGTGTAGACAGGCTCGCCGATACCGTTTAAGCCCTGCGTGAAATCACGGAAATTCGCCGCCGAGATTTCGGTGGTATCCGTTGGGATGTTGAAAAGCGTCCAATGCGTGAACCCGTTCGGCAACGGTGCATCGGGGTCGTTGAGAACGAACGCGAGCTCAACCGCATCCGTGCCCACCCCCGAAATGGAGATGGTCGGAATTGCATTTCCCGCATCCGCGCTAAAACGGTCAGGTATACGACCGAGGGACGGAATGTCAGGAGACGACACTGTGAGGTCGGCGATGTACTTGGGCATGGTGTTTTCCAATCAGATAGGTGTTAGGTGGTTCGGTTGACAAAATCATGGACCAGTCGCGCAATCTCAACTGGCTTTTCCTCCGGAACATAGTGGTCGGCGCCCTCCACGAGAGCGTATTCCAAGTCTGGGCGCAAATTCTTAGTGCTCTCGAACGCTTCCGCGGTTACGAGCACACTATTTGCACCGCGAACCAGTAACCCCGGGACCTCAACGTCGGAAAGTGCAGGGGCAAGGTTTTCCCTGAGCCCTTGGACGGTTTGCGCCATTGCCGACGGATCCGCGAGCGGCCGAAAAAGTCCGCCTTTCTCCACAAAACCGTTACGGGCACGTCGCACAATCGCGTCTCGTGGAATGGCGGGGTAGCGTTCAGCAAGGTAACTCTCCACGTCATCGAGATACTCAAAGCTCCGTGACCCACCCGTGACGCGTTGTTCGAGGGAGTCAAAGACGTCGTCTTCGATAAACGGAGTGAAGTCGATACCGACGAAACCGGAGACAAGATGAGGGAACGTCGACGCGGCGACTATCGCGTTGCGCGATCCGAGCGAGTGGCCAACGACGACCGCCCTACCCCCGAGAGCGCGAGTTTCAATTAACCCAGCAACATCGGAGCTGTAGTCGATTGCGGAATACCCCGTCGCGGGTTTGTCGCTCCGCCCATGTCCGCGTTGATCCACGGCCATGATGTGGAACGTTTTTTCCAGCATTGCGACGATCGGTTCCCACACGGCAAGGTTCGCGGTTACTCCGTGCAGCAACACCAACGACGTGGACCCCCCGCCCGAAAAGTCGACGTTGAGAGAAATGTCTCCGACGGGAACAATCTCTCGATGTCGAGCGGGCGGGGGGGCCACGTCGTGCCCTAGATGATGCTGCCGCTGAGTGGAGCCGGCATCGACTTGCGAACCGCGATGAACTGCTTCACGATTTCGCCACGTGTCTGTGCGACGTCGCCGTCACCGTACTCGAAAATTCCCCCAGAGGACTTCATCCCGAGTTTCCCCTTCTCGACGAGATCAGAGATGAAGGACGGGACTCCTGCAGTGTTGGACAGATCGGGGTTGAGATAACTCGCAACACTTGTGTAAATATCGAGCCCGGCCATATCCAACAGACGCATCGGCCCAACGACGGCCAACTTGTAACCGATTCCCCACTTCACACACACATCAAGGTCGCGTTGCGAGATGACCCCTTCGTCGACGAGTGCGAGGCACTCGCGAAGGATCGCGTACAGCACGCGGTTTTCGACGAAACCAGCTTTCTCTTTTTCGTACACCGCCTCATAGCCGAACGCATGGACAATCTCAATGAGTCGGTCGGCGATCGCACCGCCAGTCTTTTCGCCCGGTACAACCTCGATCATGGGGATGATGTGCGGCGGGTTCGACCAGTGCATGCCGATAAAGCGTTCGGGGTTTGCTAGTGCTTCGGCAATCGCAGTGATGGGGATACCCGAGGTGTTCGACGCAATGATGACGTCGTTCCCCACGTGCTTTTCGACATCGGCCAACACGGACTTTTTGAGGTCAATTTTTTCGGGAACAGCTTCGACAACAAAATTCGTGTCGGCCAAAGCTTCGGCAAGATTGGTGTGGAATGAGACCGTACCCGACGACGTGGATTTGCCGCCGATCTGGTCGAGCACGTTCTCACACAGCGTGAGAGCGCTCTTGGCATTTTCGAGAGCGACCTCACTGATGTCAAAAACTCGAACTTGAGAGCCAGCGCGAGCAAAGATTGCCGCGATTCCGGGACCCATCGTTCCAGAACCGATGATGGTGGTGATTGCGGGAAGAGACATGATTCACTCCTTTGTGTTGAAGATCTCGAGTTTTGTTAGGTGGTTGGTGCCATGGGGGCGTCGTACTTCGGATCCCATGACCGTCCTTCGCGAACAGCCAATTTGCGGTTGAAATAGTTCCAGAAGTTGTTTTTGGCACGCTCAGGGTAAATGTCGACACGCTTGGTGAGGATCTCGTCGTGATCCGGAGCGGAGTGTGTCCATCCCGTGGACGCAATCGTGACCTGCATCTTGGCGGCCTTTTCCAGGAAAATGCCGGCAAGCGTGCATTCCTTGACCCCTGTGCCGACAAACGACGCACCGTGATTACGAAGGAGCACCGCGTCCGACGCACCCAATGACGCGGCGTGAGCTTCTCCGAGAGCGCGGGTGTCAATGAGATTCGATGTCAACGTGAAGTGTGGTACTCCGTGTTCCTCAAACCAGACGCCTTCGTTGCTATACGCACGCAACGCTTGACCTGTCGCCGAAAGGACGATGGCGTTGAAAGGATGTGAGTGTCCAACGACGTTGATGTCAGGTCGCGCAAGCATCATCTCGGTGTGAAGAGGCCATTCGAGATGTCGAAGTCCCGTGCCTTCAAGGACGTTCCCATCCCAATCAATCAAAATGAAATCCTCCGGCTGAACCTCTTCAAATCCGAGGTTGCCTCGCTTTAGCCATGCTCCACGACCCTCTGGATCACGAAAGGATAGATGCCCCATTGACATATCGCCATGGTCCTCCATCTCAAGAATCCGATGTGCCCGAGCAAGGTCGTCAAGAATCTCGACAACGGCGGGTGACGGCGAAATCTGCTTGAGTCCGGTCATGTTGTGCCTTTCCTAGAAGTTGAGCGCTATTCCTGCGCCGCGACAACGTCGGCGACAGTCAATCCACCAACGCGGTTGAACGGTCGCGGCCCGCTTGACACCGCAACGCAAATGACAAACTCGTTTGCCTTGGGGCCGTCCGGGATAGTCAACGTTATTGCGTCATAGTGCGAACGTACATACACCTCGTCTTTGTAGGCGAGGGGAATATCAAGCTGCACACCGGGGCCACCCATCTTGCTTGCAGAGGAAATCCATGCTTTACCTCCGCCGATCGCCTCGCGAAAAGCGTCACCAAACACCGTGGTGATGCATGCGACGACGTGTTCTTGAGCGCTGTTCGCACCAGCGATTCCGCCTTTGCCGTAACCTTCGACGGTCTGTCCGCCCAGCAATTCGAGCGCGCGGCGACCGAGTTCTAGCCCGAGAATCGCGCTGTGTTCAGTTAATGATGATAGGTCGTCGTGGAAACTCTCCCCCGCAAAGGGATCAGTTACGACAGCGCCAACTGCCGCTTTGATCAGAGGTACCTCTAGTCGTTTGCCCCCGAGCTGACGGGTTTCGGTGACTACCGAATGGTAGGACTGGATTGCGTAATACTTGTCAACGTCTGAAATCATGGGACACTATCCTCTCGCCGTGGGATCGTAAATTGCCGTCTCGAGCATCTCGGTCGTGAACTGGTTGCCCTTTGCCATGCTGCGAGTCTCGGCGAAGTACGCCGAGCGAGACTGGCACCGATCGGTGATTCCACGTTCCTGCGCTTCCCAGGACACGAGGTCTGCGGCGAGGTCGCCGGTCGACGTGCTCGCGGCGACGGCGAGCGTGTAAGCGTTTCCCATTGCACACCCCGCCCCTTGTGCAAGAGCTGGGCACATTGCATGGGCGCTGTCACCAACTAGGGCGACGACCCCGTTGGTCCAATTGTCCAGAACGTTGGTTTGGTAACCGTCGTACCGACCGTGAATCCTTGCAGCCGGAGTCAGGATCGGCTCGAGGTGCGGGAAGTTCTCAACCCACACATCGAGGTTGATCGGAACGGCCGACCCTTCCTTGTCGTCGACGGGTGACATGAGTGCAATATAAAGTTCGTCGTCGTTACAGGGTACATACAGGACCCGAAGCACACGGGGTTCAAAATTCCAGAAGTCGATGACGTTATCCCATTCGCCCGGTCCGAGAAGTTCCTTGTTGCGAGGGACGATGAGGCGTGTGATGCCGTCGCGCGACTTCGTGCGGGTCTGCTCGAATCCGATCGAGTCGCGCACCTTCGAGAGAACTCCATCAGCACCAATGACGAGATCAGCAGAACGGACCTCGCCCGACGCCAGCGTGACAGAACCACTCGGGTCGGCCGTGACTACTTCGGAGTCGACTTTCAATTCGACTCCGGCCTTTGCCGCCGCTTCTACCAAAACCTCGTGGAGTGCTTTCCGAGTCATGCTCCGCCACGGCAAGCCATCGAACGTTTCTTTGGAGACCGTTACGTTCTGGCTGCGGGTCTCGTAGTACGGGGGAACCATCGATCGCGGCTCGAGGGCGTCATATGCGCCGATGGCCTTCAACACCTGAAGGCTGTTGTTCCACAATACGATTCCCGCACCGAGCGGTCGGAGTTCAGCCGATTTTTCGTGAATGGTGACGGTCCATCCCTTTTGCGCAAGCACGGTGGCAGCGGTGAGCCCAGCGAATCCTGCTCCAACCACTTCTGCATGTCGAGTTTCTTTGCTCATTAGATTGTTGCTCTCTGTTGGGTGTCGTCATTTGCGACGAACCGTTGGGATCATTCTAGTTCCGATGTTTTTCATATTTCAATATAAATTTTGTACTATTTACAAAATAGTCACAATTTTTGACAATGCTAATCGTCGTGGCGTCAGGTACCACTGGTCTTCTCTAATGACGGGTATGTCCACCGTCAACGACGATGGTCGAACCCGTGACCCAGCGCGCTTCTTCCGATGCCAGGAAGGCAACCGTCGGCGCGATGTCTTCCGGCAAGCCGCGGCGCGGGATGGCCTGCATCGGCACAACATAATCAAAGCCGTGGCGGTGTTCGCCCGCCATAACGCCTTCACTCTCAGTAAGCCCAGGGGCAACAGCGTTAACAGTAATTCCGAACTTGCCGATCTCGCCCGCGAGAGCTCGAGTGAAACCAATCACCGCACCTTTGGACGCAACATAGTGCGCGAGGTTCGGAGTGCCCGCAACGAAAACGTTTGACGCGATGTTGATGATTCGCCCGTATCCGGCTTCTTTCATGACATCACCAACTGCGCGACACATGAGAAAGAGTCCATCGACGTTCACCGACATGACTCGTCGCCACTCGGCGAAGTCAATGTTTTCCCAGGGGATGAACGGCACGACGGCAGCGTCGTTGACAAGAACGTCAATTCGACCGTATTCCGCCATCACCGTCTTGACGAGGCTAGCGACGGACTTTTCATCGCTTACGTCGGTTACAACGGCCAACCCGCCGAACTCCTTAGCGGTGGCCATCGCCTTTGCCTCGTTGATGTCAGCAATCACGACGACGACGTCGTCCTGGGCGATGCGTTTCGCAATCGCCTTACCGATTCCTTGGGCCGAACCCGTCACAATGGCGACGCGCTTGTCTGAAGTGTTCATGGTTTAGTTCCTCTCAGATGCATGATGTAAACGGGGTGGGATGCTATTTGCCGCCATAGAATTCCGGCGCTTTTTTCCAATCCACAAACGGGACCATGTCGTGCGAGGGGAACAGGTCGGCCCCCAAAGTCTTGGCAAGATACTTGAGTCGTCGGATCGACTCAACAGATGCGACGGGGTCCAAATGGAAGCCCGCGATGACCTCCTTTTCGAGACTTTCCAGGGTGTACGCGGCGTCTCCGGCGAACAGCATCGGTTTCGAATTCTTCATCTCAACCAGCATCGAATAGTGTCCGGCCGTGTGCCCCGGAGTCTCGAAGAGACGAATTCCCGGAAGGATGTGGTAATCATCGCCGGCGATGAGCTTGTAATTCGCCGTCGAGTCGAACGACTTGTCAGAGTACCCGAGTCGCTCAAAGGGTTCCGGCGCGCGCAAGTGAGCAACCTCAGCCTTGTGGACCACCGTCGTTGCTTTCGTCAAAATCTTGTTCCCACCAACGTGGTCGAAGTGGAAGTGCGAGTTGATCATAAGGTCAACGTCGGTCGGCTTGAAACCCGCGATTTTCAGCTGCCCTTCGAGGGACTGTTCTTTTGTCTGTTCGGGAAGTTCGAACGGGAGAATTTTCTCGACGTGATCGAGATCAAACCCAGAGTCATACAACACGAGTGCATCGGGATGCTGGACGAGAACGCTATACACCGGGAAACGGACGGGCGTGCCGATGTCAAAGTGCCAGAGGACCTGCGAACGGTCGATAACGAGGCTTCCGTGATTGAGTAAAAATACCTTGGGGTCTGCCATTGTCTAACTCCTCCTTGAGTATGTACTGCATGGGGCTCTTGCTTCGATGAGCTAAGCGACCTAATTATTACAAACAGCAAATTTCAATTCATTATCTAAAAAAATGAAGATGTTGTCAAGCAAAATTCATCGCCTAAGCGCAAAGGATTATTGCCATTACGGCGTTGTGAACGAATTTGTGCCGGTATACGGCACCCACACATAGCAATAAGACAAAATCGGTTGCCGGTCAAAATCACCATTGCATTTCATGTCCTTGAAACGGTTTACCCCATCCTTCACATAATGGACACGACAAATTGATTGAAAAACACTCGGATAACCCTTGTCAGTCAGCAGCATGTCGCGGGGATTCTGACATTCGGGCACACCGACAATTCCGTCCACCATCGCATCGCGGGCGGAATACTGCTGAATGAGGCCGAGTGCTTCCTCGTTCTGGGGATCGGGTGCCGCGCAACCCGACACTGCGCACGCGAGTAACGCAACAACTCCGAGAGCCAAGGGCAACCGTGCGAACATTGCACGACGCTAACACACGTCTGCATCAGTATGCCAAATGCCAAGGCTACGAAACCGATTGTTTCGGACGACCGGTCGTTGCGGGTTCTTCGTGTTGATTCGTTGTCGCGCGTGTTTCCTTCGCAGGAGTGTCTAGGCTGAATACATGTCAAAGGTCCTCTCGTCTCTCCCAATCGGCGAAAAAATCGGCATCGCGTTCTCTGGCGGCCTCGACACCTCGGTCGCCGTCGCCTGGATGTGCGAAAAAGGCGCTGTCCCCTTCGCGTACACCGCAAACCTCGGCCAATACGACGAGGACGACATCGACTCGATTCCCGACCGTGCGATGGCATATGGCGCTGAGCTCGGACGACTAATCGATTGCCGCCAGTCGCTCGCCGAAGAGGGACTCGCCGCTATCGCGTGTGGGGCGTTTCACATTCGAACTGGAGGAAAGACCTACTTCAACACCACTCCACTCGGCCGAGTCGTCACCGGCACACTGTTGGTTCGCGCGATGCACGACGACGGTGTCGAGATTTGGGGAGACGGCAGCACCTACAAGGGCAACGACATCGAACGTTTCTACCGCTATGGGCTGCTCGCGAACCCCAACCTGCGAATCTACAAGCCTTGGCTGGACGGGGATTTTGTCAGCGAACTCGGTGGTCGGCGTGAAATGTCGGAGTGGTTGACAGCCCGCAACCTGCCGTATCGGGCATCGAAGGAAAAGGCGTATTCGACCGATGCGAACATGCTCGGTGCGACGCACGAGGCGAAGACACTCGAACACCTGGACACCTCGTACGAAACCGTTGAACCGATTATGGGCGTGAAATTCTGGGACTCGTCGGTGGCCGTCGACACCGAAGACGTCACCGTCACTTTCCGTCAGGGTCGCCCCGTCGCCATCAACGGACAAGACTTCGCGAACGACAGCGTCGGCGTCATCATGGCGGCGAACGAGATCGGTGGTCGCCACGGACTCGGGATTTCCGACCAGATTGAGAACCGCATTATCGAAGCAAAGAGCCGCGGAATATACGAGGCGCCGGGCATGGCGTTGTTGCATATCGCCTACGAGCGGTTGCTGTCCGCCATCCACAACGAGGACACGATGGCCGCCTACGCCGAGGAGGGTCGCCGCATGGGTCGGCTGTTGTACGAAGGTCGGTGGCTCGACCCGCAGACGCTCATGCTGCGCGAGTCGTTGACCAAGTGGGTTGCCTCTGCGGTCAACGGTTCCGTCACTCTTCGACTTCGTCGCGGGGACGATTACACGATCGTCAACACGCTGGGCGACGGCTTCAGTTATCACCCAGAGAAGCTGTCGATGGAACGCACCGAGAGCGAAGCGTTCGGCCCGACCGATCGCATCGGTCAGCTCACGATGCGTAATCTCGACATCGAGGACACGCGAGCCAAACTCGACCTCTACCGTCAACAGGGGCAGCTCGACGGCGGTCAATTCGATCTGACCTAATTCAGTTGGGGCCCCTTCGATAGGCTAAACGAATGGCAGCAAACGATTATCTCAACGACAAGCGCTTCATCGTGTGGCTCGACCTCGAAATGACGGGTCTGAACATCAACACCACTGAACCCGGCAAGCGCGATGACGAGATTGTTGAAATCGGGGTCATTGTGACCGACGGCAACCTCGTTCCGCAAGACAATGGGTTGCAACTCGTCATAAAGCCGACCGACGCCGCCATGGCAAACATGGGAAGTTTCGTTCGAAACATGCACGACAAGAGCGGGCTGTTGGCCCTCATCAAAGACGGAGTCTCGGTAGCCGAGGCGGAAAAACAAGTCCTTGCGTACATCACGACGCACGTCCCTGTTCGTCAAACCGCTCAGATGGGCGGCAACACGATTCACATGGATCGTCGTTTCCTGGCGAAATACATGCCGTCCGTCGAAGACTGGGTGCACTACCGGAATGTCGACACCTCGACGATCAAAGAAGTGCTGTTTCGATGGTTTCCCTACGTCGTTGAGGCAGCCCCCGAGAAAATTGGTAATCATCGAGCCTTAGCGGACGCGATCGAGTCGATTCGCGAGCTCGCGTTCTACCGCGAACTGTTGTTCACAATGGATTCAATCCCCGCGGACAAGCTCGAGGCAGCCAAGAAGACCGCCACCGATGCCTGGGCAGAATTACTGGCATAATGAAACAGTTGCGTTTCGACGCACATGGTGGCTATAGCTCAGTTGGCAGAGCGTCTGGTTGTGGTCCTGAAGGTCGCGGGTTCGAGCCCCGTTAGCCACCCACCTAAAATTCCGCCCGAAATCAGGTTCGAACAACGACCGTCGCCGTCGTGATCGGATTGTTGTGCGCGATGTGGTCGTTGACCTGCGCATCCCACGCCTCGTAAAAGTCGTTGAATTCGCCGCGGTCGCGACCGAACAATCGCCTCACACGGACGGTCTCGTCACACTCGACCCACACCACCGTCGATGCAAGGGCGCGCGACCGTGGGGTACTGACGCCACAACCCTCGATTACCACCACGGAGGCGGGAGGAACGTCCACGATGTCGCCCGCGATGTCGCGTTCCCAATCCCACGCCCGGAAACGGCCGGGCAGGCCTAGTGCGAGAGGCGTCAACACGGTGTCAATCATCGCATCGCGCCCAGCTGCCAGGCCGCCCCACCCGTGATACGCATCGTCAAGGTGGACGAGAGTAGCGTCGAGAGCGTCGGCGATGCGAACCGCACAATGCGTCTTGCCCACACCGCTTTTTCCGTCAATCAGGATGATGTGCGGTTTAGGCGATCGCACTGTTCCATACCCCAAGGTAGGCGACCACAACCATGGATGAGACTCCGATGACGACCGAGCCCGTCATCAAAATCCAATCGCGAATTGCCAGCGGACGGTAGACACTCCAGGTTCGGTTTGGTCGTGAGAAGCCCCGAATCTCGGCGACATCACTCATGCGCACGGCGCGGCGAATCGCGATGACCAACGTGGTTAAGGCGACGGCGAACGGTGTCTGGGCTCGCCCGTTTGCCCGTCGAGCCTGACGCGTCTCTTCGAGGTCGGATGAGATCACGGGAATCAGCCTCAACGCAATCAATGCTGCTAACGCGACTCGGTCCGGCACGATTCGCTTTACCGCGAAGGTCGCCAACACTTCGTGGGCGGATATCGCGCTGGCAACAAGTAGTGCGGGGAGCGCTAGGGCGAGGATGCGGAGCATTGCCGCGCTGGACGTGGCGATTGATCCGTCGCTGATGTGCAGGATTCCCCACTGGAAAAGCGTGACACCACGATGCGTTCCGTATAACAGGGACGCAATCCCGGCCGTTCCGACCGCGGCGGCCAACACGGCGAGAGATGTTCGCGACGGCAGTGTGATGACATGCGAGGTCATTGCGGCGATGAACGCAATCAGCGGGAAACCCAAAAGAATCGGCATCCACGGGTCGACACTCCAGACGAGGATGAATGCCGGGACAGCACTCGCCACAATGAGCGCCACCGAATGAGTGTGCCGGGCGGTCACAGCGTTTCACCGAGGTGGATGACGCGGTGCGCAAGCGAACGAACAAGCAACTGGTCGTGAGACGCGAGCACAATCGCACCACCCGCGTCAAGGTAATCCCGAAGTCGGTCGAGAAGGTCATGCCACGAATGCGCATCCTGACCGAATGACGGTTCGTCCAGTAAGAGAATTCGAGGCTCGCGCGACAGTGCAGCCGCGATCGCTAGTCGGCGCCGCTCTCCTCCACTCAGACTCTGCGGGTGTCGGCGATCCATGCCTCGCAGACCGACCGCGGCGCGCTCGTGCGCGGGCGCTTCGTCCCCGACCGTTCCGTTGCCAAACCCGTAGGACGGGTTCTGGAGGACCGACGACGCAAGTTTCACGAGAGCACCAGCGGGAATCCGATGCGGTTCTAAACTTTGCTCAGCGTATTCGACCGTTCCACTCTGTGGTGCGAGTAACCCGCCGAGTACGCGCAGCGCTGTGGTTTTTCCTGCTCCGTTGAGACCCGTGATTGCCACGGCCTCTCCTTCTCGCAGGGTCAACGCCGGCAACCGGAATGATTTCGCGCCTTCCGCACGCCGAACGACGAGCTTGCGCGTCGAGAGGACGGTCTGTGCACCACGCTGTCGCGCTTTGGGTTTGGAGGCCCGCGAATGCCCCGGAACCCACACCCCCAACGCGACGAGCGCGCCGCGTTGCGTGGCCAACACCTCGTCGAGTGGGCCGTCAAGGGCGATGCGGCCGTCCGCGACGACGATGATTCGATCAACCAGTTTGCGCCACAGCTTGATGCGGTGTTCGACGATGACCAGCGCCGATTCAGAATCGCTGATGACTCGGTGAACGGCGTCTCGAACGGTCTCCATCGAGATTCCGTCAAGGCTCGCGGTTGGTTCGTCCAACACCAAAAGGTCGGGACGCGAGGCCATCGCTGTCGCAATCGCGACGCGCTGCTTCTCACCACCCGACAAGTGCCCGGTCGATGACTCGATGGGGTTCGTTACCCCCGCGGACTCCAACGCCTCGCGTATGCGGCCTTCCACCTCAGCGGGATCCGACACGGCGGTCTCTGCGACAAACGCCACTTCATCGCGGATCGTGGGGAACAGAATCTGTTCGTCCGGTTCTTGGCCGACGTACGCCACCGATTTTGCTCGGTTCGCCCGAGTTCCATACTCCTGCAGCGTGGAGGTATCAATCAATCCGGCAATTGCGCGGACAAGAGTCGATTTTCCCCCGCCACTCGGCCCGGTGATTAACACTCTCTCACCCGGGGCAATTTTCAGTGAAACATCGCGAAGCGTCTCAAAATCTGAACCGTTGAAGGCCAACGCCCACGATTTGAATGACACGAGACTTCGGGACATCTCACCGTCCGAACGTCGCGAGGATGCCGGTTTTGGTCAAGGCACGAACAAGCAGAAGTGAGAGTCCGGCTCCGAGAATCACTCCAGACGCGGTCGCGGACGCGATGAATACCGCGGTGAATTCGGGGCCTGTTCCGGGGTACCAATAAACGTATTCAAGGGTTCCCTGAACGATTCCTCCGAAAGCGCCGGCTGTTGCCACGACGAAGAAATCGACTTTGCTGCGACGCATGAGTCGGAAGCCGAGTTCCATTGCCATGCCCTGCGCAACACCCAAGATCAAGACGGTGAAGCCCCACTGATTCCCGATGATCGCGGACACAGACGCGGCAATCACCTCACCGAGAACGGCGGCCCCCGGTCGTCGAACGACCAATGCCACCAGCAGCCCACCGACTAGCCACACGCCACCGAGGATCCCGACGAATCCGGGGGTCAAACCCGCGAGGGTAAGCGATAGCGGTGCATACGCCGCGTTCCACGCCACAAAAATTACGCCCGATGCGACAGCCAAAACCGCGGCGACGATGAGGTCGACGGTTCTCCAGGCACTAAATGTATAACTCATGGATGGTGCACTTTCTGTCATGTGCACGGGGTAGAACTGTCTTTCCAGTCCGGCATTACCCGGCTGGTGTGACGGTCGAAGCGGTTGCTTCCTCTCAGCCCTCTCGAGCTCCCGTGATTCGCTTCATCCTAGCGTGCTGAATTAGAGTGATGCCATGATCGATTTTCTCTCTGACCCCGGGATGTGGGTTTCCCTTGCCACGTTGACTGTTTTGGAAATCGTCCTCGGAATCGACAACATCATCTTCATCGCCATTCTCGCGGCGAACCTCCCGCCGGAACTCCGCAAGCGCGCCCAGTTCGTCGGGTTGAGCATGGCGCTCGTCACTCGCGTGGCAATGCTCTTCTTTGCCTTTTGGATTATCCAGTTGGAAACCGACATCGTTCACATCGGAGACTTCGGCTTTTCAGGTCGAGACCTGATTTTGATCGCAGGCGGGGCGTTCCTGATCTATAAATCGACCACCGAGATCCACGAAAAGCTTGAAGGCACCGCGGGCTCCGGAAACGCGTCGAAGAGTGGTTCGCGGGCGTTCGCAGCCATCATCGGTCAGATCCTCGTTCTTGATGTCATTTTCTCGATTGACGGAATCATAACCGCGGTGGGCATGACGGACAGCCTCGCCGTCATGATTATCGCGGTCGTCATCTCGTCTATCGTCATGCTTTTTGCAGCCGGAGTCGTCGGAGATTTCGTCGACAAACACCCGACCGTAAAAATGCTGGCTCTTGCGTTCCTCGTGCTCATCGGTGCGGCACTTGTCGCCGAGGGCTTTGGCACGGAAATCGAGAAGGCCTTCATCTACGGCCCAATGGCGTTCTCGGTCATTGTTGAAGCACTCAACATCACCTACAAGAACCGCGAAGCAAAGCGCGTCAATCACGGAACACCCCCGGTAAGCCTGCGTGATTCGATTGCGCCTAAACCCGATCGGAAAAAGCCGGCGGCAAAGAAGCCCGAGGTCAAGAAACCCCGCACGGCACGCTAAGTCGGTTTAGGGTTTGCGAATCACCCGGCTGAGGCGCTTTCCCCAGTGCATCGTCTTGATGATTGGGTACACCGCCAAAAACGCCGCGGCGGGGACACGCAGTCTGCGGTCAGGGATGCCGTGGTGGTTGTAGGTCCGGTCGAATCGCATGAGATACGACACCATGTCCGACGGGCTGTCGTCCATGCGGCGAAGCGACATTCCCGCGACAACGTGCGGCGCATAAACGATTTTTAGTCCCGCCCGGTGAACGTGGACAGCGAGATCCAAGTCCTCGTGCATCAGGTCTTCTTCGTCTGCGCAGGTTTCATCACGAACGGCGACCCACGCCGTTCGGGTCATTCCCATGTTCGAGCCAAACAAAAACTTGTAGTCCTTAACCAGTTTGAACATCGCCTTACGCATCGTGTCATCCGCGATTTGGCCGAAACGACGGAACGGAAATTCGTAATAAATCACGGGGCCCGTGATTGCGTCTACTGTCGGGTCCGCGAAGGCTTTCATTGTTTCCTCGACCCAGTTTGGCTCGACTATCGAGTCCGAGTCGATACGCCCGATGATGTCTCCGGTTGCCGCATCGAAACCCTTGTTTCGCGTCGGCGTAATTCCCTGCGAGTCCGCCTGTTCGATCAAGATGATGGGTACGTCGGGGTAGAGGGATTGAACCTCTCGCACAATCTCGACCGTTTTGTCCGTGGACTTGTTGTTAACGACGATGATCTCGTGGGCCGGCACGGTCTGGGCGATGCATGCCTCGAGACACGGAAGAATCGTTTCTTCTTCGTTGTAGGCGGGAATGACGATGGAGACGCTCTTCACGATGTCCTTTCAGGCACGGTCGTGGGGAAAGTCTATCGGTCAGCACGTCGTCACCGCGTGGCGGTATGGGGGCGCGAGCGCAACATCGTTTCGGCTGCAAACAACAATTGTTGCAAATCGTGTGCGCGATTCAACAAATCTGCGCTAGTGTCAAATAAGTCATACATCACTCTCAGGCAGTTCTGAGACACAGGGATGGTGACCTTGGTGGGCGAAGTACGACCCATCAAACAGCAAGGAGCGCAGCATCATGGCCACAGGCGTCGTGAAATGGTTTAACAACGAAAAGGGTTATGGTTTCATCACCCCCGATGAGGGCGGTCCCGACCTCTTCGCACACTTCAGCTCGATCGAGACCGACGGTTTCAAGAGTCTCGCTGAGAACCAGAAGGTCGAATTCGAGGTAACACAGGGCGACAAGGGCCCTCAGGCGGCAAACATTCGCCCCCTCTAAGTCTCGACAAAAGCTACGGCGTTCCTCTCGCGAGGAACGCCGTAGTTCGTTTAAGTCTTACTTCGAGAGACGGGGAACGATATAGAGCGGAATCATCCATGCGAAAACCGCCATGAGGACACCGGCACCGAAGATCAACGCTTCATAACCCGGAACCTGGAACGCGAAGGACATCACGGGGAATGACCCGAGAAAGATTGCCCCGGTGAGGATATTCAAGAAGATGTTCATATTGCTCCTAGTGTAATCCACTTAGGCAGAGGCTCGTTCGATGACGAGCTCGCGCACGCGGGCCGCGTCGGCCTTTCCACCCATCGCTTTCATCACCGCACCAATGATGGCCCCCGCCGCTTCGACCTTGCCCGACGCGATTTTCTCGAGCACGTCCGGTTGGCTGGCGAGTGCGGCGTCGATTGCGGCGATGAGCGCTCCGTCATCGGACACAACCGTCAATCCGCGCGTCTCGATGATCTCGGCGACAGTACCCTCGTTCGCGATGAGCCCTGCGAGGGCTTCGCGCGCAAGTTTGTCGTTGATTGTTCCCGCATCGACGGCCGATTGGAGCTCAGCAACCTGAATCGGTGTGACGAGCGACGACGGCTCAACATTCATCTCGTTCGCGGTACGACTCAGTTCGCCCATCCACCACTTACGCGCGGACTGTGGTGTCGCCCCCGCCTCGACGGTTTCGCGGACCTCGACGAGGAGACCGGCGTTAACGATCGACTGGAAATCGACGTCACTAAAACCCCACTCGGCCTTGAGTCGGCGGCGCTGAGCGGCCGGAGGTTCGGGCAGTGCCGCGCGCAACTCGTCGACGAGTTCTCGTGACGGACGAATCGGAAGCAGGTCGGGCTCGGGGAAGTAGCGGTAATCGTCGGCGTCGCTCTTGGGACGACCGGGCGACGTCGTGCCGGTGTCCTCGTGCCAGTGGCGCGTCTCTTGGATGATCGCCGTTCCCTTGTCAAGCAAGGCAGCCTGCCGCTGAATTTCGTAGCGGATAGCACGTTCAATTGACCGGAGTGAGTTCACGTTCTTCGTTTCGGTCCGCGTACCTAGCTTTTCGTCGCCGCGGGGTCGTAACGACACATTGGCGTCACAGCGCAGGTTGCCTCGTTCCATGCGCGCCTCAGAGATTCCGAGCCCGCGAACGATGTCTCGAATTGTCGAGACGTAGGCACGGGCAACTTCGCCGGCGCGACCTTCTGTTCCATAAATTGGTTTGGTCACGATTTCCACGAGCGGAACACCGGCGCGGTTGTAGTCGACGAGCGAATACTCGGCTCCCTGGATTCGTCCCGTCGCTCCACCAACGTGCGTCAGCTTTCCAGCGTCTTCCTCCATGTGAGCGCGCTCGATGGGAATCGTCACGATGTCGCCGTTGTCGAGTTCTACCTCGAGCGACCCCTCGAACGCAATCGGTTCGTCGTACTGTGAGATCTGATAGTTCTTGGCGAGGTCGGGGTAGAAATAGTTCTTGCGGGCAAATCGGCAGGTCTCGGCAATCTCGCACCCGAGGGCGAGCCCCAGCGAAATCGAGTATCGAACCGCTTCCTTATTGACGACCGGCAGGCTGCCCGGGAGTCCGAGGCAGACGGGGGTCACCGCCGTGTTCGGGTCAGCACCGAAAACGTTGGATGCGCTCGAGAACATCTTCGACTTTGTCGACAGTTCGACATGAACCTCGAGACCGATGACCGGCTCGAATTTTTCCAGGGCCTTGTCGAAGTCCATCAGTGCGTCCTTGGCCATCAGTTCGCCCCTCCGGTATAGGCCGGCGTGAGTGCCGAAAATGTCGAACCGCGCTTCGCGGCAAGTAGCGCCTCAATGGTGGCGGCGACCTCGTACAGACGGGCGTCCTCGCGGGCGGGGGCCATGATCTGTAATCCAACGGGAAGTTGGTCCTCGTCGGCCAGTCCGATGGGAATCGAGATTCCGGGAATACCCGCCATGTTGACGGGAATCGTCGTGATGTCGCTCAGCCACATCGCGAGCGGGTCGTCCAGCTTCTCGCCTAGCGTCCATGCGGTGGTTGGCGCGGTCGGTGAGACGAGAACATCGACCTGGGCGAACGCCGCGGCAAAGTCGCGCTGGATTAGCGTGCGCACCTTTTGCGCCGAACCGTAATACGCGTCGTAATAGCCCGCCGACAGAGCGTACGTCCCGAGGATAATGCGGCGCTTGGCCTCGGCACCGAAACCAACTTCACGAGTCGCCGACATCACGTCTTCGACGGTGGGGTTGCCGCTCGGAATCACGCGCAGACCGAATCGCACCGAGTCAAACTTCGCGAGGTTGCTCGACGCCTCGGCCGTGAGAATCAAGTAATAGGCGGCGACGGCGTATTCGAAGTTCGGTGCGGTGACATCGACGATTTCGGCGCCTTCCGCGGAGAGCATCGCGAGCGTTTCGTGGAACCGTGCCGTCACACCGGGTTGAAAGCCCGGCTGATCAAGTTCTTTAACAACACCGACGCGAAGACCCTTGAGCGATTCGCCCCGAGCCCCTCGCCGAGCGGCATCGGCGAAAGACGGCCATTCGTCCGAAATGCTGGTCGAGTCGTGGTGGTCGTAACCACCGATGATGTCGTGCAGAAGTCCAGCATCTAGAACAGTACGAGTGACCGGGCCGACCTGATCAAGTGACGAGGCGAGAGCGATTGCGCCATAACGGCTCACGCCGCCGTAAGTCGGTTTCATGCCGACCGTTCCGGTGAACGCGGCGGGCTGACGAATCGAACCGCCCGTGTCCGAGCCGAGCGCGAGCGACGCCTGGAATGCGCCGACGGCCGATGCAGAGCCACCGCCCGAGCCACCCGGAATTCGGGTTCGGTCCCACGAGTTTCGGGTGATTCCGTATGCCGAGTGTTCCGTCGACGACCCCATCGCGAATTCGTCCAGGTTGGTCTTGCCGAGGATGGGCAACCGCGCTGCGCGCAGTCTGGCAACCGGTGTTGCGTCATACGGCGGAACCCAGCCCTCGAGAATCTTCGACCCCGCGGTCGACGGCATGTCGAGCGTGCACAAGACGTCTTTGACCGCGACCGGTATGCCAGCGAGCGGGTTGAGCTCAACACCGCCGGCCCGAGCCGCATCGACTTCGTCCGCAATCGTGAGTGCGTCGTCGGAAACGTGCAGGAACGCACCGAGGTCGCCGTCGGTCTCGGCGATGCGATCGAGGTGGGCTTTCGTGAGCTCGACGCTGGAAATCTCGCGTGACTCAAGAAGCGCAGATTGTTCGGCCGCACTCAGGCGAGTGAGGTCACTCACGCTTCCTCCCCCAAAATCGCGGTAACGCGAAATCGCGAGCCGTCGTGGTCAGGGGCACCGGTAAGGGATTGTTCCAAGGTCAACTCGTCGGCGACGACATCCTCGCGCCAAATGTTTTCCATCGGAATCGGATGCGACGTCGCGGGCACATCATCCGTGGCGACTTCGTTGACCTTCTCGACGGCGCTCACAATCGCGGCGAGTTCGATCGTCAACGTCGTGACCTCGTCGGGGGTCAGGGCAATTCGGGCAAGGTTCGCCAGGTGGCGAACGGTGTCCTCGGTGATGTCAGACATGGTTCTCCGTGCGTCGGGAATAGCCCAATCCTACCGAGCGCACCATGCCGAGCGTTTGACCTAACCCGTTTCGAGAGGATACTGACACCATGCGAAAAATCACCGTGAGTCTCATCGCCTCGGCCGCCCTCGTCCTATCGGGTTGTGCCAATCCCCCGATTGAGAGTTTCGAAGGCAACTGGTTGCTGACGTCCGCAACCGACGCTCAGGGGACGTGGGTCGACGGCGCCGCCGGCGCGACTCTCGTCACAATCGAAGACGGCCACATCTCTGGTCAAATTTGTAACAACTGGGGAGGCGACATCGCAATCACGGGCTCGACGGTCGTTGTGAGCTCGCTGTACTCGACCAAAATGGCCTGCGACAAAACTGATGGAATCATGGACCTAGAGATGCGCTTTCTCGATGATCTGTCGCTCGTCACGTCAATCGGACTAGTCGACGGCCAGCTCCGCCTTACAGGCGATGCGGTGACTCTGGAATTTGTGGAGGGCGATTAGCTAGAGCCCGAGGGTCCCGGCGAAGTCGGCGGCCTGCACGATTCGGATACCGAGTTCCTCGGCTTTCGTTTGCTTCGAACCGGCACCTTCGCCAACGAAAACGATGTCCGTCTTCTTGCTCACGCTGGAGGACACTTTTCCGCCCGCCTGTCGGACGGCCTCTTCCGCTCCGTCGCGCGTGAATCCTGGCATTGTGCCGGTCACAACGACAGTCATACCCGCCAACGGTCCGTCGATTGTTTCGAGAGCGGCACCCGGGCCGGGGTGCCCCGGGATCGCAAATGGAACACCAGCAGCACGCCAGCGGGTCACAATGTCGCGGTGCCAGTCGACCTCGCGCCATTCAACAAGGCTCGAGGCGATGATCGCGCCGACGCCATCGACGGCGGACAGTTCGTCAACGGTTGCGGCGTCAATCGCCGTGAGCGACCCGAAGTGGCTCGCGAGTGCACGCGCTGCGACCGGACCGACGTGTCGAATGTTGAGCGCGACGAGGAAACGCCACAGGTCCTTCGACTTTGCGTCGGCCAAGCCCTTGATTAGTTTGAGCGCATCCTGCGATGGAACGAGTTCCTTTTTGACCGTCGCGCGAAATGGTGTTTGGGTGATGGGTTGACCAGTCTTCTCGTCGAGCTTGGCGAGCCCCGTCTCGGAGTCCTTGACCGTGACCTCGATCGGGAACAAATCATCAATCGTGAGGTCGAACAGGCCAGCTTCGCTCGTGAGCGGCGGGGTCGCGGGAACAATCGGTTGGGTCAGAGCGGCGGCCGTGACCTCGCCCAACCCCTCGATGTCGAGAGCGCCACGGCTGCCGATGTGTTCAACCCGCCCGCGCACTTGGGCCGGACAGTGCTCGGTGTTGGGGCACCGGAAATCAATGTCCCCCTCTTTCGCCGGGGCGAGTGTCGCACCGCACTCTGGGCAGTCGGTCGGCATGACCCATTCGCGTTGCGTTCCGTCCCGCAGTTCGACAACGGGACCAAGGATTTCGGGGATCACGTCACCCGCCTTGCGAAGAACAATCGTGTCCCCCAGCAACACACCTTTCTGCACGACGACGTCCTTATTGTGAAGGGTTGCCTGGCGAACAACCGATCCCGCCACCGTGACCGGCTTCATCACCGCGTACGGGGTCGCACGTCCCGTTCGACCGACCCCGACGACGATGTCGAGCAATACTGTGTTGACCTGCTCGGGCGGATACTTGTAGGCGATCGCCCAGCGCGGCGCCCGCGATGTCGCACCGAGCCGGTCATGAAGTTCGAGGCTGTCGACCTTGACGACGACCCCGTCGATTTCGTGTTCGAGGTCGTGGCGGTGCTCGCCGTTTCGTTCGACGTAGGCGACCGCTCCCGCCCCATCGGGCACGACCGACCAGTAGGGCGATGTCGGCATCCCCCACGAGCTCAACAATTCGTAGATCTCGGACTGATTCGCGACCGGCGGGTTAGCCCACGCACCGATTCCATGGACGTAAAGACTGAGTCGTTTGAGCCGATCCTGCATGAGTTCGAGCTGACGTTCGTTCTTGGACTCCGCTTTCTGCCGGAGGCTTCCGGAAGCGGCATTGCGCGGGTTCGCAAAGGTCTTTTCCCCCAGGGACGCTTGTCGTGTGTTGAGGTCGGCGAACTCGGCGGTTCGGAAAAACACCTCGCCGCGAATCTCGACGACATCGGGGTGACCTTCGCCGGTCAAGCGCTGGGGAATCGAGGGGATGAGCCGAACGTTCTCGGTGACGTCCTCGCCCGTGACTCCGTCCCCGCGCGTCGCTGCCTGAACCAATAACCCGTTCTCGTATCGCATGCTCAGAGCGAGGCCGTCGATTTTCACTTCGCACAGCCACTGCACAGCCTGATCGGCATCGCGCTCGGTTTTTGCCATCCACTGGGTCAGTTCCTCGACCGTGAACACGTTGTCAAGGCTGTACAACCGCTCTCGATGCACCACCGGGTCAAACAGCGTCGAATCGGCGGAGCCCCCAACGAGTTGGGTGGGGCTGTCCTGACTCTGAACTTCGGGGAATTCCCGTTCGATCTCTTCGAGCCGTCGCATCAGCTCGTCGTAATCGGCATCCGCAACGAGTAACTCATTTCGGGCGTAATACGCATCCGCGAGTTCCGTGATTCTGTCCCGCAATTCCGCGGCCTGCGCGTATGCGTCTGACGGCGTCAATCCCGACACGGGTCGGTCATCAAGCGGTTCAGCGGGCACATCTCAATTCTACGAGCGAGCACACTTGCGCGGAGGAGTTGTGGGTCGAAACATTCCGCGCGGAGTCACTGCTCAGACGTTCCTCCACAGTTGCGCTCCCCAGTTCCGCTCCCCGGCACCACCCTCACGTTTGTGGAAACGAAATCGCCCATATCCCGCGTTCGTGGAAACAAGATGCGCTTGTCCCGCGCAGTCCACCGTCAACCCAGCGTTCGGTTTCCAGGAACGTCAGTATTTCCCCCAAACCGTTTCCACAAACGTAAGGGGTGAGGGCGAGGGGGCTACTTTACGCCAAGAATGTCGATGACGAACACGAGAGTGTCGCCACCCTTGATCTTGTCGCCCGAGCCGGCATCACCATAGCCAAGGTCACTCGGGATGATGACGACGACACGCGAGCCGACCTTCTGACCGACGAGTGCGTCTCGGAAGCCCTGGATGACACCCGAGGTACTGAACTCCGCGGGCTCACCGCGGTCGAAGCTCGAGTCAAAGACCTCGCCCGTGTTCCAGTTGACACCCTCGTAGTTGACGACAACGTTCGCGCCGTCGGCGACGACAGTGCCATCACCTTGAATAAGAGTTTCGATCGCGTAGTCGGTCGGGACCGCACCCGCGGGAAAAGTGACCGTCGGGTTTCCGTCGGTGAAGACAACCTCGGGGAATCCTTCGAGCGGTTCGACCGGAGTTCCGGTCGCCTCGGCGAGGGGCTTTGGCGCGATTGAGGTGACGTCAATGATGAAAACCAGGGTGTCGTCAACCCCGATTCCTGCTTGGGCCGCCTGAGCGCCAAAGCCTTCAGCGTTCGGAATGACAGCGACAATTCGCGAACCGACCGTGGTACACGAAACCGCTTTCGCCAAACCGACGAAGCTCGTCGCAGCGGTGTCGATCGGATACGGAATTGGCGAGCTTTCGGTGTATTCGGACTTCTCGATTTCGAGGCCCGTCGTTCCGTTGTAGAGCGTGTAGTTCATTGTGATGGTGTCGCCGTTTGCGACAGCAGCGCCGGTTCCAGCGATGGCAACCGAGCGTTCCGTCGTGGTCACGGTCAGCCCCTTCTCGAGCGTGATCGTCGGAGCGGCACCGAATTCGCCCTCCACCGTCACGGCCGAGGATGCCGAGCCAGAAGGTATGCAGTTGTCTCCGCCAGGGGCAGAACAACCGGCGAGCGCCAGAGCGACGAGAGAAACGGTGAGGACGGAAGCGATACGCGACATGGAAAACCTTCGGTGTGAATGTAGTGCGCAATCTGCGCGGGCACCTTCTAGTTTAGGTTCGCGCCGGGGAATGTCGTGACAGATTCAACGTTTACCGGGAAATTCACGGACGCACGTAACACGCACATTGCCTCCGCTTCCTCGTGGAGGCGATCGACATCCCCCGCGCTCGCGTTGGTTTCGATGGTGGGCCGAAGCGTCACGCTCGTCATCGCCCCGGAGCCTCCCTGGTAACTCATTGTCCCGGTGGTTTCGTCGACATAATCGACGATTTCAATCCCCGCCTCATGGGCCGCATAGAGAAACGAGAGCATGTGGCATTGCGCGAGCGCCGCCATGAGCAGTTCCTCGGGATTCCAGAGTCGAACATCCCCACCAAACCCCCCTGCGGCGGATGCGACGAGCGCCGCGTGCTTGTCCGAGGTGATTATCGCCTCGTGCGAATAATCACCGCCGATTTCACGCTCGGTCGGGCTGCTGTTGTGCCAGCGGAGTCGAATTTCGAAGTTGTGGTTCATGGTCGTTTCTCAATTGGAGTTGGGGCACCAACGGAGTACGATGGCGCTATGAACAGCGTAACCACGGATGTGACCCAAGAGCGTCTCGTCGTCACCGAAATTCCCGGACCAAAGTCCCTCGCCCTTCACGAGCGCCGAAAGAACGCCGTTTCCGCCGGTGTTGGTGCAACTTTCCCTGTGTACATCGAACGCGCAAAGGGGTCAATCCTCGTTGACGTTGATGGCAACCACATCGTCGATATGGGAGGCGGTATTGGCGTCAATACCATCGGTCACGCTGACGATGCGGTAATCGATGCCGCCTTCGAGCAGGCGCAGCGTTTCACACACACCCTGTTTACGGTCACCGGCTACGAGTCTTACGTGCGCCTGTGCGAATTGCTCGCCCAGCACACGCCGGGCAACTTTGCCAAGAAGTCGGTCTTGTTGAACTCGGGAGCCGAAGCGGTCGAGAATGCGGTCAAAATTGCTCGCAAGTTCACCGGTCGCCCGGGAGTGGCTGTCATCGATCACGGCTACCACGGACGCACCAACCTCACGATGTCGATGAACTTCAAGGCGATGCCGTACAACCTCGGTTTTGGTCCCTTTGCCGGCGACGTTCACCACGCGCCCAACTCGTACCCCTTCCACGACAAGCTGTCGGGCGCCGAAGCGGCTGCTCGCACCATCTCGTGGCTCGATAAGCGGGCCGGCGCAACGGATTTGGCCTGTCTCGTGGTCGAGCCCATCCAGGGTGAAGGCGGATTTATTGTCCCGGCGGATGGTTACCTTCCCGCTCTCCAGAAGTGGTGTAACGACAACGGAATCGTCTATGTTTCGGACGAGGTCCAGTCGGGCATCATGCGAACGGGTGCGTATTACGCTTCGGAGCACTTCGGTCTCGTTCCCGACCTCGTGACCACCGCCAAGGGCGTCGGAGGCGGTTTCGTCATCGCTGCCGTCACTGGCAGGGCGGACATCATGGATGCCAGCCACGTCGGTGGACTCGGTGGAACCTTCGGTGGAAACCCGATGTCGGCCGCCGCTGCGGTTCAAATCTTCGAAGAAATCGAGAAGCGCGACCTCATGGGTGAAGCCCAACGAGTTGGGCGCGTTCTCGGCGGAGCACTTCTCGACTTGCAGAAGAAGCACAACATCATCGGCGATGTCCGCGGTATCGGCGCGATGCAGGCAATCGAATTCACCGAGCCCGGAACCGACACTCCGATGTCCGACGTCGTCCCGTTCATCACGGCCTACGCGATCAAGAAGGGACTCCTGCTGCTCTCGGCGGGTACCTACGGAAACGTGTTGCGCTTCCTCCCCCCGGTCACCACGAGCGATGAACTATTGCGTGACGCTGTTGCGCTCATCGACGAAGCGCTGTCCGCTCGATAATGCATCCGCTGTCGGTTGAGGGGTGCGTCGAACTCGCTTCCCTCGACCGAAACGGTCTCGTTGAATCGCGTCACATTGGTGCGTTTGTCGTCATCGGCCGCGACGGGTCGGTGATCGAGTCCGGTGGTGACATCGATGCGACAATTTTTCCGCGGTCGACCCTGAAGCCATTCCAGGCCATTGCGGCACTGCGGGCCGGTGCACAACTTGAGGGTGTTGAGCTAGTGCTCGCGACCGCAAGTCACTGCGGTTCTCATCGTCACACTGACGCGATTGAGGCGATGCTCGCGCACGACCACCTCGGCGTCGACGACCTCGGATGCCCCACGGATTGGCCACTCGGGTACAACGACAAGGCCGACCGGATTGCGGCGGGCGAAGGCCCACAGCGGGTCACGATGAATTGCTCCGGTAAGCACGCCGCATTCCTGCGGGCGTGCGTCGCCAACGGTTGGGACACGCAGACCTACCTGCAACCCGAACACCCGCTCCAAGTGCTCATTCGGGCGGTCGTCGAAGAATTCAGCGGGGCGAAAGAGATGTGGCCGGCGGTCGATGGCTGTGGGGCGCCGCTTTACGGCATGAGCCTTCGCGACCTAGGGACCGGCATCGCCCGGGCAACGGATGGACACGATTCGGATGCCGAGCGCCTCGTCAATGCGATTCGCGCGAACGCCTGGGCGCTGGACGGACCGGGTCGCGACAACACGCGCGTTATCGAGAGCACCGACGCAATTGCCAAGATTGGAGCCGAGGGTGTGCTGATCATCGCCCGTGAGGGAATCGCGGTCGCCATCAAGTGTCTCGACGGCTCTCAGCGGGCGAACACCGCGGCCGCGGTCACGCTGTTCGCGCGACACGGCGTCATCGACCGTTCCGCCGCCGAAGACCTCATCGGCGAACTTGTCTCGCCGATTAACGGCGGTGATGCCGTCGTCGGACGTCTCACCGTGGGTGTCTAGGCGCTGGCTTTCAGTCGGCGGCGGTTGATTTCGCCACCCACCTGAGTGATGACCACCGCAAGAATCGCGAGGATAAACACCGCAGACGCGAGAACGTTCGCCTCGGCCGGGATCCCTCGGGCGGCAGCCGTATAGATGAACGACGGAAGCGTGTTGACCGGGCCTCGGTTGAAGTTTGTGATGATGAAGTCGTCGAATGACAATGCAAACGCGAGCAAAGCGGCGGACACGATTCCGGGCATCAACAGCGGGAACGTGATCTTCCACCACACCTGTGACGGCTTCGCGTAAAGGTCTCGACCGGCTTCTTCCAGTCTCGGATCGATGCCCGCGACCCGCGCTCGAACGGTGACGACGACGAATGAGATGCTGAACATGATGTGTGCGAGGATGACGGTCACCATTCCCTTGGGAACACCCGCGTTGAGGAACTGCGCGGCGAGACCCGCTCCGAGAACGACCTCGGGTGTTGCCATCGGCAGGAACAACAGCAGCGTTGTCGCTGCACGGCCCTTGAATTTGTAGCGAACGAGCGCAATCGAGATGGCGGTGCCCAATACCGTTGCAACGAGTGTTGATGCGACAGCGATGACGATCGAGTTTCCGAACGCGTCACAGACCCCCTGCGCATCGCAGACGTTGAGCCAGTTGTCAAAAGTGAAACCGTTCCAGATGATGTTGGTTCGGTTTGAATCGTTGAACGAGAAGGCAATCGTGTACACGATCGGCACCATCAGATAAATGAGCGCGAGGATCCCATAGAGCGGAAGCAGGTACTTGCCCAGTTTCATAGCAAATCGTCCGTTCCGCTCTTGAAGACATAGGCCGAAACCAGAATCAGGATTGCCGACATGAGAATTAGCGACATGCTCGCCGCGTGCGGATAATTCTGCAGAACAAGGAAGTTCGCTTCGATGACGTTTCCGATCATTGTCGTCGACGTGCTTCCGAGGAAGTTGGCACTGGCGTTCACGTAGTCACCGGCGGCTGGGATGAACGTCAGCAGAGTTCCCGAGATGATGCCCGGCATCGTCAGCGGCACGGTGATCTTTCGGAACGAGGTAACCGGTCCCGCGTACAAATCTTTGCCGGCTTCGAGAAGTCGCAGATCGAGGCGCTCGATGCTGGAATACAGCGGAAGCGTCATGAACGGAATGAAGTTGTAGGCCAGACCGAAGATGACGCTGATCGACGTTCCCGTGATGTGCGCGTCCGGCGGAAGAATCGACCACGCTTTCATCGTCCCGACGATGAACCCCTCGTCGGCGAGGAGTTGCTTCCACGCCACCGTTCGCAAAAGGAACGAGATGAAGAACGGCGCGATAACGAGAACGAGGGCGAGGGACTGCCAGAGCGGGTAGGGCCGAAGTCGCACACCAATGAAATAGGCCAACGGGTAACCAATCGCCAACGCGATGAGCGTCGCAGCGGCGGCATAAAGGAACGACCGAATCGAGTGATCACCGTAGAGCGACAGCACCTCGGTGTAGTTCTCCCACCGGAACGCGGTGACATACTCACCGATGAACGCGCCGGGGGGCGCTTCCTTGAACGCCGTGATGACGAGCGAAATCAGCGGCGTGATGAAGAACAACCCGAGATACATGAGCCCCGGTAACAACAGGAACCACGCCATGCGGCTTTTCTTTTGTGCTCCGGGCTCTACCGTGACACCGGACGGACCGTGGCTGAAGGCGGTGAGGCTCATGGCGCTCTATCGCTTGGCGACGGCGAGCGACCGCGTCGTCGTGTCCGAATCGACGAACTGGTCGGTGTCGAATGGAATCCCGAACGAGTATTCCGTTCCCCACGACAACCAGACCTTCGAGCCAGCGGCGACAATGTCTCCGTCGTTCTGTTCGAAGACAGTCAGTTTGTTGAGCCCGGGGACATCGACAACGTACTGCGTCGACACTCCCGTGAACGACGTGTCGGTGACGGTTCCCGGGCCGATCACCGAGCGGGTTGCCGACGCGGTGGGCTCTTTCCGGGAAATCTCGATCTTTTCGGGGCGCACACCAACGGTGATTTCACCCGTCGTCACCTTCGTGCGAGACGCCGGGACCTCGAGCGTCATCTTTCCAACCGTGACCCGCACGTTCTTGCCGGACGTTCCCGAAACTACGCCATCAAACAGATTCGACTGGCCTAGGAAGGTCGCAACGAATCGAGTCGCGGGAAGCTCGTAGAGTTCGGCGGGCGGCCCCATCTGTTCGATCTTGCCCTTGTTCATGACCGCGACGGTGTCCGCCATGGTCATGGCCTCTTCCTGGTCGTGCGTGACGTGAAGGAAGGTCAGCCCGACTTCGGATTGGATGGACTTCAATTCGATTTGCATTTGGCGACGCAGTTTGAGGTCAAGGGCACCCAGGGGTTCGTCGAGCAAGAGCAGGGCCGGGCGATTGACGACGGCACGAGCGAGGGCTACGCGCTGCTGTTGCCCACCGGATAACTGCATCGGCTTTCGGTCTGCGAGGTGGTCGAGTTCCACCAACATCAACGCCTCGTGAGCAAGCTGAATCGCGTCCTTGACCCCGCGCTGCTTGAGGCCGAACGCGACGTTCTCCAGAACGGTCATATGGGGGAACAACGCGTACGACTGGAACACCGTGTTGATGGGTCGCTGGTGTGGCTTGGTCGTGGACACGTCTTTGCCGCCTACGAGGATTTTTCCCGAGGTGGGCTCTTCGAGCCCCGAGATGAGACGGAGGGTTGTTGTCTTTCCACACCCGGACGGACCGAGCAGAGCGAAGAACGACCCCGCAGGGACGGTGAAACTGACGTTATCGACCGCGGTGAACCCCGGGAACTGTTTTGACACACCGACCAGTTCGAGGTCGGCACCTCCTTGTGCGAAACCGCTCACGGAATCAGACACCTGTAACCACCCTTACGTTGACGCGATTAGCCCAGGAGAACGCCCTGGAAGGCTGCCTGGAATTCGCTTTCCTCGGCATCCGACAGGGAGCGGAAAATCGAAACCTGAGAAAGCGTGTCCGCGTTGGGGAAGATGAGCTGGTTCTCAGCGAGAGCGGGGTCGATTTTGATCGCTTCGTCGTACGCACCGTTGACCGGCGTCACATAGTTGACCCACGCTGCGACCTGAGCCGCGATGGCAGGGTCGTAGTACCAGTTGATGAGCTTTTCGGCGTTCGTCTTGCGAGGGCTTCCGATCGGAATCATGAACGTGTCGTTCCAGAACGTTCCACCCGAATCGGGAAGAACGAACTTCCACTTCTCATAACCGGCTTCGAGGTTCAGGACCGTGATGTCGCCCGACCAAACGATTCCCGCGAGAGCGTCTTCGCTCACGAGGTCTTCTGAGTACGAGTTGCCCTTGATGTTGCGAATGTAGCCATCTGTCACTCGTGCTTCGACCTCGTCGAGCGCGTTGTAGAACTCGTCGGCGGTGAATTTGGTGATGTCAACGCCCTGGCTCGACATCATGACGCCGAGGGTGTCGCGCATTTCGCTGAGGACAACGACACGGCCCTGGAGGTCTTCACGCCACAGGTCGGCGACCGAGGTGACCGGCTCTTTCACGAGGTCGGTGTTGTACACGAGACCCGCGAACCCGCCCTGCCACGGCAGGGAGGACTTACGTCCCGGGTCGAAGTCGGGGTTGAGTAGCGTCTCGACGACGTTGGCGTGGTTGGGGATGTTCGCGAGGTTGAACTCTTGAGTCCAGCCCCGTCGAATCCAACGCGACACCATCCACTCGGTGAGACAGACGGTGTCCGCTCCGATGTCCTGTCCGAGCGCCAACTGGTCCTTGACCTTGGCGAAGTACGAGTTGTTGTCGTCGACGTCGACGAGGTAGTTGGCAGCGATTCCGGTCGCCGCGGTGAACGCGGCGAGCGTCGGGTAGTTTCCAGCGTCGTCCTCGTCCAGGTACAACGGCCAGTTGGCCCAATTGACTGTGGGGTCCGAATCCGAAATGTCTTCCGCGGCAACAAGAGCCTGTTCCCCGGGAGCACACGCGGCCAGCGACAATGCAATCGCACCACCAAATGCGCCACCGAGAAGGGCGCGTCGTGACATCTGGGCTGCGCGTGCGTGCTGCACGAGCTCGCGAATGATCGGATCTTCAGGAAGGTTTTGCTTGTTCATGCATTTCCTTTGCTCGGTGGGTGACTACTTTGTCGTCCCCGCGTATGTCTGATACTGGCACATTCGGTGACAAAAAGTAACTACTCACGCCGAATTACACCAGACTGAGTCAACACGGAAACGAATTTCGCAGAAATATCACGATTTTGTTGCGGAATCCCTCGCGAATCGCCATAATGACAGAGGGATTCCCCACCAATCGATTGTCACAGGAGACACACCATGCGGATTGCCGTTCCCGCCGAAATCAAAAACAACGAATACCGCGTCGCAATTACACCGGCAGGAGTGAAGGATCTGGTATCCGCTGGTCACTCCGTGATGATTCAATCCAGCGCGGGCCTGGGAAGCAACATCACCGACGATGAATACTTGAAGCAGGGCGCTGAAATCGAAAAGGACGCAGCGACGGTCTGGGCGGCCGGTGACATGATCCTCAAGGTCAAAGAGCCGATCGAAAGCGAATATTCCTACTTCCGGGAAGGCATGCTTCTCTTCACCTACCTTCACCTCGCGGCCGAAGAGCACTTGACTAAGGCGCTTCTCGACGGGAAAGTCACCGCCATTGCGTACGAGACGGTTCAACTTCCCACCCGCGCACTCCCGCTTCTCGCTCCGATGAGTGAGGTCGCCGGTCGCCTTTCAGTGATTGTCGGCGCGAATGCGATGCTTCGCCCGAACGGAGGAACCGGGCTTCTTGTCTCGGGTGTCCCGGGTACCCACGCCGCGAACATCGTTGTCCTCGGTGGCGGTGTCGCCGGTACCAGCGCCGTCGCGATGGCCGTCGGTTTGGGTGCGAACGTCACCGTATTGGACACCAACGTTCAGCGCTTGCGCGAACTCGACGCGTTGTACGCGGGCCGAGTTCAGACCCTCGCATCGAACGCCTACGAAATCGAAAAGGCCGCAGTGAACGCCGACATGGTCATAGGTTCGGTTCTTATCCCCGGAGCAAAAGCGCCGAAACTCATTACCAACGCGATCGTCAAAAAGATGAAGCCGGGAAGCGTTCTGGTCGACATCGCGATTGACCAGGGTGGCTGCTTCGAGGACTCGCACGCGACGACCCACAGCGAACCCACCTTTGCCGTTCACGACACGATTTTCTACTGCGTCGCAAACATGCCCGGGGCTGCGCCGCAGACGTCCACGCACGCCCTGACCAACGCGACCGCGCCGTACGTTCGCGCACTCGCCGCCCAGGGATGGAAGGACGCACTTCGCGCGGATGCATCGCTCGCGCTCGGACTCAACACCCATGACGGCACACTCACTAACGACGCGGTTGCCGTCGCTCACGGTCTCAGCGCGGTGTCGCTCGAGTCTGTTCTCGCGTAAAGCACAAACCGGAGACCCCGCCACGAACCCACGCCGGGTGCTGAGAAGGGGTCGAAAGTTTCCGGCGGAGCGCCCGTAGCGCGATGTGCCTCGAGAGTCGAGGTCCGGAGTGTCACGATGTTCCGAACAGGTCCAAACGCGCGTGGTAACGGGTGACCGCTCGACACAAGAACGACGACCGGCGGCGACGCATGGCGAAGTCGCCGAACCGCATCGAGAAATGCGCTCGCCTCGATGGGCGTCATCGAATCCACCATTCGGTCCAGGTCGTCGATCACGACGATGCGGGCATCATGATGGAGTTCTCGCTCACTCGTCACCCACATCGCGGAATGGCCATCGACTAACGCCCGCAGCGTTTCGGTTCGCCCAGAGCCACGGTCGCCGACAACAGCGATGTCACCATCACTCGGTTGCCAGTGGGCGACGCGGTAACACGCGTGGGTCACATCGTCGACGAGCCCAAACCCAGTTCGACCTTCTCGCCGAACGGGCGCTGACAACGCCGGCTTCCACGGGGGCGCGTGGACTCGCTCTCCTGACAGTTCGGTCAATTGGGCGGGGTCCACGGACGGAACGTGAACGTCGTGGACCAGACCGTCACCGAGCGTGACCAGGCACCTCCCTCGTGCCGGAGTGAGGGATGTGGTTCGTCCCAACACCTGAATCACATCGTGAAGAGTATTCATCGCGAGACAGATCCGCACGGGGATGTTTGCCAACACGGCATCACGCAACACTCCGCTCGGGTGCTGGACCGCGAGGACGAGGTGAACTCCGAGCGACCGGCCACGTCGAGCGATGTCCGCGAGCAGGTCGTGTGCTTCGGGGAACTGGCGCAGGAACTCGTGAACCTCGTCGACGATGATGGCGAGCCGGGGAACGCCAGACGCGTTCTCGATTGACGTAACGTGTTGCCGAACAAACTCTGCCTCACGTCGACGAAGCTCTGCGCTCAATCCCGCAATCGCGCGCAGAACATTAGTGGTTGTCAAATCGGTGAGCGTTTCGACGTGATGGGGTAGGCCGCGAAGTGGATCAAGTGTCGCACCGCCCTTGAAATCAATCCCGACGAACTGAAACTCCGTCGGTGTGAAGCGCCTGGCCCAGCTGACGACGAGAGCGGTGAGTGCGTGGGATTTCCCCGATCCGGTTCGACCCGCAATCAGCACGTGGGGAGTGTTCGACGCCAACGACACGGTTAACCGCGCCTGACTGATTCCCGCGATAGCGGTCAAGATGCCGTCAGCACCCGTGACGTCGTCGGGCAGATAATCGACGCGGGTGGGAAGCGAGCCGCGTGTCGTCACAGAATCGATGCCACGGTCCGAACAACGAATGACGAGCGCAGCCTCGGTTGACTCGCCGCGGGCAATGGACGAACCATTCGCCCACCGGGCTGGGATGCCGGAATTCTGCGGGGCGCCGAGTTGCGCGGTTGCCTGAACAATGAGTGACGTCCACACCGCGTCCGCTGCGGGACCGTCTCCTGCAACGGTGGTCCCCGCCGCCACATCGACGAGCCACGGTGAACCGTCCGGTTGGCGTCCGGCACGAACCACGGTGTCACCATTTCGAGCTGGCACCCACTCTGGGTTTCGGGCGATGTCGGCGACCGAAGGATGCGTGCGGTTCTCCTCAACAATCCGTCGGGCATCCTGCACGTTTTTTGACTCTCGTTCCGCAGCCCGCTCGCGGGCTCGCGTTGACTCGGTTCGCCGAGACTCTCGAGCCGCGCGTCGAACTCCGTCGACGTGGTGTGCAATCACCATGGTCGGGGCGATGACGGCTCCGAGCAGGGCGAACGACGAACCGGTCACTCCCCACACCAGTCCGGCCACCGCCATCGGTGCGACGACGCCGATGACGGGAAAAGGCACGGCGGTCACCGCGCAACGGTCCCACGATTCGCCCACAGAACACGAGAACGGCGGCGGTTCTGTGCAGAACCGCCGCCGTTCGTGACGTGTTTACTCGCCGATGTAGGACATGACGTGCTTAATGCGCGTGTAATCCTCGAAACCGTACATCGAGAGGTCCTTGCCGTAGCCCGAGTGCTTGAAGCCACCGTGGGGCATCTCGGCGACGATCGGGATGTGGGTGTTGATCCAGACCGCACCGAAGTCGAGGTGCTTGGCGAAACGCATCGCGCGGCCGTGGTCCTTGGTCCAGACCGACGACGCGAGTCCGTACTCGACGCCGTTCGCCCACGAGAGCGCTTCGGCCTCGTCCTTGAACTTCTGAACAGTGACAACCGGACCGAAGATTTCGTTCTGGATGATCCAGTCGGTCTGCTTGAGACCCGAGACGATGGTCGGCTCAATGAAGAAACCTTCCGTGCCCTGGCGGTTTCCGCCGGTCTCAACGACGGCGTTGTTGGGCAGGTCTCCCAGGATCCCCATCACGCGATCGAACTGGTTCACGTTGTTGACGGGACCGTACAGGATGTCCTCGTTGGTCGGGATTCCCGTTGCGACGTTCGCCTGAACGTATTCCTTCATCGCCGCCACGAACTCGTCGTGGACCTTGGCGTGAACGAGGACACGCGTTGCGGCGGTGCAGTCCTGGCCGGCGTTGAAGTAGCCGGCGGTGGCGATACCTTCAACCGCGCGGGCGATGTCGGCGTCGTCAAAAACGATGACGGGAGCCTTACCACCGAGCTCGAGGTGAACCCGCTTGACGTCGGCGGCCGCAGACTTCGCAACCTCCATGCCGGCCCGAACCGACCCGGTGATGGACACCATCTGCGGAATCTTGTGTGCGGTCATCGCGGCACCCGTGGTGCGGTCACCGACGACGACATTCATGACGCCCTTGGGCAGAAACTCCTGCGCGACCTGCGCGAGAAGCAGCGTCGACTGCGGAGTCGTGTCCGATGGCTTGAGGACAGTGGTATTTCCCGCGGCAAGTGCCGGCGCAAACTTCCAGATCGCCATCATGAGCGGATAGTTCCAGGGAGTGACCTGACCGACAACACCGATGGGCTCTCGGCGAATGATGGACGTGTGGTCTTTCATGTACTCGCCCGCGGCACGACCCTCTAGGTTTCGTGCAGCGCCGGCGAAGAATCGAATGTGGTCAACGCCGACCGCAATCTCTTCGCTCAACGTGAGGGCGATGGGCTTGCCGGTGTCCTGGACTTCGGCGGCAGCGAATTCGTCGGCCTTGGCTTCCATCGCATCCGCGATTTGCCAGAGGGCTTTTTGACGTTCGCTCGGGGTCGTCTCGCCCCACTCTTCGAACGCGGCGGCGGCGGCCTGGTAAGCCGAATCGACGTCAGCGTCGTTCGAGACAGGCGACTTCGCGTAGACGTCTCCGGTGACGGGGTCGACGAGGTCGATGGTGTCCTTGCCGCGCGAGTCGACGAGTTCACCGTTGATGAAGTTCTTCAATGTTTTAGTCATGGCTCAACAATAATCACTTCACGCCGTAGTTTCCAGCACAAATTCTTCGAATTTCCGCTGTCTTTTTGGCGTTTCGCGACGAAATCACTTGATTTTTATTTGTTTTACCGTCAGAATCAGTTCATGCCCACTAACGTTCGTCCGTCAACGCTCGACGATGTGTCGCGCGCAATAGTGGAACAGCTCCAGACAGATGGACGCAAATCGTATTCCGATATCGGTCGAGCCGTCGATTTATCCGAAGCGGCAGTCCGTCAGCGAGTCCAGAAACTCATCGAGTCGGGCGTCATGCAAATAGTTGCGATCACGGATCCGCTCCAGATGGGTTTCAATCGTCAAGCGATGATCGGCATTCGCACGACGGGTGACGCGCGTGCCGTCGCCGACAAGCTGGCGGCGATCGGAGCCGCCGAGTACGTTGTCCTCACCGCCGGTTCGTTTGACATCATGGTCGAAGTCGTCTGCAACGACGACAGTGACCTGCTTGACCTCCTCAACGGGACGATTCGCACCATACCCGGTGTGGTCGACACCGAGGTTTTCACCTATCTACAACTGAAGAAACAGCAGTACAACTGGGGAACGCTGTAGTTCCCACAACACATTGGAGTTGAAGGCAATGACATTACTATCGAGAAAACCTAAGGTCGCTAAACCTGCGACAAAAAAGGTCGCGAAGGTCACCAAGCCCGCCGAGGGGAAGATTCTTTCCCACCGAGAGGTCATGAAAGACCCGTTACAGAAGATGGCGAAAGACCACCTCTGGATGCACTTCGCCCGCCAGTCGGGAATGGAATCCGGTAAGGGCGTTCCGATCATCACCAAGGGTCAGGGACACCACATCTGGGATTCGAGCGGCAAGAAGTACATCGACGGCCTCTCGGGACTTTTCGTTGTCAACGCTGGTCACGGTCGCAAGCGTTTGGCGCAGGCCGCCGCGAAGCAAGCCGAAGAACTCGCGTTCTTCCCGCTCTGGAGCTACGCGCACCCGTCAGCTATCGAACTCGCTGACCGCCTCGCGGACTACGCACCGGGCGACCTCAACCGTGTCTTTTATTCGACCGGTGGCGGCGAAGCGGTCGAGACAGCCTGGAAGTTGGCCAAGCAGTACTGGAAGCTTAAGGGAATGCCGATGAAGACCAAGGCCATTGCGCGCAACATCGCCTACCACGGCACCCCGGCGGGCGCCCTCGCGATTACGGGACTCCCTGGAATCAAGGCGGCGTTCGAGCCTCTCGTCCCCGGCGCATTCCACGTGCCGAACACGAACATTTATCGTGCCAAGGAACAGGGTTACCACGGAGTCGAGACCGAAGAAGCGTTCGGACTCTGGGCCGCCGACGAGATCGAACGCATGATTCAGATGGAAGGCCCCGAAACCGTTGCGGCCGTCTTCCTCGAACCGGTGCAGAATGCCGGCGGATGTTTCCCACCCCAAGCTGGTTACTTCAAACGGGTTCGCGAGATCTGCGACCAGTACGACGTTCTGCTGGTCTCGGACGAGGTCATTTGCGCGTTCGGTCGTATCGGCGAGATGTTCGCCTGTAACGCCTACGGTTACGTCCCCGACATGATCACGTGTGCCAAGGCGATGACCTCGGGTTACTCACCCATCGGCGCAACGATCATCTCGGACCGCATCTACGAGCCCTTCAAGCACGGCACGACCGCGTTCTACCACGGATACACCTTCGGTGGACACCCGGTTTCGGCCGCTGTCGCAATGGAGAACCTCGACATCTTTGAAGAGGAAGATCTCAACGGAAACGTCCGTCGGAACGCCCCGGCGTTCAAGTCCACGCTCGAGAAGCTGAAAGACATCTCTATCGTCGGTGACGTCCGCGGCGCCGGGTACTTCTACGGCATCGAGCTCGTCAAGGACCAGGTCACCAAGGAAACCTTCAACGACAAAGAGGCCGAGCGTTTGTTGCGCGGTTACCTGTCGCAGGCTCTCTACAGCGCGGGCCTCTACTGCCGCGCGGACGACCGCGGAGACCCCGTCATCCAGCTCGCTCCGCCCCTCACTATCGGGCAGCCCGAGTTCGACGAGATTGAGCAGATCCTCCGCGAGGTTCTGGTCGGCGCGACGAAGCTCCTCTAAAAATGGGATCCGTCTCTTTTTGGCATGAGGCGGTCGACCTGACCCCAAGGCCAGCCCTCGATGGCGACACGACAGTTGATGTCGCCATCGTGGGGGCCGGTCTGACGGGATTGTGGACCGCTTACTATCTTCAGAAGGCCAACCCTCGTCTGTCGGTCATGCTGATTGACAAGAACTTCGCCGGTTTCGGTGCGTCCGGGCGAAACGGTGGTTGGGCAAGCGCGTTGTTCCCGCAGGCGACCGCGTCGCTCGTCAAACGGTACGGCTTCGATCGGGCAAAAGCACTGCGCGATGCGATGTCGGGTGCCATCTCTGAAATCGGTCGTGTGGTTGCAGCCGAAAAAATCGACTGCGATTGGGTGCACAAGGGAACCATCATTTACGCCCGTAGTGCCAGTCAGGAACGCGAACTGCGCGCCGAAGTTGCCGCGACGAAGGCCCTCGGAATCGATGCGCTCGAATGGTGGGACGCCGACAAGGTTCGCGCCTCCGGCGCCCGCGGCGCGAGCTTCACTCCCGACTGTGCCAGGGTCCACCCGGCCAAACTCGTGCGTCGAATCGCGGAAATCGTCGAATCGCGCGGTGCGCGCATTGTGGAATCGACGACAGTGACGTCGTGGAAGAAAGGTGTCGTCCACACGGATCGCGGGGATGTGCGCGCACAGCACATCATCAACGCGACCGAAGGCTACGGTGCCTCCATCGCTCAGACGAAACGGCGTATCCTTCCGTTGTATTCGCTCATGATCGCGACCGAGCCGCTGCCCGAATCAGTCTGGAAAGAGCTCGGAATCGAACACGGACACACCTTCTCGGACGGTCGTCACCTCGTCATTTATGGTCAACGAACCGCCGACAACCGTTTCGCCTTCGGAGGACGCGGCGCCCGCTATCACTGGGGTTCCGCCATCAAACCGGAATACGACCGGGTCGACAGCGTCTTCCTTCACCTCGCTCGCACACTACGAGAGATGTTCCCGCAGATTGCCGACCGTATCGTTGTGACTCACAGCTGGGGTGGGCCGTTGGGTGTCCCCCGCGACTGGCACGCGAGCGTCTCGTATGACCCTGCCACCGGACTCGGCGGCGCGGGCGGCTATGTGGGCGACGGACTCACGACCACGAACCTCGCCGGACGAACCCTCGCCGACCTCATCACCGGAGCGCAAACGCCACTGACCGCGCTGCCGTGGGTGAACCACCGGTCCCCGTCATGGGAACCGGAGCCACTCCGATTCCTTGGTGCCAACGCGGGGCTCGTGGGAACGACGTTGGCAGACGAGGAAGAAAAGATCACCGGGCGACCGTCGATTGTCGCTCGTGTGCTTGCACCCCTCACGGGGCACTAGCCAATAGCCTGAAAGAGTGAAACGGTTCTTCACCCCAGGGTTTGGGCGACGCGTCGGCATCGTTGTCGCAGTGCTTTCGCTCATCGCGCAGGTTGGATTACTCGCACTAGGCGGCTGGGGGATTCTCAACGTCTCGATGGTGCGCGATTGGCTAACGGTGGGGAAGGCCGTCGACAATGCGCGAATCGATGAGTACGTCGCTCGAGCAGGGCTCTCGTCTGCCGGTCGGTTTTATCTGCTAGCGGCGCATCCGACGCTTCACAGCCCCGAAACTTTCGACGAATCATGCCCCAACCCCGAAGCGGGGATCGCGGTTCTCGGGTGCTATTCCGTTTCCGACGACACCATTCATCTGTTAGACATCATGGACGACACGTTCACCACACTTGAACCAGTCGTTGCTGCGCACGAAACCCTGCACGCCGTCTGGACGCGGTTAGATCCAGTTGAGCGGACGACAGTTTCCGCAGAAATTGAAAAGTCGTTCACCAGCATCAGTAATCCCGACCTTCTCGGACGGCTTGCCCCATATAAATCTCTCACGCCAGATCAACGAGTCGCTGAACTTTTTGCAATTCTTGGCACGGAATCCGCCACCGTGACGCCAGCCCTCGAAGAGTTCTACACCCGCTATTTTGACAATCGACAGGCGTGTGTTGAACTCGCGTTGTCTGCAGCCAACACGATTGCCGAAATCTCAAGTTCGATCGAATCGGTCGGCAGCCAAATCCTCTCTCTCGAAGTTGCGGCGAAGGATGCTCTCACGACGTACACGCGGGACAAAAGGACGTTGTTGCAGGATATCGAGTCGTTCAACGCCCACGCAGAAATCCCGGGTTATTTCAGCTCGTCGTCGGATTTCACGCGGGAGCGGGGTTCTCTCCGACGTCGGCAAACCGAATTAGAGAAGTCACGAGTTGCGCTCAATGAAATGATTGAACAGTACAACAGTCTCATTGAACAAATGTCGGTGCTCAATGCTCGAGCAATGAGGCTCAACACGGCGTTGGGAATCGACGCGAGCGCGATGCTATTGGTGCCGGCCGAACCCTAAGCTTTGAAGGGGAAAAGGTTCGCGATCTGAGCGAATTCTCGGGTCGTCGGACTCCACGAAACCGCCGCGTCGGCATTTTCGCGAACTTGAACGACCGTGGTGGCGCCTGCGATAACACTCGACATCCCGGGAACCGCCAATAGCCATCCAATTGTGGCTTCCAGCATTGTGATGCGACGTTCAGCGCAAAACTTCGCAAACTTGTCCATTGCGTCCCACGGCGCCTCGGCGTGCAGATGTTGGCGTGTTCGCATGATTCGCGAATTCTCGGGGCCACCGTCCTTGGTGAACTTTCCCGTAAAAAGCCCATTGTGGAGGGGAAACCATGGCAGAAAGCCGAGTCCCATGTCCTGCGCAACGGGGAGGATGTCGTTCTCGGCGTCCCGCGACAGCAGGTTGTACTCGTTCTGCGCTGAGACGAAACTCTTCAACCCAAGGCGCTTAGCGACGGATTGTGCTCGACGGGCTTGTTCGCCGCTGTAATTGCTGTGACCGATGTGTCGAACCTTTCCCTCCTCGATCAATTCGTTGAGCGCTTCGAGGGTCTCTTCGATGGGTACACGAAGATCCGGAGTGTGATGCTGATACAGGTCGATGAAATCCGTCTGCAGACGCTCGAGAGACTGATCGATGGACGCTCGGATGTACGCCCGTGAACCACCAGGACCGAGGTGCGCGAGCGGGCTCTCGTATCCCGTGTGTCCGAACTTCGTTGCGATGACCATTCGTTCGCGCGCGTTTGCGACAACCGGTCCCATGAGCCGTTCCGAAAGACCGAAATCTGCGCCGTAAATATCCGCGGTGTCGAAGAAGTTGATGCCAGCCTGGATCGCGGCTGCCATGACGTCGGCTGTTCCTCCCGCGGTGAACGTCGGCGTATCGGGGCGTCCAAAGTTGTTGCAACCTAGACCGACCGCCGAGACTAGGAGGCCCGAGTTGCCGAGGTATCGGATGGGGATGTCCATGATGACTTCATTCCCCAGGTTTGAATAACGCCACATTATTCACACAATACAAAAGGTTTTATCAACTAGCAACCCGTGAACTAATCTTCATTTATGACCAATTTTGATGCGCTTGTCCGCATGGACAGCCCAATCGGCCGCCTCGAGATCATCGCGCGAGGCGACTCGGTTGTGGGTCTCACCATCGAATGCGACGGTGAGTTGCCTCACGACTCAATGCCCGAAAAGAACAACGCGGTGCTCGTCACAGCAACTATGCAACTGGGCGAATACTTCTCGGGAAAGCGTCGAGAATTCAGCGTTCCCGTGTCGTTGGCCGGGACACCGTTCCAGACAGCGGTGTGGGATGCGCTGGCGGCCATCCCGTTCGGCGCTGTCCGATCGTACGGCGACGTGGGGATGACAACGGGTCGTTCAACAGCCGGCCGCGCGGTCGGCGGTGCGGTGGGCGCAAACCCTGTTCCCATCATCATCCCCTGCCATCGTGTGTTGGCCAGTGACGGCCGCATCACGGGTTACTCCGGTGGCAACGGGATTCCGACGAAGGTCTGGCTGCTCGAGCACGAAGGCATTGCTCACCGATGACCGCACTGCGCGTCGGTGCGGATGGTGTCGCTCGATGTTGGTGGTGTGGCGACGATCCGCTCTATGTGAATTATCACGACACCGAGTGGGGTGTCCCGGTCCACGGTGACCGCGCGATGTTCGAGCGCCTCGTGCTCGAATCGTTCCAGTCAGGGCTCTCGTGGATTACTATCCTGCGGCGACGCGAGCGGTTCCGCGAAGCGTTCGCGAACTTCGACCCGCACGTTATCGCGGGCTTTGGGAACGCCCACCGTGCGCGCCTTATGGCGGACACCGGGATCATCCGGAACAACGCCAAAATCGACGCGACCATTCACAACGCGGCGATCGTCGCCGCCATGATCGACAGCGAGCCCGGTGCGCTGGATGCGCTCATCTGGTCACACGCACCGACAAACCCTCGCTCAACGATTCGTGACCTCGCCGACGTACCGGCGTTCACGCCCGAGTCCATCACCCTCGCGACTGCACTCAAAAAGCGAGGGCTGAAGTTCGTCGGCCCGACTACGGCTTATGCCCTCATGCAGGCGGTCGGCGTTGTGAACGACCATGTTGATGGCTGCGCGTTCGCGGAATAGAGCCGTCCCCTGAACTTCGCGGACGCCCCTTAGGCGGTCTTCTTCTTTCGTTTTGCAACGACGAGCCACACGACCATCCCGACGAGAACTGCTCCAACGCCACCAGCGACGTAGAGAACGGTGTTGTCGGACGGCACCTCGACGATGATGGAAACATCTGAGTCGCTTGCCGCCAAGTTGTTGACGATTACCGTGGAGGGGTCGTCGTCGTCGATTTCGATTCCTTCGCCCTCGACACTGATTACGTTGTTCGCGAAGTGAAGGGTCGTGTCCATTTTCAGCCCGATGCCCGCCGCGATGCCAAGCGACGAGGAGTCGCCGGTCGAGTCATCCGGCATCGACCCCGTCACGGTCAGCGTGCCGTCTGCGACAACCGTTTTTCCATTGGTGAGACCGAGCAACTGATCAACCGTGGCCGTCTCGTCGAGTTGGGCGCCATCAAATACACATTCTGCCGAGTAATAGTCGGTCGAATCGACGTTCTTCTCGGCGTAAGTACAGTCGTCGACAAACTCTCCTGCTGCAGGTCCTTCCTCGGAGGATTCATTGAACATCTCCTCGAAACCTTTGAGGCCGCCAGCGCTCGAGTCGTCGCTCATTGCCGCAAGTCCGTCAAACGTCTCTTTCGCCATCGACATCTCGAGGCTACCGCCCGTGATGAGTCCGGCCGCATCTACGTCGGCAACGATGTGAAGTTCGTAGCAACCTGTGGTGAGGAGGGCCGCTGCGGCGATCGCAGTCCCAGCAAGTGCTCGTCGAAAGATGTTCATGTGTTGAGCCTAAACGACGAGGGCGATGGAATCCAGCGTGTGCCGAACATCGATTCCGACTGAGCTGGCCCAGTTCACGAGGTCTTCTGGGGCCGCGAGGTCGGGCGAGTCGGTAACAAGGGCAGCAACGAACTCGCCCTTGTGAATCTTGTTGAAGTGGTTGAGTGCCTTCCCACCGTTCACCGAGACCACGTCGAGGTAGTAGTTGGGAACTCCCGCCGGAATGGGGGCCAGATCGCGATACCCTCCCGATCGTGCATCGAGCACCCAGTCCCCCGCGGCCATTTCACGGACAGCGTCGCCAACCTGCTCACCCCAGTATTCCGTCAGGGCACGCCCTGCGACCTTCGTATCGTAGGACAGCCGATACGCCGGAATCTGGTCAGCCGACGAGATAACGCCGAAAAGCGCTGAGTGAATAAACACATGAGTCGCCGCCCAGTCGCGCTGGTCGGGCGTCCACCCGGCGACACCCGTCGCGGAATACAGGACCCCGGTGTAACGCTCGATTGCCGGCATGATGTCTGCGTCCCTGAAAACATTGTTTGCCAACTCGTCGATTGACTTTGGGCCCAATTTGAGTGCTGTCGCCGCGGCCTCCGGCGAATCACGGCACCACGACTCCACGGCAGACATGAGATCGGCTCTCGCGGGGTCTTGGCTGCAAAAACTGAGAGTGGGCAACCCATTATTGGGATGCCCACCCTTGAGTTTTGTTTCCGACGGGGGAAGCAGGATTCGCACTTAGGCGACCAGTTCCGCCTGGCTGGCGACAACCATCACCGTGTTGTTTTCAACCGACAAAAAACCTCGGTCGGCCTTCGCAAGGATGATTCCGTTCTCGGTGTGGATTCGAACATCGCCCTCGGCCAAAATCCCCAGGAAAGGCTCGTGCCCGGGCAGAACACCCAGTTCGCCTTCGACGGTGCGAGCGACGAGCATGCTCGCCTCGCCCGCCCAGACCTCTCGATCTGCAGCGACAACACGAACCGTGAGAGTGGCCATGATTAGCCGTTATCCTTCTGAATCTGAGTCCACTTCTCTTCAACATCTGAGATGGACCCGACGTTGAAGAACGCCTGCTCGGCGACGTGGTCGAATTCACCCTTGGCGATTGCGTCGAACGACTCGATGGTGTCCTTGAGCGGAACCGTCGAGCCCTCAACACCAGTGAACTTCTTCGCCATGTAGGTATTTTGCGACAGGAACTGTTGGATACGGCGCGCGCGCGACACGGTGATCTTGTCTTCCTCGGACAACTCGTCAACACCGAGAATCGCGATGATTTCCTGGAGTTCCTTGTTCTTCTGAAGGATCTGCTTCACGGTCGTCGCGACACGGTAGTGGTCGGCGCCGATGTAGCGCGGGTCGAGGATTCGGCTCGTCGAGGTGAGCGGGTCGACGGCGGGGTACAGTCCCTTGGACGCGATTTCACGCGACAGTTCCGTGGTGGCGTCGAGGTGGGCGAAGGTCGTTGCGGGAGCCGGGTCGGTGTAGTCATCCGCGGGCACATAGATGGCCTGCAGTGACGTAATCGAGTGACCGCGCGTCGAGGTGATTCGCTCTTGAAGGATTCCCATCTCGTCGGCGAGGTTGGGCTGGTAACCAACAGCAGAGGGCATACGACCAAGAAGCGTCGAGACCTCTGAGCCCGCCTGGGTGAAACGGAAGATGTTGTCGATGAAGAGCAGAACGTCCTGCTTCTGGACGTCACGGAAGTACTCCGCCATCGTCAGTGCCGACAGGGCGACGCGAAGACGCGTTCCCGGCGGCTCGTCCATCTGTCCGAACACGAGCGCCGTCTTGTCGAAGACGCCCGCCTCTTCCATTTCGTGGATGAGGTCGTTTCCTTCACGGGTACGCTCGCCAACACCGGCGAACACCGACACCCCACCGTGGTCTTGAGCAACGCGCTGAATCATTTCTTGGATGAGAACGGTCTTGCCGACACCGGCACCACCGAACAGACCAATCTTTCCACCCTGGACGTAGGGGGTGAGGAGGTCGATGACCTTGATGCCGGTCTCGAAGAGTTGCGTCTTCGACTCGAGTTGATCGAATGCTGGGGGCTTGCGGTGAATCGGCCAGCGCTCTTTGATTTCGACCTTCGAACCGTCACCGTTGAGGATCTCACCGAGGACGTTGAAGACCTTGCCCTTGGTCACGTCGCCGACGGGTACCGAGATGGCCTCGCCGGTGTCGCGGACTTCCTGACCGCGGACGAGTCCGTCGGTCGGTTTGAGCGCAATGGCACGAACGAGATCGTCCCCGAGGTGTTGTGCGACCTCGAGGGTCAGCACAATCTCGACGCCGTCCAACGTGTACGTCGTCTGGAGAGCGTTGTAGATCGGGGGAATAGAGTCGTGGGGGAACTCGATGTCCACAACGGGTCCGGTCACTCGCGCGATACGTCCGACCGCGGCCTGAGTCTTGGCAGCCATTTTCTCGTCCTTCTGTTCTGTGGTTACTTTTTCGAAACGAGGGCGTCTGCGCCGCCCACGATTTCAGAAATTTGTTGGGTGATTTCGGATTGACGCGCGTTGTTCGCGAGTCGGGTGTAGTTCTGGATGAGCTTGTCGGCGTTGTCCGTCGCGCTCTTCATCGCCTTTTGACGAGCAGCGTGTTCCGCCGACGCCGAGGACAGCATCGCCGCGAACACGCGATTTTCGACATAAACCGGCAGAAGTGCATTGAGCACGCTCAACCCGTCCGGTTCGAACTCGTACAGGGGCAAAATGTCGGCGCCGGTCGGAATTGGAGCGTCGTCGTCAGCCTCCACCACTTCGAGCGGCAAAAGGCGAAGGACGGTCGGAACCTGTGAGACGAGATTGACGAAACGGTTATACACGAGGTGAATCTCGTCGACACCAGCTTCGTCGTGGCTCTTGAGGAAGTGCTCGATCAGTGCCTGGGCGACCTCTTCGGCAGTTTCGACCTCGGGGCGGTCGGTGTTCCCGATCCAATCGCGCACCCACTCGCGCTGACGGAAACCGAAGTACTGCAGAGCCTTGCGGCCGATCAGGTAGTAGACAACCTCTTTGCCTTCGGAGTCGAGCTTCTCGGCCAGTTCGCCCGCTTCGCGAAGAACCTGCGACGAGAACGCGCCGGCAAGGCCGCGGTCCGAAGTGAAGATCACGACGGCCGAGCGGCGGTGAACATCGGGCTGTGTCGTCAACGGGTGGTCCACGTTCGACCCGACGGCAACCGCGGTGACCGCTCGCGTCAACGCCCGTGAGTACGGGGCTGCCGCGGCCATGCGCGCCTGCGCCTTCTGAATTCGCGACGCCGAGATGAGTTCCATGGCGCGCGTGATTTTCTTCGTGGTCTGTGCCGACTTAATCTTTTGTCGGTAGATGCGAAGTTGCGCTCCCATGGTGTTCCTCCTCTCGGTTTACGTGTGAATTACTTGCGCTTGCGCGGCTTGACGATTGTTGCTTGCTCAACCTCGTCGGCGGGCAGAGCATCGAACTGTTCCGACCCGGCCTTGGTTCCACCCTTGCCGCCTTGGAACGACGTGATGAACTTGTCGATTTCCTTTTCGAGGTCGGCCTCGGTGGCGTCATCGAGAACGTTGTTAGAACGGAGCGTGTCGAGGATCTTCGTGTTGCGGCGAAGGTGCTCGATCAGTTCGCGTTCGAAACGAAGAACGTCGGTGATCTCGAGAGTATCGAGCTTGCCCTTAGTTCCGGCCCAGATCGAGACGACCTGCTCTTCGACGGGATACGGCGAATACTGAGGCTGACGCAAAAGTTCCGTCAATCGCGCACCGCGCGCTAGCTGGCGGCGGCTCGTTGCGTCGAGGTCGGAGGCGAACATCGCAAACGCTTCGAGTGAGCGGTACTGCGCGAGCTCGAGCTTCAATGTCCCGGACACCTTCTTGATCGACTTAACCTGAGCGTCACCACCAACACGCGACACCGAGATTCCGACGTCGACGGCGGGGCGCTGGTTGGCGTTGAACAAGTCGGACTGGAGGAAGATCTGTCCGTCCGTGATCGAGATGACGTTGGTCGGGATGTAGGCCGAGACGTCGTTCGCTTTGGTTTCGATGATGGGAAGACCCGTCATCGAACCGGCGCCGAGTGCGTCCGACAGCTTGGCGCAACGCTCAAGCAGACGCGAGTGCAGGTAGAAGACGTCACCGGGGTATGCCTCACGTCCCGGTGGACGACGAAGCAAGAGCGACACGGCACGGTAGGCCTCGGCCTGCTTGGACAGGTCATCGAAAATGATGAGGACGTGCTTGCCGGCGTACATCCAGTGCTGGCCAATGGCAGAACCCGTATACGGCGCGAGGTACTTGAATCCGGCGGGGTCAGAGGCAGGTGCCGCGACGATGGTCGTGTACGCCATTGCTCCGGCTTCTTCGAGAGCGCCCTTCACAGCCGCAATCGTCGAGCCCTTCTGTCCGATGGCGACATAGATGCATCGAACCTGCTTGTGCGTGTCGCCCGACTCCCAGTTGGCCTTCTGGTTGATGATGGTGTCGACCGCGATGGCCGTTTTGCCGGTCTGGCGGTCACCGATGATGAGCTGACGCTGCCCACGACCGACGGGGATCATGGCGTCGATTGCCTTGATTCCGGTCTGAAGCGGTTCGTGAACCGACTTTCGCGCCATGACGCCTGGAGCCTGAAGCTCGAGTGCACGACGGCCCTCGGTTTTGATGGTTCCGAGACCGTCGATGGGGTTACCGAGTGGGTCGATGACGCGGCCGAGGTAGCCTTCGCCGACGGGAACCGAGAGGACTTCGCCCGTGCGGGTGACTTCTTGACCGGCCTGAACGCCCGAAAACTCACCGAGGACGACGACACCGATGGAGTCCTCGTCGAGGTTGAGTGCGAGGCCGAGGGTTCCGTCAGCGAACTTGATGAGCTCGTTCGCCATGACGCCGGGGAGTCCGTCGACGTGCGCGATTCCGTCACCCGCGTCGATGACGTGTCCGACTTCTTTCGCGCTCGATTTAGACGGCTCGTACGACTTCGCGAAGTCGCCCAGCGCCTTGCGGATGTCATCCGGGTTAATTGTCAGTTCAGCCATTGTTGTTTCCCTTTGTGTGGCGGTTAGCCCGCGAGTTTCGAGGAGAGTTCTGTGAGGCGCGAACGGATGCTCGCGTCGATGGTGTCGTTTCCGACCTGGACAGTGAAGCCACCAACGATCGAATCGTCGATGATTTCATCGATGTGGTGGTCGCGTCCAAAGCGGGTCCGAAGCACGGTCGCGATGCGTTCACGCTGCGCCGTGTCGAGCGGGTGGGCGACGGTGACGATAGCGACCCCGCGACCCTGCTGGTCGGCAGCGATGTTCTGGGCTTCGGCGAGCAGCGCGCGGATGCGTCGGCCGCGAGGCTGGCTCACGAGGTGGCGCACGATTTCTGTCGTCGCATCGCTTGCGCCTTTGAGCACGGCGCCAGCTAGAGATCGCTTTGCGTCGGCCCCGCCCCGCTTGGCACTGAGCGCTAACTCGAGTTCAGGGTTAGCGGCAACCGCTTGAGCGATTGTAAAGAGTTCCGATTCGATCGCGTCCGCTGAACCAGCGGCGATGACGCGAATTCCGATTTCTTCGATTCCCGCAAGCATCTCGTCGGCAGACGACCAGCGCACACCGACAATCGTGTGGAGAAGAGTGGCGGCCGTACCGTCGATTTTCCCGACGACGCCGTCGACAAGCGCGGCTTTAGCCGTCGCGTCCGCAACGGGGTTTGCGAGTGCAGCACGCAACGCCGGGGTTTCCCCGATGGCGCGACCAACGGACAGAATCGCGGCGCCTGCCGCAACACTCAATCCGTTCGCCTTCGCGACCGCGGCTTTCGCCGAGGCCAGCGCAACGCGTGATGCACTGCCCATTACTTACTCTTCTCGTTCTTTTCGACGTCTGCAAGGTAACGGTCGACAACAGCAGATGACGCCTTGGCGTCTTTCACCTGTTCGCCGATGACCCGACCCGCGAGCTCGAGAGCGAGCTGACCGACCTCGGAACGAAGTGACTGGATCGCAGCGAGGCGTTCCGCCTCAATCTGCTGTTGCGCTTTGGTGGTAATCGCCTCGGCAGCATCCGATGCCTGGTCTTTCAGCTCGGCGAGGATGAGTGCACCCTCGGCGCGCGCCTTTTCTTTGATATCAGCGGCTTCGGTTCGCGCTTCCTGGAGAAGTGCGTTGTACTTTTCGAGTGCCACCGCCGCTTCCTGCTGAGCCGATTCGGCGAGGGCGATTCCACCTTCGATTTTCTCCGCGCGAGCATCGAGCGTCTTTTGCATGTTCGGCAGGATGACCTTCCAGAACATGAACAGGACGATCGCGAACGGAATGATCGACCAGACGATGTCATAAATCGCCGGGATGAGCGGGTTCGGGACCGATTCAGTCGATTCCGACGCCCACACGAATGCGTGCAGCATGTCGATTCCTTATCGTGACTATACGAAGATGAAGCCGGTTGCGATACCGACGAAGGCTAGTGCCTCGGTGAACGCGATACCGATGTACATGAGGACCGTGAGGCGGCCCTGAAGTTCGGGCTGACGTGCAACCGACTCGATCGTCTTTCCGACGACGATACCCACGCCAATTGCGGGTCCGATGGCTGCGAGACCGTAGCCGACGGTTGCGATGTTTCCCGTGATCTCTGCGAGAACCATGGTGTTTCCTTCCGTTGTGACCCGGATGGGTCGTTGTGGTTAGTGTTCTTCCGCCAGCGCGAGCTGGAGGTAGACAGCGGTCAAGAGTGTGAAAACGTAGGCCTGAAGAACGGCGACCAAGATTTCAAAGAGTGAAAAAGCGATTCCGAACGCGAGTGTTCCCGCCCCACCAACATAGCCGTACCACTGCCCGACGCCGAGTACGAAAAAGTGCGTTGCGGAGAAAAGCAGGACGAGAAGAAGGTGGCCGACGATCATGTTCATGAGGAGTCGGAGCGTCAGCGTGACGGGACGAAGAACGAACGTCGACAATAATTCGATCGGCGTCACAACGATGTAGAACGCCTTCGGCACACCGGACGGAAAGAGCGAGTTCTTGAGGAAAGCGCCGGGGTGTTTTTTCAGTCCGGCATAAATAAACGTGATGTACGACACGACCGCGAGCACGAGCGGAATTCCGATAACGGATGACCCGGCGATGTTGAAGCCCGGAACGATTCCCGTGATGTTGAGGAACAACACGAGGAAGAAAATCGTCGTGAGGATTGGCAGGAAACGTCGGCCGTCCTTTTTGCCCAAAAGGTCTTCGGCGATGTTGACCCGAACGAGGTCAAGGCCCATCTCGATGGCCCCCTGGAAACGTCCGGGAACGAGCGCCATTTTGCGCGTCCCGAGCCAGAAGATTACGACAAGGAGGACGACCATGATCATGCGAATGATCATGATGCGGTTCATCTCGAAGGGAGTTCCCTCGAAGAAAATTGCGGCGGGGAAAAATTCGGTTATGGACGGAGCGTGAAAGGTGATGCTTTCAGACAGAACGAGGCTGTTCAGTCCGTTCACGTTATCTCCTTGAGTCGAGCGCTACCCCGCGCTGCATGGGCTCATTTAGTGACGAGCCTACACCATGTCGACTATGGGAACACGAGCCCTAGCGATGGCAATAACGTCACTCACGAGAGCTCCGAGCACCGCCGCGATGACGCAACTGAATGCGATAACGGGGTCGAGTGCATCGGAATTTCGGATGGCAAAAGCGACCACGAGAAAGAGGACAAATTTCAGAAGCCACGAACCAAGAACGATGGCGAAAAAGAGCCCAGAGGCAATGCTGCCGCCGCTCGCCTTCTGACCAACGAGGATGCTTCCCGCGGTAATTCCCATGAACACGAACGCGACGGCACTTCCGACCAGCGCGCTCCATATCCCCGTTGATCCGACCAAGGAATAACCGATTGCGCCACCGACCAGCGCGATACCGAGAGACGCAACCCCCCCAAACAGAAGCGCGGTGCGCAACGCTTTCGCCGCGAGCTGAACGGCACTACTCATGGGTATCCTCCACAATATCTCCGAATAAGTTGATGGGCTTGTCGCGACCGAGCGGTGCGATGGTCAGGATCGTGGTCACAATGAGCCCAGCGGAAACAATCCCTGTCGCAACGATTGCATCGACAAACATGAAGAGCAGAGCACCGACGGCGACGACGATGGTCCACGCATACAAAATGAGAACCGCTTGAAAGTGCGTGTGCCCCATATCGAGCAGGCGGTGATGAAGATGCTTTCGGTCAGCAGCGAACGGCGAGCGGCCACTCAGGATCCGGCGGGTGACCGCGAGGATGAAGTCGACGAGCGGAACCACGAGCACGGCGAGCGGAAGTGCGAGCGGAATGAAGGCGGGAACAAATTGTCCCGGGTCGATGCGGGTTGGGTCAACCTGTCCG
>Ga0164295_10000149_pt1 | contig 58261 bp, 58 predicted proteins | sample GEODES006metaG_FD_111798 | JGI IMG/M metagenome (GOLD analysis project Ga0164295, IMG submission 111798) | Oligotrophic lake water microbial communities from Sparkling Lake, Wisconsin, USA - GEODES006 metaG | ecosystem: Environmental > Aquatic > Freshwater > Lake | place: USA: Sparkling Lake...
CCCGAACGGCGCTGGTAAGACCACAACCATCAAGATGCTCCTCAGCATCATTTACCCAGACGCTGGCGAAGGCTACGTTCTCGGTAAGGAGATTGGGGACATGTCGGTGCACCGACTGATCAGTTACGTTCCGGAACGCCCGTATTACTACGAGCACATGACTGGATTGGAACTGCTCAAGTTCTATGCATCGCTCTTCGGCATCAACGACCAGGCCCTGTTTGTTCGGCTCTTGGAGAAGGTCAATCTTCACCGAGACATGAGCAAGACCATCTCGCAGTACTCGAAGGGTATGCAACAGCGAGTTGGCTTGGCCCAGGCTTTGTTGAACGATCCGAAGCTCATGTTTTTGGATGAACCAACGGGTGGTTTGGACCCGATCGCTCACCGCGAAATCCGCGACCTCATCCTCTCGTTCCGAGAAGAAGGCAGAACTGTCTTCATTTCTTCTCACGAGTTGAGCGAAGTTGAATTGATTTGCGACCGAGTTGCGATTATCAACAAGGGTGTCATTGCTCGACAAGGAAAACTCACCGACCTGCTGCGAGGCGGTCGCGTTGAAGTCACCTTCGAAGGCGTCACCGAGCAGTGGCTCAAGGACAAAGGAATGCAAGATTCCCACGTTCGAACCATTGCCGGTGGAGTCTTGCTCGACACCACGGAAGAAGAAGATATCAATTCGCTCATCGATGCCGTTCGATCCAATTCCGGTCGAATCGTCAGCATCGTGCCTCGCCGAAAGCGACTGGAAGACCTGTTCATTCAGACGGTCACCGACGCGCCGGCACAGGCCGCAAAGAAAACCATCACGGTAGAAGGAGCCAACTAGTGTTTAGACCCATCGCTTCCATTGCCGCCACAACCGTGGGCGAAGCTATTCGCCGAAAAGTCCTCCTGATCATTCTTTTGATCGGAGTTCTCTTCCTCGTTGTTGCTCCAGGCCTCGGAATGTTGTCGGCTCGATCTGAGACGACGGTTCTTCGAGGCATGATGCTCGGAATCATCCAGCTGACGAGTGCGGTCATCGCGATCGTGCTTACGGTCTACATGATTCCGAACGAGATTGAGCGAAGAACGATCTACACGATCCTTTCCAAGCCGGTCCAACGCTGGCAGTTTTGGTCGGAAAGTACTTCGGTGCCGTTGCTGCGCTCTTGATGATGATGACGTTGATGACGTCTGTTCTCGTCTTCACCTTCTGGCTTCAGCAGCGAGACGCTTCGGCGATTCCTGACCTGATCAAAGCTCCGGTGATGTACTTCGTTCAGATGAGCCTTCTGGCCGCCGTCGCGATCTTCTTCTCGACGTTCGTTTCGCCACTAGTCAACTTCTTCCTCTCTGGCGGTTTGTATCTGCTCGGCTCGCTCTTCGCTCCGTTTTTCCAAACGTTGCAGGAAAGCCAGGGCACGCCACAGGCGGCAAAGATCTTTGCGCAGCTGGTTAACACCATCTTGCCGAACTTTGCGAACTACAACATCCAGAACCCAATCATCAACCCGGGTCAGCAGATTCAGAACGAGAGTTCTTACTACCTTCAGGTCACGATCTACGGCGTGCTGTACATCGCTGGTCTGCTAGTAGCTGGAACCATCGTCTTTGACCGACGTGAAGTTTAAGGAGGCTTGATCTAATGTCGATGACCTCCGGAATCAACCGATCGCCGCTTTTGCTAGCGATCCTGGGCTGCGCCGCGGGAATCTTCGTACTGCAAAACGGTATCGGCACCCAGCCGACCGGAAAGCAGTACGAGTCCGTCACCGAGACCCTGAAGAACGGAAACACTCGCACTGTCAAGAAGCTGAAAGCAGGAGTTGCGGCACCCGCATTCCAAGGCATTTCTTCTTCCTGGCAGCGAGACTTCAACCAGGGCTCCGTACAGACTCAGGGTCTGTCGCCTGACCAGCTTCTGTTTGCTCTTGCCGGCTTCCGAGAAATGATCGCGGGAATCCTCTGGGTTCGTGCGGACTCCTTCTTTGACAGCGGCAACTACGACGCGATTTTGCCGATCATTCGGCTTGTCACCGTCTTGGACCCGAAGCAGATTGACGTTTACGCCACGGGCATGTGGCACATTGGCTACAACTTCACGGACGAAGAGCAGCGCTCGGACCGACGGTACATTCCTTCGGCTCTTGCACTCGGTAAGGAAGGGGCTCGAAATAACCCTCTCACCTACGAAATGTTCTTCGAAACGGGTTGGATGTGGTACCACAAGATCGACGACGACTACAGCAATGCCGTCCGGTGGTTTGAATTGGCGCAAGAACGCCCGGACATGCTTCCGGCCCGCCGAAACCTGATCACCAACGCCTATGAGCGAGATGGCAAGGTTGATAAGTCGCTCGACACCTTGTTCAAGCTTTACGAAGCAGCCGGAAAGAAGGCCAAGGAAGATGCGGCGTTTGGAAACAAGCAGAACCGCGACACTTTGGAAAACAAGCTTGATACGACCCTGGTCCGAATGGTCCAGCGTGGATGGTTTGCTGGAAAAGACGGTCGACCTCTGACGGGTTACGATGTCAATCCGCCTTTCGACACTGGCTTCAGTGCGAAGGTGACGGTGACCGAAGCCCGTGTTCTCCGGTTCGAAGGAACTTGGAACGTTCTTCCCGTTGGAACCCGAATTCGGGCAGTCCTTCGTGATGCAGATTTCCCGAACGCCAAGCCAGCCGGCATGGAGTGGGACTTCTCGAACGACGTCAACCTCGATCCACCTCGTGACAAGACCTTTATGCAGGAGCAGTTGTTTGTTCGAAACCAGCGCTTCAACAAGAAGGTCGACATGAGTAAGGACCCGACCATGTACCCCTTCACTTCGAAGGATTACGTGATCGATTTCTACTACAACCCTCGTTCGGCTCCTCCGCACATTCAGGACAAGTTCTCTTGGAACGGCGAAGGCTTCACCGACAAGAACTTCTTGAACACTCAAGTGCGAGAAGGACAGCGCGTTATGTTCACCTCGGTTAAGATTTCGAAGGATCAGCTCCTTCGACGTGGAGACTGGCGCGAGAAGGTTCCCGTCATCAAGACGGCGAACTACCTAGACAAGGACGGCAAGGCGTACAACCAAGCCGACCAGGTCACGATCGACCTTCCTTCGCTTCGAGCGAACTAAGTCGGTTCTAGCGGCTGGGCGAATCTTTATGATTCGCCCAGCCGCTTTTTTGTTTGTGCCTCTCCCGTCGCCAAACATCGCATAATTGCCACGTGGCAAATGTGGTCATCGGTGTTGATCTCGGCGGAACCAACGTTCGCGCCGGCGCTTTTTTTGAAGACGGAACCCCAGCTGGTCCGGACTACGAAAACTCCAGTCGGGCGCAAGATGGCACCGATGCGATTATCGAAGCTTTAAGCAACACGATCCACCAAGCCATTGGAACCGCAAATGGCCAAGCGGTCTACGTCGGCCTCGCGATCCCAGGTCACGTGGACAACGATCGCGGCATCGTGAGGTGGGCGCCAAACTTCGGCAAATACGTGAACGGGGTTTTCGAGAGTTGGAGAGATGTTCCGATTCGCGAGCCACTGGAACACCGCTTAAACCTTCCGCTGGTCATGGGCAATGACGCCAATCTTGCCGCGTTAGGTGAGTACCGATACGGGTCGGGCAAAGGCACGGCGAAGTGCCTCGTCATGTTGACCGTCGGCACGGGAATCGGTGGCGGCGTTGTCATGGCCCCGCAGAGCGTTCTTGGCGAAGCGAAAGGACCACTTGTTCTCGTTGGAAGCAATCAAGGCGGGGCCGAACTTGGGCACATCGTGATTCAGGCCAACGGCCTTGACTGCAACGCCGGTTCATACGGGTCCCTTGAGGCCTACTGCCAGCGAGACTCGATCGTTCAACGAGCCGTGCATCGATTGCGACGCGGTCGAAAGAGTCTGCTCGACGAACTGGTAGAAGGCGACTTTTCGCGCGTCACACCTCGGCTCATTTCCGAGGGCGCTTCCCACGGAGATGCGATGTGCATTGAAGTTTGGCGGGAGGTTGGCGAAATGCTTGGCATTGGTATCGGAACCCTGATCAACGTGTTCGCACCCGATGTATTCCCGATCGGCGGACAGATTGCCAAAGCGGGCGATTTTCTGCTCCAACCGGCCATCGCTTCGGCGCAAAACTGTGCGGTGACTTCCCTGTTTGACGATTGTAAGATTGGGCTTGCCGAGGAAGTTGAGGATGCCGGGATGCTGGGAGCGGCGGCGCTTGCCTTTGAAGCCAACCGATGGCTACGTGCCAGCGGGTAATCTCACAACGTACTCGAGGAGGATTTGAACCTAAAATGACGGAAGTAATCATGCCTAAGATGGGCGACGGAATGGAGGAGGGCACCCTTCTCGAGTGGCTCAAGAAAGACGGCGATGCCGTTAAATCGGGCGAAGTGATCGGCAATATTCAGACCGACAAAGCAACGCTCGAACTTGAGTCGCCCGCGACGGGAACCCTTACTGGCATCATTCTCGAAGCCGGCAACGCTGTTCCGGTCGGACGCCCGATCGCCCTTATTCTCAAAGCTGGCGAGAGCATTCCAGCAGGCTGGGGTTCTGGCTCCGCTGCTGCCGCGGCCGCCGCTCCAGTTGCCGAAACCGCGGCTGCTGCCGATACGGTAGCCGCACCGGAAGCCCCGGCATCAGATACGCGAATCAAAGCAAGCCCTCTGGCCCGAAAGGTTGCCGCCGATAAGGGAGTTGATCTCGCCCAGATTCAAGGCACCGGCCCTGGTGGACGAATCACCGAGAAAGACGTTCTTGCTGCCCAGCCAACCGCGGCTACACCAGTCGCGGCTCCGGCAGCCGTTGCTGCGCCAGTCGTCGCGTCTGCCGAAGACCAAGTCGTGAAGCTTCCCCGCTTGCGACAGATCACGGCCAAGCGAACGACCGACAGCAAGCAACAAGTTCCCCACTTTTACGTCACGGTTGAAGTCGATGTCGAAGCCATCGGTGAGCTTCGAGCGATGTTCGAACGCGAAGGTAGCGGCAAGGTTAGCGTCAACGATTTTGTTATCAAGGCGTGTGCACTCGCGCTTCGAGATATGCCAGAAGTGAACGCGGTTTACCAAGGTGACCAGATCACAATTCATGGCGGAGTTCACGTCGGCATGGCCGTTGCGATTGCAGACGGACTTACCGTTCCAGTCATCAAGAACGCCGACCAGCTATCGCTCCGACAGATCTCGGCACGAAGCAAGGAACTAGCGAAGAAGGCCCGCGAAAACAAGCTTGCCCTCGACGAGCTCAGCGGCTCCACCTTCAGCATCTCAAACATGGGAATGCTCGATGTCGATAACTTCCTCGCCATCATCAACCAACCGAACAGCGCGATTATCGCAATCGCATCGGCTCGAAAGAAGGTTGTGGTCAACGATCAAGACGAGATCGAAGTTCGAAGCCGAATGAACATCAGCGGCAGCTTCGACCACCGCGCACTCGACGGCGCCGTCGGTGCGAAGTTCATTAACGTCGTTAAGGCGTACCTCGAGAATCCAAGCCGCTTGCTGAGTTAAGCCCGCGATGTCGTGGGACCAACTCGCCCGGGATTCGCTCGAATCGGCGAAGGACCTGCAGCGCTCGGGAAATCACGCTCATAGAAGCGTGGTTTCTCGAGCATATTACGCCGTTTTCTGTGCGGCGACCTACTACATTCTTCGCCATCGGCCAAAGACTGCATTCGCGAACAACTGGAACAACCCAACCCACGAGCAATTGAAGGTGTTACTCAAAGCACTCGATTCTAAAACCCGGCCGTCGAGTGAAACCCTATCTAGCATCGTGCTGTTGCGAGAACTAAGAGTCAATGCGGACTACCGCCCCAGCGTCGCAGTTTCCGCTTCGATCGCAACCAACGCGTTGATTGAAGCGTCCAAAGTTCTGAGGGACCTCGGAGTCTAGACCAATGGCCAGAACAAATCGAAATCAAATTCGCGAGAAGTTGCTGGATTTGCTAGACACGAAGCTCGGACGCAGTTTCAAGATGTCCTCCCACGGGCCATACATGCGCAACGGTTACTGGCACTGCAACCTCGATCTAAAGTCAGACACAAGTTTAGAGATCAGTGTCTATAGACAACTTGCCGAACTTGATATGCAAATCAACGAGCAGTTCAAAGAAACGATCACCCTTCACCTCGGTGAGGTCCCGGCGGAGAGTCTAGTTCACCGCAACGAACCGCAGCTTATGGTTGCAGAATCTAAGTCCGAGTACAACTAATCTTCTGCCTAAATCCCGAACCAAGGGCCCTCTTGTATCTGGCTCTCTATCAGCTCGCGATCTTCGGGATCGGCAATTTCATCCAAAGCCGCAACGGCGGCGGCTCGCAGCGCCGCAGCGTCATCAACGAGTCCCATCATCGCATGCGCTCGCGCCAGACCTTCTAGCGTGCTTGCTTTCAAATAGTCCGCAACCTCATTCTTCGAAGCGAGTTCGGCGGCCATGCTGGCATGACGCAGCGCTTCGTGGCCGAAGCCCAACCGAACGTACACGCGGGCGAGAAGCCATTCTCCCGTCGCCAGCTCCTGCGGTCCACCGATGATTGACCAGTGGTACAGCGAGGCGCATGCCATTCGCTCCAACTCGACTTGCTCATCGGCCGAAAGCTCCGCTCGGTCCAACAGATTCCACGATCCGTTAAAAGTTGAGACAGCAAACTCGCGGTGGCTTAAGGGATTGTTCTGCATAAGGTCAAATCCAGACAACATGACTATACGATGCGTTGTAAGATTTAGTCATGTCACTTGCGCTTTTCGCTGCTGTTGCATTGGCTACCCCCGTCTCCTCCGTTGAGTACCTTACGGGGACAGTCGCCTACCGTGAGCGAATTGCGCTGACCGGTCAGGCCGAGTTGGTCGTCGACTTGGATCGGTTTGCGAAAGACGGAACCCAAACAAACCTGAGTCGCGTCCGGCTCCAACTGGGCAAAAAACAAGTTCCGATCCCGTTTGTCATTCCCTACTTGCCAGAAAGCATTAAGCAAGGCGAAACCTACGGCTTGCGAGCCGAGATCTTTGTGGATGGCAAGCTCCGTTGGCAGTCGGCAGCGCATAGCATGGTGATCACCAACAAGAAAACGAACGCCGTGATGATGGTGGAACGGGTACCAGCCGATGCGTACACCACCATCCTCAATCGCGAGTGGACCCTGACGTGGCTTGAGAACAAGCCGGTGCCCGCAACAAGCAAAGTCACCCTCACTCTTCAGGGCAAAGATCAACTCATCGCTCGTAGTGGCGTGAACTCCGTGCGGGGAACGTTCGTTTATGCGGCCCCAGCCATTCAGCTGGACCCCGGCCCGATGACGCTTATGGCCGGATCTCCTGAGGCAATGGAACTCGAACGCCGGTATCTACAAATTCTCTTCCAAGCCAACCGGGCGACGTTGGAAGAAGGTCAGCTCATCCTTTCACGCGGCGAGAAGATGCTCGCGGTGTTTCGCCCGACTAAGCGCTAGGGTTTGAGTTCTCGACCAGCAAGACTTTCGCGAAGGCCATCTCGATTGAGTTGGCCTCATCGTCGGTGATGCGATCGCCAAACAACTCCTTGATGCTGCGCTCAAGAGTCGGCCAAGCGCGGAGTCGCTCGGAAATTCCAAGTTCGGTGATCTCAACATGCATCGCCCTGCGGTCATTGGGGCACGCCACTCGACGAATGAGCCCCTTCTGCTCGATCCGGTCCGCCAGGCGCGTAAGCCCGCTTCGGGAATAGAAAATCTCTTCTGCCAGTTCACTCATTCGCAGCCGCTGTTCGGGAGAGTTCTCGAGCGCGAGGAGCACGTCATAGACCTCCAGCGACACCACGTCGTCCGCCGACATACGTCGTTCGATCTCCTTGGTGATTCGGCCATGGGCCATGAAGAAATTGGAAAAGGCCCGCTTGCGTAGGCCATCACAGTTCATCACTAAATTTTGACACACAATAGTTGCGCCGTCAACAAAACGTGCCATAATGATTGCGTCAACAACAATTGACAACACAAGGAACCATGTCAACCCGAGAAAATGTTCAGGAACTCGTCACACTTGTCACCACCGGACAAATCCTAACCGCCTTCGAAAAGTTCTATTCCGAAGATGTAGAAATGAGCGAGAACTCCAATCCGCCAACCGTCGGCAAGGCGGCTAACCGGCTCCGCGAAGAGCAGTTCGTTGGTTACGTTAAGGAAGTCCACAAGAACGTTGCCGCCAAGGTTTTGGTCGATGGAGACTTTGCCGCCATCGAATGGGACCTGGAGTTCACCGGCGTCGATGGCAACTTGGTGAAGTACCACCAGGTCGCGCTTCAAGAGTGGATAGACGGCCAAATCGTGCGCGAGCGCTTCTTCTACAACGCGGGCCACTAATCGGCTTTGGATGACTCGGGCGGATAACTCCATCCGCCCGAGCTAGGTCCATGAAAAAGTTAGCCGGAAACATCACACAACGGTTCAACCTGCTGTAAAGTAGACGCACGCTATGAATGGCTACGTAAAACTTTCCGCCCTTGGCTTCGCTGCCGCCCTCATCGTTGGGATCGCTGCGTTCAGCCCATCTGCCCAAGCCAAACAAGAAAAGAAGCCAGAGGTCGTCAAGACGACCGTTAATCCATTCGTCAAGAAGTACTGCGTCAGTTGCCACGGTGCAAAGGATCCAGCCGACGGCGTGAACCTAACCGGGCTCAAGACCGACGCCGACGTGAAGAAGGCCGCCAAGATGTGGAAGAAGGCCGGACGAGAAGTTCTCGCCCGAAAAATGCCGCCACAGGGCTCCGTTATGCCAAAAGATGAAGAGCGCAAGAAGTTCGTGGACGCGCTCAACTCCCTGAAATAGGTCCTATTCCTGACCTAACGCTCTGGACTCCGGTTCGATCTAGAAAGTTTGCCGACGTTTTTTCTAGATCGGACCGTCCGTACCTTGAAAGTTGCGTACACTTAAGAGGACAATGCGGTCTAAGCGGAACAGCGGCTATATCGAATTCCTGAAGCTGGTCGGCCTTGCGACCACGAGTTCGCTTCTAGGGGTCGTGATCTTGGTGACTCCGCAAACCAAGGGCACCAAATCAGGCGCGCAAAAGGCAGCTGTCAAAAAAGCACCGGCAAAGGCGACCGCAAGCGGCGATCTGCTCAAGGCAGACCTGTCCCCGTTTGTCAACAAATACTGCGCCAGTTGCCATGGCAACACGTCTCAGGTCGCTGGACTGTCGCTGACGAAGTACAAATCACTTACCGAGGCGAAAGCCGCTGCGGAAATCTGGCAACGCGCCGCCAGCAATGTCTCTAACAGTCACATGCCGCCGAAAGGCATGAAAATGCCGACAACCGCCGAACGGCAGAAGTTTGTCGATGCCGTCAAGCGGCTAGTTAGTGAAGACTGCGGCGTAACTTCGCCAGGCCGCGTTACTCTTCGCCGGCTCAATCGAGCGGAATACAACAACACGATCCGCGACCTGATCGGCGTCGACTATCGACCCGCCGATGACTTCCCTTCCGATGACGTCGGCTACGGCTTTGATAACATCGGAGACGTTCTGAGTTTGTCGCCGCTTTTGATGGAGAAGTACCTGGACGCGGCCGAGCAGATCGCCGTGAGGGCAATCTCGACCGAAAAGCGCGTGCCCATAGTCATTCAGGGTTCGAACATGACCGGAAAAGGCGCGGTTCAGATCGATGACGATAGCGCCGACCTCGCTTCGTACGGCACCGCCACGGCCACATTCAATGTCCCTAGACCAGGTCGATATTCGATATCGATTTCTGGCTACCAATACAAGGCTGGCCCGGATAACGCCAAGGTCGCGGTTGACGTGGACGGGACCCCCGTTTCTGAATTTGTCATTCCAGAAACTCGGGAAAAAGCGGGCACGTTCACTTTGCCTTTCAAGTTCTCGAAGGGCACGCATACCGTTGGCATCACGTTCCTCAACGATTTTTACGACGCGAAGCTACCGGCCGATCGGCGAGATCGAAACGTGACGATCAAGTCGGTATCCCTTTCGCTTCTTGACGCCGCGCCGTTGCCCGAGAGCCATCTTCGCCTTATTCCAGAAAGCCCCGAGCCTGGAAAGGAGCGAACCGCGGCAGAAAAGACATTGAGAGACCTAGCCACGCGGGCCTATCGCCGTCCGGTTTCTCAAGATGAAGTTGCGTCGCTACTTAAGCTCTACGATCTGACCGCTCAAGCAAAAGAGCCGTACGAGAAGCGCATCCAGGTCTGCCTCCAAGCGGTGCTGATCTCGCCGCACTTCCTCTTTAAGGTCGAAACCGACAAGCCTGGAGCAAAGGGTGATCGATCGCTGACCGACTTCGAACTTGCTACTCGACTCTCTTACTTCCTCTGGAGCAGCACTCCGGACAATCGCTTGCTTCAGCTTGCCAGCGAGAAGAAGCTCAACAATGCAGCGACGCTGAAAGCTGAAGTACTTCGAATGCTGCAGGACCCAAAGGCGCAGGGCCTGGCAGATAACTTTGCCGAGCAATGGCTCCAGCTTCGACGGCTTGAGAACTTCCAGCCGAATCCCGAGCAGTTCCCCGGCGTCGATCAGCCGATGAAGCACCTCATGGCAGAGGAGACGAAGTCGTTCTTCATGCACGTGTTGAACCAAAACCTCCCGGTGACCGACTTCATCGACGGAAAGTACACGTTCTTAAATGCTCGACTCGCGAAGCACTACGGCATTGCGAACGTCACGGGCGACGATCTTCGACTTGTGAATCTCGCTGGAACTCAGCGTGGTGGCGTGCTCTCGCAAGCCAGCATTTTGAGCATCACGAGCAACCCAACGCGAACATCTCCGGTCAAGCGTGGCAAGTGGGTACTTGAAAACATTCTCGGCACCCCACCGCCTCCTCCACCGCCGAACGTCGGCGATTTGGGCGATGATGGTCAAATCCTCACCTCCGCAAATCTGCGCGAACGAATGGAGCAGCATCGCAAAAAGCCTGACTGCTTTAGCTGCCACAGCCGAATGGACCCGATAGGCTTTGGCATGGAGAATTACGACGCGGTTGGACGTTGGAGAACCGAAGATCAGAACAACAAGATCGACAGTTCAGGCGTGCTCCCAGATGGGCGCAAGTTCGCGGGGCCAGATCAGCTCAAGAAGATCCTGCTCCAGAACAAGGACCAGTTCACCCGAACCCTGGCGGATCGGCTGATGACCTACGCGACCGGGCGAGGCATGGAACCTAAGGATCAATGCCATCTGGACGAGATTGTTCTCACCGCCAAAAACACGAATTACCGATTCGCATCAATGATCATTGCCATTACGCAAAGTGATCCGTTCCGAAAGAGGAGTGCAAACCCATGAACCACATCGATCGAAAAACCTTCCTGCGCGGCGTAGGCACCGCGATGGCCCTGCCGGTGCTAGAGAAAATGTTCCCGATCACGGCTCTGGCTTCCAGCTTGCCCGCGCAAGCCAAGCCGGTTCGCATGGCGTTTCTCTTTGTTCCAAACGGCGTGGAGATCAACCACTGGACCCCGAAGGCAGCGGGTGCGCTTTCGGGCGAACTCCCACAAATCTTGCAGCCTCTGGCAGAGCTTCGAAACGACTTTAACGTTCTGACTGGTCTGACCCAGCACCACGCCCGTGCGAACGGCGACGGCCCGGGAGACCACGCTCGATCGACCGCTTGCTGGCTCACCGGCGTTCAGGCGAAGAAGACCGCAGGGTCAGACATTCGCAACGGCGTTTCTGCCGACCAAGTCGCCGCACGAGAGATCGGCCGAACCACCAAGTTTGCGAGCCTTGAGATCGGTTGTGAACGCGGTGGAGTCAGCGGAGACTGCGATAGCGGCTACTCCTGCGCCTATTCCAGTAACGTTTCCTGGCGGTCCGAAAACACTCCGGTAGCAAAGGAAGTCAACCCGCGCCTCGTTTTCGAGCGGCTGTTTGGTAACGGCAAAGCGGGCGAGGAAAAGGAAGCCCAGACGCGGCGTGATCTGTTCCGCCAGAGCATTCTGGACCTGGTTTCGGAAGATGCCTCCCGCCTCAAAGGTCAACTGGGTACGCGAGACTTGCGAAAGCTGGATGAGTACTTCGAAGGCGTTCGAGAGATTGAAAAGCGCCTGCAGAAGTTTGAGAACAGCCAAGCCGCACTGATCGCCGCGGGCGTTGGTAAACCCAACGGTATTCCAGCAGATTACGGCGAGCACATTCGGCTTATGGGTGACATGATGATCCTCGCGTTCCAGGCGGATCTCACGCGCGTTTGCACTTTCATGTTCGCCAACGACGGTAGCAACCGCAGCTACCACCAAATCGGCGTATCCGAAGGCCATCACGACGTTAGCCACCACGGTCGTGACCCTAAGAAGCTCGAAAAGAAGCGGCAAATCGACCAATTCCATACCGAGCAATTGGCCTATATCCTGCGAAAGATGAAGGAGACAAAGGATGGCGACGCCACGTTGCTAGACAACACCATGTTGGTTTACGGTGGCGGCATTAGTGACGGCGACCGACACAATCACGACAACCTGCCGATCCTAATGGCAGGACGCGCAGGTGGGCGGCTAAAGACGGGGCAGCACATCGTTTATCCAAACGAAACACCGATGACCAACCTGTTCCTTTCCATGCTGGATAAAGTCGGCGTCCGCATGGACAAGCTGGGAGATAGCACCGGGAAGCTTCAGGGACTCTTCTGAGCTTCTAGATTCAAACAAAAAGCGGCTGGTCGAAAATCGACCAGCCGCTTTTCCGTTTACGAAAGTAGTCTTACTTTTCGCCGCGCTTCTTGCGGACTCGGGTCTTGACGAGTCGTGGAACTCCGTCTGGTCCGTAACCGATCTTAAAGCCGGATGGAAGGCCAGCAAGAGCCTTAGCCAGATCTTCCGACATGGCAGCTCCGCCGCCAGCTCGTCGGCCTCGGGCCTTAGGCTTAACCGAGTTGAGTCGGTCGAAAGCTTCGCTTGCGTCGTCTTCTTTGCCCATGGCAACCAGTTGCTTCTTGTCTACTTGGTAGAGTTCGCTCGAAGCTGGGAAGGAGAGGAAGAGGTAGCCTTCGCCGGCAATCATTCGGGCCTTAATAGGTACCGTGTACTTCTTGACTCCAATCTTGATGGACAGTACGCCGTCTTTCTCAGCTGCCTTAAACTTAAGGCTGTTCTTTACGTTCTGAACGGTTTTCATTTTGCTCTTTAATTATGGCAACGAGATGTCGCCATTACAACGTCAAGAGAGGAATACCACATTATCGATCAATCGTGTTGTGCCGAGCTTCGCGGCACAAATAATTGCGGACTGAGATTGATGCTCAGTAATCGGCGCCATGGCTGGTAAATCTACGTACTCAAAATAGTCCACGACAAAGCCGCTTGCAGTGAGATCAGTAACCGCAGAAGACAAGGTATCTGGCACCGAGTTGCCTTGAACAATCATGGCCTTAGCCGCAGAAAGTTTCTGATAAAGTAGCGGGGCGAGAGCCCTTTCTGAAGGTGAAAGGTATCGATTTCGACTAGACATTGCTAAGCCATCAACTTCGCGCACGGTATCGCAGACCACAATGTCAATCGGCAAATTCAATCCGGTTACCATCGTTTGCACTACTTGGCATTGCTGGAGATCTTTCTGACCAAAGTAGGCTCGAGTGGGTAATACGGTCCCAAACAACTTGGCCACAACCGTTGAGACTCCATCAAAGTGCCCCGGCCGTTTGGCACCTTCCCACCTTTCGGTGACGCCGAAAACCTGTACCTTTACGAGGTGATTCGGATACATCTCTTCCACCGAAGGCAGGAACACAACGTCTACGCCACAACTTTCTGCGATCGCTAAGTCCGCCCCTAACGTTCGCGGATACCGCGCATAGTCCTCATTCGGTCCAAACTGAGTCGGATTCACGAATATCGACAGCACCGAGACTTCGTTCTCAGTTCGACTCCGGCGCAGTAAGGCTGCATGCCCTTCGTGCAAAGCGCCCATTGTGGGTACGAAGCCAACGGAACTTTGACCTCGGGTTCCGATGTCCGCAATTCGCTCAGCTATTCTCAAAAGCTGTTCTCTTCCGTTGGGAATTGTCGCTCGCGGACTTCTTGCGTATAAGCCCTAAACGCATCCAAGACTAAGTTGCGACCGTCAATATACGGCTTAGCATGCTTGTGAATTTTATTTGTTAGTCCCAAGATGTCGTGCATTACTTGAATTTGTCCATCACACTCCACGCCTCCACCGATACCGATGGTTGGAGCCTGAACAGATCGCGTGATTTGAGCTGAAAGTTCAGCCGGAATCAACTCAAGCACAAGGGCACAAACGCCCGCCGCGTCAATGGATTGAGCTTCAGAAAGAACGACGCTCCCGGCGTCTCCGCGCCCTTGAACCTTAAAGCCACCAAAAGTGTTGACTGCCTGTGGGGTGAAACCAACATGCCCCCAGACCGGAATGCCGGCCTTGGTCATAGCACGAATGGTATCGGGATAATCCCCTTCCAACTTCACCGCATCTGCCCCGGCTTTCATGAGCAGCACCGCATTCTCGATGGCCTGCTCCGTGGAAACGTGATAGGAGCCAAACGGAAGATCAGCTACAAGATGCGCTCGGCGGACTCCGCGACGTACGGCGCGTAAGTGATGCAAGACATCGGCCATGTCAACCGGAACCGTAGTCTCGTACCCTAGAACGACGTTCCCTAACGAATCGCCAACTAAGATAACGTCAATGCCCGCTTCATCGGCAGCTTGCGCAAAAAAGACATCGTATGCAGTGACGCATACGATGCTCTGTCCGCGTTCCTTCATCAGCCGAAGCTTGGGCGCGGTAATTCGATCCGCCATTCCGGCAGTTTACTTAAGCGAAGCCAAAACCTCTTTAGCGTGGCCCTTTGGCTTTACCTTGTTGAAGATGGCGGTTACGATTCCTTCTGCGTTGATCACAAAGGTCGTTCGTTCTACGCCCATGTACTTTTTGCCGTACATCGATTTCTCCACCCAAACGCCGCAGGCATTGGCAAGAACTTGTTCGGTGTCGGCAAGCAAGGTGAAATCGAGCGAATACTTCGTGGCAAACTTCCGGTGACTTGCCGCGCTATCTGGGCTGACGCCAATAATCCGAGCGCCGGGAGACTCGTCACCCGAAAAGTCTGGAGCTAACTCTTGGAACTCGCAAGCCTCGGCGGTACAGCCCGAGGTGTCGTCCTTCGGATAGAAGTAAATGACCGCCGGAGCACCTGCTAGGTCTGCCTTGCTTACGGACTGGGCATCTTGATTGAGCAACGTAAAGTCTGGGAATGCTTCGCCAACCTGCAACATACGCCTAACTCTATCCGTAATCGGCGGAAATCGTTAGCCGCCGTCGGCGTCGGTCAACAGGGCTTGCATCAAATCAACTCGCAACACAATGCCGGTCATCTGTGGACCGTCCATCACCGGAGCCACTGTGAGATGACTGTTTAACATGATGTAGAACGCTGCCCCAATCTCATGGTCGGCGGGTAGAGTGGTCGGCGTCGCGGTTCCGTAATGAATGGCGGGAGAATTTGCGATGCTGACCAAGCTATCGGCCATGGTCACCGCGCGGCACAGGTCGCCTTCGGTGACTACCGCAAGAGGATGCAGCTCGTCATTCAGCACAACAAGCGCGGGAAATTGGTAGATGTCCATCTTGTCCACCGCGTCCCTAACCGTGCTCTTTGGGGTGAGCGTCGGTATGTGGGTGTGCATCACTTCCCGCAACGTCATGTGCCAAGGGTGGCACACCTAGCCCATCGTGTGCCAGAGTTCGAGAGTGCGAATAGATGTCGGCATCATTGGTGGAACCGGAATCGGGGATCGGCTGCTAGAGCTTGGCGGAACGCCGTTCCAACTCGTAACCCCAAGTGGCATCTTCCGCGCGGTGCACACGCAGTACATGGGCATCTCCATTGCGCTGCTCAGCCGACATTCTGCAGGGCACAAATTGGCGCCACACCGCGTTCCGTACGAGACCATGACGCGCGGGCTGGACGAGCTGAAGTGTCGCTTCTGCTTGGCCACGGCCGCTGTTGGCAGCCTCGATGAGACTAAAGGTCCGGGCACCCTTCTCGCGTGCCGAGACCTTCTCGACTTTACGGATCGCCAGCCGACGCTCCACCACCGCCAAGTAGTCCACAGAGATTTCACGAACCCGTTTTCTGAACTCGTTTCTCGAGCTTTCATCGCGGCGGGAGAAGAGCAAAGGCTAACCGTGCACGATAATGCCGTTTACGTTTGCGTCAACGGCCCGCGTTACGAGACTCCGCACGAGATCAAGACCTACCGTGGACTAGGGGGCACCGTGGTCGGAATGACCGCCGCAAGTGAAGCCATCTTAATGCGCGAGGCGGAAATTGAATATGGTTGCCTCGCCATCGTCACTAACTTTGCTAGCGGCATCTCGCCAACTCCGCTGAACCACCAAGAGGTGGTCGACGAAATGAATCGGACCGGTGCAAACGCTGTCCAGATTCTCCTGGATTCTGCTCGCTTGCTCATGGGAGGCTGATGTCACCGCGAACTTTTGCCCTCCTGCTGAGCCTGACTCCCGGAATCGGCGGCAAAAGCGTTACACGCATCGTAACGCGAAATTCGCTCATGGCCAGATCACCGCAAGACTTTCTGCGCTTGAGCGTCGAGACGTGGCGAGAGGAATACCGGCTGAGCGTCAAGGCATCGGACAACCTGAAAGTACAAGCCCTTAAGGGACCAGCCGAGATCGAAGAACTAGAGCGCAAACTGCTTGGCCTCGGCGTGAATCTCATCACGATGCAAGACGCGGAGTATCCCGAGCGCATTGAACAGTTCGACCCCGACCCGCCAGGCGTACTATTCCTGTACGGCAACCAAAAGCTTCTTCAGTCCAAGTCCTTCGCCGTGCTCAGTTCACGCTCGGCTACGCCAACCCAGCTGGACCGGATCGAAGCCCTGACTCAAGAAGGGGTTTTGAATGGGGAGGTTCTCGTATCCGGACATGATCGCCCCGAGTACCAGCGGAGTGCCATCGTGCCGCTTCGCTGGGGAGCGCCACGAATCTTGTGCCTTGATCGCGGGCTGTTCCGGGTTCTTGGCGACGACCTAAAGAACGAGCCGTTTCGGGCCGCACGATTGTGGCGGTACGAGTTCGACCCCTTGACCGATTTGGTAGTAACGCCGTTCCGGCCAGAGGCCGATTTTGTGGGGGTTAACAACAAAGTACGCGACCGGTTGATCGCCAGCTTGGCCCATCGGACCGACTTTGTTCACCTCGGAATCGGCGGCGGCATGGACCAAATTGCGCGAATGGCCGCCAAAGCCGGACGATCATTTCGCGTGCCAGAAGAGCACCTGGGACGTTTCCCTGCGGCCACCGTACTCCCGGTTGGTTAAGAATCCGTCATAATGAACCCTGGCGCGGAGTGGTGTCCGAGTGGTCGAAGGAGCGCGACTGGAAATCGCGTATACGGCAACGTATCGAGAGTTCGAATCTCTCCCGCTCCGCCAGCTTTCTTTCGATCCCTCTTGTGCACGGCACGTAGTACGTTCTGATGATCTCTGCGACCCCCGAAGAGCAAGCTCGACGCCAAGAAGTGATGCAGTTGGTGCTCGAAAGCATCAACATTAACCGGGTCATAAAGCTTCCTGACCTCGATCTTGCGCTTGCCCGACCATCTGACCAATTTGCGCTGGTCAACATCGGAGCCGAGCCGAACCAATATTCCGGCGAGGTTGGAGCTTTCCGCTACCAGTTCGAAGGCGAAGAAGACCTTCTGCACCTCATGGTCACCAAATCTCAGGGAGAGCAGATCACCGTGCAAGAGGGCCAAAGCGTTGCCGCATTTCTTCTCGATGGCGTTCCGCCCGCCCTCGTGTGGCTAAAGCCGGGCAACTTGAGCCAGCACTTTTACGTCGGCCACGATGATCTGGTCGGTAATCTCGTCCTCTCGAAATGAGACCGCCCAGCCCGCAACGCGACGAGTTACACCAACTCTTGTTGCGATGGTACGACCGCAACGCCCGCGATCTGCCTTGGCGCAAAGCTCCCGAGCCGTACCAAACCTGGGTCAGCGAGATCATGCTGCAACAGACTCAGGTCGCCACCGTGATTCCGTACTTTGAACGCTGGATGGCGCGCTTCCCCAGCATTTCTGATCTGGCCGCCGCAAGTGAGGACGACGTACTGCAGTTTTGGCAAGGCCTAGGCTATTACCGTCGTGGCCGAAACCTGCTGGCCGGCGCAAAGTACGTGGTCGAAAATGGCGTACCAACCGATGCCGCGGGCTGGCGCGACGTGCCCGGGATTGGTCCGTACACCGCCGGAGCGATCGCCAGCATCGCCCAGAACCAGCCCGCCGCGCTCGTAGATGGCAACGTGGAGAGAGTTTATGCCCGGCTGACCGCAGACTCCACTGAACCACCAAAGCTCACCCAGAACGCCTGGAAATGGGCGGAACTGAATCTTGATCACAAGCGCCCCGGAGACTGGAATCAGGCCCTCATGGAGCTTGGTGCGACCCTTTGCACCCCAAAGAACCCGCAATGCCCAAAGTGCCCGCTCAAGAACCGCTGCGCGGCGTTTGCCGTCGGCAAGCCAGACGGCTTCCCTACCCCCGCTAAGCGAACGGCGACCGTCCAGCTCCAGCAGACCCTATGGATTGCCCTGTGTGGTGGCAAAGTTGCGACCGAGCGACTCCCCCGGGGGGACTGGTGGGAAGGCATGATCAGCTTTCCGCGCACCCACTCACATGACCTCGCCGAGAACCCCTTCGACCCGGCTTGGCCTAAGTTGGCAGGGAGCTTCAAGCACAGCGTTACCCACCACCGCATCGCCTTGCAAGTTGTCCTAGTTTCGGTCGAGACCCCGTTGGAAAACTACTCGTGGATGAACGCAGACGAGCTAGAATCCGCCGCGATTCCGGCACCGCATCGTAAAGGGCTTAAGCTCGCGAGGCGACTTTAGTCGATTTCTAGTGACCGGAACCGTCGCTCGGTGGAATCCATTTTCTCCGTCAGATGACGGTAGGCCCACTGAACTTTCTGGTTGATTTCGGCCGCGTGCCGCGCTTCCACCGATCCGTCTGGGAAGTTGCCGGGATCGCTGCGTAGGTTCAAGCGATCGTAAGCGGCTTTGATCTCTTCAAAATTCGCCGTGCTGGCGACGCCCAAAATGCCCCGCGCGCGACCGTCTGGGTCCTTCATCGTGGCCGACGTCTCAACTCGTGTGGTGGTTGTGTAAACCGGCTCGTCCAGCTCTTGATGGGCCAAATCGTCAACCCCCGTGATTCGCTCCCATTCGCGATTCACGAATCCACGCAACATATCGTAGGCCCGCTTCGCTTCACTCATGCTTTTATAATGCCACCCTTTCGCTCATAAGGGCTTGCGCGTCGTCAACGCTGAGGCTCAAGCCCTTGAGCTGCGCAAGCGATTCTCGCAGCGACTCGGTGTCCATGCCGGCCGTGCTGTCTCGACCAACTCCCACCGCGAGTCGGGCGCGCATCTCGCTCAGACCCGCTTCTGCTTTGCGGATATCTGCGTCCAAAGTCGCGATGAGGGTGGTGATTTCATCGTAGTGCGCGCGCTCGGCTTGCTTAGCCTCGACGGCGCTGAGGAAGGAGTTTCGCTCTCCGTCTGACCCCGCCTGATCGGCCTGGGATTGAAGCTTTTCGATCTCGATGTCCACCGCGCTGGCTTCGAACGCAAGCTTCTTCAGCTTCTGCCGGACCAGCAACGTGTCCTTCAGCTGCGAGACCACCCGACCGGCCTCAACCACCGCTTCACGCCCAACAAAGTAGGTCGGTGAGCCCTTGGGTGCTGCGGCCGCCAGCTTCTCGATTTCCTGCTTCAGCTGGCGTGATTTTGAATACAGCGAACGGCTGTCTGGGTTCAATCCCTCGCGGTCATCTTCTTGGATTCCGGTCTTCTTACTGGTGATAGAGGCCAGAAAAACACCACCAATAACGATCATGAGCACGAGGAGCAGAACAAATACCCAATTCATTTTCTAGAACCTAAATCGAACTTGGAACGCGATGTCGTAATAAGTGCCACGACGTAATCGAACGACGGGTTCCAATGTTGTACGGTCATCGACCCGAAAAGTTGCCCCAAAGCGGACCAATTCTAACCCCGATTGAACACCACGCGTAAATCCAATCTCGGCGCGATCCACTCGATTCAGTTTTCGCGCCACGCTAAAGTCCCAGATCGTTTGGCCCTCGTCGAGTTCCGTTTCACCTCTTGTGAGCACTAAGCCCTCTAACTTCGCCGTGTACTGCCCAATCCGGTTGATGGACTCGACACCGTAAATGAGGCCGAAGCCACGACCATTGCCCGGCGCAAACTCAGGGCGACGCAATATCCCGAGCGAAGACGCCGCTCCGCCGAAGCTCTGCCCGACCAGAACCGAAGCATTGAGCTGGGTTGAACCGATCCGCCCCGCGAATCCGCTTGCCCGTCCACGCCCGGCGTCGGCAAACGCAATCGCGATCGGGAGTCCTTCAAGAATCAGGTTCGTGTCTCCGCGCACCGCCACCGCGCTTTCCGCCATCGTGCTCCGATAGCCGAACGGGAGGTACTGCTTTCCAACCCGCCAAAGCCCCTCGTCCTCGACGTAAATCTCATCGATCACTTCGCGGTCGGTCCCGAAATCTGGGCGCTGAATTCGCTGAGATGCAAAGGCGCGAAGGCCAGATTCGAGAAAGAGGGTTAACCCAATCGTGCCAGGCCGACCGTAGATGTCGTAGCCACGGAAAAAGGAGGAACCACCCCGCTCGTACCGTAATGACCCCATAAGGTCGACCTTGACTCGCACATCCGGCGCCTGCGCGTGGGCCACGCCGATGAGAAAGGCAACCGCTAGGCCCGCTCTTGCAACCACTTAACCACCTCCGCGCGCGGAAGCAGGAACTGCTCGGACTTGGCAAGCTCTTTCACCTGCACCGCCGATTCCTGAACTTCGGTATCACCGATCACCAGCGCGAATCTGGCGCCGCTCTTGTCGGCTTGCCGCATCTGCGACTTCATGCTCCTAGATTCAATGTCCCAGTCCGTGGCAATCCCCGCATCTCGCAACTCGCGCACCAGGTTCCGCGACGCCGCATCCTGCCCGGCGCTGACTACGAAGGCAACCGGCTTCGAGTCTTGGATGGCGACTTCGTAGGCTTCCAACGCGAGAAGGACCCGTTCAACTCCGATGCCGACGCCGACGCTCGGCGTCGCCGCCCCGCCGATCTCGCCGATGAGGTTGTCGTACCGTCCGCCGCCACAAAGACTGCTCTGTGCCCCGAGCTTGTCGCTCTGAACTTCGAACACCGTCTCTGTGTAGTAGTCGAGGCCACGAACGATCTCTGGAGCCAGTCGGTACTTCACTCCGGCTTCGGTCAGCAGCGCCTGAATTGTCTCGAACCTTTGCTTCGAATCGTCTTCCAAGAAGTCGGTAACCGGCGCGAGCCCCGCAAGGACGGCGTGAACCTTCTCGTCCTTTGAATCCAGCAGCCGCATCGGGTTCTTGTGCGCCTTTTCCTGCTCCTCGGTCGTTTGCTCCGCCAGCCAAGGGGCGATGTGCTCGAGAATCGCCGCGCGGTACCGCTCTCGGCATTCCGTGCGACCAATCGAGTTGAGCAAAATCACGGAGTCCGGAATGCCAATCTTCGCAAAAAAGCGTGAAACGACCTCTAAAATTTCCGCATCGGCATTGGCAGAATTCGCCCCGACGAGCTCAAGACCGAGTTGGTGCGCTTCCCGAAGTCGACCCTTCTGCGGCCGTCCATAGCGGAAAAACGGCGTGACGTAAGCCAACCGCAATACCGTTCCGGGTGGGCAAAGGCTGTGTTCCACAACCGCCCGCATCGCCGGAGCCGTTCCTTCTGGCTTCAGCGTGATGCTGCGATCGCCCTGATCGCGGAAGGTGTACATCTCCTTGCTCACGATGTCGCTCGTCTCGCCCGAAGTGCGAATGAAAAGCTGCGTGTCCTCAAAGGTCGGCGTGCGAATTTCGCCGTAACCGTAGAGATGCGTGAGTTCTAGCCAAGCCGATTCAACGTGCCGCCACTTCCCTGCCTGTGCCGGTAATACATCTTCCGTCCCTCGTTGGGCTTGAAACTTCATCTGTTCATTATGTTCGTGGATGGGAGGGCAAGACTCGCCCTCCCATCCCAGCGCTTAATACGCTCGCGCGAACACAACGCGGCGGGCCGACGGTTTGCCGCTGAACACGCAAACGCCGGGCTCTTCGTCCGAAGGCTGAAGCGGCACAAGAGGGATGCAGCGGATGGTGGCCTTGGTGGCGTCCGAAATTGCGTCCTCGGTTTCCTGCGTGCCGTCCCAGTGGGCGACGACGAAGCCTGCGCCACCTTCGCCGGCGAAGATCTCCAGGAACTCGGCCCAGGTGTCAACGCGTCGCGTATTCGCCTCTCGGAAAGCAAGGGCCTTTTGGTAGATGTCGTTCTGCGCGGCGTCCAGCATCGCTTCGACCGAACTCACAACTTCATCCAGCAAAACCGTCGCTTTTTCGGCGGTGTCGCGTCGGGCAAGAACGACCGAACCGGCATCCAGATCTCGTGGACCGACTTCGATTCGCACCGGCACTCCTCGAAGCTCCCAATGGTTGTACTTCGCGCCGGGTGATTCCTTATCTCGCTCGTCGATCTTCACGCGAAGACCTTTCGCCCGCAGTGATTCGGCCATGGACCGGGAGACACCAATCGTCCGCTCGCGCGTTTCGGCATCCTTACCCATCGGCACGATAACGACCTGAATCGGAGCGATCCGTGGCGGGCAAACGAAGCCCTTATCGTCCGAGTGCGCCATGATCAGCGTGCCAATCAAGCGTGTCGAAACGCCCCACGAGGTCGCGTAGACGTATTCGAGCTTCCCTTCCGCCGACTGGAATTTACAGTCGAACGCCTTGGCAAAATTCTGCCCGAGGTGGTGCGAAGTTCCGGCCTGGATCGCTTTTCCGTCCTGAGTCAAGGCTTCAATGCAGTAGGTGTGGTCGGCACCCTTAAACTTCTCGCCTTCCGACTTCACGCCAACCAGCACCGGAACCGCCATCCAATCCTCGGCAAAGCTTCGGTAGCACTCCAAGATCGTCTTGGTTTCCTCTTCTGCCTCGTCATAGGTGGCGTGCGCGGTATGGCCCTCTTGCCAAAGGAACTCGGTGGTTCGCAGGAACATGCGCGTGCGCATTTCCCAGCGAACGACGTTCGCCCACTGGTTGATCAAAATCGGCAGGTCTCGATAGCTCTGAATCCACTTGCTATAGCTGTTCCAAATGATCGTCTCACTCGTCGGACGCACGATCAGGGGCTCTTCCAGGACAGCGTCTGGGTCAGGGATCAGACCAGGGCCGTTTGGGTTCGCCTTGAGTCGGTGGTGCGTGACGACGGCGCACTCTTTCGCAAAGCCGTCGACGTGCTCGGCTTCTTTTTCAAAGAACGACTTCGGGATGAATAGCGGGAAATAAGCGTTCTGGTGTCCGGTCGCCTTGAACATATCGTCCAGGGCGCGCTGCATATTTTCCCAAAGCGCATAACCGTGCGGCTTAATGACCATGCAGCCTCGAACGGCTGAATAGTCGGCGAGATCGGCCTTTTGGACCAGCTCGTTGTACCACTCGCTAAAGTTATCGGCGCGGGAAGGAATCCCAAGATTGCTACTCACCCGCACATTCTGACAGGTTAAGGTTGGGCCATATGCGCACAAAAGTCTGCGAATCGGCAGCCATTCGCTCCATCATAAATGTTGTCGCGCTTAGTTCACGGTATCTTCGTGATACATTTCGCGGAGCCCTAAAATGGACAAATCGGAACTAGAATCATACGAAGTCCTAGACTTGGGCATGCTGAGCGAATCCTCAATGGGAGACGCCGATTTCGAGCAACAGCTCATCGAAGTCTTCATGAGCACCGCGCCGAACCTGATTTCGGACTACGAATCGGCCGTGCGCGAAGACCGATGGACCGACGCCCACCGCGCCGTCCACTCGCTGAAGGGGTCCTGCCGCGCGCTTGGAATGATGCGGCTTGGCATGGTGTGCGAGACCGTGGAAGCCTGGAGCCGTACGAACCGTACCGAAGAAGAGCCGTTCTCTCCCGAGGACCTGCGGACCGAGCTTGGCATCACGGTTGGTGTACTTCGCACTTCTCGCCGCGGCACCGCAAGCCGCTAAACCTTTAGGCAACAAAAATCGGGCCAGGTTGATTACTCAACCTGGCCCGATTACATGTTTAGTTCTTAGGCAGACTGCTTGCGTCGTCGGAACATTGCGAGAACGCCAACGCCGAGAGCGAGCATGGAAGCTGGCTCTGGAACTGGGTTGGTGGTCTTCGCTCGAATTCCGCCGAGGTTCAATCCGATGTCGTTGTAGTCCTTGTCGCCGAGGTTTGGAAGATCTTCCCAAGCAACGAGCAGGCCTGCTGGCTTAACGCCGGCGGCATCTCGATCCTTAAGAACAACCGCTCGGTTCTGGTTGTTTGGGTTGCGCCAAGTTTCGCTGTAGTAAACGGTCGATGGCGTGGCGTTGTCGCCGCTGCTGAAAGCAAGGCCAAAGGTGCCGTTGATCTTCACCGAAGTCGTGGTCGGGAAGCCCGAAGAAGCTCCGCCGAGGACCCAGGTGATCTGTGGGTTAAGGGCCGTGAGGTCGGTGTAGTAGCCGATCTTGTGCTTGTTGGCAAATCCAGCTTTCTGGAACAAAACGCTCCAGTTTGCAGACTTGGTAGGGTCAACGAACTCGAAAAGTCGGCCAGATTCCTGGTCGCCAAAGTTCGATGCCGAACCGACCGAGCTCAAGGAGCCGGTGTTTCGAACGAGGGTCTGAAGGTCGGTACCAACGCCATCAGGGCTGGTGAGCAGTCCCGCCGTATTCACAAGCTGCGCTTGCGACTGGGCGGCGACTCCAACCAGCGCAAGGCTGATAAGGAAAACACGGGACTTAAACATGTCAACCCGAGTGTCGCAGACCCACCCCGTTGGTTACGCGTCACGAAAATACGGTCCCACAAAAGTGGGACCGTCAAAATATTCCCTTTGAACCGACTTTCGGGCGCCCGATTAAGCCTTTTTGCGACGAACCAGTGCGGTCAATCCAAGACCAAGGGCCAGCATGGAAGCCGGTTCTGGAACCGGAGCAGTGGTTCTCGCGACGACGCCGTTCAGGTGAAGACCAAAGTCGTTGTAATCCTGGTCTCCCAAGTTGTAGCCGTCCTCCCAAGAGACGGTCAAGCCGAAGGGCCGAAGGCCGTTCAAATCTCGATCCTTAAGAACTGCCACACGGTTTTGCTGATTCGGGTTGCGCCAGGATTCGCTGTAGTAAATCGTCGACTTCTTCGGATCGTTGTTGTCCCCGCTGCCGAAAACCAATCCAAACGTTCCGTTGATCTTAACGTCGGCAGAGTTTGGCAAGCCCGTGCTGCTACCGCCGAGCACCCAGGTGATCTTAGGATTCGTTGCCGTCAGGTCGGTGTAGTAGCCGAGCATGTGTCGGGATGCATAGCCTGCTCTTTGCCAGTTGATGTTCCACTTCTGCGCCTTCGTTGGGTCCTGGAGATTGAAGAGTCGGCCGCTCGCCTGGTCTCCCGTGTTGCTACCAGACCCAACCGAGCTCAACTGTCCCGAATTCTTCGTCAGAGTCTGCAAATCGCTACCGACACCATCGCCTCCGGTCGTCAACTTGGAGGGAGTGATGAACTGCGCCTGAGCCTGAGTAGATACCACCGCGAGAAGAAACGCAACAGACAGAACATTTAACTGATTCATGTTTCTATTGTTGATTCCAAATGACCGAATCACAAGTCGCAAGTTCGTGGTCGCATGACCCCGGTGACCGAAACGGGTTCACCCAAAGGTGTCACCGCAAATTCGTCACTAAGGATTTTCTTAGTTCGACGACGCCCGACGACGAAGATCAGACCTCCGGCAAGGGGAAACATCGCAGCCGGTTCCGGCACGGGGCTCGCCGTTGCCAACTTTTTACGGAATCTGTATGCCTCCGACCCGGCGAGTTCTTCTGTTTTAGCCGCCAAGCTCTCAATCGAGTTCAGCACCTCGGCAGGATCATCGAGCAGTTCAGAAGATCCTTCCCGCGCCAAAGATTGAATATCGTCTCCGGAGCTGCTCCAGAGCGGTGGAACGGATGCATTACTCAGGTTGAGTAAAAGCGGATCCGTAGGCAGGAATCGGGAATTTAAGTTTCCTGCGGGTTTTGCCTCTAGAGGATTCCTGAAAGGCGTCACAAAGTCATCGCCGAGCCGAGTACCGGCATCAGGAACCCTAACGCCGGAATTTTGCCGCCGTCGATATGGAACTTCAATTCTTCGCGTAATGAGTTCGGACGGCCGTGGGGGCGGTGGGGACCAAACAGACCAAATAGTCCCAAGGTTGGCCGCCAGGGTTTTCTTCACTTCCGCGTCCTCGTGCACGCCGACTTCTGCTAAATCGTTCGCGGCTTTCACGATTGGCGCCGTTTCCGGAAGCTGCGCGCTGAACAAACAAAGCGATATCAACAGAAGTTTTTGCATTTCAACTACCTCATCAATCGGTCGTTGCTGCGGTTACACGATTGAGCGATGACTTCGCTTTCGCTGAGACAAGATGGTTACGACGCCTACTCCAATAATCAGGAAGGGTGCGGGTTCTGGAACTGGTGCGTATTTCTGAGCAACAACACCGTCAAGGTGAAGTCCAAAGTCGTTATAGTCTTGGTCGCCAAGGTTGTAGCCATCTTCCCAAGAAACGGTTAGGCCGAAAGGTCGGAGTCCGTTAAGGTCTCGGTCCTTCAGAACCGCTACTCGATTCTGCTTGTTCTGATTTCGCCAAGACTCGCTGTAGTAGACCGTCGACTTTCTTGGATCACTGTTGTCTCCGCTACCAAAAACGAGTCCAAAAGTGCCATCAATCTTGACTTGGGCCGAGCTTGGAAGTCCGGAGTTGCTTCCACCAATTACCCAAGTGATCTTTGGGTTGGTTGCCGTAATATCGGTGTAATAGCCGAGCATGTGGCGTGGAGCAAAGCCCGCTCGTTGCCAGTTAATCTTCCAAGTTTGCGCCGTGGTTGGATCTTGCAAATTGAACAATCGACCGTCGGCTTGATCACCAACATTCGAACCAGAACCGACCGAACTTAGCTGTCCCGTTCCTCGAGTCAAACTTTGCAGATCGCTACCCACACCATCGCCGCCTCGAAGCAAGTTCGAAGGGTTAATGGATTGTGCGTTTACCTGGGCTACTGCACAAGTCATAAGGACAGAACAGACCGATACAACGAATTTCATGAGTCCATTGTTGCCTTTAGGATTTTGAGATTCCAGCGGCGACAATAAGGCGGTTGCTCTCGGGTGATTGCTCTTGGGTGATTGAGTTTGGGTGCTTGATCTTGGGTGACTGATCTTGGGTGATTGATCTCGGGTACCGAATTAGCGTGACATTGGTCCAACGAGTTTGCGGCCAGCAAAGCCAAGGTGTAGTATTGACGCATGAATTCCAGCGCTATCCGAATCCCGCTTCTGGCCCTTCTCTTGGCGGGTTGCGTATCGCCGACAACCGCCCAATCCAAGGGCCCCGGCCGGTACGTCGAGACGCTCGATTCCGAAGGGGTCACTCGCAGCTACATTCTGCGGATTCCGAAAAAAGCGGAAGAGGGCAAGCCGTTGCCGCTGGTGCTGATTCTGCACGGCTGGACCGGCACCGCAAAACTGGCCGAGGTGTACACCGACACCGCCGAAGAAGCGGAAAAGCGCGGCTATATTGCCGTGTATCCCGACGGCCTTGGCGAGCGACCAGGCTGGAATGCCGGGTTCATCGACCTATCTGGGCAAAAGAAAGATGATGTTGCTTTCATGAAGGCCATTCTTGACAAAGTCGAGAGTGAAGTTAAGGTCGACAAGAACCGGGTCTTCATGTGCGGGCACTCGAACGGCGCCTTTATGTCGCACTTCGCCGCCACTCAGATTGGCGACCGACTGGCCGCCATTGGCGCCGTTGCCGGTACCACCGGCGTTGGTCCACGCATCATCCCCGATGCCAAGGTGCCGGTCTCGGTTTTGATGATCCATGCTAAAAACGACAACACCGTGGCCTACGATGAGAATAGCCAGAGCCTTCTCAAAGGCATCTCGCAACCGAAGAGCGCGCAGTGGTGGGCCAAGCAACTAGGCATTACCGCCCCGGCAGAAAAGTCAGAACTCAACGACGGCAAGGTGGTAACCGAGACTTGGAAGAACGGCAAGAACGGTCGAATGGTCCAGCTTGTCACCTTGGCGGATGGCGGCCATGCATGGCCTGGCGGCAGAACAGTTGGCGGCAAAGAAACCGCCAGCGGCATCCGCGCAAGCATCCTCCTGTTTGACTTCTTCGACGCAAACCCGAAGAAGTAAAGCCTCAGTAGAGATGCATTTCGGGGGAAGCGACAAGATACTTAAGGGTGGCAAAATGCCACCCCGGCCAGTGGGGTTCCTTCTCCTTGTCAAACATCGCCACGCCACCAACAGACGCAAAGATCGCATTCAAAATCTTCGTTGTTTCTGGATTCGGCTTCACGTCGTAGTACTCGGCAAACTTCTGCGTGATGTCCTCGACGCTGGTCAATTGGAGATTTTTGAGATAGCCGAACACCGTCGCGGCGCATTGCTCCACGCTGTCAACCAGATAGTAGAACCCTTGGTACTGATAGCGTTCCGCCATCGCGCTGCTATTAATGAAATTCTCACCCCAGGTCCAGCCGGCTACATCAGGCGGTACCAGCAAAGTGAGCCCCATTCGATCCATTCGATAAGCCGCGTAGCCCATCTGGTCCATGATCTCCTTCGGAATCTCGTCCGTCGGTTTCGCATCCTTCGGCCGCTTGGCCATCATGGATCGGCCCATTCCTTGCTTGCGGGCGATGCTAATCACAAAATCAACCGGATTCTTTGGATAGTTGCCTACTACCGTTTCGGCGTAAAACTCTGGCGCGAGCGCAATCGTCCGCACGACGTCCGGGATATTGCCGCCCGATTTTTTCCAGACCGCCACAAGCCGATCCAAGACTTTCGGCGGAGCTTCTTGCCCGGCAAAGTAACTCCACAGTTTTCCGGAAACGAACCGAGCAGTTTCGGGCCGATGGGCCAGCATTCGCAGAGCCGCTTCGCCGTCCCAATCTCGCTTTTGCCCAAGAATTGTCTTGTCCGTCTCATCCCGCATGCTTGGGAGATAGGCGAACGAAGCGAAGGGTCGGTCGAATTGAATGCTCTCCGTTAGCTTCAGGTTCGATTCGCCAGGCAACTCGTAGTAGGTGTGAATGTAACCCCAGCCGGTAAGCGCGCGAGATAACTCCTTCACGTCGTCTTCGGTGTAATTACCGATTCCCATCGTGAAGAGCTCCATGACTTCGCGGGCAAAGTTCTCGTTTGGATTCCCCTTCACGCTACGCGTCATGTCGAGGTAGCGCATCATTGCCGGTTCGCGAGATATCGCAAGCAGTAGATCCTCAAACTTGCCGTAGCCGAGCTTGTAGAGCGTTTGCAGGTAGTACAGCATCATCGGGCCGTCTTCCACCTTGTTGTCGCCCACGGCGAAGTGCGAATGCCAAAACAGCGCTAGTTTTTCTTCCAACGGCCGTTCCGTTGCGACCATGCGCAAGGTCCACCAAGCACGGAACCGATACGAACCCACGTCGGCCTGTTCCTTCTCGCGGTTTCGCCAGCAGAATTCATACGGCGAAACGCCAAGATCGGGAAGCTTTGTGAAGTCGAGCAGCCGCTGGGCCGATTTGTCAAATCCCAGCTTTTCTTCGGCCGCGAGTTCTGGTGGCGTGAGGCCAAAGCCGAGCCGTCGGTGGAGGTGCTGAATCTTGTCGCGTGCTGTCATCGTTGACTCCCATTCATTCTAAATCATCGCCAGGCATCTGGCTAGGACAACGTCGCAATCCCTCCCAATTTCTTGCAAAAGGTGCATCCCGCAGTACCAGGACAACGTACACTTAGATTGTCTTTTAGCGAGGCATTTCTGGATGAAACGAGAATTTAAGTTGGCGTGGGTCGTCACATTTGCGGGCGTTATTTTGGCGGGATGTGGGTCCGAACGACGTGACTGTGTGGATGCCAGCGGCAAGAAACTGCCCGATTCGGCGTGTACAACCTATCGAGGCGGCGCGGGTTACTACGGTGCCCCGCGGTTCATTTACGGTGGAACCCAATCTGGCGGTCGAGTCCTCGGCGGCTCATCCACTCCCTCCATTTCGCGCGGTGGCTTCGGCTCCATGGGCAGCGGATTTAGCTAGACGTGCAACGTCACCGAATCGACCCGCGCCCGAACTGGCAAGCTGAAGTCGAAAAGTGGGGCCTCGTCTTCCACACCCATCTAGGCAAGCCTTACTGGGACGAAAGCGCTTACTACACGCTCGACTCCCGCGATGTAGACGCCATCGAGTCGGCCACCAACGAACTTCACCGACTCTGCATGGAAACCGTGCAGGACCTGATCCGCACCAAGCGGTTTCGCGAGTTTGACTTACCCGCTTACTGCGAGTTCGTCCTGGAGGATTACGCCGCCAACCCAACCGGGCACCTTTATGGCCGATTTGACTTTGCCTACGACGGCGTCAATCCGCCGAAAATGCTGGAGTACAACGCCGACACGCCGACGTCTTTGCTGGAGGCGGCCGTGGTGCAGTGGCAATGGAGCCAAGACCGCTTTCCGGGGTCGGACCAGTTCAACTCCCTCTGGGAATCTCTCATCGCCCGGTGGACGTGGCTGAAGGACCAAAAACTCGTCCCTGGCTTTGTGCACTTCGCACACTCCGAGTCGGACGAGGACCTCATGACGGTCGCCCTGCTCCGCGATACCGCCACCGAGGCCGGGCTGCAGACCGAGGGCCTGCTCATGACCGAGATCGGCTGGAACAAAGAGACCAAGCAGTTCCTGGATGCCCGCGATGGCGCGATCCGAAAGATGTTTAAGCTTTACCCCTGGGAGTGGATGGTCCGCGAGAACTTCGGCAACCATGCCCTACAGCCAGAACTCCGCAACATCTGGATCGAGCCGATCTGGAAGATGTTGCTCGCCAATAAGGCCATCTTGCCGATCCTTTGGGAGCGGTACCCGAACCACCCCAACCTTCTTCCCGCCTACTTCGATGGCCCACGCGATATGACCCGCTACGTGCGAAAGCCACTGCTCTCCCGCGAAGGGGACGGTGTGCGCGTAGTCATCGATGGAACCACCACCGAAGAGACCCCGGACGCGGACACTACCCAAATCGGACTCCAGCCAAAGTACATCTACCAAGCCCTTGCGCCGCTGTTTGAGGCAGCTGGCAATCACGCGGTCATCGGGTCGTGGGTTGTAGGCGACGAATCCGCCGGCGTCGGGATCCGAGAATCGGACGGCCGAATCACTACCGACCTCAGCCGGTTTGTCCCGCACGTGATTCGGTAGTAGGCCACGAGCTCTTTCGGGCTTTCATGCGGGGCCCCGCAACGACGCGGGAGTTAACTGCTTATTTCGAGCCGATGAACTTTGCGAAGTCCGGCTTGGTTTCGGTGAGGATCTCGAGTACGTTCCTTCGTTCGAGAGCCGAAAGGTGCGCAAAGTCGCCCGACTTAGCCTTCCCGGTCAGAATCTCTCCGAGTCGGCGATAGACAAAGTTCTTCACTGGCGTCTGAAGGGCATCAAAGGAAGGTGAGTAGATCAGCGGATTGCATGGGTAGCGCAGAATCCGCGTGGTGAGGTCGAGCTGGTATAGCGACCGACCTTTCGAGTCCTTTGGCCCGGACTCCGAATAAGTTTTCGCAAAGGCGGTGGTCCCCTTGACCGGGTTTGACAGCTTCACTTCGTCACTGCAAAGGAGCCCCGCGACTAGCCCTTCGCTGTAGCTCTCGATGTTGGCAATGGCCTCTTTGCTCGCCTTATCGGGCGACGTTTCTCGAAGGATCAGAAGCGCATCTTGATTCGCTCGAGTGATGAGGTTCTGGACCTCCATCTGCTGTTCAAAGACCATGAGCGCCGCGATGTCTGAATGAGGGGTCAGGTACGGCTTCACGTCGAAATACCGCGACAGGTTCGTCACGTTCGCTCCACGCTCGGTGTTGATGGAATGCTTCTCGTCGGTTCCTTGCGAGAGCTCGTTACCCATATGGCGCAAGCTTCCGTGCGTACCCGAGACGTACCAACCGCCCCATCGATTTCTGATCGGGGTGGAAGGCGTCATGTTGAACGTGTTGGCAAAAACTCGCGAATAGCCGCTTGGCGCGGTCTGGACCGATCGTCCAAACAGCGCGGCCGGAGAGCCAAATCCACGCCCGCCGTGACAGCGGAAGCAGTCGGATCCTTCAGATGAAAACGCCAATTTCGACTTTGCGTCGTTCTCAATCGTGTAGAAAAGCGCACCCCGCTTCGGATCCACGCTCATGATCTCAATCAACGGCGCGCCAGGAATCCAACCAACGTAAACCTCATCGTTGAAGTACAGCGCTCGGGGCGTTTTTGGAGAAATGAAATCGGTCTGAAGACTGGTTTTCGAAAAGACCAGAACTTGAGAGTTGGGATCAATCGCGAGCTCTTTTAGCAGGCTTTGGAGGTAGCCCTGCTTTGGCTCGAACTGCAGCTTTACTTGCCCGGAAGCGACGCGTTGCTTCAGTTGGGCAACGGGATCGACGGCGGGAGTCGGGGCGGACTGTTGCAGCCAACCTGCCGCCAAAATGGGCAGACAGCACATCCCAAAAATCGCCGTTCTTTTCATCTTGACCCCACCCATTCTGCCACTTTGTACTACGCACCGAGCCGCAAAGCTACTCCGGCTGGACGCCGAATCTTACGATTTTAGTTTGATCCAGTGATCGCTAATCTCGATCATCTCTTCTCGATAAAGCGCGCCAATGAGCTTCTTGAACGCCCCTTTGCTCAGCCCGAATCGGCGCTGAATCTCCTCGGGCGACGACTTGTCGGAAACAGGCAGCGTTCCGCCGGCATCCTTGAGCGCGGCCAGGATTCGGTCACGCTCGCCCAAGACCGCGCTGAATCCCTGAGGGCGCAGTGATACGGCAATACGGCCGTCCTCGGGCCGAATCCGCTTGATGTACCCCTGCCGAGTCTCCCCCATGTTGAGCCGATCAATCCATTCGTCGGCGAAAAGCGATCCCTTGAATTGGCCGTTGATAATGACCCGAATGAAGTCTTCCGTCCGATCCGCGATCATCAACTGGACCGCTTGCCCAACTTCCAAATCTTCACTCGTCGCGCGCAAGTAGCGGTTAATCTTCGAAGTGCAGGCGATGCGTTCCGAGACTTCGTCAATGTAAATCCGGACCAAGTAATCCTGCCCCGAGCGCATGCGCATCATCTGCTCTTTAATCGGGCAAAAGAGGTCCTTATCAAGGCCCCAATCCAGAAACGCTCCGATCTCCGAAACGGAGACGACGGTGAGTCGTGCGAACTCGCCCGGGATGGCGTAAGGCGTCTTTGTCGTGGCGATGATTCGGTCTTCCGAATCCTTCATCACAAAAACGCGCAGGACATCACCGACGTAAATGCGCGGCGGAACTTGGGCCTTCGGAAGCAGCACGTCGGTCTGGCCGTCCGAAAGAAACAGCCCTGGCGGTCCTTCTCGGACAGCCCGCAACTCGTGATACTCACCTAAACGCATCCTCTCATTGTGCGTGTTTTTTGCTCTGCCTACAAAAATTACCGGGTTGCAACGAGAATTCAGACTGACTAGACTCCGTTCGTGGCCTCATCTACGATCTTCGCTCTGATGCTGGCGTACCCGCAGATTCAGGCAACGCCGGTCCAAGATCCGGCCCTACCCGTTTCCTTGGTTGACCCGGCGGCACCTGCCAGCTATCACCTTGATCGCAGTAATCAAGAGGCTTTCCAGTCCCGGCTCACTGGCGAAATTGGCCTTGCCGAAGGATCGGTCTGGTCCGGCCGACCCGTGACGGTTGTCTTCCCTTGCCCTCTCGGATTCAGTCCCGCGAAATATCCCGGGGTTCGCGACTATCCCGACCAGCGGATTCGAGAAGTCAAGATTTACCGCGGCGAGACGGAACTCCCGTTTGTCCCAATCCCGAAGCAAGGTGAAGCGAACTACTGGACCTTCAATACCGAAGGGCGACGCGGAGCCGATTGCATCGCGATCCGCTTGAGTCCGCCGGAAGGAACGGAAAAGATCAACCTGACGGTGGACATCAGCGGAACGCTGATCCATCCCGTAGTTCGCATAGGTGCTCCAGCTCCAGATGGATTCCAGACCGAATTGCCAATTGAGGTCAAATCGGCCTACCTTTCGCCGACCGAAGACGAGTACAAAGCGGACCTGCCGAAGCTGCTCGAACAGCTTGCGGGCTATGAAATCATTGATCGAAAACCGGTCCGCGTTGGAGAATTGCTCGATCGTATGGGCATGTTCTTTGTCAAGAACTCGCTCTACGATAAGGACGTCGACGAGCCAACGCTGGATATGAACCAGTTCTTTGACCGCAATTACCAGCGCATCGGCAACTGCCACGCGCTGAACACGCCGCTGCTCTTCGCGGCCCGGGCGGTCGGCATTCCGGCCAGCAAAGTTTCTGGCCGTTTCCTTGAGACCGGCAAAGCCCATACGGTCTGCAGAATCTTCGACCCACAGCTTCGAGACAGTTTCTTGGTAGATGTCGCGGCGGTCGCGGCATACGGGATTACGCCAAACCGGTCCGGCCTCGAACTCATTTCGGATTCGATGCCTCAGCGCCTATTGCTCTTTGAGGACGACGCATCAAATTTCTTCCGACCTCGCATTGAGGGGCTCGAAAATGAGCCATCTCCCGGCTCTGGTGCGCGTGGCGCGACCAATTGCGGCGACTGGGTGATCTTCTCCGGTGGCAGCTACTTGGGATCGGTTCACCCGACCATCTCGGACAAGCTCATGATTCAGCCGCTGACCGAAAAGGACGACTACTTTGTGAAGTTCACGAAGGAAGGAATCTTCTTCCGCATCGACCGACCCGGCGGCAACTAGTTCGGAAACGAAAAAGGGTCCACGCTAGCCTTCGCTAGCGTGGACCCTTTTCTACTCGCTCTTATGAACGAGTGGCGACGGAGATGCCGAGTTGGTCCACCTTGAGCACGTATGGTCGGGAGACCGAGCGCACCGGCTGAACCACTCGAACGAGCAGCTTGACGTTGCCGTTAGCGGCAATGTAGGGTGAAGCCTGATTCTCGATTCGGTCGAAGCGTCGAGCCGTGGACGAACCAGGGAAGGTACCGAGCTGATCCCACTTACCGGTCAGCGTGTTCCAAGCGTAATAGAACGCCGAAGAACCAGCCGGAGCATTGTCCAGCGTGCTGATGCGGAGCTGACCAATCGTTGCTGGCGTCAAGCCAGAGTTGATGGTGGTTTCGAGCGAGGTGACATCACCAACGTTCTTCGAGAACTGCGAAGCGACTTCTGCCACGACACCGTCGGCCGTGTTGATGCGAGTCGTTCCGGTCGTTCGGAGCGTGCCCTGGCTTGGGAGAGTTGCCATCGAAGTGGCTGGCTTCGAAACCAGTGCGTCTTCGTAGCTGCTGACTTTGAACGGGAACACTTCCGTGGTCCAGTTGCCGTCAGCTCGGCCGAGCATTCCGATCGCCCAGAAGGTGACTTCATCGACCGGGTCTACGACGACCTGGAAGTAGTCGCCCCATCGGTTGTAGCCGCTGGAACTGGATCCGCCGTAAAGGGCAGGCGTGCCCTTGATTCGCACCGGAGCACCCATCGCGCCGAGCGCGTCGGTTGGCTTTCGGCCGGTGACCATCAGGTCAGCCATGATGCTGGTGCTGGTTCGGGTGAACACAAGCGCCATCTCGTTCTTTCGGTTGCGAGCAACCGCGGGCATGTGGAAGAACTGTCCAGTTCCGCCGGTTACGTTTCCGGACTGAGCCAGGGCCGGTCGACCAGATGCTGGCCAGCCGTTGAGCTTGACGTCATACCATCGCGAAACTACTCGGGTGTCGTTACCGACTCGAACCCCGTGCGTGGTGACGATGTTTCCGTTTCGGAGGTGGGCGTTGAACAGTCGTCCGTCCAAGGAATCCAGGTTGTGGTTGCTTGGACCAGGAATCGGTCCGCCTGGTCCCGCGAACGGTGGAACGGTAACTTCAATGCTCTGGGCGGCCGTGGACGTCACAGCATGAACGCGCATGCTATCGTCGGCACTCATCGAAACGGCGATGAGCTGATCGACGTCAGACTGCGATACCAACTTAACCGAAGCTGAACCGGTATCGGAAACGCTGGATGCTGTCGCTGCCGCACCCGTCAAAAGTGGAGCCTTATCGATAACAACAAACTGGTTTCCGTTCCAGCCACTATCGAATCCGAACATGTTTCCGCAGAAGCCAAGGTACTTCTTGCTGACGCCCCAGCCGGGATAGTCGAGCCAGAAATCAGTCGATCCGACCGTCTGCTTGCTTTCAACTCGGTAACGGAACCAAGTTCCGTTTGGATCGGAGTCGTCTGAAACGGCAATCAGGCTCTTGCTCTGCTTGCCATCAAAATCGGCTTCCAAGAACAGGATGAAGAATCGCTTGCTGACCGTATCGTAAAGGACTTTCGGGTCGAATTGGAAGCTCGTTGCTCCCAGACCAGCGAAGAAGTCTTCCGAAGTGCGGAGGAAGGTGTTTGCTCCGTCAGACTTGCGGAAGAACCCAATCGAGCTGTTAACAACAACGACGGCGTGCGTTGGTCCAACTGCCAAATCTGGGTCTGGCGGTGTCCAGCCCGTCGCTTCGACTCCCGGGAAGTTGCCTTGCAACGCCGCGGCTCGAATGTTAGGGATCATGCCCCCGGCCTTCAGCGTGTTGTTCGGGTTGGCTGCGCGCCGGACGTTGATCAGCGGGTTTTCGGGCTTGTAAGGTTTCAGCCGATAACTCTTGTCAACTTGCGGGGCAAATGCGCGAGTGTCGAGCTTCGGCCCTGGCGTCACCGGATATGTCCGGTCTGCCGGAATCGTCGTCTGCGCGAACGCAGAGACCGCTAACCCTGCAAGGGCGAGTAGTGATGTAATCGTTTTTCCTGTTGCCAAAAGATTCCTCTTCGATTCCCATTCTGCCGAATCTTGGCGAGCAAAATTCGAAAGAAAAGCTTAACAAGCCAACCAATCACGCGCCACAAGGCGGAAATCGTTGACACCAACCCTTTAGACGCAATGAAAATCCGAAATGTTAGTCGGATTCTCCACAATGAGAGGGTCGCATGAAGCTCACCGCAACGATGCCGCAAAATCCGATGGAAGCCGCCATTGTTTTGGCTCCCATGGACGGCATTACGGATGCTCCAATGCGAGCCCTGCAGGGCGAGGTTGGCGCCTTCACCTATGCCGTGACGGAGTTTCTGCGCGTCAGCATCGAACCGCTACCGAAGAAGGTCTTCTTGCGGGATGTGCCCGAACTGAAGGACGCCGGCAGAACGCCGACCGGCCTGCCCGTCCAAGTCCAGATTCTCGGCGGTGATCCCGAGCGGATGGCGATCAGCGCGGTGACCGCTTGCCGCGCTGGCGCGCACAGCATCGATATCAACTTCGGCTGCCCCGCCCCAACCGTTAACCGAAACGACGGTGGCGCTTCCCTCCTCCGGCATCCCGACCGGATCCGGGAAATCGTGCGCGCGGTACGCGATGCCGTACCACCAGAAATTCCCGTCTCCGCGAAGCTTCGTCTCGGCTGGGAAAGCATCGAAGACATTCACGAGAACGCGCAGATGGTCGCTGAAGGCGGCGCGTCTTGGATCACGATTCACGCACGCACAAAAGCCCAAGGCTACAACCCGCCCGTATTTTGGAAGCCACTAGGAATCGTGCGAAGAAACTTAGACATTCCGGTCGTCGCCAACGGCGACATCTGGACCATCGACGATTTCTACAAGTGCCAAGACGAAACCGGCTGCAACCGATTCATGCTTGGCCGGAGCGCGCTCGCGAATCCGAAGCTGCCACATCAAGTCGCCCGGGAACTCGGCCTACCCTTCAACCCTGACCCGATCGTGGAGTGGGATCCGCTCTTGCGGGGCTTCTTGAAGTGGTGTGAGCACTACGAGGAGTACCTTGCGAACCACGTGGTGAAGCGGCTCAAACAGTGGCTCAGCATAGCGTCGCGACACGGGGACTTTTCGCACTTCGACGTGCTGAAGCGGGCCATGACGGTGGATGAGTTCTTTGCCCAACTCCACGCCGCCGAGTTCACAGAAAGTTTGATAGAAGGTACGTCGCTGAGCCAGCCGGAATGCACTGACGATAGTTCATTGTTAGCAGCCAGTGCCACCGCTCCGGTAGCTTAGGCCGAACCACATCCCCCATCCCGTCGGTGAGGACAAACACCACATCGGGGTACGCGCCCTCAAGCTTGCTGATGATCCATTTTTCGAGAATGGCGAAGCTCGTGCCGCCACCGCCTTTCACTTCTGGCTTCTTGATGTCCAGCAAGTACACCGAGCAATCGAAGGAGCACAGGACCACTTCGTACTCTTTCTCCGGCAAGGATGCCGCGACGGCGAAAAAGCGATCCCGCAGGTCCCAAACCGACCCGGAGGCATCAAGAAAGAAGACGCATTTCTGGCGTCGCTTCTCGTGATGTCGCCCGGTCAGGGTCGAGAAACCCGGCGGGAGAATTCCTGTGACTCCAGAAAATCGTCGGTCTGGTAGCACCCAACCCGGAACGACTCTTGGCTCCGAACTCGGTTTACAGCGGCGCCGAACGATCGCTTCCCACGGAATCTTAGGGGGAACCGGCTGAGCAACTTTCATCGTGAGACCGACAATGTGGTCTCCACGCTGAACGGTCTTCTCCGCTTCTCTACCAAGCTGCGCCGCTAAGTCCTCAAGCAAAACCGATCCTAAGTCTTGCAGGAGCGCATCCACTTCTTTCGCGGCCCGAGGGTTACTCAATGAGCCGCTGCCGGCTCCGGGCAGAAACAAATGCTCATCGGCAAGCCGGCAGTACCGCACGCGGAAACTGCGCCGAATCAGTTCATAGAACTCTTCGAAGGTGAGGGTGGAAGGCGGGATGGAACTGGAATCTCGGAACACCGTTTCAACCCAGACCAGATTCTCCCAATCTCGCAGCAACTCCCGCACAAATCCAAACCGAGAAACTAGAAGGTGATTCACGGTGAGATCCGCCGCGACGTTCGCGACGTTCTGCTCTGGCAAGCTCACACTGCGAAAACCGTGATTTAAAATCACGTGGAGCATTTCGTGGCAGACGACAAACTCGCGATCGTAACCGGGCAATTCCGCCCAAAACTCCGGGTTAAACAAGAACTGGATCGGTTCGCCTGAGCTGCTGAAAACGATGGCCGCCGTGGAGACGGAATCTGTAAACACTGGCATCCCCATTTCCCAAAGGGCGGAAAAGATGTCGTGATAGCCCTCAAGCGCTACGGCCATGCCGCGGAACTCTTCCCGGGTCATGCCGCAATTCGTCCGTATGGGTCCAGAGCCGCAACTTCATCGGCGTTCAAGGGGCTGAGCGGACTGACCAACGCAGGCTGAACCGAATTGGAAAACGAGACGCCATGCTTTCTCGCCAACTGCTCTGCTTTCTTGATCAGCGACTCATTCCCGGCGGCTGCGCTCAGGCCCATCAACGCATCCGAGAACTCAGGCACGTTCTCCGAGTAACGGACCACCGTATCCAGCACCTGCGGGTTAACCATCAGCGAGGACAGCCGCTCTCGATCGAGCAAAGGCAAGAAGAAGATGCTCGCCGCCTTCGATCCCAGGATGTGCCGCAAAGCCTCACTCCCCGTATTCGGGTTCTGCATCAGGTTCCGTGCCCCCTCTCGGTCGTTGGCCTTCAGCAACTCGCGTAGCCGGTCAAAGACGGGGCCCTCCTTTAGAAGTTGCAACAGCTTTTTCGGGTTCGTTCCGTCTGGCAGCACATCTCGAACGTCACCACCGCACTGAACAACGGAAACGGCATAGTCCAACCGGCGCGGCGATACATCGTTCTTAGCCGCCTCGCTGAGGCCGTCCCACCACTCCAGCGCCCCTTTTCCTACCACGCCGTACTTCTCCGTAAAGTACTGTGGGCACGGTCGGTACGGTACTTCTAGCTGAATCTGGAAGCGATCTCGCTGCGCGGGATCAAGTTCTTCGGTGTCGTACTCGGTGCCTTCGCCAGGATTGATTGCCGCCCAAACGGCTTTGAGGCGCTGAAAACGTTGTCCGTTCACGCTCTTGAACTGAAGGATCTCCATCGCCGCATTTCGCACCTTCGCCGGGGCTCGGTTGAACTCGTCGATGAAGATCGCGTCCACCTCGTCGTCTGCAAGCTCGGCGCGGCGAATCAGCTCAAGCACCGTCGTGCCATCGGCGCGCAGCAACGGTCGAGGAACACCGACAAAGTCCACCCAAGGGTCCATCGTCGCTCCGCTAAACACCAGTAAGCGCTTCCCGGCCCGTTCAAAAGCGCGCTGAACAATGCTGGTCTTGCCCACGCCATGCCTTCCCGTGAGCAGCACATTCAGGCCATTCTCGATGCAGAACTGAAGTTTGTCTGGGTCGACTAAGGGCTTGGGAGCGTGCGTGCGTGACCACATGGTCGATTCATAGTACCAATCGTATGTCTACTTATAGAATGGGAAAAGACAGGAATTATCCGGGTAATAACCGTGGAGTACTCCGGCTGAATAAGGTGGACAAATGTTTCAGGCGGTGGATAACATAAACGGGTTTTCCCCAACCTTTTCCAGATGTGTGGAAAAGTGATTACTTCTTTTTAATCTTGTGGGTGACGAACCCGTAGCTCAAGTACAGGAGCTCAAAATCTTCCAGCCCCGGGTAAGGATCGGCAGCCGAAAGGAGTTCGCCCTGGAACGTTGTGACGACCCGCGGCGAGTCGTAGAACGCCAGCCGGACAATGCTCTCATCCGGGTTCACGACCTGAAACAAGTAAGCCGTCTCGCGAAAGAGGTTTTCGCGCTTCCCTTTCGACTGGATTTTCCCCCCGGTTTGCTTTCGGATTTTCTCCAAGCGAGCGTCAATGATTCGCTCAACCGCGCTCGGGGTCGCCGACTTGGTTTCGGTGAAGATCGTGAACTTTTCCCCGGCTGCATTCACAAACCGTGCCATGACCGGCGCTTCGGTCGGCTTGACTTTGATGGACTGCAGACTCGCGGGCTTTTCAATTCGATACAGAAACCCTTCGCCGGTGAGCAGGATTCGGTCTTGGAGAAGAAGCGCAATCATCAGTCAACCGGAAGGCCAACGAGTTTCTTCAACTCATCAACTTCCTTCTTACCAAGCAGACGAACTTCGCCCGGGTGCATTCCTTTGATTTTTAGCGGACCGATTCGGACGCGCCGCAAAGTGATGACCGGGTGACCAACCGCTTCGCACATCAATCGAACCTGCCGCTTTCGCCCTTCGTGGATGATGATCCGCAAGCTGGTCGTTCCGGCTTTAGCTTCCGCATGGATGACCGTGACGTCGGCTGGAGCCGTTTTGCCGCCTTCGATGAACACGCCCTTTCGCAACCGATTGATCGCCTTGTCATCTGGAATTCCCGTGACGACGGTCATGTATTCCTTCTCGACGCCGTAGCGTGGGTGCGTGAGTCGGTGGGCAAGTTCGCCGTCGCTGGTGCAAAGCAGCAATCCTTCGGACTCCTTATCGAGTCTTCCGACCGGCTTAACGACCGCCGCCATTTCGGGGAGAAACTTCGTAATCGTGGGTCGCCCCTGCGGGTCGCGCATCGTGGTGATGATGCCCTTCGGCTTGTTCATCAGAACCGTGAGCAACCGCGTCGGAGGTCGAATCACTTCGCCGTCAACCGCGACCTCATCCTCAGGGCTCACCTTTACGCCGACCGTCTTGATCTGCTCCCCGTTCACGGAGACGCGTCCTTGCAGAATCAGCTCTTCGGCTTTTCGCCGGCTGCAAAGTCCAGAGTGAGCAATTCGAACGTGTATTCGTTCGAGATCAGACGAGTTTTCGTTTTCTGCGGCCATAAAGGAACCGGCGTCGATTTCGATTTTGGAGAAACCAAGCTCCCCCCGCAACGCCGACGCCTAGCCAGAGGGTACCGCCTAATAGCGAGTTACCCCGGACCGGAGCCAAATCAACCGCCTCTGAAGCGAAGACGGCGAACCGCTGTTCAAAGCCATCGCTGTCCGTCCAAGTCGCTTCCCCGACCTTTTGCTTCTTAAGAATTGGCCCTCGAAGATCGGGCAGCGCCTCAATCTTCAGCGTGCCATCGGTCTTGCCTGGACGAATAATCGAGATGATGTTGATCCCGGTGAAGGCCGAGATTGGCTTCGCCAGGCCAGCCAGCTCGATTTGCCCCACCTGCGCGCCAGCCCGGAAAACCACCTGGCGGTCGTAGTTTTTGTACGCCCATCTGAGCATCGCGGCATGGTCAACAACCCACTCCTCACTGCCCAAAATGGCCGTGATCACGCGAAAGTTTTCTCGAGTGGCGCTACCGACGTAGCAACTCTTTGCCGCTTTGGTGTAGCCCGTTTTGATGCCGTCGGCGGACGGGTCTTTCGCGAGGTACTTGTTCCGGTTGACCATCCACAAGTCCTTGGCGTTGATCGAGCGAGCAATGCGGGTCTTGCGCGTACGGACCACCTCTCGGAAGAGCGGGTACTTCATCGCCGCCCGCGCCATTAGTGTTAAGTCATTAGCCGTAGTGACGTGGTTCTCATCCGGCAAACCGTTCGGGTTCGTAAAAAACGTGTTCGTACAGCCAAGTTGCTCGGCCTTGCGGTTCATGAGTTCGGCAAAGTTCGGCACCGATCCTGCGACGTGATGGGCCACCGCGACGCAGCCGTCGTTTGCCGACCGTAGCATCAGCGCGTAAAGCATGTCCTTCACCCGGACCTTTTCCCCGGTCTTGAGATTCATGCTGCTGGGCTCAACATCCTCAACTCCCGGCGGGGCGGTAATGATCTCGCCCGGAGTGGAGTGTTCCAGCAACAGCATCGCCGTCATGATCTTGGTAGTGCTTGCCGGGTACATCGGCGTGTTCGGATTCCGGCCCCAAAGCACTTTGCCCGATGCCTCATCCACGATGATCGCGCTTCGAGCGTCGATCGTTGGCCCACTGATCCCGGATGCACCGATTCCTGAGCCGGAAATCGCCTGCCCGAGGATCAATGCGGTCAAGATCGAAGACATAGCAAAACTTACCGCGAAGGCGCATCCGCCGGTTCCGGCAAGGCAGGTAGCCCTTCACTAACCGGAGGCAAATCTCCCAGGTCCTTCATTTTGAATTGATGCAAAAACTCGTCGGTCGTGCCGTACAGAATCGGACGCCCCGGGGTTGGTCGCTTCCCCTTCTCTTCGATCAATCGGCGCTCCAGCAATGCCCGAACGCCGTAGTCGCAGCTCACGCCGCGAATCACTTCGAGCTCACTCGTCGTGATCGGCTGACGGTAGGCGATCACCGCGAGAACTTCCATCAAGCTGCGGCTGAGCTTCGATGCCTGTGGCTTCAAAAATGCGGCTATGTCAGCGGCAAACTCTTTCTTGGTGCTGAGTTGCCAACCGCCCGCAAGCTTCACGAGCTGGATTGGGCCGCGATCGTGCAACTGCGCTTCCAAGATTTCGAGAGCCTGCTCAACCTGCCCCTCCGTTAGCTGAAGCGCCAACGCAAGCGAGTTAGCGGGCGCCGGGGCATCGGCGACAAACAGCAGGGCCAGTACGCGGTCTACCGGTGTCAATCAAGCACCACCTTTGCCCGAGGTGCCTGGTTTCTTGCAAAAACGGGCTCTTCGTCCAGGACCTTCACTTCCGCATCGCCTTGGCGAACGAGTTCGAGCAGAGCCAAGAACCAGTAAACGCAGTCGGTTCGAGTGGCCGATTCGCCAAAAACGGAAGTGAGCGACTGCCACTGACCATTGAGGCGTTCGAGCACAACCTGCATTTCCTCATTCAGCGACCGGCGCGGCTTGCTGAGCAGGGGCATGTCCTGGGGCACCGCGCGGTCGAGTACGCGCTGGAAAGCGCGCGACAAATCCGCGGCGCTCACGTTCGCCAGCTGGTACGGCAGTTCGTAGGTTCCGGGACCGGCATCTGGGCTCCGGAAGTACCACTCGGCTCGCTCCTCTTGCCATGCCGTGAGGACCTCCATCGCCATCGCGAAGTCGCCGATCGAGCTGGGTTCGGGTTCGTACGAATCTTCGTAGGCGTCCGGCTCGGGCTCTTCTTGTGGCAGGAGCAACCAGGCCTTTCGCTCAAGCAAGTATGCCAACGCGGCCAGTGCCGCCGCGGCCTCATCGAAATCTGCATCTGGCAGGTTCAGGAGGTAGTGGAAATAAGCCTCGCAAACCGGCGCAAGTGGGATGTCCAGCAGATCGACCCTGTGGTCTCGGACGCAGGAGAAAAGCATCGCGAGCGAGCCATCAAAGACCGGCGTGGAAATGTGAATCGGCGGTGGTGCAACCACGCCAAGCGCCGTAACCGAATGACTTGGCCGGTCAAGACTTTCCAAGGTTTCTGATCGGGGAGCCATCCTGCCCTAATCTGGACGACTCACTGGGTTCGAAAGCCGCAAATTTTGAAGCGGCGAGTGCGCAAGGAGGTTGGGTTGGCGAGAGGGGAAATGGAGGTGCCGGGCGGATTCGAACCGCCGAATAACGGTTTTGCAGACCGTCCCCTTGGGCCACTTGGGCACGGCACCAACCAATCTGATTATAGCCCCGACGCCGAGGCAGAGTTGAAATCCGAACAATTCTGGCCGGATTCCTTCCTTCCACCTTAGATCATTAGCCTAGAAACCGCTGCCTCAATCGTCGAAGACAACGCGAACCTTCGTTGGTCCGTAGAGATCGGCTTCCTCGAAATCGAACACCGCATAGCTTTGCTCGTTGATCAGCTCGACCTCAAAATCTCGCTCAGCTCCGTTCACAAACAGTCGGGCCGAATCGTCCTCCACCGGAATCCGCAGGGTCATGTCGTGCCCGGATGTCGTAATGAGCAGCTCTTGGCCATCCTCCGCACGGTGCCAGTCATAGGCCACATAACCTTTGCTCGATGGATAGCAGATGCAAACCTGGGCGTCTTCCGCCTCCGTGAGATCCCAGCGTGGGGAAACCTCGGTGGTGTGCAACGCCGTCGAGGTGTCCAACACGCCAGCCAGACCTTCAACCATCGCGTACATCACTGCTGCGGCACCCCAGCCGTTTGGAATGCCAAACGACACTTCGCCTGGCGGAATGAACCCCGGTTGATTAGACGTTGTCGCGGCTAAAACAGCCCAAATCGCGCCGTCCTTCGCCGCTTCAAGTCTCACCGATTTGACGGGCTTTTCTGGACTCGGGTTATCGAAATACCCCATCGACACGCCAACGTTTAGGCACTTGGGATTCTCGCCCAGCCAGACAAAATCGACCCGACGCGTGCCCGTGGTTTTCGGCTTTTCCGGCATCCACCAGTGAAGGATCGACTCTCCGTTCACAACGTAGGCGCTACATTCCGTACCGTCCTCGAACAGCCAAGTTAATGAGCCGGCGAGGTTCGAGCTTCCGGGCCGAGAGAGCAAGTGCATCAGGTAGAGCGATGTGACCTGCTCTCCGATCAGAATCTCGGCCGACCGTGCGTAGGAGCCATGGTTCGCGAGAATGAGGGCGGCTTTTCCGTAGTTCCCCTCTGGGTCCAGCACGTCAAGCGGAACCCCATGACCGTCCATCATTCCGGGCTCAAGCGCTCGCAGATCGTTCTCTTCTTCGGCCGTCCAGGGAATCTCCACCTTCGCGTCTGACCGCAGCGCGGCGTTGACAATCGGGCGCAGATCAAGCGGGGAAAACTGGGTCGCCGGTCGTTCAATGCTTGCCCCGACGTAGCTACAGTGCAGCGTTGGCTCATCTGCCTCGCCGAGCGTGCCAACCCGCTGCAGGATATCGATTCCGTAGGTCTCGTGCCCGGCGTTCAGCGCGCCTCGGGCAAGCTCGCCGGCCACGATGGGTGTCACGCTTCCGTTCATGTACTGCCACTTATCGCCATGGCTTTCAAAGCCTTTCTCAAATGGCGGGAAGATCGTGTACCACTCGCCAGGACTGCCTTCTGGCGCGGCCTGGTAGATCGCTTTGTACGTTCCGATGATGCTCTGAATCTGGTCCGGATCGAGATTACGGTTGATCGAGTAAGCGTTTGAGAGCGACACCTGCGACGACTCGTTCACCCCAAGTTCTGGCTTCGGCTGCTCGTCTTCGGCGACGAAATGCCGGAAGAAGTGTTGCTGCCAAGCCACTTCTCGAAGGCGAATCCGGACTTGCCTTGCTCGTTTGGCGTGGTCGTTCGCTTGGCGCTCGTTGCCAAGCGCTTCATACATTTCGGCAAGCTGATCGTGCGCAACCGCGAGACCCGTATTGTCGCCAAACATGACGCCGAAGCGCGTCTTTTCAGGATCGATTCGCATGGCGTCTCCGGCGACCACGGAGTCGAACGAATTCTGAAAATCCCAAGTGTCGATCGTGTAGCCACGCTTGACGAGCTTGTACTTGCTCGACCACCGAACGTTGCTTGAACGAACATAGTTGATCGCCCGCTCTGCCGACGCCAAGAAACTCGCCATCCAACCGTCATCTCCGGTCGCCTTCCAAGTTGCATAAATACCTTCGACGTAGAGGTACTCCACGTCTGCCTCAACCGGGATTCGCTTCATTTCGAAGGAGCGGTCTTTGAACGGCCGCGTGTAATCACCGTCCGCAAACCGCATGTCCCAATAGTTCGGCCAGCTTGTCCGGGAGTAGCAGTTGTCGAAGATCATTCCGTCCTCGCGCTGGGTGTCTCGGTACAACTCCAGCGCGCTCTTCAGCGACGCCTCGAAGTACTTCATCCCCTTAAGGACATGAACGTGGTCGCGTAGCCAGCAGACGAAGAATCGGTAGGTTTTCGGCTGTCCGAGCGAGCCCGCTAAGTCAACGAGCGAACGCTCCATTGGCTCGCTGGTCATCGTGTAAATGAGTCGCTGGAAGAGCCTTTCGAACTCCTGGGTCGATTCGCAAATCTTGGTTTGTGGCTCCAGCCGGAATCGGATGTCCACTTCGCCGTCCTCGTCCGAGATTCGGTGTTCGCCAGCGACGCCACCCGCGATAATCGACTCGCCGGGCAGGACCGCCCCGTATGGGTTGTCAAACGCCTCAAAAACGGTGAGCGCACCACCATCGGGCAAGTCATGGAGGATCGTGTCTAGCGGTTCCAAAATGCAGTAGCGGTCGACAAGTTCAGTGAGTTTGTATCGCATTTTCTAACCCGCCAGACTTCTTGAATCCGGTCGTTTCTCTCGGCTCAGCATACTACTCGGCTCTCGGCAGAACGAAGGACAGAAAGTGGCGAAACGATCTGATGCGCCGAGATCGCTTGTTTAGCTATGCTTGCGACGCAATGGCAAAAATCGCGACGGCGCGACGGCTAATTCTTTCATCAGATCCATTCGGTCTACGGCGAGGCGAGGGCTGGAACCGAGAAGGGATTTGGCCCGCAAACTGGATCTCGCACCCAGAAGTCAAACAGGGGCCCATCGCGGTTGAATACGCCCTGAAAGTGGAGTTTGCGGACAAGGCAAACCTCAACTTGCACGTCACCGGGGATGATCGATATGAGCTGTACTTGGATGGCGAGCTTGTAGGCCGAGGGCCGGAGCGCGGCGATGAAGACAATTGGGCATTCGAAACCTACGAGGCCACCTTTGATGCCGGTGTGCACACGATTTCTGCCCTCGTGTGGTCAGCGGGAGAAACGAAAGCTTACGCACAACATTCCATCTGCCACGGCTTTCTCCTCGCGACTGAGCACCCGTCGTTTATCGACGCCATCAACACCGGCAAGGCCGATTGGAAAGCCATGGTCCTGCCAGAGTTCACGTTCAAAGCCCCGCAATCGGCATGGGGCACCGGCGACCGCATTCGGTTTGTTGCAAGCATGCGGGATCAGGCCAAGTGGTTCTCCGCCAAGCGCCTGCATCCGGGCGTGATGAACATTGCCGAGAGCGAACTTGATCGAATTCACCTCCTTCGCCCGGCCACGCTTCCGGCGATGTATGAAGCGGATTGGACGAAAACAACCGTGCGACATGCCCAAGAAATTGCCGACGGTCCAACGCACCTCATCCCCGTTCGCCAAGCCGATTCCTCGGAAACTTGGACCGAAAAGTTCACCCAGTTGCTAGCTGGCTCTTCGATCCAAATTCCGCCGCGCACCCGGGTTCGGGCGATTTTGGACCTGAACGACTATGTTTGCGCCCGTCACTGGATCGGCTGGAACGGAAGCGGCACCGTTCGCCTGAACTGGCAAGAAGCCCTGTTCATCAAGGATAAGGACATGAACAAGGGCAACCGGGACGAGCTTGAAGGCAAGCACTTCTCGACGATTTGGTCCTGGGAAGACGGCATCGGCGATGAAGTCGTCGCGGAGCACGTCGGCCAATTCCGCAGCCTTTGGTGGCACGCCGGACGCTATGTCGAGGTCGTAATTGAAACCGAAGCGGAGTCACTCACCATCACCGGGCTTGGGTTCATCGAGACCCACTACCCCTACGAGTTCTCGTCCTCCTTCAAATCGAGCGATCCCGACCTTGCCGATATCCACCGCATCGGCATTCGCACCCTCGAGATGTGCTCTCACGAAACGTACATGGACTGCCCGTACTATGAGCAACTTCAGTACGTCGGGGACACGCGTTTGCAGGTGCTCACCAGCTACACTCTTGGACAGGACCACCGGCTACCGCAGCAGGCGCTGAGGGCCTTCAATGAGTCCCGTCGCAACCGAGGGATTACCCATTCCCGCTATCCCAGCCGGGTGCGGCAAGTCATTCCGCCGTTCTCGCTTTGGTGGATTTGCATGCTCCACGACGCGATGCTGTACGGGCAGAATTTTGACGAAGTCAAGCGACACCTCCCAGGTGCGAGAATCGTGCTCGATTACTTCCGCCAGTTTGTGAACGAGGACGGCTTGCTCACCCCACCGCCGGGCTGGAACTACATCGACTGGGTTCCAAGTTGGCGAAACGGCATGCCCCCGACCAGCGCCGATCGGCCAACCGCGCCGATCAATTTGCAGTACTACCTCGCACTGAACGCGATGTCCGAGTTGGAAGCTCAAGCCGATGAACCTCTGCTGCAAAGCCGTCTAGAATCGCAGTACTCCAGTCTGAAACCCGCGATTCGCAAGCACTTCTGGAGCCCCGAACTCGGACTCCTTTGCGACGACTTGGAGCACAAGCACTTCAGCGAGCATTCCCAAGCGCTCGGCTTGCTTGCGGACGTCCTGACGCGAGCAGAAACGCGCGAAGCGCTCAAGAAGCCCGGACTCGAGAAGACCACGATCTACTTCACTCACTATCTGTTTGAGGCGTACTGGATCCTTGGCGAAGGCAACGCCATTCTCGACCGGCTCGACCTTTGGCGCGGGCTTGTGAAGAACGGGCTTAAGACGACCATCGAAATGCCGGAGCCAACGCGGTCGGACTGCCACGCTTGGGGCGCTCATCCGATCTATCACACCTATGCCAGCTTGCTCGGCATCCGTCCGACGGAGGCCAACTTTGGCAAGGTGATCATCAACCCAGCCGATTGCTCCTTGAAGGAGATTTCCGGCACCCTCGTCACCCCTCGCGGCAACATTACGGCTTCGATCAGCAACAACGTCCTCGACGTTTCGTTGCCCGATGACCTGCCTGCAATCATCATGTTTGGCAACAAAGTGATCAATGCTAACGGTGGCACTCACCGACTCGAAAGATGAGCAACTTCAAGATCGTAAAAGTTCAAACCGAAAACGCAACCGAGCCGCTCGGCATCAATGAGCCGTCGCCACGATTTACTTGGCGAATCGAAACGGACGCGTCAGATTGGCGACAAGACGCGTGTCGGGTTCAAGTCACCTTAGAGGACGGTACGCCCGTCTGGGACTCCGGTGAGATTGAGCAGTCGGTCCAGCGCCAGGAGTATCTCGGGCCTGCCCTTCTCTCGGCTACCCGCTATCACATTACGATCACCGTCCGGTCAGGAGAAGTCGTAGTTCAATCCGAACCCACGTGGTTTGAGACCGGACTCTTATCGCCCGCGGAATGGACAGCAATCTGGATTCAGGGCCGGTTTGTCGGCGGTCGCCGTGCGATGGTTCCGGCACCGTTCTTCCGGCACTCGTTCACCCTTGACCGTCCAATTCTTCGCGCTCGCCTCTACATCACTTGTCTCGGCGTGATGGACCCACGGGTGAACGGTACGCCCATTGGTAACGATGAACTCAGCCCGGGTTGGACCGACTACCGAAAGCGAGTTCGGTACCTCGCCTATGATGTGACCGAGCACTTGCAGGAAGGCGAAAACGTGCTTGGAGTAGCGGTGGGTGATGGTTGGTACTGCGGAAATGTTGAATGGCGCGGACGACAGCTCTATGGTGATCGGCCGCAACTCTTAGCGCAACTCGTTGTCGAAACCGAAGGTGGCCGCGTCGAAGTCGTGACCAACGAAGATTGGGTCCACAACTACGGCCCGATCGTCCAAGCCGACATTCTCATGGGCGAACACCATGACAACCGACTGAACTTCCCCGGCTGGGATGCCCCGGGATTTGACGCCAGCAACTGGCTTCCGGTGGAACCTGCGTCGCCAAACGTCGGTGCGCTCGTGGCATACAACTGCCCACCGATTCAGGCCACCGAAACGCTCCAGGCCGTCAGCGTTCGCCGCATTCCGACTTGGCCTTCGGACATCTACCTCGTCGATTTTGGTCAGAACCTCGTCGGCCGCGTCCGGTTGAAAGTCTCTGGAAAACGCGGGGACACGATTCGTATTCGCTTTGGAGAAGAGCTGGATAACAACGGCAACCTCTACACGGAGAACTTGCGTTCGGCGACCCAAACCGACTTCGTGACCCTTAGTGGAGAAGGGGTGGAAATCTTCGAACCGAAGTTCACCTTCCACGGATTCCAGTACTGCGAAATCCAAAACTTTCCCGGAGAATTTTCCACAGAAAACGTCGAGGCGGTGGTTCTCCACACCGGCTACGAGATGCCGGGAGACTTCACCTGCTCCGATCCGCTGCTGACCCAGTTGTGGAAGAACATCCGCTGGGGCTGGCGTGGGAACAGCGTGGACGTTCCCACCGACTGCCCTCAGCGGGACGAGCGCCTGGGTTGGACCGGAGACGCCCAAGTTTTCGTCCGAACTGCGCTCACCATCGCCAACACTCAATCGTTCTGGGAGAAGTATCAGGTGGACCTCGCCGACAGCCAAAGCCCTCAAGGCAAGATTCCACCTACGGCCCCAGACACGGCGATCTTCGAAGACTCGGACGGCGGCCCCGCGTGGTCCGATGCCGTACTCATTTGCCCGTGGACGGTCTACGAAACCACCGGCGATGCGCGCATTCTTGAGCGGCATTTTGCGAGCTTTGAGGCGTACTTCCGCTCGCTCGATCGAGCAGCGATTGACGATATTCGCAGTCACCCTAATCAGCCCGGCTTCCTCGGCTTTGGCGACTGGCTGAGCATCAATGCCGACACGCCAATCGAGCTCATCGGGACTGCCTTTTATGCCCGCAGCGCCGACTTAATGGCGAAGATTTGTCGGGTTGTCGGACGCGAGGATCGAGTGGAGCACTACGAGACCCGCTTCAGCGAGATCCGGGAAGCGTTCCTTCGCAGATTTGTAACCGCCGACGGGTTCATCCTCAGCGGAACTCAGACGGCCTACGTGCTCGCGTTGCACTTTGACCTGTTGCCGGAAGATCTGCGGCCGGCGGCCGTTCAGGCCCTCGTCAACGACATCGGAAAGCGTGGTTACAAGCTCAGCACCGGCTTCGTCGGATCGCCGTATCTGAACCACGTTTTGCTCAACCACGGCCGCGCCGACGTCGCGTTCAAGCTGCTTCACCAAACCGAGTGGCCAAGTTGGCTCTATGCCGTCACCCAAGGCGCCACGACGATTTGGGAGCGATGGGATGGTTGGACCCACGACAAGGGCTTCCAGGACAAGGGCATGAACAGCTTCAATCACTACGCCTACGGTGCGATTGGCGATTGGATGATGCAGAAACTTGCCGGAATCGACCTCGCCGCTCCCGGATTTGCAAAACTGCGTCTCGCTCCGAACGTGGGCGGAAACTTGACCTCGGTCAGCGCTACCCAGGACACGCCGTTTGGATTAGTTCATTCGAGTTGGTCGGCCTCGGAAGGAACCTTTAGCTGGAGCTTTGTGGTCCCGCCCAACACCACGGCCGAGGTCCAGCCGCCGGTAGAAGGCGGAACTCTGAATGGCGAGCCGTTCGCCGGCCAAGCCGTGGGGTCCGGAAAGTACACGTTTACCGCGCCGTTGCTTAGTTGAGCACGTCGCGGTAAACCACCTCAAACCGCTTCACCATTTCGGTGAGCGTGAACATTTGGCGGACGACGTTTTGTCCGGTCCGCCCCATGCGTTCACGCTCATCTTCGTTTTCAAGCAGGTAGTGAATGGCTTCGGCAATGCTGGACGGCCGTAGATCGACGAGCAGCCCAGTTTGCTTGTGCTGAACAACCTCCGGCAAGGCTCCGATTCGGGTGGCAACGACGGCGCGTCGGCGGGCCATGGCTTCAATCGCCGCGACACCAAAAGTCTCCATCACGCTGGGCAGCGTGCTGATCGTCATCGCATCCAAGAGGCTCGGAATATCGTGCCGAACGCCGGTTAGCGTCGCGTGATCCCGCAGCCCGGAGTCGTCGATCGCGGCATTTACTTCCGCCTGAACGCTTTCCTCTACTTTGCCCACGAAGAGAACATGAGCGTCTGGGTGATCCTGGCGCACTTGCTTCATCGCCGTGATGAGCTCAAGTTGCCCCTTATCTCGGCAAACCTTTCCGACCAGTCCGATTACTTTTCGGTCGGTGGGAATTCCTAGCCCAGTGAGCACTTCATTTCGATCTGCCGGGGCGAAGTCGATGAAATCTGTACCGTTATATACGGTCCGCACGAAACGTTCCGGAATCCCATTTCCGCGCAACATGCCCGCGACGTAGTTGCTCACAGCAACCAGTCGGTTGTTTCGGTGGGCCAGACGCCGATAGATCTGGTCGTTGTTGGCGATGTGAACGCTGGTAACGATTGGCACGCGCGTCAGAAGTCCAAGCGCATGGCCGATATAGGCCGCGCGCGTGAGATGCGTGTGCACCACTTGAATGTCGTTGCGGCGAATCTCTCGCACGAGCCCCGTCATGGTGTGCAACCAGCCAAAGCCCTTCATCCGGCTCTCGGTCACCGGAATGCCGCTCGATCGCAGCGCGCCGGGTAACCAACCGCCGCCGGGAGTCACGACCTGAACGTGATGGTTGTTCTGCTGAAGGAGGTTAGATAGCGACGAAACGTGCCGCTCGGCGCCGGAGGTTGCGCTGCTGGAGATAAGTTGCAGGACTCTCAACTGGCCGTCGTTGCTCAAATTTTCCGTTCCTTCTTTCCCCGAACCGTAATCCAGCGAGGATACCATTCAAGGTTCATACTATGAGTCATGGAATCATCCTCCAACTCTGGGCTCCCAAAGCCGAGTTGGAAGGCAAAGCTTGCTGGTAATCCGCTGGCTCAAGTCTTTTCCATAAGAGACTTCCGACTCCTGTGGATCGGTGCATTTTTTAGTTTCACCGGCAGTTGGGTTCAAAACGTCGCTCAAAGCTATCTCATTTACGAGATGACCAAGGATGAGTCCAAGCTCGCATACGTCAGCGCCGCAAACTCGCTTCCGTTTTTCCTGTTTGGTCTGGCTGCCGGATCGTTGGTTGATACCCGCAATAAACGATATATCCTAATCGGCGCCCAAATCCTGTTCGCTTGTGCATCGCTCTACATGGCGGCCGCAACGCACTTCCGATTTGTGACCTACGAGCAGGTGATCCTTGTCGCATTTATGCTCGGCACCGTCAGTTGCGTTGAGACTCCAACGCGACAGAGCATTGTCAGCCGAGTCGTGCCGACCGAGTACCTGTCCGCCGCCATCCCGGTCCAGGCGATGACCTTCAATACTGCCCGGATCATCGGACCGGCCATCGGTGGAATTCTCCTTGCCAACGTCGGCGTGCCGGTTGGCTACTTGGTCAATGCCGTGACCTTCTTCGCCCTGATTGCCTGCGTTTCCGCGATGAAGGCGGATCTGTCCCCAGCGACGACAGAGCGCGTTCCGTTCATGACCTTGCTTAAGGAAGGGATTCGATACACCTGGAACGAGCCTCGGCTGCGGACTCTCCTCATCATGGAAAGCGTGACCGCCCTCTTTGGCATCTTCTACATCCCGATGATGCCGGCCTACATCGATCAGGTCCTAAAGATCCCTCACGAAACTCCGGCCGGAAAGCTGGCTATCGGCAATGCATACACCGCGATTGGCGTCGGGGCTCTGTGTACGTTGCTCCTGATGACCCAAATCACGGACGCGAAGCGGAAGGGGAGATTCATCACCGTTGGTATGGCGGTCAGTGGACTCGTCCTTTGGCTGCTTGCCAACGTCCGAAACCCTTGGCTGGCGTTCCCTCTGATGTCGGTTATCGGGGCTTGTACGGTGTTGCAGTTCAACACGACGAATGCCCTGTTCCAGACCATCGCTCCGGAGCACCTGCGCGGACGAGCGCTTTCGGCCCACATCTGGGCGCTTAATGGACTTTCCCCATTTGGCGTCACGCTCCTCGGAACGGTAGCCCGCCAAACGCGCGAAACAAGCTTCGGCATCTTCGGATCTGGCCTGCCGCTGGCCATGCATATCGGGGCCTGCCTGATGATTGGCGGGGCGATCTTCGGCTTCGCCAACCGTCGCGTATTGCGAGATCTAACCTAAGACATCCCCGGAAGCTAGGCCGGTCAAGTAATATTTCCCTATGGGAAGTCGCGAGGTCGAAGAGTGGCTGTGGATCACCAGCCGAGACCTTGATCGTGCCACCGACGAAGTGACTTCTAGCCGACCTAGGCTGGCCGGAAGTCGTTACTGGCAACCTCGCGTGGACGTGCTCGAAGAAGCGCACCGATTCCTCATCAAAGCCGAACTCCCCGGCGTCCGATCTGAAGATATCCAACTTGCCTATGCACCAGAGCGAAATGCCGTCGTGCTTCACGGCGTGCGCAACGAGGATTTCAGCGACGGCGACCGCATTGGCATTCATCAACTCGAAATCCTCTATGGAGAGTTTCACCGCGAAATCACCTTGCCCGGAGGAGCCATCGACTCCCAAGGAATTCGCGCACAGTACCGGAATGGCTTCTTGCTCATCATGATCCCGAAAATGGAACGCCTGACCGTAACGATTAACCGAATCTAATGCCCGAAGACACCCTCACCGAAGTTATCCTCCCGGTCATCGAAGAAGAATCCGTTAGCGAGGACTTGCCGACCCCGGACGTTGAAGACGGGACCGAGCAGGAAGCAAAGCCGGATGTTCCGAATATCTTGAACATTCTGCCGCTGCGCGATAGCGTCATCTATCCGATGCTCATCGCACCGCTCTCGGTTGGGCGAGACGCCGGTGTGCAACTGGTAGATGAGAGCGTGGTCGGAAACAACCGCATCATCGGCGTGGTCGCGCAGAAAGACCCGCAGATGGATCAGCCGGGATTTGACGACGTTTACCAATACGGTTGCGCGGTCATTATTCGAACCCTCGTCAAGATGCCCGATGCAACTCGGTTGATCGTTCAGGGAGTATCGCGTTTCCGAATCATCGAGCAAGTTCAGGATCAGCCTTATCTCACCGCGCGCATTGAGGTCATCGAAGACGTTCAGCCAGGCCCAGACCGAGCCGAGGAAATTGAGGCGCTGCGCCGGTCCATTGCCGCTCTCTTTGAGCAGGCCATTCGACTTTCGCCTAACTTGCCCGACGAGCTCCGATCGCTGACTCAGGCGGTCAAAGAAACCAACGTCATGGCCGATCTGGTGGCCGCGCACATGACGCTGACCCTTGAAGACAAGCAACGAATTCTCGAAATTTCGGACGTCGAAGAACGACTCCGTCTTCTCCTCGAATTGCTCGTCAAGGAGGTTCGCGTCCTTGAGCTCACCAGCAAAGTTCAAAGCGAAGTCAACACCGAGCTCAGCAAAACCCAGCGTGACTACTACCTGCGCGAACAACTGAAGGCAATCCAGCGAGAGCTCGGCGAATCGGATGATCGGGGCGAAGAGCTTGATGAGCTCCAGGGGCGAATTCTCGAAGCCAACCTGCCGGAAGCTGCGCAAAAGGAAGTCAACCGAGAATTCGACCGCCTTCGACGCATGAACCCAGGCGCGCCGGAATACACCGTCGCAAGAACCTACGTCGACACGATGGTCTCCCTGCCTTGGAATACGACCACCGTTGACCGCTTAGAACTCGCGAACGTAAAGGAAGTTCTGGATGCCGACCATTACGGACTCGCGCAAATCAAGGATCGAATTATCGAATTCTTGGCGGTTCGAAAGGTCAAGACGACTGGCACGATTCGACAGCCGATTCTCTGCTTCGTCGGCCCTCCCGGCGTCGGAAAGACCTCGCTCGGACGCAGCATCGCCACCGCAATGGACCGCAAGTACGCGCGCATCAGCCTTGGCGGTATGCGGGACGAAGCGGAAATTCGCGGTCACCGTCGGACCTACATAGGGGCAATGCCCGGCCAGCTTATGCAAGCCCTGCGGCGCGTCGAGAGCGGCAACCCGGTGATGGTCCTGGACGAGATCGACAAGCTCGGCAACGACTTCCGCGGCGACCCCTCTTCGGCCCTGCTCGAAGTTCTCGACCCAGAACAAAACATCACCTTCCGCGACCATTACGTGGACGTGCCGTTCGACCTGAGCCGCGTGTTCTTCATCGCCACCGCAAACCGGCTTGACACGATTCCCGCGCCGTTGCGCGACCGAATGGAGATCATCGAACTCGGCGGATATACCGAAGAGGAGAAGATCGAGATTGCGGTGCGTCACCTCGTGCCAAAGCAAGTCGACGAGCATGGCCTCCGCCCGAGCCAAATCGCCTTTAAGCGCGAGGCGATCCAGAAGATTGTCCGGCACTACACGCGCGAAGCCGGTGTCCGAAACCTCGAGCGAGAAATCGGCACGGTGACCCGAAAAGTCACTCGACGTTTCGCCGAAGGAAACAAAGCCAAGATCAACGTGACCACCAAGTACGTTGAGACCGCGCTTGGCGCGCCTAGATTCATCCACGACGAAGTTCTGGAACGGGAGCTGAATCCGGGAACCGCGGTTGGCCTAGCCTGGACGCCGGTGGGTGGCGACATCTTGTTCATCGAAAGCGCCAAGATGCCGGGCACACGTGGCCTGATCGTCACCGGACAACTCGGCGACGTGATGAAAGAATCGATCACGGCCGCAATGAGCTACGCCCGAAGCAACGCGGTGAAGCTGAAACTTGATCTCTCCAATCTGGACAAGACCGAGATTCACGTTCACGTTCCGGCCGGTGCAGTTCCAAAGGACGGCCCCAGCGCGGGCGTCACGATGCTAACCGCCCTCACATCGCTGTTTAGCGATCGGCCAGTGAAAAAGCGATTGGCGATGACGGGCGAAATCACGCTATCCGGTCAGGTTCTACCGGTGGGTGGCATCAAAGAGAAGGTGCTGGCGGCTTTCCGTGCGGGAGTCGAAACGTTGATCCTTCCGGATCAAAACCAGAAGGACTACTTGGAGGACGTTCCGTCCGAAATTCGCGAGAAACTGACGGTTCACTTCGTGAAGCACGCCGACCAGGTTTTGAAGCTCGCCCTCGAAAAGTAGGAATGATTCCCTCGTTAGCCGCGTCTAACGAGGGATGGTCCTTCTCGCACTGCACTTACTCGCTGACATCAAGCAGTTCAACATCAATGTGGTCGAGTACGAGGTTTCGGCCAAGTTTGAGCTGACGGAAGTCAGCGTGACCCGTTCCAAGGACAACACCGTTCGAGCTGTCGTCGACACGGCCAAGATCATGAAGTCGATGCAGTCGATGGTCGACTTACGGCGCGCAAAGAAGGTTGCCGATACATCCGTCCGAACCATCTCAGATAAGCCTGCCGGCTGGGGACCAGCAAATTCGCCGACTCTGGAAGTGACGAAGACCTGGAAGTTCCTACCTAGCGCAACCGAGGACGGAATCAAGATCGACGCTAGCGTCGAACGTGCTTACGGGCCGAAGAGCACGACCCATGAGATTAAAACCGTGCTAAAGACCGGCAAATCCTACACGCTAACGGTGACCGATGCCGACGGTAAACGTCGGCTCGTCATCGTCACTCCGACCTTAGTTCCCGATGTACTCTTCTAAGCGAAGGCAGTCTGCCTTTGTCGGATCGGAGAACACATCCAGAGCTCGAATCAGGGCAACCGCAGTGTCGATGGACGTCACACACGGCACCCCGGTTTCAATGCAGGCTCGGCGAATGCGAGCGGCTTCGCTTTCGGCGGTCTCATTCAGGCTCGGGGTGTTGATCATCAGCGAGATTCGTCCCGCC
>Ga0164295_10000150_pt1 | contig 58182 bp, 59 predicted proteins | sample GEODES006metaG_FD_111798 | JGI IMG/M metagenome (GOLD analysis project Ga0164295, IMG submission 111798) | Oligotrophic lake water microbial communities from Sparkling Lake, Wisconsin, USA - GEODES006 metaG | ecosystem: Environmental > Aquatic > Freshwater > Lake | place: USA: Sparkling Lake...
GGCACGCCCGCGCCCGGCGGCACGCCCGCGCCCGGCGGTACGCCCGCGCCCGGCGGTGAGCCGCCTCCGGTCGGTGGCACGCCCGCCACTGAGCCGCCCCCGCCCGCCTGCGACAACCCCCCGTGCACCTGGCCCGAGTCGAACGAGTGGGGCCCCTCGGCTCGCGTGAACTACATCAACATCCCGGCCAATGAGGCCGAGGCCCGCACGGTCGGCTGCGACCTCATCGGCGCCAAGAACGGCACGGCCCTCGGCGGCCTCGTCTCGCTCGCGGGCGGCACGGGCCTCGCTGAGTATGTCCTGCCGGACGACCAGGGCAACATCCAGCTCCTGCTGCTCGGCCGCCTCGCGGGCGCTGAGGCCGGCGAGGCCTTCGGCGCCACCGGCCCGATCGACTTCCAGCTCTTCACGGGCGACCAAGACGGCGCCGGCGGCTTCACCATCGACCCGGTCAGCTTCGTCTCCGGCACGATGGACCCGCTCATTCACTTCCCGAACACGATGATCGACGCCGCCGGCGTCATCACGACGGAGCCGTCGCAGTTCTCGCTGTCGCTCCCGCTCGTGGACGGTCTGCCGCTGAACATCACGCTGAACGCCACCAACCTCACGGGCTTCGTTGGCCTTGGCACGGGCGGCGTTGGCTTCCAGATGAGCGACGGCACGATCCAGGGCTACCTGACCAAGGGCGCCATCATCGACCTGATCATCGGCATCCAGACGGTCTGCGGCAGCGCCAGCCCCCCCTCGCTCTGCGACACGGTCGGCGGCCTGATCGGCGCGCCCGGCTCCTGCACGCAGGACGCCTGCCCTGCGCTCGCGCTCATCCAGGGTCTGATCGGCAGCTTCGAGGCCAAGGTCGGCGCGGATGGCGCGCCGAGCGCCTGCGACCCCGGCACGCCGGATGACTGCAACGCCATCGGCGTCTGCCTCCAGGCCGAGATGGAAGGCGTCACGATCGGCGGCGTCTCGATGTGATTGACCGAGCCTGAGCCCGCCAGTCATCACGTATGACGGGCCGGCTCAGTCCTTCGGCACCCAGATCGACTCCGGTCGAACCGCGAACCCCGTCAGCGCGCGCAACGCGCTCGCGTCGGGGTACGCGATGCGCTCGGCCAAGCGGTAATGCTTGGCCAGACCGGGGATCGTGTTCTGCTCATCGAGCAGCACCACGCCCCACGTGTGCGCCGCGAGCTTCGGCTCCAGGTCCTTCAGGCCGCCCATGAAGGCGACGTCCTGAATGCCCATCTGGTGCACATGCACGGCACCGTCGCGCGCCCAGGCCAGCATGGGGTGCGCAGGCGCGAAGAGCGGCCCGTCATGCGCGGCGAGGCGCTCGTTGAGCAACCTGAGCGCGGCCTCGTCCGCGTCCCCCGGCACCTGCGCGCGCGGGTCCCAAGCGAGGCCGATAAACTGCGCGCAGACCATCGCGTAGACCAGGCCCCGGCCGCGCCATGCGGGCGCCTCGGGCGACGCCGACGTCGTCAGGTCGGTCACGGCCTTCGCGATGAGCAGCGACGCGAACGCCGCGAGCGGCATGAAACAGTTGGCATACGCCCACTGGGTGCTGTGGTTCAGGCCGCTCGACCCGACGCCCGCCATGAAAGTCACGAGCAGGAACGGATCGCCGCTCACTGCTCGCCCTCGATTCAGCCCGCGATGCACCAGCGCCAAGGCGCAGAGGAGCGCCGGCAGCACCAGCAATGCCCAGCGCGGCGATTCATACCAGAGCTCTTGGTAGTACATGTGCGGCACGTAATCGAGCGTGCGAGCGCGGAACACGTACGCATAGGTCCAGTGGGCCGCCAAGAGCAGGGACAACGCGGCCACCGGGACACGCGCTCGGAACCAGAGCAGCGGCAATATGAGCGTGAGCGGCGCGAGAAAGAGCACGTCGCGCCAGTACTCCATGAGGATGTTCTTCCAATAGAACAGGTGCCCTTGGTGCCCCTCAAAGATGTAGCGCCAGAACCACCCCTGCGTTGCCGCGTCGAGGGCGATGGTCCCAAGCACGCCCCCCGCGCCCGCAACGGCCGCGAAGAGCAGCGCGTGCCGCGGTCTCTGTGACAGGAGCCAGAGCGTGAGAGCGGGCACGAACACGCTGGTCGTCTGTTTGGTAAAGTGCCCGACAACGAAGAGGAGGGCCGCGGCGACAGCCCCGCGCCCGGTCGGGAAATACCGCAGCACGTAAGCGCCGGTCAGGACGAGCGCGATGAACATCGCGTCGGGTCGCGCCAGATCATAGAACGCGCCGGCAAAGCGGAACATGCCGGCGTAGAGCCCCGCCGCGAGCAGGCCCATACGGGCATCGCCCGTCTCACGGCGGGCGCATCGAAACAGCAGCCAGAGCGTCCACGTCGTGCAGACCAGGGATACGCTGCGCGCCAGCGGGAACGAGAGCCCGCCGACGAGCTCGGCGAGCCCGGCGACCAGCGCGGGATAGAGCGGCGTGTAGAAGTACGGCACGAAGTCCGTCGACGGCGCCACATAGATGCCCTGCCCAGACATCAGGCGCGCCGAGTGTGAGAGCATGCCGCCCTCCATCCACTCGATCTCGAAGGGCCACGGCACACGCATCGCGGCTTGCCCATAAAAGACAACGAGCGCCAGCGCGCTCATAGCCAGCGCAGCGGAGAGGAGGAGCGACGAGCGTTCACGCATGCGGCGCGCAGTATAGCCACATTCGCCCCACCTGATATGCTGCCGCCCGTGTCAGAGACCCCGGCCCGCAGAGTCTTCTACGCCTGCCTCGCGGCGGCGTGCGTGCTCGGTGCTGTAGACGCCACGCTCGCGGGCGCCGCAGCGCACGAGGGACTTGAGCCGTCCGGCCGTGTCTTGGCCGCCGCGTATGCGCTGAGCCCATGGATCATGGTCAGCGCCTTCGTGGGCGCCATGGGCACAGCGCTCGTCCACCTCTGGACGTCGACGCGGCGACAGCGGTCCGCGTACGTCGAAGACACGGCTGAGCCAACGGCCGACGCCCCTGCCCTGCTGCTCGCTGTGGTCGTCGTTGCTGCGACCTTCTTTGTCACGGCGCGCCTCATCGCGACGCAGACGCACAACCGAGCCCTAGGCGCCGCGGCGCTCGCCATCGCCTTGCCGGCGGCCGCGCTCGGCGGTACTTACCTCTGGTCCGCGCTGCGGCGCGCGCTCGGCGCGCTCGACGAGCAACGCGATGGGCCGGGGTGGCTGCGGCCGAGCCGTCTGGTCGGCGCAAGCGTGACTGCCTTCATCATCTCGCTGGGGGGCGCAACGCTCGCCAACAACGAAGCGCTGAATGAAGTCGTCGGCGTCTGGCCGCCCGCTTTCGTGGTGGCTTGGTGCGTGACAGCCGCAGCGGCCGTGCATGCGCTGTCCGTCGACCGATTTCGCGCGATTCTCAGGTCCCCCAGCCTGATGCGTTGCGGCGTCGCGCTGAGCCTGCTCGGCACCATCGGCGTCCTGGATGTTCTCTCGTCGATGGACGCTCGCCCGGGTGTCAAGTCCGCGCTGCTTGACCACACCCTCATCTTCAAGGTGGCTGCCCGCATGGGCCAGAACCTCTTCGACGCCGACCGCGACGGCTACGCGAGCGCGCTCGGCGGCGGAGACTGCGACGATGACAACGCCGCGGTCTACCCCGGCGCCCCGGAAGTCCCCCTCAATGGCGTCGACGACGATTGCTTCGGCGGCGATGCGCTCGAGGGCGCAGCCCAGACGCGCGCTGAGACGGCAGACGACGCCGCGCGCCTGTCAGAGTTTCCGCGGCCGTCGGTCGTCCATCGGCCGAACATCCTTCACATCACGATCGACACGCTCGGCGCTTCGAGAATCGGCGCGTGGGGCTACGCCCGTGACACGACGCCCCAACTCGACGCGCTTGCCGCGCGTGGCTTGCGATTTTCGTGGGCCTTCAGTCAGGGTGCCCAGACCAAAGTCTCGATGCCCTCGATGTTCGTGGGCCGTTACTTCTCCGAAGTTGACCGGTCACCCGACTCGTGGGCGACCGTGTGGCCAGAGAACACGACGCTGGCCGAGCGCCTGCGCGACGCGGGCTACACCACGGTGGGTCAGCCGGCCCACCGATTCTTCTTGCCCGCCTACGGCCTGCACCAAGGCTTTCAGACTTGGGACCTGACGCTCGTCGAGCAGTTTGGTCGCGATATCGTCAACGTAACGACGAGCCACCTCGTGGCCGACCGCGCGATCGCGTGGCTCAAGCAGCGCCGCTCGGATGACGGGCCTTTTTACTTCTGGGTGCACTTCTTCGACCCGCATCATTTTTATCAGAGTCACGACACCCCGACTGACCTCGGCGACCAAGACAGCGACCGCTACGACGAAGAAGTCCGCTATACGGACGAACACCTCGGCCGCCTGCTCGAAGCGCTCGCGTCCTCCGAGCACGGGCCCTCGACTTACGTGGTCCTTCACGGAGACCACGGTGAGGGCTTCGGCGAGCACGGCTACCGGTACCACGGACAGCACCTCTTCAATGACCAAGTCCACGTGCCTCTCGTTCTGGTCGGGCCCGGCCTGCCCCAGCGTGTCGTTGAACCTCCGGTGGCCCTGCTCGACGTGACCCCGACGCTCCTCGACCTCGCTGGGATTCCCATTCCGCGCGAGCTCTCGGGCATCTCTTTGATTCCATTCGGGAGCCCTCGCCTCGGCGCGAAACACCCGCCCGTGTTTACCGAGATGATGCGTGACTCAAACCACAGCGACCGGCGCGCGCTCATCGAGTGGCCTTGGAAGTTCCAGTGGGGCATCACGTTCGACGAGCGCACGCTCTACAACCTGCAGGACGACCCTCAGGAGCAAAACGACCTCATCGAGACTCACCCCGCCGAGGCCGAACGCCTCAACGCAAAATTGCGCGCGTGGATGGCCAGCGAAGTCCGCTCCATTCAGCCTCGACGCTGAGTCGATTGCACATCGGTGGGCGGCTACCTATTCTCCCGCGCGATGAACTCGGCGCTTCATGGTCCACGTGACCTCCCGCCCGCAGGGAGTTCGGCTCAGCCCGGCTGGGTCGAAGTCATCTGCGGCAGCATGTTCTCGGGCAAGACCGAGGAGCTCATCCGCAGGCTCCGTCGCGCGGCACTCGCTCGCCAGCGCGTCCAAGTCTTCAAGCCCCGGACCGACGACCGCTACGACAAACAGGCGGTCGTGAGCCACAGCGAGCAGCGCATCGAGGGCATCGCCGTCGACAACGCGTCAGAGATCCTGCGCTTGGTCGCGCCTGACACTGCGGTCGTCGGGGTCGACGAGGCTCAATTCTTCGAGAACGACCTCGTCGAAGTGGTCAACGCGCTCGCTGACCGAGGCTTACGCGTCATTTGCGCGGGCCTCGATCAGGACTACCTCGGCCGGCCCTTCGAGCCGATGCCGCAGCTCCTCGCTGTGGCCGAGTACATCACCAAGACGCTCGCCGTGTGCATGGTGTGCGGCGCGCCCGCGAACCGGTCGCAGCGCCTCTCCGCCAGCGAGAGCCGCGTCGTCGTCGGCGCACACGACTCCTACGAGGCACGCTGCCGCCGATGCCACTCGAGCGCGGCGGTCGGCGCGCCCGCGCAGCCAGCGCTCCCCATTGAGCCGGGCCCGCACAGCACGCAGCCCGCGCAACCTGAGCAGCTCGCTTTTCTCCTCGGAGGCACACGATGACCGCCCCCTACCGCCTCAGCGAGATCGAGCACCGCTATGGAGATGGGGTCCACATCCTGGACGACCCGTTCCTCACGACGCAGCTCGCGCGCCTCTGCGCCCCCCAGACGCAGCAGCCCGCGTTCAATCAGCTCGTCGCGATGCTCTACTCAAGCCTGATCCGAACCGTCATCAACGTCGAGTTTCCGCGCGTCTTCACCGAGCAGCCGACCCGTATGCTCGCTACGAACCGTAACGGCGTCTTTCGAGGCCACACGGTCGACACCCGCACGCCGACCGTCGTCGTCGATCTCGCACGCGCTGGCATCCTGCCAAGTCAGATCTGCTTCGACACGCTCAACCACGTTCTCGATCCGCAGGTTGTACGTCAGGACCACGTCATCATCGCGCGGACCGTAGACGCCAGTCACACAGTCACGGGCGCGGCGATCTCCGGCAGCAAGATCGGCGGCTCTGCGGACGGCTGCTTCGTGCTCTTCCCCGACCCCATGGGCGCGACAGGCAACAGCCTAGTCACCGCCATGAAGAGCTACACGGACGGCTCGCTGGGGCGTCCTCGCAAGCTCGTCGCGATGAACTTGATCGTCACGCCCGAGTTCATACGCCGCCTGAAATCCGAGTTCCCAGACGTCGCTATCTACGCGCTGCGGCTCGACCGCGGCATGTCTCCCCCCGAAGTCCTCACGACGATGCCCGGCGAGCGATGGGCCGAGGAGTCCGGCCTAGACGAGCGGCAATACATCATCCCCGGCGGGGGTGGCTTCGGCGAACTCATGAACAATAGTTGGGTGTGACCATGGCCTTCTACGACGCGTCCAAGATCGAGACCCTCTACGACCAAGCCACGCTCGACGCGCGCAATCGCGAGCTGGGCGCTCAGATAACCGCCGACTACAAGGGCCAGGGCGACCTCGTGCTCGTCGGTGTCCTTCGCGGGAGTTTCCCGTTCATCGCCGACCTCTGCCGTTACATCGACCTGCCGGTCGAGGTCGACTTCCTGGGCCTCTCGAGCTACGGCGACCGCACCGAGACCAGCGGTATCGTGCGGATGACGCAGGATCTCAGCGAGCCCATCAAAGGCAAGCACGTGCTCGTCGTCGAGGACATTGTCGATACCGGCCTCACGATGAAGTACCTGCTCGCGAACCTGCACACCCGCGAGCCCGCCTCCGTTCGAGTCGCGACCTTGCTCCACAAGCCCGATGGCATGCGGGTTCACGTAGACCTCGACTATGTCGGTTTCACGATTCCCGACCGATTCGTGGTCGGTTACGGCCTCGACTTCTCGCGCAAGCTCCGCAACCTGCCCTTCATCGGCGTCGTCACGAACAGCGACCTCATCTACCCCAACACGCCGTGACGACCCCTGCGGCGCGTGTCCGACGCGCTCGCCCCGCGTGGGTCGACGTCGTTTGTGCGGCCCTCTTGCTCATCGGCGTTGCGTGTCAAGCGCCCCCGCCAGAGCCGCCGCCTGCGGCGCCCCTTTCTGCAGCCCCGCCGACGCGCGCCGCTATCGACTGGGCCGCGCTGCGCCTCGCCGAGGCCGAGTGCGAGAGCTGCCACCCCGACGAGGTCGCCGCCTGGAGCGCCTCGCCGATGGGCCGAAGCCTCGCTCTCTACGGCAACGGTGCAGCGCCTCGGAGAACTGAGCCGACTCAGGCGAGCGCTCAGCATCCCCTGACGGGGCATCGGTTTCTGATGAACCTCGACGCAGAGGGCCGCCCCACTTTCACGATGGCCATGGGTGAGGCGCAGTTTTCGAGGACTGCCGCAGCGGCGGTGGGCAGCGGCGCTCACACACGCTCCTACCTGTGGACCCAGGGCGACGCGTGGTTTGAAGCGCCCCTGACCTGGTATGCGCGCCGCGACCTCATCGCGTTGAGCCCTGGCTACGACACGGCGGACCACCCCGGCATGCATCGGGAAGTGGGTCCCGACTGCCTCTTCTGTCATGCTGACCCCGCGCCGCACATCCCCGGGACGGCCAATCGGTTTGCCTCACCCGCGCCCGCCCCTATCGGCTGCAGTCGGTGCCACGGAGACCCTCGCGGGCACCTGGCGACTCGCGCTAGACGCCCTGCGGCGCCCGGCGCGCCCGCTCACGCGGAGATCGTCGTCCCGACGCGCCTCCCCGCGGCTGAGAAGTCCGCAGTCTGCGATCAGTGTCACCTCCAAGGTGCCGTTCGCCTCGCACGCGACGGACACGCCTTTGGCGAGTATCTCCCCGGAGGCGCCCCGCTCGAGGCCTCCGTTGTGACCTTTCTCGAGGCGACCGCGGGCGCCGAGGTCGGGATCGCGAGCCACAGTGAGCGCCTCCGCCGATCCAAGTGCGGTGAGGGCCGTCTCGAGTGCACCGGCTGCCACGCCCCGCATGGTGAGCGCGCGAGCGACCGCTCGGCAGCTTGTCGAGACTGTCACGGCAAATCTCATCAAGCGTGCGCCGGCGACGGCGGCCCCGATTGCGTGCGGTGCCACATGCCGCGCACCGAAACGAGCGACATCCCTCACGTCGCCATGACGGACCACTACATCCGCGTCGTAGACACGCGGAGCAAAGGCGCGGCCCCCACTCTCCCCCCTTCGACGACGGGCTCACTCATCCGCATTGGACCGCGTCCCGCTGACATGACGGACACCGAAGAGGCCCTGCTCCTCGCGCGCGCTGAGGCCGAGCGCGCACGGCAAGCACAGACCGACCAAGCGCCGCTCGCTGCGCGCGCGGCCGAGCGCCTCCATGCGGCGCTCCGGCAACGCCCCGACAGCGCGCAGGGCCACGCAGACCTTGCGTCGATGCGCCAGCTCAGCGGCGATGCTGCAGGGACTCGGGCCGCGCTCGAGGCTGCTTTCCGACGAGCACCCGAGGACGCGCGCATCGCCCAGGCGACCGCCGCGGCTCGCCTCGCTTCGGGGGACGCGCGCGGAGCGCTCGAAGCCACCCAGAGCGGTCGGCGGTCCGAGCCCCACGATGTCGCGCTCTTGGTCCTCTCGGCACAGGCACACCTTGCGCTGGGCCGCGCCGACGACGCCCTTAAGGCCACGCGAGAGGCGCACACGCTGTCGCCCCTCGATCCACGCGTCGCGCAGGTCGAGGGGCTCGGGCTCGAGCTGGCGGGAGACGCCGCACGCGCGGCCAGCGCCTATGAACGCGCCACCACTCTGTCTCCACTCGATGTCGCCGCGTGGCTGACCCGCGCCCGCGCCGCCACCGACCGAGAGGACTGGTCGGCCATGAACCAAGTGCTCGATGGTGCAGAGCGCGCGCTGTCCGGCCGGGGCGTCGCGCCACCTGCCATCCGAGCGCGCCTCGACGCTCTCCGCGCGTTGGCGCTCGCACACACAGGACGCGACCAAGACGCCGCTGCGCTCGCGCTCGGGCTCGTTCAAACGGGCGCACGAGAGTCCGCAGCCGCCCTCGCGCTCGCGCACCTCGCGCTCAAGACAGGCCGGGTGGATGCCGCGCTCCAGTTCCTCGACCAGGCGATTGCTTGGTCGCCCGAGAGCCCCGCGGCTTGGCGCGCCCTCTCACGCGCGCTCCGCGCCAAGGGAGACCTCGTGAATGCGGACCGCGCCGCAGCGCAGGCCCTCGCCCTTCGACCGGTTGTTCGCGCGGCGCAGTAGAGTCGTTCACCTTGCGGAGATGCGGGCGCGTGACGCACCATGCGCTGATCACCCGCAAGGAGAACTGCCCACGATGGCAATGAAGCACTGGCTCTATGGCACTCTGCTCGTCACCGCCTGCGCTGAGAGCGCGAGCGGTCCGAGCATCACCTTCCCGGGCGCGGATGGCGGCCCCACGCCCCCCACAACGCCCGGCACGACCACCCCGAGCGGCACGCCGAGTGCGCCCGGCTGCGCCGACCTCGACCGTGACGGCTACCAGGATAAGGCGTGCAACGCGAACCCGAACGCGCCCGTACGCGGCGGCGACTGCGACGACCGCAACAACCTCGTCAACCCCATGCGTCAAGAGAACTGCGCCAACCAGCTCGACGATGACTGCGACGGCCAAATCAATGACGGCTGCATGCCCTGCCGCGACCTCGACGGCGACGGCTTCCAAGACGCCGCGTGCAACCTGAACCGTCAAACCGGCGGTGACTGCGATGACCGAGACCGCAACGTCAACCCGGGCGTCGGCGAGCGTTGCGGCAACTTCAAGGACGACGACTGTCGGGCGGGCGACATCCCCTGCCTGCAGAACTGCATGGACCGGGACCTCGACGGCTACGGAGAGGGCTCTGGCTGCTATGGCGAAGACTGTGACGACACGAACGCAGACCGCAGCCCCGCAGGCGTCGAGGTCTGCGGCGACAATGTCGACCAGGACTGCAACAACGTTGACCTGACCTGCCCGCAGAACTGCCAAGACGCCGACCGAGACGGCTTCGGCGTCGGACGAGGTTGCCTCGGCACGGACTGCAACGACGCAGACCCCAACAGCAATCCGAGCGCCCGCGACATCCCCGGCGACATGGTCGACCAAGACTGCAATGGCGCCGACCTCGCCCTCAATATGGACTGCCTCGACCGCGACCAAGATGGCTACGGCGAGGGTTCCAGCTGCCTCGGCCAAGACTGCGACGACGCTGACCCCCGCGTGAACCCCGGTCGCGCCGAGGTCTGCGGCAATCGTAAGGACGACGACTGCCAAGGCGGCGACCGCGGCTGCTCCGGCATGGGCGAGGGCGCATGCACCGACCAAGACGGCGACGGGTTCGGCCAAGGCGGCTGCCCGCGCGGCGACTTCGACTGCGACGACAACAACCAGGCGGTCTTCCCGGACGCACGCGAGGTCTGCAACGGCCTCGATGACAACTGCAACGGCGAGACCGACGAGTGCGCGCGGCGCGGGCAGCGCTGCGTCAACGACCAGTGTGTCTCGGGCCCCGGGGCGCCCTGCAACTCGGACGACGAGTGCGACCCCGTACTGGCCCTCCGCTGCAACCTCGAGGTCGGGGAGTGCCGCGTCCAGGACGGCAACCCCTGCGAGGAGAGCGCGCAGTGCAACCCCGGCGCCGAGTGCATCATCCTCGACGCGTGCGGCGGTGACCGCGCCTGCTACCAGGCCAAGGGTGGCCCCTGCCAAGATGACTGCGACTGCACAGGCCAATGGCTCTGCCAGCCCGAAACGAACGTGTGCGTCGAGTGCCTCGGAGACGCCCAGTGCAACAACGGCGACGTCTGCACCGACGGCGGATTCTGCGCGCCCGAGACCTTCATCGGCAGCGGCGATGCGCGCGACGAGCTGTTGCGGGTGGTCATTGACTGCTGGACGCTCTTTACTGAGTCGAACGAAGCCGCAGCCTGCGCCTCACTCACCCTCGGCGAACCGCTGTCTGTGGGCGGCGCCAATCGCGCTCAACTCGGCCCCGCAGAAGCGGGCGAAATCGCCGACTACGTCTGCGACAGTGACACTCTCTCGGCCTTTGGCTATTCGGGAGACGACATCTCGACGCTGACGGAGCTCTTCGGCTGTGGCCTCTTCGACGTCGAGAACATCTGGTGGCGCAACCCCCTCCGCGCCGGCTCGACGGGTGAGGCCTGCGTCTACTACTCCCCGTCCAAGTCGGGCTTCGGATTCCCCGACGACAAGCGAGCAGCCGTCGTCATAGACAGCTGCGGACTCTCGACGCTCGACTGAGTAGCCCGTTGCCCTCACCTGTCAGGGCAAATCCAACCGGCCGACATCTTTCCAAGAGGAAGCCCCGGCCAACACGCTGCGCCAAAACGCAAAAAGCCCAGACCGAAGTCTGGGCTCTCTGTATCGCGCGAACTGGCTCAGCTCAAGCCGAGACCGGCTCCGCGACGGGCGACACCTCAGCCAGACCATCGGGCAGGAGCTCGATGATGACCATCTCCGCGCCGTCGCCCAAGCGCCGGCCAACGCGCATGATGCGCGTGTAGCCTCCAGGCCGCGCCTGGTAACGCTCCGCGAGGTCGCTGAAGAGCTTCTGCAGCACCTCACGCGACCGAACGACGCGGGCAGCCTGACGCACGGCCGCGACGCGGTTCGCCGTCAACCGCGCCCGATCCGTCTCGGCCGCGGCCTCGACGAGGCTCGGCGCGTTGCGCTTCCCCAAGGTGATGAGCCGCTCAGCGACTCGACGCAACTCCTTCGCCTTCGCGTCCGTTGTCTGGATCTTCTCCGACTCGAACAACGAGGTGACCATGTTGCGAAACATCGCGTCGCGGTGCGACGCGTTACGACCGAGCTTACGGCCAGACTTCCGGTGACGCATCTTCTCTCTCGCTCTGCCGGCTTATTTGCGGCGCAGGTCGGGGCTCCAGCCTTCCAGCTTCATCCCCAGCGCAAGGCCCATCGTCTGAAGGATCTCTTTGATCTCCTTCAGAGACTTCCGGCCGAAGTTCTTGGTCTTGAGCATCTCAGCTTCACTGCGCTGTACGAGCTCGCCGATGTACTTGATGTTCGCGTTCTGCAGGCAATTCGCCGACCGAACGGAGAGCTCTAGCTCGTCCACACTGCGATAGAGGTTCTCGTTCATGAGCACCTCGTTTTGCGGCACAGACTCTTCGTAGGCCGGCTCCGCTTCCTCATCGAAGTTGATGAAGATGCTGACCTGCTCCTTGATAATCTTCGCGGCGTAGGCCACCGCGTCAGCGGGCGCAACGCTCCCGTCCGTCCACACCTCAAGCACGAGACGGTCGTAATCCGTCTGCTGCCCGACACGCGCGTTGGTCACGTTGTAGTTCACCCGCCGAATCGGACTGAACATCGAGTCGATGGGGATCGTACCGACCGACATACCCGGGGTCTTATTCCCTTCGGAACCCACATAACCCCAGCCCATCTTGACGGTCAGCTCCATGTTGAGCTTGCCGCCTTCGTTGAGGGTTGCGATGTGGTGATCCGGGTTCAAGACCTCGATCTGGGCGTCGCACAGAATATCACCCGCGGTGATCTTCTTCTCGCCCTCCACCTGAATCCGTACGGTCCGCGGCTCAAGGGTGTGCATCTTGAAGCGCACTTCCTTGAGGTTCAGGATGATATCGGTCACATCCTCCTGAACGTCGGCCACGCTGCTGAACTCGTGCAGAACACCGTCGATGCGGATGGCCGTGATGGCCGCACCCTGCAGCGACGACAGCAAAATCCGGCGCAGCGAATTACCGACCGTGATGCCAAACCCACGCTCGAAGGGCTCAGCGACGAACTTGCCGTACGTCGCGGTCGCCTCTTCGACGAAGATGCCCTTCGGCCGAATCAAATCGCGCCAGTTCTTGGAGACCATTTCAATCGACATAGACGCCTCCCGTAGCTGACCAGGCCCACTCCGCGGGGGCGCCTCTCCATCGCGCCACCGGGCAACACCCCAGTCGTTCGGAGAAAACGGACTTACTTGCTGTACAACTCGACGATGAGCTGCTCGTTGATGGGGAGCGTCAGCTCCTCACGCACCGGGTTGCCCTTGACGAGGCCCTTGAACGCCTTCTTGTCGAGCTCAAGCCACGACAAAGTCGGACGCCGATCAGCCCCTTCCATCGCAAGCTCAATCTTCGCCACCTTGCGACTGCGCTCCTTCACCTCAAGCACGTCGCCCGCCTTTACCAAATACGACGGGATATTGACCTTGCGGCCATTCACCGTGAAGTGGTTGTGCAGAACCAGCTGGCGAGCCTCGATGCGGCTCGCAGCGAAACCCATGCGGTAAACCGTGCTGTCCAAACGCCGCTCAAGCAGGCTGAGCAGGTTCTCACCCGTCACGCCGCGCATGCGCTCCGCGCGCTGAAAGAACAGACGGAACTGCCGCTCGAGCAGGCCGTACATGCGCTTGACCTTCTGCTTCTCACGGAGCTGATCGCGATAATCGCTTTGCTTGGTGCGCGCCTGGCCATGCTGGCCGGGAGCGTACGGGCGGCGATCGAACGCGCACTTCTCACTGTAGCAGCGGTCGCCCTTCAAGAAGAGCTTGAGACCTTCACGCCGACAAATGCGGCAAACCGGACCAATGTAGCGAGCCACGGGAACTCTCCTCAGACACGCCGGCGCTTGGGCGGGCGGCAACCATTGTGCGGGACGGGGGTCACGTCGCGGATGTGGGTAACCTTGAAGCCCACGGTCGCGAGAGCGCGAAGCGCCGCCTCACGGCCCGAGCCCGGCCCCGTCACGTAAACACCCAGCGAGCGCATGCCATGCTCCATCGCCTTGCGCGCGGCCTCTTCGGCTGCGAGCTGTGCGGCGAAGGGGGTGCTCTTACGGCTGCCCTTGAAGCCGCGCGAGCCGGCCGACGACCACGACACGCAGTTGCCCTGCACATCGGTGATCGTCACGATCGTGTTGTTGAAGGTCGCCTGAATGTGCGCAATACCCGACTGGATATTCTTGCGAACCTTCTTCTTAGGCGCCTTGGGGGACGCACTGCCGCCCGTCTGCTTCGCCATGGTCGTCCTCTCGACTTACTTCTTCTTGTTCGCGATGACGCGGCGCGGACCCTTACGAGTCCGAGCGTTCGTCTTCGTGCGCTGCCCACGCGCGGGCAAGCCGCGGCGGTGGCGCAGGCCACGGTAGCACCCCAGATCCATGAGGCGCTTCACATTGAGCTGAACCTCGCGGCGGAGGTCACCCTCAACCTTCAGGCGCTCGTCGATGATGGTCCGGATCTTCCGGATATCCGACTCGGACATGTTGTCCGTACGGAGGGCCGGGTCAAGGCCGCACTCGGCCACGATCCGTGCAGCGGTCACCCGACCGATGCCGTGAATGTACGTGAGGGCAATGCCAACCCGCTTGTTGCGAGGAAGGTCGACGCCAGCAATACGCGCCATGTCGCTCTACTCCTAAGGGCTCAGCTCAGCCTTGCCGCTGCTTGTGGCGAGGGTCCTCGCAAATCACGCGGACCCGCCCGTGACGGCGGATCACCTTGCACTTCTCACAGATGCGCTTCACCGAAGCACGAACCTTCATGGTCGTCGCTCCTCTCAATTGAACAGACACCGAACCAAACCCAGGGAGCCGCTCCGACCAAGCCGAAGCCGACCACAACCTAGGAGCGCGCCCAGATACCTGAGCCCGCACGAATATACAAGTCTTCTAGCAAAAAAAACGCGTCAAGCGAGTGCAGCGCCCGGTTTGGCGCCCCACCCTGATTGACTCAAGACGACGGGACCACCCTCAGTCACCGCAATCGTGTGCTCAAAATGCGCCGACAACGCGCCGTCCGCCGTCACCGCCGTCCAGTCGTCCGCGAGCATGCGAACATCGGGAGACCCTGCGTTGACCATCGGCTCGATGCAAATCACCATACCGGCCTTCAGCATCTGACGGTCGTTCGGATCGTAGTAGTTCGGCACCTGCGGGTCCTCGTGGAGCTTGCGGCCAATCCCGTGACCGACAAAATCCCTCACGACTGTGTAGTCGTGCGACGTACAGTGCCCCTCAACGATCCGACCAATCTCGCACAATCGGGCACCTGGCACACACGCCGCAGCCGCCGCCTCTAGACTCTCGCGCGCGACGCGTACTAAACGCGCCGCGGCAGGCGACACCACACCGACGTGCACGGTCCGAGCGTGGTCGCCGTACCAGCCCTTGTAGACCACTCCAAAGTCGAGACCGATGATGTCGCCCTCGCGAAGAACCTTCTTCTTCGACGGAATGCCGTGGACGACCTCCTCATTGACCGCCACGCACAAACATGCGGGAAACCCGTAGAGCCCCTTAAACGCAGGGGTCACCCCACGCACGCGACAAGCGGACTCAGCGGCCGCGTCAAGGTCCCACGTCGTCACCCCCGGCGCGACCATGCCGACGAGCTCGTCGAGCACTTCGCTCACGGTCGAAGCAGCCACCCGCATCAAATCGATTTCGCGCTGAGACTTCAGCACGAAGCGCTCACGACGCGCCTTCAAGCGCTCAACGCCGTGAGGATCGACGCATAGACCGTGTCCGCCGACTCAAAGCCATCAACGCGACGCAACGTACCCGCCGAAGCGTAGTACGCAATCAGCGGAGAAGTCTCTTTTGCGTAGACCTCTAGCCGCTGAGCAACAACCTCGGCGCGGTCATCCTTGCGCTGGGTTACGGACCCACCGCAGGCGTCGCATACCCCTTCAAGCCGCGGTGGAAACGTGTCCGCGTGATACGTAGCGCCACACTGAGCACACACCCGGCGTCCGGACAGCCGCGCCACGAGCGCATCCGTTGGAACGTCCAACAGCACGACCCGCTCGACGGCGATACCTCGATCGACCATCTCGTCGGCCTGCGTGACGTTCCGAGGGAAACCGTCCAAGATATACCCGGCAGCTGCATCGGGCTGGGCCAAACGCTCCTCGACTAACTCGAAGATGAGGGCGTCCGGGACGAGCTGCCCGGCATCCATGAAACTTTGGGCCTTCTGCCCCAGGACTGTCCCGGCTTTGCGCGCAGCGCGCAGCAGGTCGCCCGTCGAAATCTGAGGAATGCCAAGGTCGGCGACCAACCGCTGAGACTGCGTCCCCTTGCCCGCCCCAGGCGGCCCAAGAAGAATGAAGCGGCGCGCGGACATCAGGGCGACTCCTCAGCGGGTCGTCGATTACGAATCCGTGGACCCTGGGAGTCAGCAAAGCCCTCGTAGTTCTTCGAGATCAGGTGGCTCTCGATCTGCTGAACGGTATCAAGTGCCACCGAGACCACGATCAGTAGAGACGTCCCGCCAAAGTAGAAGGAAACGCTGAATCGACTCTGCAAGAATAACGGCAGAATACAGACTGCCGCAATGTAGGCAGCCCCAGCAACCGTCAACCTCGAGAGGACATGGTCGATATACTCTGCCGTCTTCGTCCCTGGTCGAATCCCAGGGATGTAGCCGCCGTACTTCTTCAAGTTCTCAGCCACGTCCACCGGATTGAACATGACCGCGGTGTAAAAGTAGGCAAAGAACATAATGAGGGCGACGAAGAAAACGTTGTAACGCCAATCGCCCGGCAGAAGCGCGCCCTGCACAGCCTGCATCCAAGGCGCGTCCGTCCACGACGCCATCGTCGCGGGGAACATCAAAATCGACGAAGCAAAAATCGCGGGAATCACACCCGCCATGTTCAGGCGTAGGGGCAAGTGGGTGCTCTGCGCGGCAGCGACACGATTCCCGACCAGCCGCTTCGCGTACTGAATGGGGATGCGACGCTGAGCACGCTCCATGAACACGATGAACAGGATCACCGCCGCCACGATCCCCGCAATCGCGAGGACGTCAAACAACGTCATCTGCCCACTCGCCAGAGCATCCGACATCTGCCGTAGCGCACTCGGCAACCCCACAATGATGCCCGCGAAGATGATAACGCTCATCCCGTTCCCAATGCCACGCTCGGTGATCTGCTCACCGAGCCACATCACGAACGCAGTCCCGGCCGCCAGCGTCAAGACCGCGAGAAACCGGAAACCGAACGAACCCGGCTCGTGCACAATCTGTCCTGCACCTGCGGTGTTCGTATTCTCAAGGCTCACGACGATGAAGTAGCCCTGGACGACAGCCAAAACAATGGTCGCATAGCGGGTCCACTGGTTGATCTTCCGGCGGCCCTGCTCGCCTTCTTTGTTGAGGCGGTCAAGGGTAGGAATCACGACGGTCAGCAGTTGGAAGATGATCGAGGCCGAGATGTACGGCATCACCCCAAGAGCAAAAATGCTCAGGTTCTCGATCGCGCCGCCCGAAAACATATTGAAGAGGCCGAGGAAGCTGTTCTGCTGCGTAGCGACAAGCTTCATCATCGCCTGACGGTCAACGCCGGGCAGTGTGCAAAACACGCCGATGCGATAGACGGCCAAGAGCCCGAGAGTAAAAAGAACCCGTCGCCGAAGCTCCGGAATCTTGAACATGTTGACGAGCGTGTTCACATGCGCCTCAGACTTCGAGGACCTCGACGGTCCCCCCAGCCTGCGTAATCTTTTCGGCTGCAGTCGCGCTGAACTTATGCGCCCTGACTGTCAGCTTGAGCGCCAGATCACCGCCGCCGAGGATCTTCAGGAGTGACGGCCCCTTACGGACGAGTCCCCGCTCGCGAAGATAAGCGAGGTCGACGACCGCCCCCGCCTCCAGAGAAGCGAGGTTACCGAGGTTCACAGTCGCAAAGTCGAGCCGATTCCGGCTCTTGAAACCGCGCTTGGGAAGGCGGCGAGCCAACGGCATCTGACCGCCCTCGAAGCCACGGCGCGGGTTACGCCGGCCACTGCGAACCGTCTGGCCCTTGCCGCCACCACCCGAGGTCTTGCCGAGACCAGAGGACTCACCGCGGCCGACGCGCTTCTTACGCTTGACCGCACCCGCAGGCGGCGAAAGCTTGGAAAGTTCACTCATGAATCAGCCCTCCACGGTCGCGACGGAAACAAGGTGGGCGACCTTCGCCACCATGCCGCGCACCTGCGGGGTATCAACCAGAACGCGGCTCTTGTTGAGCCGCTTCAGCCCGAGGCCCTTCAGCGTCGCGCGCTGACGGCCATCACAGCCGATGCCACTGTGTACGAGTGTCACCTTGAGCTTCACGTCAATCTCCGTCACGAAGCCTGGTGGCCGAGGTCTTCGACCGCCACGCCTCGACGCGCCGCCATCTTGCTCGGCTCGACGAGCTGCCGAAGCGCGTCAACCGTCGCGTGAACGACATTGTGGGGGTTGCTGGTGCCGAGGCTCTTCGTCAGGACGTTGTGGACGCCCGCCGCCTCGAGAACGGCTCGAACAGCGCCACCCGCGATGACGCCTGTACCGTCTCCCGCGGGACGCAAGAAGACTCGCCCAGCGCCGAAATGGCCGAGGACCTCATGAGGGACCGTGCCTTTGAAGACAGGGACCTTGAACATCGCCTTACGGGCGCGCTCGTTACCCTTACGGATCGCCTCGGGTACCTCGTTGGCCTTACCGAGACCAATCCCGATCGAGCCATTGCCGTCCCCCACAACGACCAGCGCGCTGAAGCTGAAGCGACGGCCGCCCTTCACAACCTTGGCGACGCGGTTGATGTAAACAACCTTGTCGATCAGCTCTTGCTCGTTCTCTTTCAGCACGGAAGCTCCTCAATCTGCAGACGCACAGCTATGGCTCCACGGCCATGAGCGCGGTCGTATAGCTCACACCATCGGTGCTGTCAAGCACCGACCCGGTCAGAAATCCAGACCACCCTCACGTGCTCCATCCGCCACAGCCTTGATGCGACCGTGGTAGATGAAACCGTTGCGGTCAAAGACGACCTTCGTGATGTTCTTCGCTTGGCATTTCTGAGCCACGAGCTGCCCAACCAGGGCGGCGAGCTCGCTCTTCTTCTTGCCCTCGCGCTGGGTGCGCACCTCTGGGCTCAGGGTCGAAGCCGCAGCCAGCGTAACGCCGGTGTCGTCGTCGATGACCTGAGCGTACATGTGCATGCTCGTCCGGAAGACGCTGAGGCGAGGCCGTTCGGCGTTGCCAGAGATACGCTTCCGAATCGAACGCTTCCGCCGCAGGCGACCCGCGACCTTCTGATTGCTGTCCGTCATGGCCGACATTCTCACTTCTTGCCGCCGGACTTGCCTTCCTTGCGGCGGATAGTTTCATCAACGAACCTGATGCCCTTGCCCTTGTAAGGCTCGGGTGGCCGCAGCGAGCGAATCTTGGAGACCGCCGCGCCCAACGCCTGCCGATCAGAACCGGACAGCGTGAGCTTCGTCGGGGTATCCAACTTCGCCGCGAGACCGTTGGGCACCTCGAAGTAAATCGGGTGGCTGTAGCCGAGCGCGAAGACGAGGTATTCTTTCTTCTGCTCGACCTTGTAACCCACACCCGTGATCTCGAGCGTACGCGAGAAGCCCTCGCTGACGCCGACCACCAGATTCCTAACGAGCGTACGGGCGAGCCCGTGCATCGAGCGACCTTCGCGCTCATCGTTCGCACGCTGGACGAGAACCTCGCCATTGTCGACGACGATGTTGACCGCGGGAGGCAGGTGCCCCGTGAGGGAACCCTTCGGCCCCTTCACGCTCACCTGACGGTCCGAGACCTGGAGGGTGACGCCCGAAGGCAACTTCACCGGCAGCTTACCGATACGTGACATCGATCGAATCCTTCTGTCGCTCGGCCTTGCTCACCACACCGAGCAGATGTGCTCGCCGCCCACCTTGAGCGCGCGCGCCTGCTTGTCGGTGAGCACACCCCGCGAGGTCGAGAGAATGGCGACACCCAAGCCGCTGCGCACGCTCGGCAAGTTCGCTTCGCGAACATACGCACGACGCCCCGGCTTGGAGATGCGCTCAAGACCGGTGATGACCGGCGTATTCTCGGGCGTGTACTTCAGGAAGATCACGATCTGGTCTTGAGGCTGCTCCTTGACCACCTTGAAGTTCCGAATGAAACCCTCCTCACGGAGGACATTCACAATGCGGAGCTTCAGGTTGGACGCCGGAACGGCAACCTTCTCGTGACGAACGGCGGATGCATTACGAATCCGCGTCAACAAATCGGCAATCGGGTCGGTCATCCCCATGGGACTTTCCTCTGCGTGCGTTCCGTGGATTACCAGCTAGCCTTGACCACACCCGGGACCTCGCCGCGAAGCGAAAGGTTCCGGAAGCAGATACGGCAGAGACCGAACCGACGCAAGTAGGCGCGGGAACGCCCACACACCTTGCACCGATTGTGCTCGCGGACCTTAAACTTCTGAGGGCGGTTCGCCCGAACAATCTGCGACGTCTTCGCCACGACTCACTCCTACTTATTCGCGCCGGCCTTGCGGAACGGCATGCCGAGCGCGGTCAGAAGCGCGCGGCTCTCTTCGTCCGTCTTGGCGGTCGTCACGATGCAGACGTTGAGGCCCTTGATCTTGTCCGTCTTGTCGTAGTCGATCTCGGGGAAGATAATGTGCTCCTTGAGGCCCAGGGCGTAGTTCCCCTTGCCATCAAAGGCCTTCGAGCTCACCCCCTTGAAGTCACGCACTCGAGGGAGCGCGACGTTCAGGAGACGATCAAGAAACTCCCACATCGTGTCGCGGCGAAGCGTCACGGAGACACCAATCGGCATCCCCTTACGCAACTTGAAGGCAGCGATCGCCTTCTTGGCACGGTTCACGATGGGCTTACGACCCGTGATCGCGGTGAGCTCAGTCGTCGCGCTCTCGATGATTTTAGGGTTCTGAACCGCCTCACCGAGGCCCATGTTGCAGACGACCTTAACCACACGAGGGACCTCATGTACGTTGCCGTACTTGAACTCCGCCATGAGCGACTTGACGACCTCGCCGTCGTACTTCTGCTTGAGACGCGCAGGCATCAGAACACCTCACCCGTCTTGAGGCACAGACGGACTTTCTTGAGCCGCTCGGGTGCCTGAGTCCCAAAGCTGTCCTTCGCGGCCTTCGACGTGGCGTGATACTCGCCACTGGCGCCGACGTACCGATAGCTTACGCGAACACCGCGCTGAAGCTTCTCGGAGAACAGCATGACATTCGAAATCGAGATGGGGGCGGTCTTCTCGATGATTCCGCCCTGCTGGTCGGCCGCGGTCGGGCGCTTGTGGCGCTTCACCACATTCACACCCTCGACAACGACCTTGCCGGCAGCGCGGTCAATCTTGACCACCTTGCCCGTCTTGCCCTTGTCCTTACCGGCCACGACTTGGACGGTGTCGTTGGTCTTGATGTACATCAAAGCACCTCGGGAGCGAGGGACACGATCTTCATGAACTTCTTCGCGCGAAGTTCGCGAGCAACCGGTCCAAAGATACGGGTGCCCACAGGCTCACCCGCGTCGTTCACCAGGACGGCGGAGTTGACGTCGAACTTGATGTACGAACCGTCCGCGCGACGAATTTCTTTCTTCGTCCGCACGATAACGGCGCGCTTGACGTCGCCCTTCTTGACCTTTGAGTTCGGGAGAGCCTCCCGAATGCTCACGACGATCAAGTCTCCGACCGAGGCATACTTGCGCTTGGAACCCCCGAGCACCTTGATGCACATGAGCTTCTTCGCGCCGGAGTTATCCGCGGCCGTCAGGATGGATTGCATCTGAATCACGGCAGTGCCCTTTCAGGTCCTTCGTTCGGTCGGTCTCTCAGACCACATCCGCGCGAAGGGTGATTTCCTTGACGCGCCATCGCTTCTCTTTGCTCAGCGGACGGCACTCCTCAATGAGGACCGTGTCACCCACGCGGCACTGATTCGTCTCGTCGTGCGCCTTGTACTTCACACGACGGCGAACGTACTTGCCGTACGCCGCGTGCTTCACCAGCGTGTCGATCTGCACAACAACCGTCTTCGACATCTTGTCGCTGACGACGACACCCTGCCGGGTCTTCCGGTGGCCCCGGGCCTGCGTCTGGTCGCTCATTCTCCGTACTCCCGTCAGTTCGCAGCGGCCTGCGCCAGCTCGCGCTCGCGCAGAATGGTCTCGATGCGAGCAACCGTGCGCCGCGCATCCTTCAGGTCGGCCGTATTACTGAGCAGACCGGTGTGGTGCTTGAAGCGTAGCTCAAAAAGCCGACGACGGAATTCGTCGCCGATCGCCTCGAGCTCTCCCACCGACTTGCCACGCAGCTCGGTCGTATTCATTTCACTGACCTCGCAACAGGAAGCGCGTCTTCAGGGGCAGCTTGTGCGCGGCGAGGCGAAACGCCTCACGCGCCAAGTCTTCCTTCACGCCTTCCATCTCGTAGAGCACCTTGCCAGGCAGCACGTTCGCCACCCACAGCTCGACGCCACCCTTACCTTTACCCATGCGTGTCTCGAGAGGCTTCTTCGTCAGAGGCTTGTCCGGGAAGACGCGAATCCAGATTTTGCCACCACGCTTCACGTGGCGGGTCATCGCGATACGCGCAGCCTCAATCTGCCGAGCGGTCACCCACCCATGCTCGAGCGCCTGCAAACCAAACTCACCGAAGCTGACGTCCGAGCCCGAGGTCGCCTCACCACGCAGGCGGCCCTTGAACTGCTTCCGGAACTTCGTCCTCTTGGGAGAAAGCATTCTTCGTTCTCCAGAACACGGCGACGCTTGTCGCCCGTGTCACAATCGGTTACTTCAGCGACGGGGGGCGTTCCGAACGGGCTGCTCATCGAGCACCTCGCCGCGGAAGATCCAGCACTTGACGCCGATGATCCCGTAGGTCGTCTTGGCGATTGCCGTACCGTAGTCGATGTCCGCTCGGAGCGTGTGCAAAGGCACCCGACCGTCGTGGTATCGCTCGAAACGACCCATCTCAGCGCCCCCCAGGCGACCCGAGGCCGAAATGCGGAAGCCCTTCGCCCCGAACTTCATCCCCGTCTGCATCGCCTTCTTGAGCGCACGCCGGAACGCAACGCGCCGCTCAAGCTGCGCCGCGACGTTCTCGGCGACCAGGGTCGCGTCCAACTCAGCCTTACGGATCTCCTGGATATTCAGGAAGACCTCACCCTTGGTGTGCTTCTCAACGGCCTTCTTCAGGTCGTCGACACCCTGACCGCGCTTACCGATGACGATGCCCGGGCGAGCGGTGAACACGTTCACCTTCACCTTGTTCGCCATGCGCTCGATCTCGATCTTCGAGATCCCGGCATGGTTCAGCTTGTCCTTGATGAACGCGCGGATCTTGATGTCCTCGTGAAGCCACTCCGCGTAGCGCTTCTCCTCATACCACTTGGAGCTCCAGGTGCGAATGACACCGAGGCGGAACCCGATCGGATGCGTCTTCTGACCCACGGAAAACTCCTGCTTACGCGCGTTCGGCGAGCACGCAGGTCACGTGGCTCGTCTTCTTGTTGATCCGGGTAGCGCGGCCCATGGCGCGCGGCATAAAGCGTCGGAGCTGAGGTCCCTCGTCGACCATAATGGTCTTTACGAAGAGCAGGTCGACATTCGCGTTCGCCGTTTCGGCATTCGCAATCGCGCTCTGCACCAGCTTCCGGATAGGCTCGCTCGCCGAACGGCGGGTGAACTGCAGAATCGACAGGGCTTCGGCCACGTCCTTGCCACGAATCAGGTTCGCGACGAGCCGGGTCTTACGCGGGGTGATGCGCAGGTAGCGCAGGGTGGCCTTCATCGCCGCCTCACTTCTTCGCCTTGGCCTTCTTGTCGGCCGCGTGTCCATGGAACGTCCGCGTGGGCGAGAACTCACCCAGCTTGTGGCCGACCATGTTCTCGGTGACGAAGACCGGGATAAACTTCTTACCGTTGTGCACGGCAAAGGTATGACCGACGAACGTCGGCAGCACGGTGGAGCGCCGCGACCACGTCTGGATCATGCGCTTCTGGCCGCTTTGGTTCATCTTCTCCACCTTGTCCATGAGGTGGCCATCGACGAACGGGCCCTTCTTGATCGAACGAGGCATCGTTCCGGCTCCTTCTTACTTGCGCCGCTTGACGATCATGCGGTCGGTACGGCTATTGCTCCGGGTCTTCTTGCCCTTCGTGGGGATACCCCAAGGCGTGACCGGATTCCGACCACCCGACGTACGACCCTCGCCACCGCCGTGGGGATGGTCGACGGGGTTCATCGCCACACCACGCACACTCGGCAGGCGACCGAGCCAACGGCTACGACCCGCCTTACCAATGCTGACATTGAAGTGCTCTTCGTTACCCACCTGGCCCACCGTAGCGCGGCAGTTCAGATGAATGCGGCGGACTTCACCAGAGGGCAGACGAACCTGACCCCAGTCGCCCTCTTTCGCCATCACCTGGGCGCCGACACCCGCCGAGCGAACCAACTTGGCGCCACCGCCAATCTTGATCTCCAGCGCGTGAACCGTTGTGCCGACGGGAATGTTACGAAGCGGCAGACTGTTTCCCGGACGGATATCGGCGTTGCGTCCAGACACGACCTCATCACCGACGTTTAGACCACGAGGTGCGAGAATGTACGCACGACCGCCGTCACGATACGTGATCAATGCGATTCGAGCGGTGCGATTGGGATCGTACTCAATCGTCGAAACGATTGCGGGGATACCGAACTTCTCGCGCTTGAAGTCAATGAGGCGGTAGCGGCGCTTATGGCCGCCCCCACGCCAACGAACGGTGATCCGCCCGTAGCTGTTACGGCCCGCCTTCTTCTTCAGCGGAGCCGTCAACCCCTTGACCGGACGATCGCTGGTAATTTCAGCGAAGTCGTATCCAGTCGCAGACCGACGACCAGGCGATGTCGGCTTGTAAGTCTTAACGCCCATCTTGCTTACTCCGCCGCCGGCTCGAGCTCGTCGACGCCCGCGAACAACTCGATATCGCTGCCCTCTGCGAGGGTCACGATCGCCTTCTTCCAGTTCGACCGCTGGCCAGCGCTCTTGCCAACCCGCTTCGCCTTGCCACGATAAATCACCGTGTTCACGGAAGCGACCTTGGTATTAAGCAGCTTCTCGACCGCAGACCGAATCTCGATCTTGTTTGAGTCACGACGCACCATGAAGACAATCTGGTTGTTGTCTTCCTTCTGCGCTGTCGACTTCTCGGTGACCAGAGGCCGCCGAAGAATGCTGTGGATGTCCTTGGCCTTCATTTCCGAAGCGCCCCTTCGATGTGCCGAATCATCGGCTCCGTGACCACCAAGTTCGGGTACTTGAGGATGTCGAAGACGTTCAGACCATCAACCGACAGGTACTTCACCCGCGGCAGGTTACGAATCGACAGCTCAAGCGTGCGGTTCTCACCGTCAATCACGAGAGTGTTCTGCTCTGCGAGCTTCTGGAACACCAGCGCAGCCTTCTTCGTCTTAATCTCGCCCAGGCCGAGGTCCTGAACAACGACCAAGCGACCCTCCTGAGCCCGCAAGCTCAGGGCCGAGCGCAGCGCGCCGCGACGCACCTTCTTATTGATCGCGTAAGCATAGCTGCGAGGCTTCGGGCCATGCACCACACCACCACCTACATGGTTCGGGGCGCGACGGCTGCCCTGACGAGCGCTACCGGTGCCCTTCTGCTTGTAGGGCTTCTTGCCACCGCCACGGACCTGAGCGCGGCCCTTGGTGTGCGCAGTGCCAGAGCGACGGCGCGCCAGCTGCCACTTCACGACTTCGTAGAACAGGTTGCGGTTCACCTCAGCACCGAAGATATCGTCTTCGACGTCGATGCTGCCAACCTGCTCGCGGTTCAGATTATAGAGAGGGAGAGTCGCCATGTCGGTTTCCTCAGGACTTGAGTTCGACGTTCACGCCGGCCGACAGGTCGAGCTTCATCAGCGCGTCCAAGGTCTGCGACGTGGGCTCAAGGATATCGAGAAGGCGCTTGTGAGTCCGAATCTCGAACTGCTCGCGGCTCTTCTTGTCCACGTGGGGACCACGGAGGACGGTGTAGCGGCTGATACTTGTCGGCAACGGGATGGGACCCGCGACCTTGGCGCCGGTGCGCCGCGCGATGTCCACAATCTCGCTCGCCGACTGGTCGAGCAGCTTGTGGTCATACGCCTTCAGCCGAATACGGATTTTCTGACTCGTCGACATTCGATTGTCCTGTCGGTTCAACCGCCGTGGCTTCTAGAGCCCTGCGAAGGCCCATCGGCCACAGGTGAGAAATGCGAAAACTGCATGGTGTAGGTAGCGCGCCCTTGTGTCGATGACCGTAGGTCCGTCGAATAGCCAAACATTTTGACTAACGGGACCTGGGCCTCGACGCATTGAGCCGTCCCTCGAGAACCCACATTGCGAATTTCTCCGCGCCGCGAGTTGAGGTCGCCAATGACGTCGCCTACAAACTCTTCAGGAACCACCACCTCAACCGCCATGACCGGTTCAAGCAAGACGGGGTGGGCATGCCCAATCGCCTCTCGAAACGCCATACTACCGGCGATCTTGAATGCCAGCTCCGAAGAGTCCGATTCATTAAAAGAACCACCAACAAGCTCGACCGCAACATCAACCATTGGGTAGCCGGCGAGCGCGCCGGACTGATACGCTCCTTCGACGCCTTGCGCAACAGCAGAAACGAATTGTTGCGGTACTTCTTCGAAAGAACTCACATTCTTAAAGAGCAGACCACTGCCGCGGCCGCCAGGCGCGACCTTCAACACGACGTGTCCGTACTGGCCCTTCGCGCCGACTTGGCGAATGAACTTACCCTCGCCCTCAGCCTCGCCAAGAATCGTCTCTCGGTAAGCGACTTGAGGTTTGCCCACGTTGGCCTCTACGCGAAACTCTCGCAGTAGACGGTCCGTGATAATCTCAAGGTGGAGCTCACCCATGCCGGCGATCAGAGTCTGGCCCGTCTCCTCGCTCTGCGTGACACGGAACGAAGGGTCCTCCAGCATCAGCTTCTGCAGGGACGCTTGGAGTTTCTCCTGGTCAGCCTTCGTCTTCGGCTCGATGGCGATGTTTATCACAGGCTCAGGAAACTCGATTCGCTCCAACACCAGCGGGTGCTTTTCGTCGCAGAGCGTGTCACCTGTCACAACCGTCTTCATACCGACCGTCGCAACAATCTCGCCTGCGAATGCCGTTTCGATGTCCTCGCGCTGGTTGGCGTGCATTCGTAGGAGCCGAGCAACACGCTCGCGCTTCCCCTTCGTCGCGTTCAGGACAGCCGAACCGGTGCTCAGGGTCCCAGAGTAAACTCGGAGGTACGTGAGCTGCCCTACGTAGGGATCAGACATTATCTTGAAGACCAGAGCGGAGAATGGGGCATCGTCAGACGCCGTCCGTTCGGTCATAGAATCAAGAATCTCGACGCCCTTGATGTTGTGCCCCGATACAGGGGGAACATCGGCGGGAGAGGGCAAGAAAGAAACCACTGCATCGAGGAGCGGCTGCACGCCCTTGTTCTTGAACGAAGCGCCACACAAAACCGGGACAGCCTGCATCGCGAGGGTCGCTGCTCGAACGGTATCGCGGAGCAACGTCGCATCGACCGGACGGCCTTCGAGCATGGCCTCGAGGATGCGGTCGTCGAACCGAGACGCCGCGTCGAGCAGCATTTCCCGGTGCATCTCGACCTCATCTGCGATGTCTTCGGGTATAGGGAGGCTCTCAAAACCTTCACCCACACCCTCACCCCAAACGAGCGCGCGATTCTCAATCAAATCTACGACGCCGACGAACTTGTCCTCGCGTCCTATGGGCCGCTGAATAACGAGAGGCGTCGCCCCCAGTCGCTCACGGACCATCTCGACGCACCGGTCAAAGTCGGCGCCAATGCGGTCAAGCTTATTGACAAAGAGCAAACGCGGAACGCGGTACTTATCCGCTTGCCGCCACACTGTCTCAGTTTGGGGCTCGACCCCAGCAACGCCATCGAGCAGGGTGATCGCACCGTCAAGAACCCGTAGGCTCCGCTCGACCTCAATCGTGAAGTCTACGTGGCCTGGCGTGTCGATGAGGTTGATTGTATGACCATTCCAGCGGCAGGTTGTCGCCGCCGCCGTAATGGTGATTCCACGCTCCTGCTCTTGCTCCATCCAGTCCATGACGGTGTTCCCATCATGAACCTCCCCCATCTTGTAGCTACGACCGGAGTAAAACAGGATGCGCTCAGTTGTCGTGGTCTTACCGGCGTCGATGTGAGCCATAATCCCGATGTTTCGGGTCTGGCTGATCGGCGCCTGTCTTCCCACGGTCACTCAGCTTACCTGCTCATTCACCAGCGGTAGTGTGCAAAGGCCTTGTTGGCCTCGGCCATCTTGTGGGTGTCGTCCTTCTTCTTGATTGCGTTACCACGTCCCGCCGAAGCGTCAAGCAACTCGCCCGCGAGTTTCTCGGCCATCGTCTTCTCGTGGCGCTTGCGAGCGTAGTTGATGAGCCAGCGCATGCCCAAGGCAGTGCGACGGTCACCGCGAATCTCAACCGGGACCTGGTACGTCGAACCACCGACCCGACGGCTCTTCACCTCGAGCGTGGGCTTGACGTTCTCAAGCGCCTTCTTGAAAACACGGAGCGGCTCTTCCTTGGCGCGGCGCTCGATGAGCTCAAACGCGCCGTAGACGATCTGCTCCGCGACTGCCTTCTTGCCGCTCAGCATCAGGCTGTTCATGAACTTCGCAACGAGACGCTCACCGAACTGCGGGTCCGGCTGGATCTTGCGCTTGGGGACTTCTCGACGACGAGGCATCGTTCGCTCTCCAGCTTACTTCTTGGGGCGCTTCGCGCCGTACTTCGAGCGACCCTGCCGGCGCTTGTTCACGCCCTGCGAGTCCAGCGTACCGCGGATGACGTGGTAACGTACACCCGGCAGATCCTTCACACGACCACCACGGATGAGCACAACCGAGTGCTCCTGGAGGTTGTGGCCCTCTCCGGGGATGTAGCTCGTGACCTCGATGCCATTCGTCAGACGAACACGCGCCACCTTGCGGAGCGCGGAGTTCGGCTTCTTCGGCGTCGACGTGTAGACGCGAACGCAAACACCGCGCTTTTGCGGACATTCGTCCAAAGCGGGCGCCTTGTTCTTGGCGAGGCGGGCCGTGCGGCCCTTGCGGATCAACTGGCTGATTGTCGGCATTCGAAACTCTTCCAGCAATGTGCCCAGATACACGGGCACCGGTCTCACGACTTCCGCGGGAGATAGGAACCGTTGGGGGGGCAGGCCGAGAGGCCCTTACACGGGGTTATCCGTGCCCCCCGACGGTTCGGCCGAAGCCGCCTACCGGGAAAGCAAGACCTTTGGAATTTTTTGAGCCTGCCCGCCGCAAGCAGCGGGTAGGAGGCGCATAATACTCAGGCGCGACGGCCCGTCAAGAGATTTCTTTAAGCAAGTTCAGCAGGCGCATCACCGGCGCCATCGGCCTCAAGGAGCCCAGTCTCGTCGACCTCAAGATTGAGGTTCCGGTAGCCCGCCAGGCCAGTACCGGCAGGGATAAGCCGGCCCATGATGACGTTCTCTTTGAGACCGCGCAGATAGTCGATCTTGCCTGAGATGGCCGCCTCGGTGAGCACCTTCGTCGTCTCCTGGAACGAAGACGCGGAGATGAACGATTCGGTCGAGAGCGAGGCCTTCGTGATACCGAGGAGCAAGGGCTCACCAACGCCCGGGCGACCGCCCGACGCGACGACCCGCTCGTTCTCCTCCTCGAACACCCACTTCTCCACCTGCTCGTCCACGAGGAAGTTCGTATCGCCCACGTCCTTGATGCGGACGCGCCGCAGCATCTGGCGAACGATGACCTCGATGTGCTTGTCGTTGATGCGCACACCCTGGAGACGGTAGACCTCTTGGATCTCGTCGACGAGGAACTTCGCGAGCTCCTTCTCACCGAGCACCTTGAGGATGTCGTGCGGGTTCTGTGCGCCATCCATCAGCGGGTCGCCCGCCTTGACCTTATCACCGGGGCGCACCGCGAGGTGCTTACCCTTCGGGATCAAGTACTCCTTGGACTCACCGATCTCGGGCTTGACCAAGACCTTGCGCTTGCCCTTGGTGTCCTTGCCGAACTCGACCCAACCATCGATCTCCGCAATGACAGCATGCTCCTTCGGCTTGCGGGCCTCGAAGAGCTCAGCCACTCGGGGCAGGCCGCCGGTAATGTCCTTGGTCTTTGAGGTCTCACGGGGAATCTTCGCGAGCACTTCACCCGCGCCGACCTCTTGGCCGTCCGCGACGACGATGATACAGCCCACCGGGAGTTGGAATCGAGCCTCGTTCCGGCTACCGCCGAGCTTGAGCGTCTGGTTCGTCTCCGGGTCCTTCATGACGATGGTCGGACGCATATCTGCGTCACGGCCCTCGACCACGACCTTGCGGGACATACCGGTGACTTCGTCGACCTGCTCAGAGATCGTAGCCCCCTCGGTGATGTCGTGGAACTTCACGAGGCCTGCGACCTCGGTGAGGATGGGCACCGCGAACGGATCCCACTCCGCCACAATCGTCCCCGGCTCGACCGTCTGGCCTTCGGCAACCTTGAGCTGGGCGCCGTAGATGACGTCGTACCGCTCACGCTCACGACCGTTTTCGTCCGTGATGACGAGCTGCGCCTGACGATTCATCACGACGAGGCCGCCGCTCCGCATCGCGACGGTCTCCATCGACTCAAACTTGACGATACCTGCGCCACGGGTCTCGAGCTGGCTCTGCTCCGCGCGCCGCGATGCCGCACCACCGATGTGGAAGGTACGCATCGTCAGCTGTGTGCCTGGCTCGCCGATTGACTGCGCCGCAATGACGCCGACGGCCTCACCAATATTCGCAGGCCGGCCGCGAGCCAGGTCTCGTCCATAGCACTTGACGCAGACGCCGCGCTTCGTCTGACACGTGAGCACCGAGCGAATCATGACGCGAGCGATACCCGCGTCCTCGACGCGCTTCACAAGGTCCTCGTTCAGCTCCGTCCCCGCCTCGACCATCAGCTCGTCGGTGTGCGGGTCGAAGATATCGTCGAGCGCCACGCGGCCGAGGATACGGTCGCCCAGACGTTCAATGACCTCGCCGGCCTCAACCAACGCGCCCACTTCCATTCCGTCCAGCGTACCGCAGTCCAGATCCGTCACGATCGCGTCCTGCGCGACGTCGACGAGACGACGCGTGAGGTAACCGGAGTTCGCGGTCTTGAGAGCCGTGTCGGCGAGACCCTTACGGGCGCCGTGCGTCGAGATGAAGTACTGCAGAACCGTCAATCCCTCGCGGAAGTTGGCGGTGATCGGCGTCTCGATGATTTCACCCGACGGCTTGGCCATGAGGCCACGCATGCCCGCCAACTGACGGATCTGCGCGGGGCCACCGCGGGCGCCCGAATCGGCCATGATGTAGACGGGGTTGAAGCTCGGAACCTCAACCTCTTCACCCTGCAGGTTTTTGACGCGCGCCTTGCCGATGACGTCCATCATGGCGTGGGCGACCTCTTCGGTCACCTGCGCCCAAATGTCGACCACCTTGTTGTAGCGCTCACCGTCAGTGATGAAGCCGTCGAAGTACTGCTGCTGGATGTCACGAACCTCGACCTGAGCCTTCTCAAGGGCCTCGTTCTTCGTGCCGGGGATCGTGAGGTCACCGATCGAGATCGAGATGCCGGCGCGCGTGGCGAACGTGTAGCCCATGTTCTTGAGCCGGTCCGCGAGCAGCACCGTGTCCTTTGCGCTGCACTTGCGATAGGCAGCGTCGATCAGCGACGCGAGCTCCTTCTTACCCAGCGTCTTGTTGACGTGGCTGAAGTCGAGCTCAACCGGGAGAATCTCGCTCAAAAGCACGCGACCGACGGTCGTGTCCACGCGACCACCGGCAATTCGGCACTTGACCTTCGCTTGCAGGTGGACCTCACCCGCGTCGAAGGCCATGCGGACCTCCTCGGGGCCGGAGAACACCCGCCCCTCACCCTTCACGAAGGGCCGGTCACGCGTCATGTAGTAGCAGCCCAGGACGATGTCCTGGCTGGGGACGATAATCGGACGGCCGTTTGCGGGGCTGAGGATGTTGTTCGAAGACATCATCAGGACGCGGGCTTCAACCTGCGCCTCGATCGACAGCGGCACGTGGACCGCCATCTGGTCCCCGTCGAAGTCGGCGTTGAAAGCGACGCAGACGAGCGGGTGCAGCTGGATCGCCTTGCCCTCGATCAACACTGGCTCGAACGCCTGAATACCTAGGCGGTGAAGGGTCGGGGCGCGGTTGAGCATCACGGGATGCTCGCGGATCACCTCGTCGAGGATGTCCCAGACCTCTGCCTTCTCTTTCTCGACCATGCGCTTGGCGCTCTTGATGGTCGTGACGTGGCCGCGCTCTTCGAGCTTGTTGTAGATGAACGGCTTGAAGAGCTCGAGGGCCATCTTCTTGGGCAGACCGCACTGGTGCAGCCGAAGTTCGGGCCCCACGACGATGACTGACCGACCCGAATAGTCGACGCGCTTGCCGAGCAGGTTCTGACGGAAGCGGCCCTGCTTGCCCTTGAGCATGTCGCTCAGCGACTTCAGAGGCCGCTTGTTCGGGCCCGTGATGGCCTTGCCACGTCGACCGTTGTCAAACAGAGCGTCGACCGCCTCCTGGAGCATCCGCTTCTCGTTGCGGATGATGATCTCCGGCGCGGCAAGCTCCTGCAGGCGCTTCAACCGGTTGTTCCGGTTGATGACGCGGCGGTAAAGGTCGTTGAGGTCGCTCGTCGCGAAACGGCCGCCGTCGAGCGGTACCAGAGGACGCAGGTCAGGTGGAATCACCGGAATGACCTCGAGGACCATCCACTCCGGCTTGTTCGTGCTGTCCTTGAAGGCGTCGACAACCTTCAGGCGCTTGCTGATCTTCTTGCGCTTCGCCTCGCTCGTCGCACCGCGCATCTCGGTTCGCAGATCGACCGCGAGCTGCGGGATGTCCAGCTGCCGAAGCAGCTCACGGATGGCCTCGGCGCCCATGCCGGCCATAAACGCGTCGTCGCCGTACTCGTCGAGTCCCTTGCCGTACTCGTCCTCGCTGAGGATCTGACCGACATGGAAAGGCGTCGTGCCCTTGTCGGTCACGACATAAGAAACGCAGTAGAGGACCTTCTCGACGTCCTTGAGCGTGATGTCGAGGAGGTTGCCGATACGGCTTGGGAGGCTCTTGAGGAACCAAATGTGGGCCACGGGCGTCGCGAGGTTGATATGGCCGAGGCGCTCACGCCGAACGCGGCTCTGAATGACCTCGACGCCACACTTCTCGCAGACCACGCCGCGGTGCTTCATGCGCTTGTACTTGCCGCAGATGCACTCGTAGTCCTTCACCGGGCCAAAGATCTTGGCGCAGAAGAGACCGTCCCGCTCCGGCTTGAACGTGCGGTAGTTGATCGTCTCGGGCTTCTTGACCTCGCCATTCGACCACGCCCGAATCTTGTCCGGGCTCGCGAGCGAGATGCGGATCGCGCTGAAGCTCAACGGATCCTTGGGCTTCTCGAAGAAGTTGAAGATGTCCTTCATGGGTTCACCTTGCGCGTCCAGCCAGGGTTCAGATCTGCTCGCTCTCGGTGAGCTCGACATCGAGCGCCAAGCTCTGGAGTTCCTTGATCAACACGTTGAACGACTCGGGCAAGCCGCTCTCCAGCACATTCTCGCCCTTCACGATCGCCTCGTACATCCGCGTGCGTCCCAGGACGTCATCGGACTTGACGGTGAGGAACTCCTGCAGCGCATAAGCGGCGCCGTAGGCCTCCATCGCCCACACTTCCATCTCGCCAAGACGCTGACCACCGAACTGCGCCTTGCCGCCCAGCGGCTGCTGGGTGACGAGGCTGTACGGCCCAATGGAGCGTGCGTGGATCTTGTCGTCGACGAGGTGGTGAAGCTTCAGGACGTACATGATGCCCACAGTGACGTCGCCGTCGAAGGCATCACCCGTGCGACCGTCGAAGAGCGTCGACTGGCCGCTTCGGCTCAGACCCGCGCGCTCGAGCGCCGTCTGAATATCCGGCTCCTCAGCACCATCGAAGACCGGGCTACCGGTGTGGATCCCATTCTTGACCTTGCGGATCGCGCGCTTGAGGTCATCCTCGTCCATTTGGTCGATGATCGCCGAAAGGCTCGCATCCGAGTACGTCTTCTTGAGTTCGTCGCGCAGCGCCGGGATGGAGTACTTCTCTTCCATCAGGCGATTGATGCGCTGGCCGAGGTTGCGTGCCGCCCAGCCGAGGTGCGTCTCGAGGATCTGGCCGACGTTCATACGGCTTGGCACGCCCAGCGGGTTGAGGACCATCTCGACGGGCGTCCCGTCCGCGAGGAACGGCATGTCCTCCTCGGGCAGGATGCGTGAGATGACGCCCTTGTTGCCGTGGCGTCCGGCCATCTTGTCGCCGACTTGGATCTTGCGCTTGATGGCCACGTAGACCTTGACCATCTTGATAACGCCTGGCGGGAGCTCGTCACCCTTCTTCAGCTTGTTGATCTTCTCAGCGAAGATCGCCTTGATGGTCTGAATCTCCTCGCGAAGATCGCCTGTCAGCCGCTCGATCTTTTCAGGCACACCGCTCTTGCGGTCGAGCTGGATCAGATTCCAGTAGTTCTGAGGAATCTTGTCGAGCACGGCAGCCTCAATCATTGAGCCCGCCTCAAGCAGCAACTTGCCGTTGTCGTCGAGCAGCCGCGCAGCCGCAGTCTCACCGACCAGGATCTCCCGGATCTTCCGGAACGCGCTGTTCCGAATGATCTTGATTTGGTCGTTCTGGTCCTTCTCGAGCTTGGCGACCTCAGCGTCCTCGATGTCCTGCGCGCGCTCATCCTTATCGATACCGCGGCGGCTGAACACCTTGGCGTTGATCACCGTACCCTGAACACCGGGGGGCACGCGAAGCGAGGTGTCTCGCACGTCGCCGGCCTTCTCGCCGAATATCGCGCGGAGCAGCTTCTCTTCGGGGCTGAGCTGCGTCTCGCCCTTGGGCGTGATCTTTCCGACGAGAATGTCCCCCGGCTTGACCTCGGCACCAATGCGGACGATGCCGGAGTCGTCGAGGTCGGCAAGCGCCTCCTCGCCGACGTTCGGGATGTCCTTGGTGACCTCTTCCTTGCCGAGCTTGGTGTCGCGAGCGACGCACTCGAACTCCTCGATGTGGATCGAGGTGAAGATGTCCTCCTTGACCACCTTCTCGGAGATCAGGATCGAGTCTTCGAAGTTGTAGCCGCCCCAAGGCATGAACGCGACGACGATATTGCGGCCGAGCGCAAGCTCACCCGTGTCCGTCGCTGGGCCGTCCGCGATGACGTCACCACGGCGCACGCGGTCGCCCTTCTCGACGATCGGCTTCTGGTTGATGCAGGTGTTCTGGTTGGAGCGGCGGAACTTGAGGAGCGTGTAGATGTCCGGCTTCGTTGCGATGTCGTCACTGTCGACCTTGACGACGATACGCGTCGCGTCGACGGACTCCACGATGCCGTCGTGCTTCGCGACCGTGGTCACGCCGGAGTCGCGCGCCACGATTCGCTCGATACCCGTGCCCACCACCGGCGCCGCAGTCACGAGGAGCGGGACCGCCTGACGCTGCATGTTAGAACCCATCAGAGCGCGGTTCGCGTCGTCGTTCTCAAGGAACGGGATCAACGACGCCGCAACCGACACGAGCTGGTTCGGGCTCACGTCCATGAGCGTGACCTTCTCGGGATCAACGACGACGAAGTCCCCTGCCTTACGCGCGCTGATGGCGTCGTCTCGGAACCGGCTGTCGTCATTGATCGCCGCGTTCGCCTGCGCGATGAGGTGACCTTCCTCCTCGAGCGCGCTGTAATAGCGCGGCGTCTCGACGTCTACGAGGCCGCCCGCCGCCTTGCGGTAGGGGGTCTCGATGAAGCCGTACTCATTCACGCGGGCATACGTCGAAAGCGACGCGATCAGACCAATGTTCGGACCTTCGGGCGTCTCGATGGGGCAAATGCGCCCGTAGTGCGTCATGTGAACGTCACGAACCTCGAAGCCCGCGCGCTCACGCGTGAGGCCGCCGGGCCCGAGTGCCGAGAGGCGGCGCTTGTGAGTGACCTCGGAGAGCGGGTTCGTCTGGTCCATGAACTGCGAAAGCTGGGACGAGCCGAAGTACTCCTTCACCACAGCCGAGACCGGCTTGGCGTTGATGAGGTCGTGCGGCATGAGGGTCTCAATCTCCTGAGACATGCTCATGCGCTCCTTGATGGCGCGCTCCATGCGGACCAGACCGATGCGGTACTGGTTCTCCATCAGCTCACCCACTGCGCGGACGCGGCGGTTGCCGAGGTGGTCAATGTCGTCGATCTTGACGGAGATCTCGTCCGCGGTGCCATCCGGGTTCCCGCGAAGCAGCTCGTTGCGACCATCCTTCAACGCGATCAAGTAGCGCACGCACTCGATGATGTCGCGCTTGGTCAGTACGGCGTTGTCGAGCGGTTCGTTGAGCTTGAACTTGTGGTTCAACTTGAGGCGGCCGACCTGGCTGAGGTCGTAGCGCTCCGGGTTGAAGAACAGATTGTTGAACAGCGTATAGGCCGTGTCGATCATCGGGGGATCGCCGGGCCGCAGACGCTTGTAGATCTCGACGACCGCCTCGTCCGGCGTCTCAATCTTGTCGGAGAGCAGCGTCTTCCGGAGGAATGGACCCGTCGTCAAGTTATCGATGAAGAGGATGTCGAAGCTTTCGATCCCCTTCGACCGAAGCAGATCGATCTTCGACTCGGTGACCTCCTCGTTGCACTCAACGAGAACCTCGCCCGTGTTCATGTCGACCACGTCGTTCGCCACAACCGCGCCCAGCGCGTCATCGAGCAGGACAGGAATCTTCTCGATCCCCATCGACTGCAACTTGCGGAGCGTGGTCTGCGTGAACTTCCGGTTCTTCTTGAGGATGATCTCCTCACCGTTCGGCGTGGTGATATCCAAGCTGGCCTTTTGGGCGAGCAGGAGCTTCCAGTCCGACGGTCGCTTGTAGAGGACCTCGCCGCCCTGCCCGACGAAGATGGTCTCCGTCGCGTAGAACTCTTGGAGCAGGTCCTCGGTGCTGAACCCGAGCGCGCGCAGGAGGACCGTTGCCGGCAGTTTGCGCCGGCGGTCGATCCGCACGTACAGGATGTCCTTGGCGTCGAACTCAAAATCGAGCCACGAGCCGCGATAAGGGATGACGCGCGCGCTGAACAGGAGCTTGCCGCTCGAGTGCGTACGGCCCTTGTCGTGGTCGAAGAACGCGCCGGGCGAGCGATGGAGCTGCGAGACCACCACGCGCTCGGTCCCGTTGATGATGAAGGTGCCGTCGTCCGTCTGGAGCGGGATCTCTCCGAAGTAGACCTCCTGCTCCTTGACGTCACGGATGGACTGGATACCACCGTCCTCCTCGCTGCGGTCCCAGACGACGAGACGGATGACGACCTTGAGCGGAGCCGCGAAGGTCATGCCCCGCTGGAGGCACTCCGGCACGTCGTACTTGGGCTTCTCGAGGTGGTACGATACGAACTCCAGCGAGCATGTCTCGTTGAAGTCCTTAATCGGGAACACGCTCTTGAAGACGCCTTGCAACCCGATGTCCTCGCGTTCATCGGGCGGCACATCCATCTGCAAGAACTTTTCGTAGCTCTGCTTCTGGATGTCGATCAGGTTAGGAATATCGATAACCTGCTTGATCTGGGCGTAGCTCTTGCGGACGCGGAAGTTCTTCTGAACGACGGACGCCATGCGTGTTCTCTCCAGACGGAGCCGGAATTTAAGGGAGCACAAAGAGAAACGCGCCGGCCGCAAAGTCGATGCAGGTCACGGGCGTCGGGGCGCGCCTTATCACGCAGATTTGCGCGAAAAGCAAGCCCTATACCAGCGAATGCTGTCGAATTGCGACGCGGCGCGCCGGACGGATCGCCGAAGCGGCCCGGGAATTACTTGATCTCGACAACCGCGCCCGCGGCTTCGAGCTTCTTCTTGAGGTCCTCAGCGTCGGCCTTGGAGATGCCCTCCTTGACGGGCTTCGGCGCGCCGTCAACGAGGTCCTTGGCCTCCTTGAGGCCCAGGCCCGTGAGCTCGCGGACGACCTTGATCGTCTGGATCTTCTGGGCGCCGGCGTCCTTCAGGATGACGTCGAACTCGGTCTTCTCCTCGACCTTGGGCGCATCCGCGGCAGCGGAGGCGGGGCCGGCGACGGCGACGGCAGCGGCGGCGCTCACGCCCCACTTCGCCTCGAGCTCCTTCGTGATCTCAGAAATCTGGAGCACGGTGAGGTTGCTCAGGAACTCGATGACCTGGTCCTTGTTCAGTTCGCTCATTTTCAGTTCTCCTTAACGACGACTTGTTGGTGTTGTGTGTGACTGACGAATGGAAACGATGCCCGGCTCACTCGCCGAGCTGTTGACGACGCGCCTCGAGCACCCGGACGAAAGCGGACGGCCCGGCCGTGAGGACGCGCACGAAGGCGGTCGGCACGCCGATGACGACGCTGAGCAGGCGGCCGCGAAGCTCCTGCTTGCCAGGAAGGGTCGCGAGCGCCTGAACGCCACTGGCGTCCAGAACCCGACCATCCAGCCAACCGGCCTTCAGGACGAGCTTGCTGTTCTCCTTCATGAACTTCGTGATGATCCGCGCTGGCGCGACCGGATCTTCCGGATGGAAAGCAATCGCCGTGTTCCCCTTGAAGTGAGGCGCGAGCCCCTCCAAGCGTGTCCCAACGATTGCCTTGCGCACCAGGGTGTTCTTCACGACTTCGTACTGCACGTTCTCCGCGCGCAAGACGCGTCGAAGAGCCGAAGACTCCTCAACCGTCATGCCTCGAAAATCGGTCAGCAGGACCGCGGGGACGCCCTGGAGCGTGTCTCGCAGACGGTCGATCTCGCCCGTCTTCTCTGTGCGATTCAACGCCAAACCCCCTTTCCTCTCCACGAGCCTTCCGTGCCGTACCGAAGCGGAGCCTCCGATACGGCTGACTGCGGGGGGCCTGTCACACGAACAGCCCGACCCCGCCTCGGCGGGCGAACCAGCGAACTGGTTGCATCAAGCCCTCTTTGGGGCACCCACTGTCATGGGCCGGTCGGCAACAAATCCAGATTCAGAACCTCAGCCGACGTTGCCAATCAACGGGTTGGTATCGACCTTGATACCCGGACCCATCGTCGACGAGAGCGTCATGCCCTTCACGTACACACCCTTAGCGGTACTGGGCTTCAGGCGCATGAGCTGGTCGACTAGCGCCTGAATGTTCTCACTCAGCTTACCCGCCTCGAACGAGATGCGACCGACGGGCGCATGGATGATGCCCGCCTTGTCGACGCGGAACTCGACTCGACCCGCCTTCATCTCCCGAACGGCCTTCGCGATCTCGAAGGTGACCGTGCCGACCTTCGGGTTCGGCATCAAGCCACGAGGACCGAGGAGTCGACCAATACGACCCACGAGACCCATCATGTCCGGGGTTGCGATCGCCTTGTCGAAATCGAGCCAGTTCTCGGACTGGATCTTCTTGACCAAGTCCTCGCCGCCCACGAAGTCCGCGCCCGCCTCACGGGCTTCGTTCTCCTTCTCGCCCTTCGCGAAGACGGCGACGCGCACCGTCTTGCCGAGGCCGTGCGGAAAGACCACGGCACCGCGGACCATCTGGTCCGCGTGGCGAGGGTTCACGCCCAAGTTGATGGCGACCTCGACGGCCTCATCGAACTTCGCGAACTTGACCTTCTGGAGGAGCTCAATCGCGGGAACGAGCTCGTACTGCTTCGTACGGTCGATCGCCGAGACCATGCCGCGATAATTCTTACCACGCCGAGCCATATCTTCTCCTTATTCAGCGTGCCCGGTCAACGCGCTCTCGCAAAGCGCTCCCGGGGGTTGAGGTCACTCAGTGACCGTGACGCCCATCGAGCGCGCGGTGCCGAGGACCGTACGGACTGCCGCTTCGACGTCCGTGCAGTTGAGATCGGGGAGCTTCTTGGTCGCGATGTCGCGTACCTGCTGCATCGTCACTGAGCCGACCTTCTTCTTGTTCGGCTCGCCAGACCCCTTCTCGACCTTGGCGGCCTTCAACAGAAGGATCGAGGCGGGAGGCGTCTTGGTGACGAAGGTGAAGGAGCGGTCGGCGTAGACGGTGATCACGACCGGAATCACGAGGCCGGCAAGTTCGGGCGCCGCAGTACGCGCGTTGAACTCCTTGACGAACATCATGATGTTAACGCCGTGCTGGCCAAGCGCGGGGCCGACCGGCGGAGAAGGCGTAGCCTTGCCGGCGGGGCACTGGAGCTTGATGTAGCCGGTGATCTTCTTGGCCATTTGGACTTATCTCCTGACGACGCGGACGAGGTTCAGGCCTTCTCGACCTGCGTAAAATCGAGTTCGACAGGCGTAGCGCGACCGAAGATGCTCACCAGCACGCGCAGCTTGCCCTTGTCTAGATTGACTTCATCGACGACACCGCTGAAGTTCGCAAACGGGCCGTCATTGACACGCACCGTCTCACCCTCTTCGAATCGCTGCTTCGGAGCGGGTCGGCTGGTGCCTTCGGCGATCTGGTTCGTGACACGAAGAACTTCGCGCTCGGGTACGCTGGGCACCTGAGAGGGGTCGCTGCCACCGCCAACGAACTCAGAGACGCGCGGCGTATCCTTGACGATGTGCCAAGTGCGCTTGTCGAGCGCCATCTTGACCAAGATGTAGCCGGGGTAGAACTTGCGCGCAGACGTCCGCTTCTGGCCGGCGACGACCTCTGTGACGTTCTCGCGCGGGACGAGGATCTCAGAGAAGAACGCCTCGGCATTGAACTGCTTGATGCGCTCGCGGAGGGTCGCCTCGACTCGGGCCTCAAACCCTGAGTAGGTTCGGACCACGTACCACTTGTGCTCCACCTTGCCGCTCCGGTCCGTCGTGTCGGGGTTTGCAACCATCGGTTGTCTCCTCGGGGTCCGCTCAGGCGCCGCCGCCGAGGATGAAGTTGGTCAGGTTGCCGAACACCAAGTCCATGACGCCGAGAATGACCGCGACCAGCACGGAGACCACCACGGTCGTCCACGCGTTCATCTTGGTCTCATTCCACGCCGGCCAAGTGACCCGCGTCAGCTCTTCAGACGTCTCGGTCGCCAAAGTACGGACGCGCTCGTTGCGCCACGCCCAGGCCAGAGCTGCGACCCCGATGACGCCCGCGAGGAGCGTCGACAGGGTGAAGTCACGCCCCAAAAGCTCGGCATCCGTGGCGCCAACGACGGAAAACACCAGCGCGAGGAATTTCCACAGGACCACAACCACGACGGCGGTGGTGCCGACGTAGATGCCCTGAAGGATGCGCTTGCTCGTGTCCATCGTTGTTCCTTGGAGTCAGCGTCGACCGTTGGTTACCTGGATTGCCGAGACTGGGCAGGCCCAGAGGGACTCGAACCCCCAACCCCCGGATTTGGAGTCCGGTGCTCTACCAAATTGAGCTATGGACCTAAGTGCCGCGGCAATCCAGGTGACCCTCGGTCGAGTCACCGCTAAACAGCAGAAAACCCAGGTGGCGCTCACCACCTGGGTTTGAAGGGCGCCCGCCTCAGCGGATGCCCAAGCCAATCACTTCTTGATCTTGGCGACGACGCCGGCGCCCACCGTGCGGCCACCCTCGCGGATGGCGAAACGGAGACCGTCGTCCATGGCGATCGGGGTGATCAGCTCGACCGAGATCGTGATGTTGTCGCCCGGCATGCACATCTCGGTGCCCTCGGGCAACGTGACCACGCCCGTCACGTCCGTCGTGCGGAAGTAGAACTGGGGGCGATAGTTGTTGAAGAACGGCGTGTGACGACCGCCCTCTTCCTTCTTCAGGATGTACACCGACGCCTCAAACGTCGTGTGCGGGGTGATGCTGCCGGGCTTGGCGAGCACCTGACCGCGCTCGATGTCCTCGCGCTTCACGCCACGGAGGAGGCAGCCCACGTTATCGCCGGCCTGACCCTGGTCGAGGAGCTTACGGAACATCTCGACGCCGGTGACCGTCGTCTTCTGCGTCGCCTTGAGACCGACGACCTCGACCTCCTCGCCGACCTTGACGATGCCACGCTCAATACGACCCGTGGCGACCGTGCCACGGCCCGAGATCGAGAAGACGTCCTCGACGGGCATCAGGAAGGCGCGGTCGATGTCGCGGACCGGGTCTGGCACGAACGTGTCGACGGCTTCCATCAGCTTGAGGATCGAAGGCTCGCCGAGCGCGCTCTGGTCACCCTCGAGAGCCTTGAGCGCCGAGCCCTGGATGATGGGCGTGTCGTCGCCGGGGAAGTTGTACTTGTTGAGAATGTCGCGGATCTCCATGTCGACGAGCTCGAGCAGGTCGGGGTCCGCGATGTCGCACTTGTTGAGGAACACGACGATGGCGGGCACGCCCACCTGACGAGCGAGCAGGATGTGCTCGCGCGTCTGGGGCATCGCGCCGTCCGTCGCCGCGACCGTGAGGATCGCGCCGTCCATCTGGGCCGCGCCGGTGATCATGTTCTTGATGTAGTCTGCGTGCCCCGGGCAGTCGACGTGCGCGTAGTGACGCTTCGCCGTCTCGTACTCGACGTGAGCCGTCGAGATCGTGATGCCGCGCTCACGCTCCTCGGGCGCCTTGTCGATCTGGTCGAACGCCACAAACTTCGCACCACCGCTCTTCGAGAGCACCTTGGTGATCGCAGCCGTGAGCGTGGTCTTGCCGTGGTCGACGTGACCGATGGTCCCGACGTTGACGTGCGGCTTGGTACGATTGAACTTCTCTTTGGCCATGACTGGAACTCCGTGAGCGCGGTTCTTCCGCCGAGGGAAACGAATCAAGCCGACGACCGGATTTGAACCGGTGACCCCGTCCTTACCAAGGACGTGCTCTACCTACTGAGCTACGCCGGCAACTAAACGTGGTCCGCTTTCTGGGCGGACCGAAAAACGGAGCGGGAGACGGGGTTCGAACCCGCGACATTCAGCTTGGAAGGCTGACGCTCTGCCAGCTGAGCTACTCCCGCGAATTTTAAAGAGCGGGCCTTTCGGCCGAGACGATGAACTGGTGGAGGGGGAAGGATTCGAACCTTCGAAGCCGTGTGGCGACAGATTTACAGTCTGTTCCCTTTGACCGCTCGGGAACCCCTCCAGATAAACAAGATTTCAACGAGAGCTGACGATGGGACTCGAACCCGCAACCGGCTGATTACAAATCAGCTGCTCTACCAATTGAGCTACGCCAGCCTACACGGGCGGCGCAGACTACCAGTATCGCGGCTGCAGTCAAGTCGAATCGCACACTCCTCCCCGAACTTCTTCAAGGAGCAGCGTGCGGGGCTTATATGGGGTCACTTTGTGCGCGTCAAGTCGATTGTGCGCGCTGTCGCGCGATTTCAGAGAGCAGGGCCGCAGCCGCTGCCGAGGCGTTGAGGCTTTCGGTGCGCCCCAGTCGAGGGAGCGTCGCGATGCGGCTGCAGACCGCCCGAGTCGAGGGTCGAAGCCCTGTCCCCTCGGCCCCGATAACGAGGACCATGGGGCCTGTCAGGTCGATCATCCAGGGCGTATCCCCATCGAGGTCGGCACCGACGACCAGGTAGCCGGCGTCGGCCGCCGCCTGCAGCGCTCGTGAGAGGTTGACCTCGCGCGCTATCGGGAGCAGCTCGCTCGCGCCCGCTGAGATTCGAGCCACGGTCGGATTCGGTTGTGCGCATCGGTCGACCGTGATGAGGGCGCCGGTTGCACCGAAGGATTCCGCCGACCGAAGCACTGCCCCGAGGTTGTGAGGATCGGTCACTTGGTCGAATGCGACGACAAGCCCCGGCGCAGCGGACTGTTGCAGCAGAGCCGCCCATTCCACCAGCGGTGCGGGACGCGCCCGGGCAACAAGGCCCTGGTGCTTCAGGTCCCCGGCGCGTTCGTTCATTTCGTGAGACGTGAGGGGCTCGACGACAACGCCCGCGGCTTCGGCGGCCCGAACGACCGCGAGCCGGCTCCCCTGGAGGTCGCGGGCAAACCACAGCCGCTCGATCCGCGTCGGCGCGTTGTGAACGAGCGCGCCTACGGCATGTGGGCCGGCGAGCAAGCGCAGTTGAAGCTCCGGAGGCGTATCGTTGGAAGGTCGGGCGCGGCTCATCGAGATCCTCGGACGCGCTCACGGGCGGCACGCGCCGCATCGATGGGGTCCGGTGCAGCGAGAATTGGCCGTCCGATGACGAGCATGGTCGCGCCGTCCGCGAGGGCGCGCTCCGGAGTCGCGACACGACGTTGGTCGCCTAAGGCGTCGCCGTCGAGTCGTATGCCTGGCGTGACAATGCACGCGGAGGTCCCCATAATCGACGCAACGCGGGCAACCTCGAGCGGCGAGCAAACGACGCCCGATAGCCCGACCGACGCAGCGAGGGCTGCGCGCCGCTCAACGAGGGTGTCGGTGCCGCTCGTGTGGCCGACCTCGGCGAGTTCGCCGTCGGACAGGCTCGTCAATACAGTGACGCCCAGGAGTTGCACGGGGCCGGCTTCGCTCTGCGCGGCCTCGAGCATTGCCCGCCCGCCCCCCGTGTGTACGGTGAGGTAGTCGACCGCATGACGACGCGCGCTCTTGACCGCGCCGGCGACCGTGTTCGGGATGTCGTGGAGCTTGAGGTCGAGGAAAATCTCCTGAGCCCCCGCGTCTCGGATGGCACCAATGACCGAAGGGCCTTCGGCGCAGAAGAGCTGTAGACCGATCTTGAAGACGTCGACATGCTCCGCGAGCAGACGCGTCACCTTTTTGGCAGTATCGGCGTCGACGACGTCGAGCGCGACGCACAGCCTCAGGCGTTCTGCCTTCACGCGAGCAGGGCCTTGAGTTCGTCGACGATCGACGCGATCGGCACATTGCGGACCTCGCCGCCGCGGCGAGCCTTGAGCTCGACGATGCCCTCTTTGACACCGCGCGCACCGATGGCGACTCGCCAGGGGATACCGTAAAGGTCGGCGTCCTTGAACTTGCTCCCGGCGCGCTCCTCGCGATCGTCGAGGAGGACCTCGATGCCCGCGTCAGAGAGGGCCTTGTAGAGCACCTCGGCAGCCTCGACCACCTCGGGGACGTTCATCTGCAGCGGCAAGACGTGGACGTGGAAGGGCGCGATCGCGGCGGGCCAAACGATGCCATTCTCATCGTGGTTCTGCTCGATCGCCGCCGCCATGATGCGCGTGACGCCGACGCCGTAGCACCCCATGACCATGGGCTTCTCATGGCCCGCCTCGTCGAGGTAGGTGGCCTTCATCGCCTCGCTGTACTTGGTGCCCAAGTAGAACACGTGCCCAACCTCGATGCCGCTGAAGGTGCGAAGCGCCCCGCTGCATCGTGGGCACGGATCATTCTCGACGGCGAGACGAAGGTCGAAAAACTCGCTGACCTTGAAGTCACGTCCTTCGGCCACCCCCGTCAGGTGCGTATCCGCCTGATTGGCGCCGGTGACTGCGTCCACCATACCTCGGACAGCATTGTCTGCGATGATTCGCGCCACGTTGAGCGAGCCGACCGGGCCTGCGAAGCCGACGGGGGCGCCCGTTGCCTTGAGCACCTGGCCCTCGTGCGCGAGGGCGACCTCGTTCGCGCCCAAGCGCTTCTTGAGCTTGATCTCGTTCAGCTCGTGGTCACCGCGGAGCAAGATGGCGAGCAGCGCACCGTCCGCTTGGACGATGAGCGTCTTGATGAAGCGATATTCAGGCACCGCGAGCGCAGCCGAGACCTCTGCGATGGTTCGCTGATTGGGCGTCGGGACGGCCTGCGGTGCCGCGCAGGTGGGCTCAGCCGGATTCGTGGGCGCGGGCTCCAGCTCGGCCTGTTCAACGTTTGCGGCGTAGCTGCACTGGCCGCAGCTCACGATCTTGTCCTCGCCGCTGAGCGCCAGCACCTGGAACTCGTGACTGCGGCTCCCACCGATCGCGCCCGTGTCTGCTTCGACCGCGCGGAAGTCGAGCCCGCAGCGCTGGAAGATGCGCTCGTACGCGGCGTACATGCCCTCGTAGCTCGCGAGCGCGCTCGCCTCGTCGACATCGAACGAGTAGGCGTCCTTCATCACGAACTCGCGACCACGCATCAGGCCCGCGCGTGGACGGACCTCGTCTCGGAACTTGGTCTGGATCTGGTACAGGTTGAGCGGAAGGGCACGCCAAGAGCGGACATCCCGCCGGACCAGGTCGACGATGACCTCCTCGTGCGTCGGGCCGAGGCAGAATTCGGCGCCCTTGCGGTCTTTGAACCGGAGGAGCTCTTGCCCGTACTTGGCCCAACGACCCGACTCTACCCAGATCTCTGCAGGCTGAACGGCAGGGAGGAAGACCTCCTGCGCGCCGGCGCGGTTCATCTCGCCGCGGATGATGTTCGAGATCTTCTGGATGGTGCGCGTCGCGAGCGGCAGGAAGTCGTAGATGCCCGCGGCGAGCTTTCGGATATAGCCGGCGCGCACCAGCAGACGATGGCTCACGACCTCGGCGTCCCGGGGGTCGTCTTTGATCGTCGGTGCGTGAAGGCGGGTCTGGCGCATCGGGGTGCCCTTTCAGGGAGCGGCTCGAAGAAGAGCGCCCTGCTAGCACATCGAGGCCGCGTCGTTCAACGCCCGCGCGGTCAGATCAAGCGGAGCAGGTGGTCCTTGATCGTCTGACGCATGGCCGCGTCGGGGCAGATGGCGAGCGCTTGATGCCACATCTCGACGGCCTTCTGAACGAAGCCCGCCTGCTGGTAGAGCAGCGCGAGGTCCTTGACGGCGGGAAAGAACGTAGCGTCGAGCGCGATCGCCTGCTCGTATTCGAACATGGCGTCGTAGCGCTCGTCGCGACGCTCGTGGATCTTGCCGAGATAAAAATGCGGTCTCGCGGCGAACGGCTGCTCGGCCACGCAGCGCTTGAACTCCGCCGCAGCAGTGTCGAGCTCTCCTTTTTGGAGCATGATCAAGCCGGCGTTCAGGTGCTTGACGGCCTCTCCGCCGAGAATCCGCGCGGTCCCTGTGTGGCGCTCGACACGCGCAGCGCGCACCAAGTCGCCCACGCGCGCCGCGACGTGGTCAATGGCGAACGGCTTCTCGATCACGTCATCCGCGCCGCAGTGGCTCATCAAGTCGGCGCGCATTTGCCAGCCTCGGTAGGCTCCGCTCAGGAGAAGCACGGCGGTCGCCGCGAGGTCGGGGTCCTGTTTGATACGGCGGCACACTTCGAAGCCATGCATGCCGGGGAGGCGACCGTCGAGCAGGACGACGTGCGGGCGAAGGCGCCGGACGAGCTCGACCGCGGCGACGCCATCGGAGCAGGTGAACACCCGGAACTCCGAGGGCGGAAAAATCCCCTCGTACAACCGCAAGATCGACGCGTCGTCGTCCACGCACAGGAGGCGCGGCCGAGCATCGGCGCTTTGCGTTTCCGAATCGACCGCGCGCTCGTAGTGAGGTGTGAAGAGCTCATCGAGCATGGAGACGGGCTCGACCGGTGCGGGCGGCAGGTCAGGGACAACAGGTTCGGGCGGGCGCGACATCGGCGGCGCGGATGACGCAAGGGGGTCGTCCGCCATTCGGCCGTATTGGGCGTCGATCGCGCGGCGAAGCGGCACGTCGAGCGCGACGAGCGGCCGGATGACCTTGCCGGTCAGGAACTGGAGGTCGGAGATCGCCTGCGTGTCCGTCGGGTCGCGCATCAAGAGCGTCAGCGTGCGGTTGAACACGCGCGCCGGGAGCGCCCCGTGGCGTTCCGCTGCCTCTCGCGGCAAGAGCGAGCACGCTTGGGGTTCTGGGTGAACCTCGGTCACGATGAGCGCGGGCACGCCGAGCTGCCGACTCAACGTACGAACGAGGGCGCGCTCGTCCGCGTAGCCCATCGCAAGGGCAACCGAGCAGAAGCGACCGCCGTGCGTCCTTTGCGCATCGGCGACGGCGTCAACCTGCGCCTCGGTGAGCGTGCCCGCTTCGACCAGCAGACGTCCGATGGGCACCCGATTCATCCTCACAATGTGCCGCATCAGGCGCGCTCACGCAACGCTCACCGGGGTGCGTTTTTTGCCCGAACGGGTGCCTTCTGGTATCCCCACGGCCATGTCGCTCTCGCGCATCACGGCATGGCTGACGCTCGCATTCGCCCTATGCATGCAGGGGGTGGCGCACGCCGCGCCGAGCATCAAGTCCCCTGCCCCAGGGAGCCACATGATGCGCGGCAAAGCATCGTGGTACGGACGCGCGCACCACGGCCGAAGGACGGCGAGCGGGCGACCGTTCAACATGTTCGCGCTGACCGCGGCGCACCGAACGCTCCCCTTTGGCACTCGACTGCGGGTGTTTCACGAGGCAAGCGGCCGGTCAGTGGACGTCGTGATCGATGATCGCGGCCCATACATCCGAGGCCGAATCATCGACCTGAGCAAGCGCGCGGCCGAGCGGCTGGGAATGCTGAGCGCGGGGATCGCCGATGTGCGCCTCGAGCGGCTGCCCCTCAAGACATGGCTGCCGCCCGACGATGCGGAGCCTGTCGAGTCGTTTCGAGGCAAATCGCTGCAGAACGCGCAGCACCTGAGCGCGCGGGGCGGCGTCGTCTCGCCGCCACTCGACACCCGCCTCCTCAGGTAACGGCAGGCACCGGCTAGACCGGCGTGCCCACCCGCCAGATGGTGTCGCCCATCAACACGGCGTCACCCGGCTCCAGCGCGAACGCGCTGTCCAAACGCACCCACGTGCCATTCCGGCTCCCGAGATCCCGCAGCTGAACGGCCTCTTCCCGAGGGGTGAGGACCGCGTGCGTCCCGCTCAGGAAGTTGTCGTCCGGGAAGACAATGTCAGCGACGTGACGTCCGAGGCGCGCGCCGTCGTCGGGGAGAGACCACATCGCGAGCTCCAGCCCATCGTCACTGAGCTGCAACAGGCGCCAGCCGTTGCGTGGCCGTGACGCGCCCGTCCGTCGCGTTCCATCACCCATCGGCAAGCTTGGCGCGACAGGGCGGCGTTCAAGGCGCAGCACCTGATGGCCAATCCGCACACCCGCCCCCGGACCCAGCAGCGCGGCGCCGTGCACGCGAAGCCAAGTCCCGTTGACCGAGCCGAGGTCTTCGATGAATAGACGGTCTCCCTGCAGCGACACCCGCGCGTGCTGGGCGGACATTGCTGCGTCGGACCCGACACACAGGTCGCTGTCTTCGCGGCCGATGGTCAGCGGCGACGCATCGATGAGCGTCGTATCACCGGCCCCCGCGTCATCTGAGAGGCGCCGAAGGACAAAGCCTCGGATAGACGGAGGAGGCGGCGGCGGGCTTGGGGGGCGGGGCTGCGCGATGACCTGCGCGGCCTGTTCCCCGCTGTCGATGATGTTCGCCTCGACGAGCGGCGGATCGACGGCATCGAGGTCGGAAGTCGACAGGTCGACCATTTCCTCGATCGGGTCTTCGCTCGGCTCCGCGCTCTCTTCAGCGTCTGCTCCCGCATTGGATGCGGCGTCGCTGTCCTCCGCGATGATCCGCGCGATGCGAAGAGGTGAGTCTTCGGGCAATTCGGGCGGCGTGAACTGGCGGAGCAGCGCATCGGGACGCCGCTTGGGGAGAAGTCCGACGAGCAACGGCGCGCCCAAGGCCGGCTCTTCGTCGAGCACCTCGTCGACGACGTCGACGCTGTCCTCGAGGGGAACGACGGCCTCGAAATCGGCTGTCACGATCGGCGGGACATCCGACGGGATACGTTGCACGAGCGCGTCGAGAGGGAGCCGAAAGTCCACGAGCGTAGGCATCGCGTCGCGCACGACCTGTGCGCCGGGTGGCGGCCTCAACGCAGGCGGCGCGATGATGTCGTCATCGCCGCCCTCTTCGTCGTCTTCGATAGGCTGGGCGACCGCACCGACGCGGGGCCCCAGAGGGAGCGCCTCGCCGGAGACGCTCGCGTCGTCATCGTCTACCGCGAACCGCGTACTGCGGACGCGGGCGAGGCCGCGTCCGCAGTTGGTGCAGAACGCGGAGTCCCCCGGATTCTCCCAGCCGCAGTGCGGGCAGATCGCCATCATTCGTTTGGTACAGTAAGCGGCGAGGACGGTCAAGCAGGCCGCGCGCTTGCTCAAAAGGTCTAAACTGCGGCAAACAGAGGCGATGCCGATCAACCGTCGACGCCCGCCAAGGGCCTGGGTCACCCTCCTAGTGCTGGCGTGGTTGTCCGCCTGCGGTGGCCAGGCCGCGCGCGCGGAGCGCCCCGAGGGGCCGCCGACGATGAGCGCCGCACCAGGCCCTCGCAGCGCAACATCACCGCGGACAATCGACGCGACTTTAATCGAAGGCAACGCACGCAGCGCGGACGAGGACGCGCCCCCGCGCGATGCCTCAGCTGAGGACGCAGACCGACCCCTCTCGCCCGATACGCCCTTGGTCGCGCTGGCCCTGCCGATGAGCGGGGGGGCGCGTCGGCTCGGCCAGAACCTCGAGCAGGTAGCGCGGCATTTGGCGGCGACAGAGTCCCCGCCAACGCTCAGGCTCGCGGTCATCGACGCCCACTCGCCCGAGGTTGCGGTGCAGTGGGCCAATCTACGCCAACAGAGCGCGGCGGGCGTCGTGCTGGTCACGCCCGACCGAGCGGTCGTGGCATCTTGGGTCGAACAGGCGCGCAGCGGCGGCCTGCCACTGGTCGTCGTCGCCAGCGCGGAGGAGGCTCTGACAGCGCCCGGTCAGGTCTGGAGAGCGATTCACGGGGCCAAGCTTGTTGCCCGAACGCTCGCCGGTGCAGTGGTCGCGCGCGGCATTCGGCGGGTCGGTATCGTCGCGTCCGACAGTGCAACTGATGAGAGCGGCGTGCGTCTCCTGAAGGCCGCATTCAAGGCGGGCGGCGCCGAGGTTGCCTTCGAGCTCCGGCACCCCGTGACAGGACCCGACTGGGCCGCGGTCAGCAAGCAGACCAAGGCGGCGGTCGAGGGGGGCGTTGACGCCCTCGCCGTGCTCGAGCCACCCGTGGCGGCCTCTCAGCTTTTGGCGCACCTCGCGCGACACGGTGTCTGGTCGAGCGGCGTCGTCGACGTACCGAAAGGCCAACGGAGCGTCCTCGTGCTGGGGACCCCCGAGTGGGACGACCCTGCCTTGCTCGCCCAGTCGGCGCGCTACTTCGAGGGCGCCCTCGTCCCCACACCGTTCGCCAACGAGACGCCCGCAGGCGCTGCGATGAAGGCACGCCTGCAGTCGGTGGGCTTGCGCGCGACCGCCCTCGACGCGCTGATGTGGGAGAGCCTGATGGCCCTCGCGAGCGCCGGGCGACCGGGCGGCGCAGCTCTCTCCGCGTCGCCCGTCGCCCAGTGGACTTCTGGCCTCGACTTCTCGAACCCAGACGCGCTCAAGCGCCTCTTTGTGCTGGAGTTCGCAGGCGGGAAACTCGTTCCCGCACGCTGACGCTCAAACCCGCGATGTCAGCCCCTCGAAGCCGATCAAGGCGCGGGCGAACAGCGCGTCGACGTGGTCGATCAGGTGGAACTGCATCACGACGCGCACCTCGTCGGGTACGTCCGCGAGGTCCTTCTCGTTGCCTTGGGGCAGGACGACGTTCGTGATGCCTGCGCGATAGGCGGCGAGGAGCTTGTCCTTGATGCCGCCGACCGGAAGGACCTTGCCGCGCAGCGTGACTTCGCCGGTCATCGCGAAGTCTCGCCGAATGGGGAGGCCGGAGAGCAGGCTCGCGAGCGCGAGGGTCACGGTGACACCGGCCGAGGGGCCGTCCTTGGGGACAGCCCCCGCTGGAAAGTGAATGTGAATGTCCATCTCGTCCAGCTGGGCGCTGTCGAGGCCCAGCGTGCTTGCCCGAGACCGGACGAACGAGCTGGCCGCGTGCACCGACTCCTTCATGACCTCACCGAGCTTGCCCGTGACGATGAGCTTGCCCTTGCCCTTCATGCGGAGGGCCTCGATGACGAGGATTTCGCCGCCCGTCGCGGTCCAAGCCAGTCCGTTCGCGACGCCGACCTCGTCTCGGTCGACCGCGTCGTCGTGCAGGTACTTGTGCCCGCCGAGGTAGCGGTTGACGTCCGCGCTGGAGATCTCTCGGGCGGTGTGGAGATCACCCGACTCGACCTGCTCGCGGGCGATCTTGCGACAGATCTTCTCGAAGCACCGCTGCAGGTTGCGAACGCCCGCCTCGCGCGTGTGGAAGCGAATGACCTCCAGGTGGGTCGCGTCCGGAAACGTCGGCGCCGGCGAGGAGAGCCCATGCTCCGCGGTCACCTTCGGGACGAGGTGACGCTTGCAGATCTGCAGTTTCTCGTTCTCGGTATAGCCCTCGATGCTGATGACCTCGAGGCGATCGAGCAGCGGGCGCGGGATGTCGTGCAGGTAGTTCGCAGTGACGATGAAGAGCACCTTCGACAGGTCGAAGGGCACGTTGAAGTAATGGTCCGTGAACGCGTTGTTTTGTTCGGGGTCGAGGACCTCGAGCAGCGCGGCCGCGGGGTCACCGCGATGGTCGTGACCGATCTTGTCGATCTCATCGAGCATGAGCAGCGGGTTCATGCAGCCCGCGCGGCTCAAGCCGTTCAGGATCTTGCCCGGCATGGCGCCGACGTACGTTCGGCGATGACCTCGGATCTCCGCCTCGTCGCGGACGCCACCGACGCTGATGCGGAAGAATTTGCGGCCAATCGCCTCGGCGATGGACCGACCGAGGCTCGTCTTGCCGACGCCTGGCGGCCCGGCGAAGCACAGGATCGCGCCCTTGTGCTGGGGATTGAGCTTTCGGACGGCCAGGAACTCGAGGATCCGCTCTTTGACGGACTCGAGGCCGAAGTGGCCCTCGTCAAGCCCGCTGCGGACGCGCCCGAGGTCAATGCGCTCTTCTGTCTCAACGCCCCAAGGCAGCGAGAAGAAGCGGTCGAGGTAGGTCTTGATGACCTGGTACTCGCTCGAGCTGGGCTGAATGTGGCGCAAACGCTCGATCTCGCGCTCCGCCTCGCGCACGATTTCGTCCGGCAGCCCGAGCGATGCGATCTTCTGCGCGTACTCGTCTGCGTCGCGCTGGTTCAGCTCTTCCTCGCCAAGCTCACGCTGGATCGTCTTCATCTGCTGGCGCAGGAAGTACTCGCGCCGCGACTCCTCGATGTCGCCCTTCGCGCGTTTCTCGACCTCTTGCGCCACCTTGACGCGGTCGAGCTCACCCCGCAGCAGCTCGATGACGCGCTGCAAGCGAGGCTCGATCCCGACTGCCTGAAGCACCTTCTGCTTCTCGGCGTACTCGAAGTTCAACGACGAGCACATCAGGTCCGCGAAGCGGCCCGGGTTGTCCACGTTCATCTTGAGAATGTGAATCAACTCTTTCGGGTAGCTCGCGCTGAAGGTGACCAGCCGCTCGAAGAGGTTGATCGCCTTCTGCACCAGCACGTTCACCTTGAACGTGTCGCTGACGTGCTCGAACAGCCCGCCGATGCGCGCGCGGTAGTAGGGCTTCTCCTGGACGAACTCGAGGATCTCGACCCGGCGCAGGCCTTGGAACGTGACCTGGTAGCTCCCGCCCGGCAGCTTCAAGCGGTCGAGGATGCGGCTCACAACGGCGACGCGGGACAGTGACTCTTTGCGGATTTCGCCCGTCGTCTGGGCATCGCAGAAGGCGAGCGCGATCAAAGCGTCCGCCTCGGGGTTGCTCCGCAAGAGCGTGATGTTCTCCTCGATGCCGACCTGAACGGTCGCGACACCTTGAGGGTAGATGACCGTGGAGAGCAGCGGGAGCACCGGCAGCACGTCCGGGATCTCGGTCTCGTTCAGCGGATTCTTCGACTCAGGGTCCATTCGGCAGCTCTCTATCCGGTCCGGGCTCAAGTATGCATGCGAACGTGGGTCGCGGGCCATTCACGTTCAAGCGCGCTCGCCTCGTGTGCGGCGAGCGCCTCGAGCCGGACGCGCACGACGTCGGCGTCAAAATAGAGACGCGCCAAGTCGACGTAGGTTGTGTGGTGTCGCGCCTCGGAGGCGAGCAGCCCCTTGTAGAGCGCACGCAGCTCATCGTCTTCGAGCGCCTCGGAGAGGAGCTTCATGCGCTCGCAACTCCTCGCTTCGATGAGCGACATGCACAGGAGCATATCGAGCAGACGCTCAGGCTCCTGCGGCCTTACGGCCTCCATCAAGCGACCCGCGTAGGCGCTTGGACGCTGCCGCTTGAAGCGCACGCCTCTGCGGTCAAGGTGACGCAGCACGAGCTCGAAGTGCGCCAGTTCCTCGCGCGCGAGCTCCGAGAGCGGGCGCTGCAGCTCGAGATGGTCGGGGTAACGAAAGAGCAGGCTCATCGCGGTGGACGCGGCCTTCTTCTCGCAGTGCGCGTGGTCCAAGAGGACGTCGTCCATCGCCGCCAGCGCAGCGGGCAGCCACGCGGCGTGTGAGGGGGCGTGCAGGTTCAGCATCGTGCCGAACATACCGCACATTGTCGTGAAGCGCGCGCCTCTGTTAGCGTCCGCACGCAGAGTCAATCGAAGGAGCGAGGGGATGAACGGGATGCGTCTGGTCGCGTGGGCTGCCCTCGGTGGGCTTCTGGGTGCGTGCGGCGGCGACGGCGGTGGCTCGGATACGGGCGCCGGCGGCTCAGGCGGCGGAGCGAGCGGCGGCGCTGTGCTGGGCGACGTGGGCGCCGGTGGCACGGTAGGCGGCGCCGCTCCCGGGGGTGAGGCAGCCGGTGGCGCCGCGTCAGGCGGCGGGATGCCCCCTGCCCCTGTCGAGACGCCGGTCGAGGAACGCTGCCCCGACGCTCAGCTCGGCCGCTATCTGCTCGTTGGATATCCGGACCGTGTCGATGCCTATCGGCAGCGGGAGTTTGGGGCGTCCTACTTCTGCAAGTTCTTGGACATGGGTGGAAACGGTCTGACGGAGGTGACGGACTTCGCGCGCGGCGGGGAGCCGGGGTCGCCGTTCTTCGCTGTCACCACGCGCGACGGCCGTGGGGAGGTCCACAGCTTCAGCCCGGACGGACAGTACATCGGGCGAACCGAGTCGAACATCAACCTTGCCGGCATCTCACGGCTCTGGCCGAAGCTGGGCGGCGGCGGATTCATCGCGTGGGCACGCGCGAACAGCAACCTGTACGAGATCAGCAGCGAGGGGCGCTTCGTCGGGCCGTGGAACCCACCCGGCTGGCAGGGCGCGCTGGTGCGTGACCTGACGAATATGCTCTTCATTCGCCAGGACGCGGCCATCGCGGCGTTCACGAGCGGCCCGCCCCGCGTCTTCATCAATCCCTTCTCGATTCTGCTGCCCGAAGACCAGATCGGCGCGGCCAACGCCATCGCGGGCATCGACACCCCCGAGGGCAAGAAGCTCCTCATCACGGGTGAGGTTGACGGTACGGGCAATGGCTTCGGTGTCGCGCTCTACAAGCCGGTCATCAGCCAGCAGGCGCCACCGGAGCGCGAGTCGGTGCTCGTCGCGCCGGGCGAAATCAAGGACGGCATCTCGATTCTGCCGCTCTCGTCTGGCTTTATCGTGCTCGACAGCGCGGTGGGGGGCGCGCCGTCGATCACGTCCTTCAACGGGCAGGGTGCGCTCCAAGAGCAGATCGGTCTCGACGGCGCGGGCAACCCGAACCGCATGGTCTTCGAGCAGGTCTTCCCGAGCTTCTGACCGCTCAGGCGGATTCGAGTGTGCCCGCCACGCGCCACCCCAGCGGCGCGTCGGGCGCGTGCGCGAGCACTTCGAGAGAGAGGCGCTCCGGCGCGCGAGCCCAAGCCCGCAGCAGCTCTGGGCCGAGCGTCCCGAGCGCACCGAGGTCATCGAAGACGATGACAAGCTCGGGGGTCGGCGCGACCGCGAAGAGCGCGGGGCCGAGACGCTCAAATGCCTGACCTGCGAAAGCGGGCGCGCAGATCATCGAGGCGCGAAACAGGGTGCGCCCCTCAAGCTGGAAGGCGCGGCCTTGAGTCACTGGACGCGGCCGCCACGAGAGTTCATCGAGGAGAGCGTCGAGGCCCTGCGCGGCCGCAGAAGTGACGCTGTCACGCGTGACGCCCCAGAAGTCGAGGTCGGCGTCCTCGACCCAACGCACGCAACGCTCTGCGGAATCGGCATGCACGAGCGACGCCGCCAGGTTCTCGCTCACTGCAACACGAACGCCTGGCGTCTCTGCATCCGGCGCAGGCTCAAGGAGCCACTTCAGACCACCGGCGCTCGCATCGAAAGCGCCGAAGCCGCTGGGCGAAGTCAGCGCCCCACAGCACGTTCCTCCGTGGGTGTGGGTGCGGCTCATGGCGTGACCTCGGTCGCAGACCGCAGGCTCAAGCGCTGCGTAACGATGCGCATCAGAACCGGTTGTGCGAGGATGAGCCCAATCGAGAGCATCGCGACCTTCTCCATGCCGATGAGACGGCCCGCATCGTCCGTCGTGAGGATCTGCGAGGCTGTGATCGCCCCGAGGGACGATGCAAGGTTCTGGATCGCGGACTGCGCCGACATGAACCGGGCTCGCTCGTCCGGTGCGGGTACGCGAGACGACAGCGCACTCAGCGGAACGGTCCGCGTGGACTGACCCACCATGAAGCCCACGAAGAGCAGCATCACGGGGATCGCGGGGATTGTGACGACGAACGTGCAGAGCAAGTCCAACGCCAGGATGACTGTCCCGACCGTGGCGACCTGGGACGCCCCGAACCGATCGACCATGCGGCCCACCCAACGCATCGAGAAGAACGTGACGAGCCCCCCCATCCCGTACAGCAAGTCCATGTCATCGCGTGGCCAGCCGCGATTAAACTGCAGGTAGCCGGCGATGTTCGGCACGATCGCGAAGCTCGCTGCGAAGACAGTGACAGTCGTTGCGAGCGATGCGCGAGCTGTCGGATTCGAGAGCACTTTGAGAGGGTTCTCGACGGGCGGCTGTCCGTTCGCCAAATGGCCGCGCATCGGTGGACAGATGAGCCAGACGGCGCCCGCGACGACGAGCGTGAGCACACCGACCCCCCAGAAGGGCCACCGCCAATCGCCATGGTGCGCGAGCGCCAAGGCCAGCGGGACGCCGAGGACTGCCGCTACGGAGAACGCGCCCATGACTGCGCCCATGGCGCGCCCGCGACGCTCCGGCGGAACGCAATCGCTGATGACGCTGAGCGCGAGCGCCGTCGCGGGGCCACCGAAGACGCCCGCGAGGACCCGAGCCATCATCAGCGATGGCAGGTCCCAGGCAGAGCCCCCGAGCGCCGTCGCGATGGCGAGGCCGAGGAGCGCGATGGTGAGAGCCGTGCGTCGGTCGAAACGGTCGAGGAAGAACGCGCCGACGATCCCGGCGACCGCGGCTGCGACCGTGTAGCTGCCCCCAATCCAACCGATGTGCGCGGCCGAAACGCCGAGGGCACGCGCGAAGTCGGGACCGAGCGGCATGACCATCATGAAGTCGAGGATGTTGACTGTCTGGACCGCACCCACGATCAGGAGGACGCGACCTTCGGGGAGCTGAGGTGCGGGCGACATGCGGCGCACCCTAAGTCGGGTCGTTCGGGGCGTCCACGTGATTGTCACCGAGGCGCGCTTGCTTCGAACGCCGGTCGTCCCCAACATGCGCGCCCATGACCGCTCAACGCCTCAAATCTTCTGCGCTCATGACCTCCCTCGCCCTCTCGACGCTGACGTGGGCGGCGGCGTGTCGCGACGACTCGCCCAACGCAGGAAACGTTTTTCGGCCCGTCGATGCGCAGGCGCCCGACATGCGGCGCATCGGAAGCGATGCGACGGCTGATGCCGAGCCGGCTGCAGATGTTGCGTTCCTCGATGGGACGACTCCGGACGCGACCATGGTCAACGATGCCGGCCCCGCCGATGCGGGAGCGGACGCGGAGCAGGCCGACGCGACCCTTGAGGTCCGCGACCCCGCGTGTATCTCGCCACTTCCGGTGCGCGCCCAACAGACGCTCAGATGGGAGGGCGATTGCGGAGAGCCGGGGTCGGTGCGCTCGATTCGAAATCCGACTTGCCCAGGCTACCGTGAGCCGCCGACGGGCTTCCCGGGCATCGATGTCACGCTGGACGCCGCCGTGGTCGTCGCCGTCTTCGGCACGGACCTCGTCGTGATGGACGCTGAAGGCGAGGCGTTCAACGCCGTGTGGGTCTTCAACCGGGGCATGAGCGACTTGGCGGGGATTCGCCCCGGCTCTCTCGTGCGCGTCGACGGTGAACTGATCCGCTTCTTCAACCTGGACGAGATCGTCACGGCGCGTGGCGGGATTGAACTCGTGGCCCAAGGCATTGCCCCCCCGCCGCTGCGCGTGACAGACCCCGCGACGGTCGCGGACGACGGCGCCTTCGCGCGGGCTCTCGAGTCGCGCCTGGTCATCGTCGAGGATGTTCAGGTTGTGAACACGGCACCCGACTGCCCTGCGGACTTCGGCAACTTCGTCGTCAGCGACGGCTTGTGGGTGTCACCGCAGACCGAGCTCGACAGCCCACCGGTCCGCGGTGAC
>Ga0164295_10000152_pt1 | contig 57866 bp, 68 predicted proteins | sample GEODES006metaG_FD_111798 | JGI IMG/M metagenome (GOLD analysis project Ga0164295, IMG submission 111798) | Oligotrophic lake water microbial communities from Sparkling Lake, Wisconsin, USA - GEODES006 metaG | ecosystem: Environmental > Aquatic > Freshwater > Lake | place: USA: Sparkling Lake...
AATAAATCTCTGGTTGACAGCCGTGCCTAAGCTTGATATAATCCAACTGTAGACAAAAGGATACATCATCATGAACACTGACAACATTTGGACTGCCTTGGCCACCTTCGGTAACGCTAGGATCTCTAATGATGCGATCTACGCCATGGCCCTTGATTGGAATGTGATGGTTGAGGTCGCTCAGCGCTGGATCCGGAATCAGTTGAACTCTGAGGCTAATCTCGAGGGTGTGTCACTCCGAATCAATTCACTGGCCGATGGTCGCCTCGACGTCTACCTCCGGAAGTTCACCTAACACATATGTAATAAGTTAACCGTTGACAGTCACCCTCTAGCCTGATATAATCCACCATATAAGGAGACAGACATGACCTCAGCTTACTTTGCCGGCCGCAAGGCCTACCACTATGGATTGCCGACCACGGGTAACCCCCACCGGTACTACACTGCAGAGTATCATGATTGGCGCGATGGTTGGGAAGATGAGCAGTACGAAGAAGATGAACGCTATGACCGTGATATGGAAATGGCGCTGCATGAGGAGGATTGCTGATCATGCTCTATGGATTAATTGATGCTGCATACAAAGAAGGATATGCAGCATACCCAGGTAAGGGACCATGTCCTTACTTAACTATTGATAATGATCCGGAACAAGTATCATTGGAAAAAGCTTGGTATGAAGGTTGGGATGCAGCATATTCCGACGAGCTAGATCGCTATATGGAAGGCCTCAGTCGACTGAATGCCGATGCCAAAGATTAACAACTTGTAATAATTTCCCTATTGACAACGGCCTCTGGCCATGGTATAATCCACTCATAGACAAAGGGATGCATGACATGACCGTTACGACCTACACCTATGACGACCAGACCGTTTCCGACCTCCACAAGGATGCCTATGGTACCCGGCCCGGCGCCAGGTTCATGCAGCTTTGGAAAGGTCTGAGCCCGGACGACAAGCAGGGCCTGTGGGAATCCATGTGCATCGAGCTTGACCGCAAACAAGAGCGTGAGCGCGAGGGTTATGACTGCGCCTGGAGCTCCTGGATCGATCGGATGTTTGACCTCGCTATAGCGCAGGAAATCTCGGTCGGTGATGCCATACGTCGGCATGTGAAGGCTGCTGACGTGGGTGGCGACTATGGCTACTACTGCTTCCGTGAAGGCCTGTCCTACGATCGCGAGGCGTATATCAAGGCGACGGTTGAGTCTCAAGGTTAACACTTTGTAATAATTTCTTGGTTGACAACGGCCTCAGGCCATGGTATAATCATTTTATAAACAGGAGATAGAGACATGGAACTTTTGGTTGTTGACTTTGGTGACTCCTACGACCGCTCGGTGGTGGGTGTGGCTCGTGACCTGGCTGAGGCCCGGGTGATGGCTCGAGCCTATGTGGCCTCCGTGTGCTGGGAACAGCGCGTGTTGGACGGCCAGTACTTTGCCGTGCAGCGGCATGTGGTTGGTGAGGCTTCCGTCGCGTACGTCCAGGATGAAGAACTTGACCTGGACGTGGAAGGTTAACTCTTTGTAATAAATCTCTGGTTGACATTGGCCTCTGGCTATGGTATAATCACCATATAAGGAAAGGGATACCACATGGCTCGCAAAACCGCTCGTGTCACTCAGGTCTGGACCATTCGGGAGGTTGGCTCCAACGGCTTCCTTGGCACTTATCGGACTTATACGGCTGATCAGGCCATCCAGAAGTTCTGGGACGACCAGGCAGCCACTGCCGCTACTTTCCGCCGCTCTCAGCCGATGCGCAAGTTTGCAGTCACGGCCACTGTGGAACCGGTAGATTAACAACTTGTAATAATTTCCCTATTGACAACGGCCTCTGGCCATGGTATAATCCACTCATAGACAAAGGGATACCGATGAAGCTTTATCACTCCATCTATCACTATCGTGGTTGCAACCAGCCTCGGACTCCTCGTGAGGTCAAGGATGCTGTCGAACGGGATGAATATGTCAAGATCGCCGTTGTGCAATGCCATTCCATGGATGAGGCTTATGCGCTGACTCAGAACATCGATCAGCCATGGACTATGAACCCATGGGTGGAGATGCGACCAGTTCCCGGTCCTTTCAGGTCGACTATGCCTGGGGATATGATCTCGTGCTGTTACGAGGTTTACATTGTCGGCAATAGTGGATTCGTCTACCTGCCGCACAAAGCCTTCAAAGATCGGCAACGTGCCCGCCGTGCAAAGGCCATGGCTGAATTCGATCAGTACAACGCTCGCCGCCAAGCGGTAGGTTAACAATTTGTAATAATTTAGGCGTTGACATCGACGTGTCGGCTTGGTATAATCATTTTATAAACAGGAGACATACAGATGCCGAAACGTGAAACTGCCGCTGAACGCGAAGTCCGCTATGCCGAAGAAGCTCAAGCTGCATTGGCAAAGTTCGAAGCTGAAAAGCCTCTGCGGTTGCTTCGAGTTCTGGCACGTGCTCAAGTGCACGGGATTGCAACATATTTTTCTTACGATGATGCAATCGATAATGCTAGCATAAAGATCGTGGGTCATGATTACGAGGTATATCTTGAATCTGATTATTATGGATTGGATGAATATAAATTCAGCAATATTGAATATGAGCTGGATGCATTAGACGAGGAGTTGAAGGAAAAGCAACGACTGGCTGAGTTGAAGAAAGTGGCGCTGTCTAAGTTAACTAAGGAAGAACAACAACTCTTGGGTCTCGTATAAGGAGATAGCTATGACCAACGTATCCACTATCATCGATCGCCTTCATGCCGCCGCCTGGGCATCAAAGAATGACCGGGAATCCAATTTCATCTCGGCTCTGGCTAACCGCCTCGAGCATCGGTCGTCCCTGTTCGAGAAGGATCTGACCAAAGTCGAGATTGCCATGATCAGCCGTTACGCGGGTCTGCAATAATGGCCCTCTCTGCAGACGTTGATTTCTCGGCTATTCGAATGCCATCTAGTGTTGTGTTCCTGCTGTTCGTGGCTATTATCACTACAGGAATTACATTGACAACCATCTTTGGTCCTGCGCAATTGCCTCCAGGTTCAAAGCTCCAATGTGAGGTTGTGCCTCGCTAGATTAACTTTTTTAATAATTTAATCGTTGACAACGGCCTCTGGCCATGGTATAATCCACTTCTAAACAGGAGATAAACATGACCGATTTTGAAAACGAAGTCCTGGCTATGATGTCCTTCAGAGAGCAGGATCTCCTGCTTCGTGTCTTGGCCTTGTCTTCTTGTCGTGAGGGTGCTATCGTCAGTCTGGTGGCTGGACGACTGCAGGACATGATGAATAGCGGTCTAATGGATCGCCTCTATCCGGAACTGGTTGATGCAGTCGAAGCGGAAACGGTAGTAGTGAAATCAAAGCCTGTCGAACCTGTGGTTACACCTGAAGTGGTTACAACTACCACTTCTATGGAGGTTGGCGATATTGTTATTGCCAATTGGAATATTGCTAACACGCCTGGTCTGAACGGCGATGTTGTAAAGATCCTCGTATTTGAAGGTGATCAAGTTTGTGTCAAGCATCCGGGTGGTACAATTTCAGTTTTCAATGTAAAGAATCTTCGACCCATTCCAAAGGATTTTTGATTATGGTAAACCGTGAACGTATGATGTCCCCAAGGCGTATGGAAACTCTTGATCTAGATTATTCGACTCTGAGTAGCGCATTGGAGACAATCCAATGTCTCATTGACAAGTATGGTCCGGATGCTATGATCTGTGAATATGATGCAGATTATAGTGACAACAAATATTTGGCTGTATCTGTCAAGGTGCCCGAGACGGATCAGGAAATGGCCAAGCGTATTAGGGAAGAAGAGCGGTGGGAAGCCGACATGACTGCTCGTGATCGTGTAGAGTTTGAACGGCTCAAGGCCAAGTTTGGAGATAAGTGATTATGACTGCGCTCGAATACGAAGAGGTAATGGCGAATTTTGACTTGTTGATTGTCCATGTACAAAAGCTCCGGACTGATTATAATAATGATTATAATAAGCTTCAGGAGAAGTTCCGAACAGCTTGTTGGCTATTACGTGATGCTGCAGATACATTGGCCTGTATGGATGGTGCAAACTATCCACTGAATAGTATTATGCAATTCCTAGAGGAGAATAATTAGTGATGACTGATCGAGGAGACACCTACGGCGGTATATTCTGGGTACGTGCGACTGATGGTGGCTGGCATTCTGCAACCCCGGCCGAATCTTGTGATGAAATCAAGCGGTTGCGTGCCGAGAACATACGGCTACGGGAGTCTCTAACTAACGCTAGCTCTGAAACGTTTGACACAATTGTACACAACGGAATAGCAATGGAAAATCTACTTAAAATCATTAACGCTGCATTAGAGGTGAAACCATGAATGAATGCAAAGATTGTGATCGGATGGACTGCCGTGCACGGGGCTGTATTGCACCTTGCTCTGATTTGGATTACAATAGCGTTTTAAAAGATCGCCTTTATCGGATTTCAGGCATGCCTACCCGTACTACCTGGACTAGTGGTCCTATGCCACAGTCCATGGGTTGTATTTGTCCACCTACTAGTGAACAGACGTGTATGAATCCTCTGTGCCCTAGGAAGCCTATTGGTAAAGCTAATGATGTCACCTGATCCTTATTGGTCTGGTTATGATGACTATAAGCGTGGTCGACATTTCGCGGACAATCCCTATAATTATGACACTGACCTGAGTCTTCATCTGATGTGGGGAGAAGGTTATCTGAGTGCATATGAAGATGTCATGAAGAGAATTGAGGCTATTGGCGATCAAGCTCGTGGTCCTGAACGCCCGCCGCCTTGGCAGAATCCTTAACATTAGTTAATGGTACATTAACATTTTGTAATAAAATAATTGTTGACATTGACCAGGTTTTTTGGTATAATAACCATATAAGGAAGGAAAGGCATAGGGCCTTTCAGGAGACATTGATATGAACATCATTGAACGACTCGAAGAATTATATGCTCGCGCCAGGGATAGTGATAGTGTGACAATCCAAGATGCCATCAGGCTGATTGAACTCTATGACGATGCATTGCATACTATTGCTAAAGTGAATCCTAGCGCTAATGCTGCATTGTTGGATAATGTTGTCCATATGGTAAAAGATACTATTGCACTAGGTCAGCCACAATATTATCGATCTAAGAAGTCTCCTGAAGAAACCGTTGTAGATCTTAAGAAAATGGCATTTGATCGTAATCGCCATGGTAGCCTCTATGATCGTGGTAGTGCCGACAGTTATTACGAGAGAGAACGGTATCCTCATTGGTATCCGAATGGTACTTATAATGGAGACTGTGTTCTTGCTGTAACTGAAGATGAAATTGCCGAATATATGGCTGGATATGATTGGAATGAAGAATTTGGAGACAAAAAGGGATGGTAACTGCAACCAATGACGCGGCTTCATTCTCTCATAGAGATTTGTATGAGGAAGGTCGCGCCGCATATATTGATCTTGGTACGGCATGGATGCAGCCTAGGTACTATTTTACGCACGAAGAGTTGCTGGATTGGTGGAATTCTGTATATGAATGGGATGATGCTATGAAAGCGTGGGTTTATACACTAGAAGTACAAAAAGCCCTAGAACGTTAACATAGGTTTATGATATGTTATAGAGATATGATTTACATCATATCAAGAAACCCGGTTTTGTTAACTTAATTGTTGACAGGTGCCGGGTTTTTTGTTATAATAAGACTATAGGAGACACGGAGAATGCGTAATATTACAACTATTCGTTCTGTACCAAATGATACAGCTAATGATCTAGTGTGGAAAGAAGCGCGCGGGAAAGGTGTCCATTGCGTGATAAACGCTCGGAATGAGTTGGGTTATCAAGTTACAATAGATATCAGAGAACCTATATTGGATCAATTTGCAGAAGATTTAGATGATGTCTGAAGTTACTATGTTGATGATAGATTCAATTCATCATTCACTCGATACGTATCTTGATGCATTATCCGAGGAAGTACTTGTAGGTGTGACTCTAGGTCCTGTTAGTGATCAAATTGCACTTCAATTACGATATAACCTTCATGATCAGATATATGAGGATCTAGATGTCAATTATAAATGAAATTAGGCTTCAAGTCAGAATTCAAGCCGGTCATAAGCTCCATGAACCCGAAAGTATTTCTTTAGAGATTTGGGGTGAAGCATATGTTATTCAGGAAGATGCTGTGCATTTACTTATTATGAATCGTATAATTGCAGATCAGATAGATGAAGATCTAGAAGATGTCTGAAACTAAAATTCCAATTTATTATGGTCCATATAATAAGGTTCGGAGTCAAATAAGACCTCTAATAGATAGTAATATATGGTATACGATTTATCTTGCGACTCATCATAATATTTTTCAAATTTCAGATATACAAGTTAGAGAACCAGTTAAAGATCAAATGGAAGAGGATCTAGATCTTGTCTAAGAATATACGATATATAATAAAAAGCCAGTGTGCAGAAGAAGCCTCGGGTAGAACATGGGATACTACAGATGATGGTACCATGCGCCATATAGCATTAAATATACGTATGGATCTGAATGGTCGTATTCATAGACCGGTAATGGATAATGTGTTTATACAAGTGGATGAGGATTTACGAGATGTCTAGAATTGTTGAACGGATACACACTGATGTATCAAATGCCGTCTGGAAACAAACGGCAATGTCGATGATTGGCTTGGAAGTTCGTAATAAATTTTGGCTTGAACATTTTGTTGTAATTGAAGTTGAAGCTAGAATTGAAGATTATATGGTCAGTCAAGTTTATGAGGATTTGGAAAATGATGAATACTGATGCTATTTGGTTAACATTAGGTGAATGTGGTTGGTATCATAAGACTTTTAATATAGTATATTCTTATACTGATGTTTTAACGCTCAGAGATATTCTACAGCAAGAAGCAAGAGAAGAAGGTGTTATGCTGAGATGTGAAATTTATACTGGTGGTATGTTTACATCCGATACTAATATCACGATGTATGTTTGGTTGGTTCATAAACCATGGTTGTGAATAAAATTCAAAACATGCGACATATTGACATAACTGAAATTTCTCCTTATGTACAATTTGCAGTCGGTGATAAATTGTTGCACGAATTTTTGCTTGTTTTGGTCCCATTAAAAGTACAAATAAAAGAAGATCTAAAAAATGTACAAAATGACTGAAACAGTGCGTAATATTATGGCGGATGATGTATCAGATGCTATTTGGCATAAAACTCATAATATGTTTGCTGTTGGTATTCGAAGTTATGTGATTCGTCATGTTGAACCAGCATTCATAGATGACATTTATACGTTACTCGATGAACAAATCAAGGAAAATCTAAATTATGAAGATTATTGATGTACTTTTGAGTCATGTATTGTATGATTCTATGCGCGAATCACATAAATCTGTTAGAAAAAACGTTCGATTTATGACATATGCTAGGTTGCAAATGCCAATTTATGATAGATTGTCCAATATAAGCTTAGAAAATCAGATTGCAGAAGATATTAACGAAAATTAACAAATTTTTTGTTGACATTGTGATCAAAATTTGATATAATCATCTTATAGACCAAGGAGATATACTATGGATGTTCTATCAGCTTATGTGACACGTATGCGTGATAAAGCAACAGAAAATCAATTGAGTCATGATCAGGTTCCGCCTCTGGTTTGCCGTGATGGGCTCAAATTGTCAGTTCAAGCGAGTTCTTCTCACTATTGTGAGCCAAAAAATCACGTTGGTCCATGGAAATCGATGGAACTTGGCTTTCCTAGTAAACCGGTCCCTGAATTGCGACAATGGCGTGAGGATCTAGGAGATGATTCTCCGGATGAAGAATGTGTTTTTGGATGGGTTCCCGTTGATATGCTATTGAAAACCATTGAAAAGCATGGTGGGTGTGATCAACTCGAAGAGTAGCCATAAAATTAACATTTTGTAATGATTTTTTTGTTGACACAACCATCAAAGTTTGTTATAATAACTTTATTAACATAGGATTGTGATATGCAACTCCCCACCGAAGGTTCAGTCGTAGAGATTATATTGGACAATGCTGCAGCACGTTATGCTATGGCTCCGTGTTCAGTGCATAGGGCACAACCTACATTGACTCTTCGTGGGGTTGTTGTACCCACTCCTAAGTGGATGACTTCTGTTGCCGATCTTACTATTCTAAATAGTGAGACCAAAGGCTTTAATTATATCCCTAGACACAAGATCTTGACTATTGGTGGTGTTACGGTAAAACAACCGAAGGTCACTGCAGACAAGGTCTTAAATATGACTTCATCTAAAACTGGCGAAGTCTATACTGTGCGACAAGATGGTCGTACTAAACGTTGGTCGTGCACTTGTATTGGATTTCAATTCCATAAGAAGTGCCGACATGTAACAAAAGCTATGGAGAATAAATAATGGCTATTACAGATACCGAAACATTCCGTGCTCTTGTCACGCAAGGACCAACTGTTATTATGGTCGAAAAGACACATATGTTGGCCTTGCTAGATGAACGAGATGAACTTCGTGATGCCCTTGTTAATATGTTAATGGTTCTTGACTGTGCACACCAAGCAAGCGGATTCATCTCGACTGGTCATATGACAGACACAGAGAATGCTCTCACTAAAACAAAAAACATTTTGTTCAAAAATAACCCTTGACTTTTTACTAAAACCATATATAATAACATAACCAGGGCAATGTCGCCCATTTATACCAAGGAGACTATATTATGAAGATTATGCGTAACATGGCTGCTCAGGGTGACTTCATTATCCTGCGTATTCAGAATATCCCCGAGGGTGTTGTTCCTGTTGCTCCTGAGAATGGCAAGGTAATTGTCGCTCACAGTGAAACTGGGCACAATCACGTGATGGAAGCAACTCGAGTCGAGGCATTCGAAGTTCCTGCTGATAAGTCCAACTCTCAGAATGTTGACTTGTACAAGATGTTCCTTCTTGTCAAGGAAGACACTCAGATTGACCATCTTCGGTCTTTCGATACTCACGAGGCTATTATGGTACCGCCCGGTATGTATGAGGTTCGCCGTCAACGCGAATATACCGCCGAAGGTTTCCGTAAGGCGGCTGACTGATCTTTGATCTAGGTTTTATTTTTAGAAGCTTTCCACTTATATAATGTAAAGGTGATAATGTGATTACTAGTTTGAATGAAGACCAACTGGCGCAAATTCCCGTGTATCGGGACCGCTGGTTGGAAATCGGTCTTCGTACTGAAGTTCTTGACTTTGCTGCAGCTAAGACTGCTCTTGCAAAGTGCTACACCTCCCGTGATCTTGAATCACCTTCTAATGTTTATTATGCTACTGGACCTATGGATGCCTACAAGATCTATAAGTCAGTAAAGCCTGGCGGTACTTCTACCGAATTCATGAACTCTATGATCTATGGCGCTCATGATAGTTCTTGGTTGAGTTTCTATGCTTACTTTAAGGAAGTCTGTGGTCTGGATCTGGAGATTGTCCAGCCACTGATTGAATATGCCCAAGTTGCTTGCTGGACTTATGTCGACAAGGACTTTGCTATTATTCAAGAGTTCCCGATGTATATCCGATTCGATGATCAGAATCGTCTGCATTGTGAAGATGGTCCTGCCATTGAATATCAAGATGGTACCATGGTGTTTGCATGGCATGGTGTTCGTCTGAGCCGTGACAAGTGGTTCTGGATCACCAATAAGCAAGAGTTGTCTGCTAAGGCAGCCCTGAAGGAAGACAACTTGGAACTCCGCCGAGTTGCCTGTGAAATTCTTGGTTGGGTCCATATTCTTAAGGAACTGAAGTCTAAGGTTATTGATCAGGATGAAGATCCGCAGATTGGTACTCTTCTGCAGGTGAATATTCCTGATATCGGTAAGGAACAGTTCCTGCGTGTTGTTTGTGGTACTGGTCGTGAGTTTGCTATTCCGGTGCCGCCTACTGTCAAGACCGCGTTGGAAGCAAATGCTTGGACCTATGGTGTTGATCCCGAGGTGCTTCGAGACTTGGAATTCCGTACTTAGTTTATAAAACATATTGAGTTTAACTCGGAGGGTGGTATTAAGGTTATCACCCTCTTTTTTTGTGCATTTTTTTGTTGACAGTGATATATGGTTGTGTTATAATCAGTAATGACAAAATGTGAATAATATAAAAGGAATATAAAAATGTATAGTAAAATGTATAGTCAAACTATAGTTGATATAATGGATGATGTTGAAGATGCTATTAAGACAAAGGTTAGGAAACAAGTAGCATATCATAACTTTATGGAAGTTTTTGAACTTAGACATATTGGTCAGATACTCGATTGCGAGTTCCATATTAGAGAACAATTTATGGATGATGTAGAAAATGAAAGTTAAAGATATTATCTTTCCACTATCGACATGGAATATTAGAATTATTGCTGACAATCAAATCAAAAGTCAAGTTTACGACCATAATAAAGTATTATATGATCTTATGTTGTATGTTCCACATATTCATGAACAACTCAGAGACGATTTAGATGATTAGTTTATTCGTCTATCATCTTTATTCAAGAAAAGAATGTGAATCTAAAACTAATAACGAAGTAAAATATCTTATTTCTGAAAAAGTAAGAAACGGACTTCTTGATCTGGAAATGTATTCCAAAATAAGACGTGCAGCTTGGATGGAAGTTAACCATCAATTCATAGACGATCTCAAAGATTAAAAAAAGTTAACAAAAAAGTTTTGAAAACCGTAATTTTTTGGTTGACATTACCCCCAAAGTTTGTTATAATAACTTTATTAACAGGGCATATCGCCCATCATATGAAAGGTTTTTTTATAATGGCTCATAATATCGAAATGATCGACGGTAAGGCTCAGATGGCATATGCCGGTGATGTGCCTTGGCACGGTCTGGGTACTCGGGTACCTGGTGATCTTACCCCCGAACAGATGCTCGATGCAGCTGGTCTGAATTGGGAGGTCAATAAGGTCCCTGCCTTTGCTAAGGTTGCCGGCAAGAATGTTAATGTCGGTTGGTCTGCTCTGGTTCGCTCTAGCGATAGCAAGATCGTTGATGTGGTTTCGGATGACTGGAATCCGGTGCAGAACTCTGAGGCTTTCGAGTTCTTTAACGACTTCATTGCTGAGGGTGACATGGAAATGCACACCGCTGGTAGTCTCTGTGACGGCAAGATTGTCTGGGCTCTGGCTAAGGTGAAGGATTCGTTCGAACTCTTCGGTGGTGATAAGGTTGACTCTTACCTTCACTTCACCAACTTCCATAAGTATGGCTGCAGCACCGACGTTCGGTTCACTCCGATCCGTGTGGTGTGTAACAACACCTTGACTTTGTCGCTCAATACCAAGGTCGAGCGTATGGTCAAGATCAGCCACCGTCGTGAGTTTAACGGTGACCAGACTAAGCTGATGCTTGGTGTTGCAGCCGAAAAGCTTGCGCAGTACAAGGAAATGGCTCAGTTCCTCGGTTCTAAGCGCTACAGTGATGAAAACGTGGTTGAATACTTCAAGCGTGTGTTCCCTGCCTCGGAAAATGCCAAGCGCTCTGAAATTACCAAGAATGCTCGTACTGCTCTTGGTATCCTTGAGACTCAGCCTGGTGCTGAATATGCTCCTGGTTCTTGGTGGCAGGCGTTTAACGCCACTACCTATATGACCGATCACCTTATCGGTCGCTCTACTGATACCCGGATGACTTCGGCTTGGTATGGTGCCAATAAGAATCTTAAGGTTCGTGCTCTTGAGACCGCGATCGAAATGGCGGAAGCGGCCTAAATCAACCGGGGAGGGGAAACCCTCCCTCTTTTGAGGATATACCATATGAAACTTATTTTATGTGAAAAGTGTTGTGATCTAGTCACACTCAGAAAAAACGTAGACAGGATTTGCGAATGTGGTGAGTCCGGTGGGAAGTACGTTGATGATTTAAATGCTGAAATTTGGGGCCCTTGTTATAAGATCGGTTTTGCCAACCATTCATTTACAGCTGCTATCATCGCTCAGAGATTGAGTGGTGATTCGACTGAGAAGATGGTATATGGACTAGGGTATGTTACCAAGGGTCGTGACTTTGAAGCGTTTATTATCCCCGAAAGCGCCAAGACCATGAAGCGGGTCGATAAAAAAGTGGTTGACAACTCCCATAGTTTATGATATAATAACTTATAAATCGAAAAGGATATACCAAATATGGCTCGGTTAACTAAACCCAAACCTAAAAAGAATGAACGTGTAGGTAAGACTGCACAATACATTGCTGATCTTAAGTTTATGGGTGAAGAACCAGTCGTCAAGGGTATTGTTGAACTTGACGACATGACCATAACCAAGATCTTTGGTTGGTACAATTATATGTGCACCAGATCGGATGCCCGTCAGTATCTTAAGGACTTTTTTAAAATTCAAGGTGAAGATACTAATCTGGAAATGTTGGCAACAGTGCCGGACATTTGGATTAGTGTTACAGCTGCTTGGTATGCACGTATTCTGAATCGTGGTGGTATCCTTGAAGTACCCCATGTAAAAAAGTTTAGGTTTAGGTTGACGGAGATGTTTTCAAAGTCGACTTTGAATAAAGTATTGGAAGTTCCCGATGAACCAGTCACTGAGGAAGTGACTGTTAAGGTTCGTAAACCAAGCGCCAAGATATCCGACTTTATCGGTGAGTTTGAGGAAGCCATAGATAAGTCAGGCTGGACATTATCCATGTATGAATGGCTGCAAAACAAACAGATTCCCTCGAATCAGGCAAAGATTGTTGAGGAATTTTATGCACCAATTGCCGAAGAGGCTAATCTGTCTCTCACCAGCACTAAGGTCAAAGAAGGGTATAACCATTATACCAGTGCTGAGTTGAAGAAGAGAGCGGCATTTTACTCTGGTATCGTGGCGGATTGTCAGCGCCATGCCTCGAACAAGAAGCAAATCGTCCGTAAGAAGAAAACAATTTCAGCTGATAAGAAACTCAAGGATTTAAAGTTCCAAGCCGAAAGCAAAGACTTTAAGGTGGTATCCATCAATCCTGAAAAGATCCTAGGCTCTAGCGAGCTGGTGACGTTTAATACAAAATATAAGACACTCACACAGTTCATTGCTATGACCGAATCGGGTCTAGATGTAAAGGGCACCACCATCCTAAACTATGATGAAGACAAGAGCAAGACCTATAGGATTACCAAAAATACTGAGATAAATATTGAGATGGTTTTCCGCAGCGGTCGGAAGGCATTTCTTAAGAATTTGGAAAAACTAAAAACTGCAACACTACAACATCGTATCAACGAAAACACAGTTCTTTTGAAGGCATAACATTATGGCAAAACAAGATAAAACCACCAGCTTTGACTATGTAATTATTGATGGCGAACGAGTGAAGGTACCCGCATATCGCTATAATAAGAAAGGTGATAAGGATGGTCTTGAACCTTCACATGGCTACTACAAGAAAGTTAAGACGCCATGGGGCGCTATCGAACGTTGTTTCATTGTCTCAGTTCCTAGTCTTGCCGGTGGTAAAGATTCTTATGCCAGTGTCTTTAAGCCAGAAAGCAATCCTGGTGTTCGTTGGTCCGTGTTTCAGTTGCAAGAATCTTATAATTAATAGTTGACATACACTTAAAAGTATGATATAATAATTATATTGGTCCCATAGCTCAGCTGGATAGAGCAACAGACTTCTAATCTGTGGGTCGCACGTTCAAGTCGTGCTGGGATCACCAAGTTTTGGACCTGTAGCTCAGTTGGTTAGTAGCGGACCGCTCATAACGGTTTGGTCGTAGGTTCGAGTCCTACCGGGTCCACCAGTTTGTGGTAAGTAGAGTCTACTGTATGGCTACGCAAGTCTCGAGAACAGTAGAGCGGACTGATCATTCGTAAAAGGAGGATGGGCAACCTAGGTGCAATAATCTAGGCAGATACCCCACCTGCCACAATTGATTTTTTTATAATCGTTCAAAGGTGATATATGTTCGAAAAGATTGACTATGATGAATTGGTCTCAAAATATGATTATCAAACCAAGCTAGATATTGCTGCATGGGTCATCAGCAAAATTGATGAGCATGGAACAAATCCAGGATCATTCCGATATTTGATTTATGATCGTCTTGGTTTTGATCTTGATGCATATGTACCTTTGTATTCAGCAGGTGGTATGAATATCTCAAATGAACTAGATTACTCATATCGTGAAAATCTTGCCAATGTTGTCAAGGAACAAAACATTGATAACAAGGAACTTAAGTCCGCTCTTTTGATTTGTGATGAGCCTGGGTGTTATAATTACGCAAGCTGCGGCTTTCCTACATCTGATGGCGGTTATCGCAGAACTTGCCATGATCATAGTGATTTTAAAATAAATAAATCGGAGACATAAAAATGCTCACCACAATTCTTTTTATTACTTTTCTTTTTAATGGTGAAGTTAAGAATACCTATCTGGCATCCACCACACCTAGTCAATGCATTAATGATATTGGAGCATCATTGGCTATTTTAGAAAATATGGGTGCTACGGTTATTACTGCTTATTGCACATTTGAAGGGGAATATGAATGAAGATTTTTCTAGGACCATATAAAAACTTTATTGGTCCATATCAGATTGCCGAAGGTATTCTATTTTGGAAGAACAGAGATTCTGACATTGTAGAAAAACTTGGTGATTGGTTGGCAACTAATAAGGATGGTACTGATTCTGCTCTCTATCGCCTTTGTCGTTGGGTAGATACTTTTAAGGAACGTAAGATCAATATTCGTATTGATGATTATGATATTTGGTCCATGGATCATACTTTGGCTATGATTATTGTTCCTATGCTTAAACAACTTAGTAAGAATAAGTACGGTGCACCATTTGTTGATGATGAAGATGTTCCTCTAGAATTCCAATCAATTTCTGCGCCTGCTCTATCTGAAGAGCAAAAGAATACAGGTGATACGGATGAAAATTGGATTCCTCGTTGGGAATGGGTTCTAAATGAAATGATTTGGACATTCGAACAACATTCTTCGAATTGGGAAGAGCAATATTATACTGGTGAGTCTGATATTCTTTTTGATAATGGTGTTATGAAGAAGGGACCAAATGATACCTTTACGGTTGACGAAAAGGGCGTCGCAACACATCGTGAAAGAATGAAGAACGGTCGCCGTCTTTTTGCTAAGTACTATGAGGCACTTTGGGACTGATGGCAAAAGAAATTCCAAAGCGCAATAGACTTGGTGGCCTAGCATATCTGTTATTCAGTTTGCTTTTTATAGGTGCAATTTATAATACAGCATATCCTTATCTTGCTGGTTATATGCATATGTTTTTTATATGGATTTTTTGTTATCATGCATCTATTCATTTTCTTGGTAAAGCATTAATTAAATTTTTTCCGGAGTTGCTATCTAATGATTAAGAATGTAAATTTTTCGGCTGATATTCGTCAATTATGTGAAGAGAAGGGAATGGAATTTATTGATGCTGTAATTCATTGGTGTGATGTGAATAGTCTTGAACCTGAATATGCAGCATCACTAATTAAGAAAGATCCTACAATTCTTTCTAATATCACATGTGAGGCCGAAAATTTAAATATCCTTAAGAAGACTGCGCGATTACCTGTATGACACCATTCGAGACATATAAGGACTATTTGTCTCTTAAAAACCATTTTAACTCCCCTGGATATGATTACTTTAAATATAAAGGTAAGGTATCCGGAAGTATAGGCTCTTTTAATAAGCGCAAAGATAAATTCTTTTTTGAAAAAATGGCTAAGCATAAAGATGCACATAATCTTATGCTCGCTAATTTTATACAAAATCCTAAATGTTGGATTAGAGAATTAGCATATGATGAATCAGCCGAACAAATATATCTTAATTGGTTGAAACGAAGTCAATCTTTAACTTATATGGTTTCCGGTGATCTTAAGAAACTAGAAGAAAAGTTTAATGAGAACTTTATAGTTAGAGATAATCAACACCCAGTACTGCTTAAGCTTTTCTGTAGTGATTCTATATCAGTAGAAACTCTATGTATACTGGTGGATATTTCCAGATGTTTTAAACACTGGGATAAGGAACTTAATGATGATGTTGTATGGACCGATATTAAACTTCTTATCAAGAAATACACACCATTCATTAAGTATGATAGAGAAAAAATCCAAAAACTATTGATTGACTTTTTCTCTGTTTAGTGGTATTATAAATAGTTATGAGGGTTTACTCTCATATACAAACATACAGTTATACAAATATACAAAACATACGGAGACTACATATGAACTTTTCACAACTTAAGCAAAATTCCGGTAAGAACTCACTTGAAAAGCTTACCGCAGAACTAGCAAAACTCAATTCAGCAGGTGAATCCAGCAAGGGTGATGATCGCCTCTGGTATCCTAATGTCGACAAGGCAGGTAATGGTTTTGCAGTTATTCGTTTTCTTCCAGCACCTAGTGAAGAAGATGTTCCGTTTATTCGGATGTTCGAACATGGATTCAAGGGACCGACTGGGCTTTGGTATATCGAAAATTCCTTGACTACTCTCGGTAAGACTGATCCAGTTGGTGAACTTAATTCCAAGCTTTGGAATATTTCTGAGGATGACAATTCACCTACTCGTAAACAGGCGCGCGCTCAAAAGCGTAAGTTGACTTTTATCAGCAATATCTATATCATTCAAGACCAGGCCAATCCCGAAAATAACGGTAAGGTTAAGTTATTCAAGTTTGGTAAGAAGATTTATGATAAGCTCAATGAGGCTATGAATCCTCAGTTTGCAGATGAACAACCGATGAATCCTTTCGATCCATGGTCTGGTGCTAACTTCAAGCTTAAGATTCGTAATGTTGAAGGTTACCGCAACTACGATAAGTCTGAATTTGCTTCTGCCGGTCCTCTCTTCGAAAATGACAATCAAATTGAGTCTGTTTGGAAACAGGAACATTCACTTCAGGCATTCCTTTCTCCTTCTAACTTTAAGACCTATGAGGAACTTAAGGCTAAGTTGAACAAGGTTCTTAATCTTGATGAAAGTACTCCTGCTGGTTCTCGCCAGGCTGCAGCTAATCGGAAGCAGAATGATGAGGATGAACTTCCTTGGAAGGACTCAACACCTCAACGTGAAGCTCCTGCTCGCTTGGCACCATCTACTAATACTGATGATGACGATGGTGAGGATTTGGAATTCTTTAAGCGACTTGCAAGTTAATACTGAAAAGGGAGGCTTTCGCCTCCCTTTTTTTATGCCGCCATGCTAAATAGTCTAGCATATCGGGAACCAGAATCTGGTGGTTCAACGGATCCAGGATTATTAGGGTCAATTGGACTTGAGGAACTTTGAGTTCTTGGTGCTGGTGTTGTAGGTGTATCAACCGAAGTTGCCGGTGGTGTTGGTGGTGTGGGAATGACTCTTTCTGCAATTGCGTTTTGAGTGGAAACAGTAGATAATGTTTGTCCTGTATTCACAGGTGATGTGTATAATACTGCAGGTGCATTTTGAGATTGGGATGGTTCTGCATCTGTTGTTGTTTCTTCACCTGCCCACGAACGCATTGGTCGACCACCTTGCCAATTAAGTGGATCCGAACGTCGTGTAGGATTAATTCTTGCCGGTGTTATTGAATTAAAAGCTCTTTCGGTATCGCTATTAATTCTTCTGGCAGGTGATTCGCCTCTACCCATTAATTGAGCAGCAGTTGTCCCAGCTAGTTCAATACGTGCTCTTTGTGCTTGTTGTATACCGGATATAGTTGTTTCGGATGGTGCTGGTTCAGGATTGTAGTTACCAACGGAACTAGGTGATAATAATGTTGCACCACCGCCATTTTCTTCTCCCATAAATGTTCTTCCAGGCATGCCTATTATAGGTGCACGATATGGAGCTGGAAACGCTGCTTCACCATTAAAAGATCTATTTTGAGCTAATGTTTCACGTCCCGTTTCCGTATTTGGTTCAGGCCAAAATTCTCTTGATGAACGAAAAGGCGCGCCAAATTCATTAGATACTGCAGCCTCAGCATTAAAAGATCTTAAACGGTCCGTAGTACGACCACTCAGTGTGTGACGTTCATTTAAACCAACTTCAGCAATTATACGCGATACAGATAAAGGTTCGGGAAAATTTGAAATAGATTGTGATTGTGGTGTTGATCCTTCACCGGCAAATGTTCTGCCTGCAGCACCCATACGCATAGGTTCTGGTTCGGGACTATAATTATTAACATTGGGACTAATAAGCCCTCGTTGTGCTGGTGGTAAACTATTAAATGCTCTTTCGGTATCACTATTAATTCTTTGAGCAGGTGGTTCACCTCTACCCATAAGTTGGGCTGTGGTAGTACCAGCAAGTCTTAAACGTGATTCATTAGCTCTAGTAGCATCAATTCTTGTGGGTGTCGACTCGGGATTTGAATTATTAACATTTGGACTTATTAATTCAGGTACTTGGGGTGGTGTTGGATTAAGATTTGTAACAGTATCCGACTGTTCATTGGATCTAGAATTACCTAAAGCTGAGATACCAGCAACTCCTAAACCAATAGCACCTGCAGCAACACCTAACAGTTTTAAAAAATTTTTAAACCCATCAAGAATTCCAGTATTTGTATTTGTATTTGTATTATTAGTTGGAACTAGATTATTATTACGAACACCTTTTATATTATCAAGTATTTCTGTTAAAATATTATTAGTAGTTCTTTGACTATTAACAATACTAGATAAAATTACAGTAACACCACTTTCATTTGTTTGTGTATTGGATTGTGATCTATTAGTATTTTCATTTTTATTATCACCACCGCGATACACACCACCCATTAATGAACCCAATAATGGGAACATTCTATTAAATGCTTTACTGCCTTTACTTAAAATAAAATCTTTTAAAGATCTTTGTGTATTTTCCTGTTGTTCAAACTCTTGTTGCTTTCTAGTTTTTTGTTTTACTTTTATGACTTTATTTTGTTTATCTACAACAATCGGTTTATCTGTATCATCAATCCTTGATTTTTCATCAATTTTTTTTAAAAATTCCTCCGCGGCTTCTTCTCCAATTTTTTCTTTAATAGCTTTAACCATAGCGGGATTTGCAAGAACTTCTTCTGTAGAAATCAAGGTTTTATTTCTTGGTTTTGGTAAAGCTGGCTTTCCTTTACTTTCTGCTAATGCTGATTCAATTTGAGCTTTTACTGAATTATTCATACCTTTATATTCAGGGCTATTAATTATATCCGCCAAGGTTGTGGTTGTTGGTTTCTTTGCCATGTTTTATACTCTTACTTTATAACTTTTTATAACTAAATGCTGATTCTAAGCGATCACGTAAGGATACCTCACTAAACATAGTACTTGTTTCAGCACTACTTGACGCTATAGAACTTGATTTCATTTGAGTTTGTTGGTCACCTAATACACCCGTTATATTATTGATTATTTCTTGGAATCTTCTTATTTGTTGTTGATCTCTAGAAATCATATTTGTTCCAGCTTGTGATAAAGAAGTACCTGTTTGTGGTTCATTTGTATTCATACTAGCTTGAGGTATTCCAAGACTACCAAGCTCTACACCAATTGAAGAAGCAGGATTTAATTGGCTTTGGGCTTGTTGAATTTGTGGTTGAGATGCCGACTGTGGTATACCACTTGCATATTCAAGAGCTCTTGCCGTTCTTCGTGAACGTGCAGCACGATCTGATACTTCATAAAGTTCATCTACGATTGCCGCCGCTTGATCCGCCGTGGTAGCTTCACGAAGTATATCACCTATAATATCATTTCTACGAGAACCGGCACGAGGTCCTGCTTTTTTTCGCATTAACTCATATTGTACAAATTCAAGTTGTTCTTCAAATGTGGCCTGAAGAACATGTCTCCCGCCCGACCAGTTTTGAAAATCAGTTAATCTACTTTCTCTCCATTGTGCAATACCATATGATGCTCCGCGAGGATTATTACGATCTCCGATTGCGCGGGGATTAAAGCCACTTTCTTCTTGTAAATTAGAAGCAATACCTGCAGCTTGGGCCGGGGTCCATCCTTTGGATATAAAAAATGCTATAGCGGCTGAAGCAGAACCAGAAATAGCTTCAGCACGGTTTGCTCGATTACTTTGACGATGTTCTGTCGCTGGTATATTTTCCACTTGCTTGGCACTAACCGAATCTCTATTAATCGGAGTTGCATCACTACCAGATCCACCACTTTCTCCATCACTACCGGAACCATCGTTGTCATCTTTATTTTGCACATCTGGTTGTTGTTGAGAACCAGACGCGCCAGTATTTGCTAAAATATTTAAATATGGTGCTTGTCTTTGATTCTCGGGAATATTTTGTCCATTACGTAATCTACGAGCAATGTCTTGATTATATTCTTTATCTAGATTTTCGGCCATTTCAACAATACGATCATATTGAGATGATATTTCAGCATTCTCTTCTTTGATTGTATTTTCTAAGTCTTGTATTTTAGCAAGGTCTGTTTCATTATCAAATTGATCTAAAAGACTACTATATGCTTCTAGTCTTCTTATTAGATTATTTAAAGTGGTAAAAAATGCTTGTCTATTTCTAACACTTACGGATACTGTTCTAGCTTTAAGTTCAACCAAACCTACATATATATCTTCAACTAATTTCACTCCACCAACTATCCCTAGTACCCTAAGTCCAAGCGATCCTAAAATTCTTAAAGTTCCTAGACCAAGTCTAATTGATCTGTAAGGAGTTGATCTTGGTACTCTCGATTCTGATAATGTTGATATTCTTTGTCTTACAACAGGTGTAACAAGACCTGCAGCCGGAGGCGGTGGTGGTGGTACAAGATTTATTGGTCCTGGGAGTCTAGGTGTAGCAGCTGGGGGCGGCACCGCAGTTACTGTTGGCGGGATTCTAGGTATTGGTGCAGAAGAAGATGATAGTGGTGGTAAACTACTAGTTCCTACATTAGGAGTTGGTATACCTCTCCCCGGTACTACGCTCACAGCGGAAGATGGCACAGCACTTACCGTTGGTGGGATTAATTGTTCAGCCCGGCGACTCACTAATCTTTGAAGTTGATCAACTTGTTGGGATGTTTGTCTTTGAATTACCCGAGCTCTTTCAACAGATCTTATATTTTCAAGTGCTTGCCTTTGTGTAGTTCCTAATCTTTCAAATTCAAGATTTTGTATAGCACGTAGTTCTTCAATTGTACTAGCCTGTGCAATTCTTTGACTAATACTGAGTGAATTAACCGGTCGTGGTATAGTAGTTGCTGTCCCAGGTGGTGATGCAGGTCTTATTGGCGCTGCTGGTGTCGCAGGTCTTGGTGGTATATTTCCTGGTGTTGCTGGTCTTGGTGGTATATTTCCTGGTGTTGCTGGTCTTGGTGGTGCACTTGCTGGAGTTGCTGGTCTTGCCGGCGTTGTTGCCGGCAATACTGGTCTTGGCGGTGAATTTGCTGGTGCACCGGGTCTTGCTGAAACTGGAGGTACACTGGGTCTTGGTGGTGAACTTGCTGATGCACCGGGTCTTGGTGGTGCTGGTGGTACTGATGGTCTTGGCGCATTAGTTGGCGGTGCTACAGCCGGACCTGATCTTGATAATTTTCGTATTAAATCCCATGTTGAATAACCTGCTGCACCTAACCCTAATATATTAAGTAAATTATCAAATGTATTACTATTACTATTATTACCATTATTATTTGAACCACCACCACGATTATTATTTGGTGATTCATTATTTTGATTATTATTTAATAATAATGGTCCGGCAAAGTTATTGTTCGAATTTTTTATCTGCTGTAAAATTTGATTTAGTATATCATTTTGTTTATTTTGATTTTCTAATATTTGCCCATACAGATTACCAACTACTCGTGTAGCAGATCCATCCGAAGTCAAGAATGAATCTTGATTTGAATTATTACGACTCCCATTCGTTAATCTCCCCAGTTGTGGGAACATTTTATTAAATGTATTACTATCTATTTTTGATGATTGTTTATTATCATATTTTGCTGTTATACGACCTGCTGTTTTAGGTCTCTTTGCAGCTATATTTGCTAGTCTTGTAGTTCTAGGTAAAGATCTTCTTGTCACTATTATCTACTCGCTGTCATTTTTTCTTGACTTCTGCTAAAGGCATAAACACCAAGAATAGCACCAAATGATAAATGAATTAGTCCGCCATTTGAAAGGGTCAGACTTTCCCATTTAGCATATGGTGAATGAGTAAAAACAGGTAGAAACATCATAATTAAAGGAAATATTATAAAATCAAATGCACACATTGCCATGTATAGCCAACCCATTGCTGGGCGCCAGTACTGTTTAACCCAGTGCTCATTTTGTATTGATAACTGTTGATTTAAAATAGTATTATCAATATTACTATCAGACATTACGATTCCTTTGATCTTCAAGTTCCTTCAGATATTGCAGGAGCATTTCGACAAAGACATCACGTTCAAATGGTATTAAATTTTCAACATCTGCAATTGAATATTTATGATGTTGGATCAATGAAAATAATGAAATATAGTAATTTTCTAATGTATTATGATTTAACCCAACATAAAAAAATCGGCGAGCGAAGTCAGCTCAATTATCCTATCATTTTCATTTTTGTTTTTATATTCAATACGATGATACAATTTAGGCATTTTAGACATGAATGTTTGAATCTTTTCAAATATCGTCACATCCAAATCATTTAGAAATTCTTCTATTTCTTCTTTGGTATATTCCGATGGATCATAAACATCATCACCTTCATAAATCTTATCAATACAACGAAGGATTAGTTCATAAAAAGCATCTTCACCTGAATTAGCAAAATCTTTATCATCAAATAATGATGCAGGTGGATGTTTCATAACAATAGTGATCTTGTCATTCACTTTAATAATTTGATCTACTTTTTCGGGAAACTTGACTTCTACTTTTAAAAGATCAATTTCAAAATCATATACTTCTGTATCTTCATTATCAATATATGAAACCTTTACCATATTATTGATTGAAACCGCTCTCAATCGTAGAAACAAATATTCAACATCAAAGATCGCAACTTTATCAATATCAAATGACTTATTAATAGCACAATTATTGACTACTTGTTTTACTGCTCTTAGAATATCACCTTGATCACCTGATGCTTTTGCCATCAGAAGGATTTTTTCCTCACGAACAAGAAAAGGTCTGAATAATTCTTTTTTTCTTGTTGATGGGATTGTAAATTCGTGAATTGGATGTTTGATTTTAGGTAGTGGCATAATATAACTCCATTGTTAAAAATAGTAAAATTAAGGCGTTAAACCACCAGGCCCAAAAAGTCTGCCTGCAGGATCTACATTTGAATTTTGTTGATTATAGGGATTTGTTGGTGTATTAACTCGGGGGTCGAGTCCGGGTTCCATTCTAGATTGGTCCGGTTGTGAAGGTTGTGGTGCAGGTGCAACTTGATTTGATGCAAAGACTCTATCACCCGGCCTATTTATTGACGATTGCGATCTATTTTCTCCTACATCGACCCCAGGTATTCCCCAATACCAATCGGTAAAGGAAATTCCGACTTTAACCATCATGAGATTATTTTTATCATTCCAAGATAAACCAATATTACCTAAAGAGCTCGGGAAAGCTTCAGTAAGTATCACTTTGTTAACTGGTGTACCTAAGTTATTAAATACTATAATTTCAAAATTAGGTGATGTATATTCGCTTTTATAACGAGCAACATACATACGATCTGTATCAAAATTGAATATTTCATTTGTCCAACGACTAAAGAATTTCCAAATTCTATTTTGATCATCTTCAATAAACGAAATGGTTATATCGTTAAAATTTGGATTTCTAGGCGTTTTTTGTTGTGGTCCAACACCGTAACGAAAAGAATTTGAAAATTCAAATGAAACACCAGGAATTTCGATCGAAGATGCTCTAAAAAATAAATCTTCTTCTTTATAAACGTTTGCAAGAATTCCTGGAAAACTTATTTTTATTAAAAATTTATTATTCTGTAACGTACCACGTTCATTAATTTTTGCCGAAAATTCAGCTATATTAAATCCAGCCATTAGATCATGCCTCTCGAATCTTTCCAGACTTGTTCCCTGGTTGCTTTCTTGAATTGTTCTGTCGGTAGCATTAGAGCTGAATCCCAATTTGTAGGTTCAATATTTAGGTAACTACTCTGTACATGAGTGGCAAGATATTGCTTGATACAAGGCTTAAAATAACGATATTTTGATGCATTGCTTAAAATGCTGTATGATAGTTTGAGTTTTGTTGTATCATTATAGATATCATTATTGATTGTTTGATATATTGCATTCATTAACTTCGCTCTGAGAACAGGCGGTAAATAATGCAAATTAATACCTAAAAATCCATCTTTTCTTAAATCAATTGGAAATACTAAAGGAAACATATCATAATAAGGGAGTGTTTCTTTATGTTTTGGATCATATGAAAACATATACATTTTGCCGATTGATTCAATGTCAATCGACTTAACCAAATTTTCACGATCATCGAGCATTAAATTTTTATTGACTCTTTGTACTTTCTGCGCAGCATTTTGAAACCACTTTCTGGCATCTCTACGACGTGTAGTTTCATTAATACCTTCGGCCCGACCTCTCTCCGATAACTGTTGGAAAATATAAGCTGTCATTTACCGTAAATGTCCCTCTCAGTCATTATTTGGAATTTCCATCCTCGAGTTTTGCAATATTCTTCTGCGGCAGACCATTTTGCTGAATTTACTCCCCAAGTATAGACTTCATTAATATATCGTTTAGTCGGAGTCTTTTGTTTCTTAGGTTCAATTGTTTGAGCCAGAGGCTTTACTTCTATCATAATCGTTTCTTTATTCTTTGTATTTATTATAAAGTCAGGAAAATAACGATGAATTTTTCCATCAATTGGTGAACGATATTGAACGACATGTTCTTCGGATGACCACCATACAATATCTTGATGTGCATCAAAATGAGACATCAGTCGTAATTCCCAACTTGATCTATACACAATATTAGTTGGATTACCTTTATATTTATGTGGGTTCAAAGGTTTGAAAAAGCCCTGAAGATATTTTGCCATTTTTGTTTTATCAGTATAAATAATGATGATATTTATTCTAGGATTAAAAAAAATGTTAGCAGCAGCGGGTAGAGTTGGCGCGGGTCTTGGTGTTGGAGGTGCCACGGTACAAACTATAGTGGCAGGGGCAACAATTGCTGGTGTCGCCGGTGGTGCATATTTAGCCTATCAAGATGCTAGTAATTTATATAATTCTAGACAAACAATGTCAAATCAATTTCAACAACAAAGCGAATTTCCTAGCGATCTAACTACAACTACTAGATTTTATATGTCATTTCTTTTTCAAGCATATGAAAAAAGAGCAATTAATAATTCACCATTTTTAAGATCTACAGGGACAATTAGACTTCCTATTCCAGAAGGTTTAAAAGATAATACAGCTGTTAGTTATAGTGATTCATCACTTGGCCCTCTTGCGGGTGCAGTATTGGAACAAGCATCAACAAATCGAGCACAAACAGGTAGTGCTATCCCATCACTACAATCTGGTGTTAATACAGTAGGTAAAGCTTTTCAAGGAGTAGCTGGACAGTTTGCACAAGGTCTTCAAGATACTGGTGTTGGTGGTGCAATTAGATCTTATTTTGGTATGACGGTAAACCCATATCAAACAATCTTATTTGAACGCCCGCAATTTAAATCTCATTCATTTAGTTGGAAATTAATACCTAAAAATGAAACAGAAAGTGGTATTATACGAGATATTATCAGTACATTTCAATATCATTCTTTACCGGGTGTGAGTGATGGCATTGGTCTACTATTTTCGTTTCCAAGTATGGTAACGGTTAGTTTATATCCATCAAGTGAATTTTTATACAGATTCAAACCTGCGGTTATTGAAAGTATCTCAGTAAATTATGCCCCAGGAGCATCACCTTCTTTTTATAGAAGAACAAATGCACCAACTGCAGTTACAATTACTGTGCAATTAAAAGAAATTGAATACTGGACCAACAGAGATTATACAGCAACAAAATTTAATGATACAGTTGCTGAAAACAATACAACAGGCATGCTTACAACAAATTTGATAAACGGTATTCAAACTGAAAGACAACAAACAAATAGCAATTTATCTGCTGGTTCATTAACTGGTGCTGGATAATTAGGATTTTAAGGGATGGCTGAAAGATACTTCGAAAAATTTCCTATTATTAAATATAATGGTGCGCCAGTTCGTAATATTACGGAACGCGTGGTAACTCTTAATTCTGTTTATAATAATCCGATCTTTTATTATCCATATGATATTCAACAAAGTGAACAACCTGATGATATAGCAAATCGTTATTATCAAGATGAATATATGGGTTGGATTCTTCATGTAACAAATAAAGTTATTGATCCATATTATGATTGGTATATTGATCAAGCAAGTTTTAATGATTTTATTATCAAGAAGTATGGTAGTATATCAAATGCCACTTCAAAAATAAAGTACTACAGAAATAATTGGTATGCTAATGAGGGTATGATTTCAAATGTAATTTTTGATAATTTATATTCAACTGTTAAACGATTTTATGAACCCGTATACGGTGATATTCTTTATTCCACTACTCCACTTGGATATAAACGAAAACAGATTGATTGGAAAATAACAACAAACGCGGTTATTCAATATGCACTAGATCCATCAGATCCATCAGACCCACCCATGAATGGATCTAAATTTATCACAGATGAAATAGTTGATGTATATAATAACACTGCAATTATAGGCAGCGGTCAAGTTTGCGGTAAAAGTAAAACACTGCTTTTAATACAACATACATCAGGTAATGTAACTGAAACTGGTTCGTTGCATTATGTTATGGGTAGAGAAAGTAAAAAGAAAATATTATATACTGGCGCCACATTAATAACCAGTAATATTCCAGTATTTGAATCAACATATTGGAGCCCAGTTTATTATTATGATTATGAATCTGAAATCAATGAAAAAAATAAATCTATTCAAGTTTTAAAGAAACAATATTCAAGTCAAATTGCAGGTGAACTGAAAGCTTTGTTAAAATAAATGGGAAATAATATTTCAATCGGTGATGTAAGAGTAGAAAAATTAGTTATAACTTCTCCTCGTGGTACCTTAACACTTACAACATCATTCGTATCCGCATCAATTTACGAAAGTATTTTTACACCAGGAATAGTTTGTGACATAATGGTTCTTGATTCACAAGATATCGTTGGCAATTTGCGTTTACTTGGCGATGAATTAATTGAATTTAATATGTTGAGCCCAAGTGATGTGAGGGCAAATTATAAGTTTGCTCTTTATGAACGAGGTGAAGGTCAACAATTACCAAATCAAAGGGCAAAAACATATGTACTGAAGTGTGTCAGTATTGAAGCAATGTATGCTCAAAATGAATATGTACAAAAAGGTTATGAGAATGTTCTTAATTCTGAAATAGTTCAAGATATAGCAAAAACATATCTTCGTACTGATAAACAAATAATTACGGAACAGACTAAAAGTCCACAAATGTTACCTATCAGCAATTTAAGTCCATATGCTGCTATTAATCTGGTAAAATCTAGATCAATATCGGCAGAAAATCAGTCATCGTCTTATGTATTCTTTGAAACAAGAAACGGTGATAATCAAATATTTAAATTTGTTACAATTGAAAATTTATTTGCTACAAATGTTGTTAAAAATTTTATACAATCAAGTGCTATAAACATTAATGTATTGAGTCCAGATCAAGATAGAAATATTTTATCATATCAATTACCTACAGCTTTTTCAGCTCTTGATCGTATAACTTATGGTGGGCCGACAAGAGTAACCACATTTAATTTTACTACATTAGGATTTAATATTCAGGATATTCACGCAAATGATACGATATTTAAAGATGGTGGCACTGGAAGATCAGATGTTTCGGATGTTTTTACAAATCGCTATTTGTATCCAAGAATTCCACCACAAGTATTCATACCGGTGGATAATTCACAAAGACCTGTAACTTATATTCCTGAAGGTTCACCAAAATTACAAGCATATATAGCATTACTATTACAAAATTCATTAAAGATAAGAGTACCGGGAGATTTTATTTTAACACCTGGTTCTACTATTAATTGTACTTTTCCGAATAATTCTGCTACTACTGGTAACGTTACAGAAGATCCATTATTATCTGGTAAATTTCTTATCTCTAGAATACATCATAAGATAGGTCTTGTTCAAGAAAAGCCTAGATATACTTGTATTGTAGAATGTCTCAAAGGTCGTTATCGAGAGGGTTAAATCATGGTTGAGAGAAATCTTGGTCAAAATATGATATACTGGGTTGGTGAAGTAGTCGATGTAAATGATCCCCACCAATCAGGAAGAGTTAAGATTAGAGTATATGGTCGGCACGATGATAGGACCAATATACCTGATTCTGCTTTACCTTGGGCACAAGTAACACAATCAGTAACTTCAGCAGCTATTGGTAGAATAGGAACCGCTCCTGTTGGACTTGTTGTTGGATCCAGAGTTATAGGGTTTTGGGCAGACAGTAGTGATCTTCAATATCCATTAGTAATTGGTTCGCTCGGTAAAGCAGGTGATGAAATAACCGGTGAAATGCTTAATGGTGCACCAGCAATTAATACAGATACTGGCAGTATACCTGGGGCTGCACAAGGTACTCCCAATAACCCATATTCTTCTCAAAGTGATAGTAGAGTTTCAATTTCGAATATTGATTCCGGTAGTGCAAATATTTTCTCTGTAAATAATACAGAAGGTGTTAATGTTACAACGGCCGTTGAAAGAAACATGGCTAACTTTGGTTTGCCAACAACAGCTTCATATGATAAAGATAGTACTAGTGATGTTTTAGATATTAAAAAAGCAGTTGATCCTCTCGGTACATTATCGTCCTTGCCTTGTTTAAATGGCAATCTTATTTCAATTAGTTCAATACTCCGGTTTCTTGGTAGTACTGTTCAAGGTATTGTTTCCGGTATTGTTAGAACAGCTGTTCAAGCCATCCGCAATGCCATTCTATCATTTGCTAAGCAAATCGGTTTATTCAAATTAGTAGGAATGCTAAATGGCGCTATTTCCGGTATAAAAACCATACAAAATCTTATCAATGCTTTAAGTGCAATTACATGTGGAATTAGTCCTATCAATCAAGGTTTATTTAAAACTGCAGATTTTGCTATAGCTTCTGTAATCGGCGGATTAAATAATGTTGTCGGTTCAATTACGGGTGGTCTTGATAAAGTAATTAATATGACAACTGGTGCCGTTATTGGTGGTGCTACTGCTATTACAAATGCAACAAACACCGGTATCAAAACATTAATTGATTCGGTACCATCAGCACCTTTGGCTGCAACAATTACTGATACATCACCTAGACCTGAAGCAACCAGTATCGAACAATCACCACCATTTAGTTATGCCCAACAATATTATACAGTTGAAAATGATCCTTATCCTGGTTATATTGAATGGAGAGATCCAACAGGATCCGGAACAGCTGTTTATACATTGAGAAATGGCCAACCTAATTATAAAGATGCACAAGAACATACTACCTTTGCAGCACAAGATCATTTTACAAGTGTAATCGGCAATACATTATTAAGTGGTAAACCTCTTACATTTAATACATTATCACAAGCTGTGTCTAGTAATCTTAATTTTACTCAGGGTTTTGCTATTTCAAAAGTTCTTGGCTCGGGATTTAGCGGTGCTAATAAAATTGCTACCATCGCAGCTCTTATTCCAACTATTGCATTCGGTCTACAAACCGTATTTCAAACAAATAATAAAAAAGCAAAGTTAATATCTACCAGTACCTCAACAGCTGTGGATAATTTTGCGAGAGCACAAGGATTATTGGCTATACAAACACAAAATATACGAACAGGTTTAAATGTATCCTAGGATAAATTATGTCAGACTCAAATAATAGGCGTCATCCACAATCTACTTTTGAAGCTAAGTACCCATATAATCAAGCAACTATTACACGTAGTGGCCACGAAATTCATATTAACGATACGCCAGGTAGTGAAAGTTTACGTGTTTCACATACAAAAGGCTCTTATGTTGAATTGTCTAAGGATGGAAGAACCGTAGTCAATTCAGTCGGCAAAGCTTATTATTATATGTGTGATGGTTTTTCAACTACAGTAGATGGTCATTATGATTTAAAAGTAAAAGGTGTTATGAATGTTAACATCGACGGATCTGTCAGTGAAGAAACCAAAGGCAATAAGTATATGGCCGCTGGTGCCGATTTTGTACTAGGTATAGGCGGTACTTCAACCGAAACTATTATTGGGGATAAATTTAATTCTGTTGGTGGTGATGCAACAATTGCAATTACAGGATCTGAGTATAAAAATATTGGCAGTGAGTCTGTAACAAATTTTACTGGTGTAAAAACAGAGATATTAAATGATGATTGGTCCGTAAATTCTCATGGTAATATTGAGATTCTTAGTGATGGTAGTGTAAGAATTCAGTGCAAAAATTTTATTATTGATGCTGAATCCATTACCTTGACGACATCGACCGGTAATGTAACAATCAATTCTTCTTCTGGTTTTGTATCTACTTCTACTGCGCAAACTTCTATCACCGCCAGTAGAATTATTTTGAACGGATAACAAATAATGACTATAAACACTTCTGATATAGTTAAGGATGTTGGTTGTTCTGCAACTCTTATACCAAAGCCTGGTGATCTTGCCATACCATTAAAAAAATTGGCTTCATTACCTGCAATATTGACCGTTCTTGGTTATAATGAATTGGCAGGTCAAATTAGACAATCACTTAAATCAATTGATGATTTACTTGGTAACTTTCCAATTTCTGTAACAAAACCAGTTTTTGGAACATTATCCGTGCCAGAATATGAATGGGAAATTAAAGCAAGAGCAATAGTTGCTGAATTTAAACTTTATGTTCTGGCAAAATGTTTGGAAATTATTGGATCAATTATCAATGGATTAGTTACAATTCCTGTACCATTTCTTGGTAATGTGAATATTCTACAATTATTTACAGACGCCGAATATAGAGCCGAAGTGAAATCAAGAATAACAAAAAATCTAAATGGTGCTCTTGCAGTTGTAGGTCGACTTGGTAAATCATTCAGTGGTGAATTCGGTCTTAAAGCACCTGAATTGCAGATTCAAGAAATTTGGTCTTGGTTTGTGATGGAAATGACAAACATTGCTACCGGCATATTACACGCGGCGTTCAATACATTAATCGGGATGTTTAATTCAATTTGGATATCCCTGGGTTTACCATCACTTGTAGCTTTGGTTACTTTGGATATTGAAACAATTATAGAAGATGCAATTGCATCCGTTTCTAAACTTTTACCAATAGCACAATATTATAAAATGATAATAGCAACTTTAAAATCAATTAATATTTTTGGATATACTCTTTTGGATTTATTAGGCGGTGTATATGAAGATGCTACAGAATCTGCAGAAATTACAATAAATAGATTGATCTCTGCTGCTAAAGATTTTGTTGTCAAGTGGCCACTATACTTAATAGAGAATTGGATGAAACTTGTAAAAGAGTTTTTCAATCAAATTGGTCTAGGTGCACTATTGACGTATATACCATTTACATTTTGTAGTTTTCTTCAATTAATTGGTTTTCCTTTATCATTTGCTGGATTAATACCAGCTACATTACCTGTAACTCAAGAACAAATAACACCACCAGCAAATGTATCAGGATAAGAAATGTCAACAAGAGCCGATAATTTTACACAAACAAAATTAATACCGGATCTCTTTTCAGATTTCCTTGGTGATCTTACACCGCATCCAATTACAAAAGATGTGGTACGATTAAAGAATGAACAAGCAATAAAGCAATCATTAAGAAATATACTTCTTACAAATCTAGGTGAAAGAAGATTTAATCCAAATTTTGGTTCGGATGTTAATCATGCTCTTTTTGAGCCAAATGACATTATCCTTCAGGAAAATTTAAGAAATGCTATAACAAACTCTATACGATTTCATGAGCCAAGAGTAAATTTACTTTCAGTGCAAATTTATAATTACCCGGAAGAAGATCGTTTAGCAGTAAATCTTATTTTTTCTATAATAAATAGTATTACACCACAAAATTTAAATCTGATCCTTAGACGAGTACGTTAAGAATGGCAAATAATTCAATCAGTCTTGTAAATCTTGACTTTGATACATTAAAATCTACATTAAAGACTTATCTAAAAAATCAATCACAATTTGCTGATTATGATTTTGATGGTTCAAACATGTCGGTACTGCTTGACATTCTGACTTATAATACACATTTGAATGCTTTTTATACTAATATGGCCATATCAGAAATGTTTCTTGATTCCGCACAATTAAGAAATAGTGTGATTAGTAGATCGAAAGAATTAAATTATACCCCTAGATCTACAAGATCATCTGAGGCAACAATAAACATTTCATTCCCACAATCGGGCTTAAACGTATTTCAAATTCCATTTGGAACTAGATTTACTGGTAAAAGCAGTAATGGTACATATACTTTTACTACAAAACAATCATATGTTTTATATCCATCTGCCGGCGTTTTTTCAACATCTTTAAATATATATGACGGTAGTTATATTACTGATACTTTTGTAATTGATACTTCGGTTGAAGGTCAACGTTTCATTATGAGTAATGAAAATGTTGATACGGATAGTCTTACCGTTATTGTAACACAAGACGGCGGTCAAACCAATACTCTTTATACACAAGCTACAAATTTATATGGTTTGACACCAACATCAAATGTATATTTTCTTCAAGCCACAGAAGATACCAAATATGAATTAGTATTTGGTGATGGTATTTTTGGTGATTATCCACTTAACGGATCGGTGGTATATTCAACTTATAGAATAAGTGCTGCTGGGACTGCGGATGGATGCACAAATTTTACTCTTGATGATAATTTAGGACATGTAAATGGGTATACTGCATTACCAATAATACCAACAATAAAAGTAACTAATGTAGCATCTGGTGGTGCTACTGCAGAATCCATTGAATCAATTCGGTTTAATGCACCTAGACATTATCAAACACAAGATAGAGCAGTCACAGCAAATGACTTTAAAAATATTGTATTGATGAATTATAAAGATGTTAAAGCAGTAAATGTTTATGGCGGTGAAACTATTGCTAATAGAGTTGAATATGGTAAAGTTTTCATTTCGGCTGTCACAAACTCAGGATCACCGCTTTCTGTAATTGAGAAACAAAATATAGAAGCATTTCTTTCTGATAAATGTACTATGGGTATAGTACCAAAAATGATTAATCCAGATTATCTTTATTTGCTTGTAACATCATCAGTTAAATTTAATCCTAATATAACAGTTTATACGCCTGCTGATATAAAGAATATTGTAACCAGTGCAATTACTAATTATGATGTAAATTATCTGACAGACTTTGATATAGAATTTAAGTTATCAAGATTAGAAGCAGCAATTAATGACTCTGATAAAAGTATCAGTAGTAATCAAACATATATTATTTTAAGAAAAGATGTAAATCTTGAACTTAATACTGATACTTATATTGACATTAATTATCGAAATAAAATCAATCCAGGTACATTATCATCGACTGTTTTTTTAAGTAATGGTAGACAATATCAGTATACTGATTATAATTCTTTTAATAATACAATAACTGTATCACAGTTATCAGGTGGTCAAATAAGCATAACAAATTCATCAACAAATATATATTTAAAAGATGTGACAACTCCTGGATATGAATCATATGCTGTGGCTGGTATTATTGATTATCTCAGTGGTAAGATTAGTTTAAATAAAATTTCAGTGAATGGTTTTGTAAACTCTTCATCAATTCAGTTTTTTGCCACACCAAGCAATCAAGATATTATGGCTAAAAATAATGACTTAATACAGATTGATTTGGAAAATTTGTCTATTGAGGTATTATCAGTTTAATGTCAAAAATAGAAAAATTTGTATCATCTTTTATACCACAACAGTTCCCATCTTTTTATAAAGATGAAGGGCCTAATTTTATTGCATTTATAAAAGCATATTATGAATGGCTTGAATCAAATAATCAAGTTTTAGATCATGCTAGATCATTACTTGATTATAATGATATTGATACAACTGAAGCACAATTTCTGACTTATTTTAAAAATACATATCTAAATTCTTTACCAGAATCAATGCTTGTTGACAAGAGACTTTTGGTAAAACATGTCCTCGATTTGTATCGCTCTAAAGGCACACCGAGATCATATGAACTTCTGTTTCGTATGTTATTTAATGAGTCGATTGAACTTTATATACCAGGTAATTTTCTTCTTAAACCATCTGATGGCGAGTGGGTTGTTCCTAGATACATTGAAGTTTCAGATAGCTTATATCTTGAAAAATTAATTGGCAAACAAATCTACAATAGCAGTCATACAGCTACAGCTGTTGTTGAAACGGTCAATCAAAAGATTGTCAACAGTCGCTTGATGCATGTTCTTTATCTTTCATCAATTGATGGTAGATTTAAATATGGTGAGAAAATACTATCTGAATCAGTTCCTGAAATAACTCTTGATAATGCGCCAAGAATTCTTGGTTCTTTAACCGCTGTTGCAATTGAAAATGGTGGCGCCGGTTTTGAGGTAGGTGATACAGTTGATATTACTGGTACCGGTGTTGGCGGTAAAGCAAGAATTGCCGGTATTCGTGATGAAAATGGTAAAGTTAATTTTAATTTAATTAACGGTGGTAGTGGATATAGTGTGAATGCTGTTGTTACAGTAGCTACAGCACTTGATCTTGTTATTTCAAATACCGTTGGTACTTTTGGTGTTAGTAGTAAGGTAACAAGTTCAAATACAGCGGCTAATGGTAATATAGCATTCGCTAACAGTACTTTTATACAAATGACGGAGTTTAGTACAGGATTAAATTTTTATATCGGTGATAATATTACAAGTAATACTGGCGCATCTGCTACTGTCGTTAGTGTTATCGGCGGTGGTGGATCTGGCGCTTCATTTCAAATTGGTGGTATTGTAAATAAAGAAATTCTTTCTATTAATACGGATAAAATTAGTAGTAGTAATAATACAGGAACAAGTTATCTGGATAGAAATTTAAATGTTACTTGGTCATTTCCGAAAAATCCTACTGCAAATTTAACTTCCACAATTGATGAAACTCTCACTTTTAAAATAATTGAAACAGGTACTATTGCATTTTTATCAAATATTAATCCTGGATCCGGTTATTCAGCAAATCCATATATTGATGTAATCGAACCCGATGTTGCAGGTCAAAGTTTTAATGATGGATTTGGTGGTATTAAAGGTCATAATGCTACTGTAACATCTAAGGTTTCTAGTGCAAAAGGTGTTGTTACCGCTGTTGATGTTATTAATTCTGGCTTTGGATATACACCGAGTGATACTGTATTTCTTTCTTCACTTTATAATAGCGGTATAGTGGTTACTGGTTCCGCTGTGATTGACACTGACGGCAAAAGTGACGGTTACGCAAAAGATAACAAAGGTTATCTAAGCGATGTTATGAAAATTCAAGATAGTTATTATTATCAGAATTTCTCATATGAAATTCTAGTGAATAGAATGTTGAGTGTATATGAGAAATTGGTAAAGGATTTGATTCACCCGTCTGGTGTTGCGTTGTTCGGTCGTTTCAGATTGAAGAATGAAATAACAGCGGATCAATCTGAAGCAGAAGCTTTTATAAAAACAAAATACGATATATTCGTCGCTTCAGCCAATCAGACTTTGTTTACTCCACAAACTGGTTATACAGCTGGTAATTTAGATGTCTATCGAAATTATAAAATTATAGCGAACACATCATATGCAAATAATACCGCAGATGTATTATCAGTTACGAATGCAAACACTTACATCGATGTGAATGATCCGATTTACTATAGCGTTCCTGTCGGTAATACGGCAATTTCTAATTTAACAGGCAATACATACTACTACGTTACATTTGCAAATTCGAGCTCGATTGCGCTGTCAACCACTATAGGAGGAACCAATGCAAATATTTTGGAAACAAGAACTGGAGCTGGAGAAATTCATGAATTCAAGGGTATCAAATTATCAAATTCCGAATTTACTGCAACAAATGGGGTTTCAGTAGCGTTGAATTCGGCAGCTGCTCTTGGTGACATTATCGAAATTCGCGCTTATTCTTAAAATAAATAGCATAAAAGGTAGTTGGGCGAAATAATGGCAATACTTACAATTAATCATTACATCAATCAAGCAAATAGTTTTATTACGGATATCCGTAATAACAGAAATGCTTATTATTTGTTTGCGGCAAGGTCACAACCATGGACTAACAGTTCAGGTGGCAATGATGATAGTACAAATTCAGTATTGCCTGCTAATAATTCCGTTGCTCAAGTCGAACAGTCTATTTACAACGACATCCTTTATGGCAAGCTTCTAAAAGACGAAGATGTAACTAATTTAATCCCACGTTATAATTGGACTCAAGACACAATTTATGCCACGTATGATCAAAATGAATCTGATCTTTATAGTAAAAAATTCTTTGTTGTAACCGACAAATACGAAGTTTATAAGTGCATTGATAATAACAATGGCGCTGTTTCATATGTTAAACCTACACTTACCTCTACAAGTGGTACATTCAAAACTGGGGATGGTTATCTTTGGAAGTATATGTACACCATTGATTCAACTTCTAATACAAAATTTACTACATCAAATTACATTCCTGTAAGTACAAATACTGCCGTTCAAGGAAATGCTACCCCTGGTTCCATTGATTTAATCAAAATTACCAATGGGGGTAAAGGATATTCTGTTTATGAAACAGGGTATATTGGTGGTGTTGTAAATTATGATAAAATTCAACTTCCAAATACTTCTTCCAGTATAAATGATTATTATACAAATTCATCAATTTATTTAAAATCAGGTTTTGGCGCAGGTCAAATCAGAGAAATTAAAGCATCAAGTGGCACATCAAAACAAATAACGGTAAGCAAACCATTCAGCACATTTGCTCGTCTTGATCTTGCTAATGTTCAAGGGACAATTACAACCGGTTATTATGCCGAACAGTCTTACGATCAGATTGATTATCTTTATACACAAGGTTACTATAATATAAAATCAACTATAACACAAACCGATACCGGTGCTACAGGTATTGTTATCTCTGCAAATACATCATCATTACAAGTTACACGAAACGGTTCGGCAGTTCAATTCGCACTTGGGTTGCCAATTGTAGACACAAGTCAATCCGGTACATCAAAACTTGGAACTGTATCTGTTGGTAATGTCGGCGCTTGTAATGTTGCATTTGTTACATCGGGTGGGTCTGGTTATAGTGCTAATGCTACAGTAACAATTACAGCCGCAGATTTAGGTTCTGGTGCGGTAGCAAATGCACAAGCTACCACAGGAAAAATATCAAATATTAATATTCAAACTGCTGGGTCCAAATATTTTGTAGCACCAACACTGACAATTTCGGATCCAACACCTTTGAGTATTACCGCTAATACAAAAGGTGTCAATACTACGGCAAATGTTATTTTCCTTTCATCTGCTAATTCACTTTTTCAAGTAGGTGATAGACTTTATTACAAAGTTGTATCTAGTAATGCAATCCCTAGTCTTACTGGTAATGCATTTTACTATGTGACATTTGCCAATTCAACAGCTTTTGCTCTTTCTACAACAAAGACTGGTGCAAATATTGCGATTACAGAATCAAGAACTACCGATCCTTCTGAAAGCGGTCATACATTAACAGGTGATACTGCAACTGCTTTAATGTATTGTGATAATCAGATTGTTCGTGGTTCCGGAACACAATTAAATGATAGCGCGAATGGTTATGCAAATGGTGAATATATTAGAGTAGGCCCAAATGCTGCAAATAATATTAGAAGAGTGGCTAATAATGTAAATACCTCATTATTAATTGTAACTTCTCCATTTAATACTTTATTTACAGCAACTTCCAATTCTCATTTTAAAATGCCTGTTGTTGCTGAACCGATATCAATTGGTCCCACAACAGTTAGTGGTGCTATTTCAAATACAAATTTGTCGTCTATTAAAATAGGAATTACAAATTCAGCTTTAACCAGTACATATTTTACAGTCGGTGAAAAGGTCAATATGACTAATTCAAGTCGTATTAATCAAGGCGCGAATGCTATAATTGCATATTCAAATTCATCGACGGTTATTCTTTCTAGTGTATCTGGTACTTGGTCGGCAAATAGTGGTGGTGTTCAATTCTTTTTAAGTGGTGAATCTTCACAACAACTTTCACAAGTTAATGAATTAACTACTAATCCTAATATAACAGTTAGTAGTCCTACAGGAACATTTAAACTTAATTATCCAGTATTAATTAGATCAAGTGTAACTAATTTGTTAAGTGGTAATGCCTTTATAATAGCACAAAGTACTTTACCTAATGATCAAACGGAATATCAAATAGGCCCAACAGTAAAAGTTACCGGAGATGGATCAAATACGGTTGGAATTGCGATCGTTAATACAGGAATTAATTCAAGTTATGATATTATTGGTGTTGATGTTATTAATCCTGGTTCTGGATATACTCAAGCAAATATTAGCATATATGCAGGTTCCAATTATGGAAGCGGCGTAAATGCAACAGCTATAATCTCACCAATTAATGGTCACGGATATGATGCCGTAACAGAACTTGGTGGAAGATATGTTGGTATTGATGCTATATTTGATACAATCTCTAATGAAAATTATGATATTTTAGGATATGGTTCTTATAGAAAAGTAGGAATTTTGCAAAATCCACAATATAAAGATATTAAAGTTACTTTGACTGACTTTGATCGTGCTAATCTTACAATTAACCCATCAGGAATTCCAACATGGACTCCAGGGGAAGTTGTTTTACAATCTAATACTAATGCTGCTGGTGTTGTTGTATATGGTAATTCATCATTCCTTCAATTAAAAAATGTTAAGGGAACTTTTAATACCGCAAATACAATAAAAGGTTATTATTCTAATTCCACAGCAAATGTAATTTCATTCAGTACAATATATTTCCCTGTCGGAAATTCGGCTGATATAGTAACCGAATTAAATTCTGGTGCAACTGGTATTATAACAAGAGCTTTTAGTAATACAGTATATTCTATGAGTAATGTTGTAGGTCAATTCGCAACGAATGATGTTATGTATGATGGTATTGTAAATGCTTATGCTACTGTATCAAGCATTTACACAGCAAATGGAACAAAAGATGTTTCTTCAAGTTTTGGTAATAAGTTTAATCAAACGACAAGAATAACTCTTACAGCAAATACCGGTACATTCCTTGATAATGAAAATGTACAACAAGAAATATCACTTGCAAGTGGTAGAGTTATTTCTTCTTCATATGAAAAAGATCTTATAATTACAGGTATTAGTAGCGGCGGTTCATTTACTGTCGGTCAAACAATATTGGATACAACAACAAATGCATATGGTATTTGTACATTTGCAAATAGTACATATATAAAACTTACAAATATAAGTCAGAATCTGGCTTTTGGTACTACTCATACCATAAATAATGGATTGGGAGTTACAGCTACTATTTCTTCCGTTCTTCCAGTACTTGTTCTTAATAATATCTCTGATGTCAGTAGTTTCCAAACCAATAATCTTATTACCGGAATCACGTCAGGTGCTTCCGCAACTTGCAACAATTATGCGTTAATTACAAATCCAGATTTAGTAAGAGATACAGGTAAATTAATTTATTCAGAGAGTTTTACACCAGTAACACGAGCTGCTGCTACCAAAGAAGAATTCAAATTGGTAATAAAGTTTTAAGAGGACAGAATGGCATTAGATACAGATCTTTCACGTAAGCCGTATTTTGACGATTATGTTGTAACAAAAAACTTTTACCGTATACTATACAGACCTGCCGCGGCAGTTCAAGCACGCGAACTCAATCAAATGCAAACTATCATGCAAGATCAGATTGGTAAATTCGGTCGTTATGTTTTTAAAGAAGGTTCAGTTGTAGAAGGTTGTGCTTTTACCTTTGATAATGCATATAACTATGTAAAAATCGGGGATAATTATGCTAACAATTTTGCAATATCAAATATCAATGATTTTGTTGGTAAAATTGCGATTAATTCAAACGGACTTAAAGCTCGTGTTGTTAATGCATTAGGTGGTTACGAATCTGAAAATCCAAATTTAAATACATTATATGTTAAGTATATTAATTCCTCAACTTATTCCAATGGTGTTCAACAAACAGCATTTTCTAATTCCGAGGTAATCCAAATACAAACAGATTCTGCTGTAAATATTGGTAATACTATTGTAGCTACAGTAACAAATTCAACAGGTCAAGGGTATGCATTTACCACTACCGAAGGTGTTATTTTCAAAAAAGGCTTCTTTATTAGAGTTGAGCCGCAGACTCTGGTTGTTACCAGATATAATAATGTACCAGATGGTATTTCGGTTGGTTTTGAAGCAGATGAACAAATCATAACACCTGAAATTGATACTTCACTTCTTGATAATGCCGCAGGTTCACCAAATTATGATGCACCTGGTGCACATCGTTTAAAGTTAGTTCCTAATCTTATTACAAGAAGTTCTTCTGATATAGCAAATTCCACTTCATTTTTCTCAGTCTGTGATTTTAAGAACGGTCTTCCAGTAAGTATCAAGAATGATCCGCAACTTGCTGTTCTTGGAAAACAACTTGCTCAGCGAACATATGAAACAAATGGTGATTATGTAGTAAATCCATTCTTACTTACAGTTGATAATAGATATACAGATGGTGTTGCAAATACAAATTATTTAAATCTAGTTTCATCTGCAGGCGTCGGTTATGTAAAAGGCTCCAGAGTAGAATTTATTAATAATAATACAATCCCACTACGTAAAGGTACTGATTATGAAACTGTTGTCAATCAAATTATATCATCAAATTTTGGTTATTATTTCAATGTAACTGAATATTGTGGTGATTTTAATAATGATCAAATAGCGCAGATTGATCTACATCGCGAAGCAAAATATGCTATTAGAGATAGAGGATTTTTGAGTACTGGAATAACAACGGCTACAAAAATTGGTACCGCTTATTGCCGTGGTGTAGCATATAGTTCTGGAATTCCAGGAGCCGATGCTGTATATAGACTTTATATATTTAATATTAATATGCTTTCTGGCTATAGAATTGCAGATGTTCGTAGTGCCGTATATAAAACCGGAAGTACTTTAGCTATTGCCGATATTGTACTCACATATGATGCAGCATCAAGTTCAAACATTGCTGTAATCCAAGATTCCGCAAACGAACTTATGATTCACCCATTCGGCCAAAAAGCTTTAAAGCTTGATGGATTTTCAAGTAGTCAATATGTTTATAGAAATAAAGTAAGTCCACAAACATTTCAAACAAATGGTGCTGTTACCGTAAGTATATCAGCACCCGGGGAATCATTTCTTTATACGGGGCAATATTCACCTACAGCAGAAACTACTTTTATTGTAGTACCAACCACAAATGGTTATTCAACTTATAAAACAGGAAATGTAACAGTCACAAATAGTTCTGTGACTGTTACGGGTACTACGGGTACATTATTTTCATCTGAATATATTGTAGGTGATTATATCTATACAACGAATGGTATAGGTAGAATTTCGGCAATTGCAAATAATACATCAATGACTTTAGCTAGTATATTTGATGGTGCAACCGCCGGCAGTCCAATACAACATCAAAAAATTTGGCCTGCTGGTGTGCCTATAAATTTTGTGAATGCACCTTCAAGAACAATATCGGCAACAACCTCGACTGCAACATTGAGTTTAAACGAGTCAACTAATGGCACATTTAACTCAAGTTTCTATTTTGATGTGCTTCGTTCTGGTACAGACAGTGCTGGTGCAAAACCTATAAAAAAAGTAATAAATAAAAATTCATATGTCAAAATTAAAGTATCAAATAATGTTGGTGGTACTACTGGTCCATGGTGTCTAGGTATACCTGATGTACTAAAAATAAATCACGTATATGTAGGTAATGGAACTTATTCTTCCAATACTACCACAAATCCTGATCTTGTATCAAATTTTGTTTTGGATAATGGTCAACGCGATTCATTTTATAACTTAGCATATATCTCATCAAAAACACCAATAAGTAATAATGCTACACTTCTTATTTCTTTGGATAATTTTACTTTTGATACATCTGGTGGCGTTGGATTCTTTACTGCTAATTCATATCCGATTGATGATGCTAATACAGCAAATACAACCGCCATTCAAACATATCAGATACCGACTTATACCACAACTTCAGGTACTTTAATTGATCTTAGGGATTCTGTTGATTTCAGACCATACGCAGTAAATACTGCTATAGCTAATGCTTCATATTCAGATGTATCATCACTTAATCCAAATCCCGCAAATACTTTAACTCTTTATTCATATTCCATTAATGGTTCATATCTTCCAAGCCCGGATTCAAATTACCAGTCAACTATTCAACATTATCTACCAAGACAAGACAGAGTAGCATTAACTACATCGGGCGAAATTTTAATTACGGAAGGTATATCTTCTAATATACCAACACTTCCTGTTGAAGTACCAGGTACAATGACTATTGGTGCTGTTTCAATGACACCATATCCATCATTGAAACCTGCCGATGCAAGTAATATTAATCGTTATGATTATGCGGTACAAACGGTAATTCAACAAACCAAACGATATACAATGGCAGATATTGGTAAGATTTCAGGTCGTATTGATCGACTTGAATACTATACATCACTATCACTGCTTGAGCAATCAGCTTCATCATTACTTGTACGAAGTAATGCAACAGGACAGAATAGATTTAAAAATGGTATTCTAGTTGATCCGTTTAAAGATCATAATATTGGTAATACACTAGATTCAAATTATCGTATCGCTATTGATTCAAATAGAGGTGAGGCAAGACCTTTCTTTAAGAATTATGGTGTTACCATGGTTTTTGATAGTGCTGCATCTACCGCAGTAAAAGTAGGTGAAATAGTATTATTACCATATACATCAGTGGTTGAACAACAACAAGTATATGCTTCAAAATATAGAAATTGTATTGAAGGTAATATCTATAATTATAGAGGATCGGTAACTCTTGATCCACCAGCCGCAATTACTCCAGATCTTACAGTAAATCCTGATATCGTAAGTAATCTTGATCAATCATCAAATTGGATTAACGTTGCAAATTATATTTCAACTGCTTGGGGAACACAATGGGGTGCTTGGACTAACGTCGGTCAAGCGGCCTATGTTTCACAAGATAGTCAAACTTATCAAACGGGTCAGGCAACCAATCCCGACGGAAGTATTTCCCAGAGTTATCAAACACAAACGACCACAACACTATCACAGCAACAACAACAAGTCGGTCAGCAAATAACTACTACTCCATCCACTACTACAATTGCACTTGGTGATTTTGTAACGAATGTCTCTATTTTACCTTATGTAAAAGCAATGAATGTATTGTTTACTGCATCAGGAATGAAGCCCGGTACAAAATTATATGCTTATTTTAATGGTATTCCGGTTTTAAATCGCTGTATACCTGTAATACCATATAGTGGTTCTGTGTCAACCGTTGGTGGTATAGTGGTATCTTCAAATAATAAACCAGTTTGGAAAGATTCTGCGGGTAAATATTATGAATTTGTGTCCGGAAATTGGGGTGCTTCAATTACGGCTGATTCATCCGGAAATGTTTATGGTATATTCTCTATCCCGGATTCCACATTTAAATCTGGTGATCTTGAATTTAAATTAACAGATATTTCTAATCTAACACAGGGTGAATCGGCAGTTACAACACAAGCTACTACAATGTTTCTTGCAAGTCAACTTTCAGTACAAAAAAGTTCTGCTAAACTTCAAGTTAGATCGGCAACAATAAATACACAAGAAGTTGTACAAAATAGAACCATTCAGCAAAATACAGTTCAATATACTGACTTTACTCAATATATTCCGGCACCATATGTGGATCCGGGACCAGTTGACTACGGTTGGTATTCATATGGATCTGCCGATGGCGGCTCTGGTGGCGCCGAATAATTTTTGATTTATAGAAAATAAGAAGGAAAGTTTCATTAGATGAAACCAATTGCGCAAACATTTATAATTAATCAACCTGAAACTGGCGTTGAAGCAGTATTTTTAACGAGTGTTGATCTTTATTTTAAGGAAAAATCATCAACATATGGGGTCGAATTACAGATTCGTGAAACAACAAACGGTTATCCAAATCAGAATCAATTACCATATGCGTCAAAAATATTATCAGCTTCTAGTGTTAATATAAGTGAAAATGCTTCGTCTGCAACCAAGTTTACTTTTGATACACCTGTACTTGTAAGAACAAACGAACAGTTTGCACTTGCTGTTATTCCAGTAGGTGGTTCTAATAATTATACTATTTGGACGGCAGATTATAATCAGAAAGATGTAATTTCGGATGTTCCTATCCGTACTAATAATCAACTTGGATCTTTGTTTATCTCATCAAATGACCTAAATTTTACACCTATTCAGAGTGAAAGTATGAAGTATACTCTTTATACTGCTCAATTTACTTCCACTTCAGGTACTGCTGTATATCGTAATTCCGATAGTGATGCATTTGCTGTTACCGATATTATAGGTAATTTTGGTGTTGGTGAGCAAGTTGTTGTTGCAAATAATCTTCTTTCAATTGCTGCTATTACAAGTTCTGCATCGTTTACAAGTAATGAAATTGTAGTGCAACCAAATACTGCAACATCAATTTATAATGCTACTGCATATGGTACATATGTTGGATCCGAAAGTGGTAAGATTATATTGACGAATGTCGGTGGAGCATCACCATTTTCAAATACCGGCGGCGGTCTTAAAGGTTTAACATCTGCTGTAACTACTGCAAACTTTACCGGTATACCATCTTTAGCACCAGTCACATATTCAAATACCACAATTTTAGTACAAACTGCAAATTCAACTTTTGTCCCAGATTTTGTTATAGGTAATTATATTTACGTTGGTACAAATACAAGATCAACAATTAAAATTTTTAAAATAACTGATGTTGATGCTACCAATAAACTTTTGAAAGTGGATTCAAATATTACATTCAGTGATTCTGCCGCGCAGATTGGACGAGTTAGAGCTGATGCCAATCTTTATGGTTACTATTCAGCTGCTTCTAGAAATACAGATGGTGTGGTTGGTATGCTTTTAAATTATGTTACAGCAACATCGTCACAAAATTTTGCAAATGCAACTAATAATTTCCTGATTGGTCGTTCTTCTGGCGCTTCAGGAAGAAATCTTGGATTAGTAAATGCTTATTATAATTCCATCACATCTCAATTTACATCAATTTCACCAAAGCAAACATCTGAAGTATGGAGTTTTCAAGGTACTGATGCATCAAGTGGTAGTCTTGACGGATCTTATACATCACTTACACCAGATGTACCATACGAATTTATTGATAACAGACGAGTTATAGTTTCAAAAAGTTCAAATACAACTGGCAAATCTCTTACAATAACTTCAAGTCTTATTACCTCGAATAATAAGATTTCACCATATATTGATAGAATTCAAAACCAAGCTCATATGACCCGTAATATCACCAGACAGGGTTGGCAGCATAATGGTTATATTATTACTATTGCAAATTCATCTGCAAATGCTACCAATCAATTTTCCTTTGGTGATACTATTTGGCAATCAAATTCGACTGTTAATACAACAGCTACAATTGTTTATGCTAATTCATCAACCCTATATGTTGCAAATTTAGTTTCATCTAATTCCTCTAATATCCCAAAACTTAATGCGAATGGCACCAGTTATATTACAGATTCAACAAGTAGTGTTGTAGCTAATGTTACTGCAATTGTGGCTTATAATGAAGCAAGTAACATAAATCTTTCAAATGCCACTCGTTATATAAGTAAAAATGTTATTTTGGCTGATAAACAAGATGCTGAAGATTTAGTTACTTATATTGGTGCTTATAGACCACCCGGCACAGAATTTCAAGTATATGGTAAATTCTTAAGTAGTTCTGATGGTGATGTTTTTGGATCAAAAGATTGGTCTTTGTTGGTAGAAACTTCAAATCCAGCTACACGCTCTAGTATAATCAACCGTGATGATATTGTTGAATTGACTTATGATCTTCCTTCATCTGTCCAAGTATTCGGTGCAAGCGCAGTTGCAAATTCAGGTTCAGCTACTATTAAAATTGATTCAACGGCATCTTTTAGTCCAGGGCAATTTATATATTTTAGAGACAATGCTAATGGTTATTTTAATGTTAGACAGGTAGTTAATGTAACTAATTCTACATTTTTAACATTATCATCTACCCCTTCTGTAAATACCATAAATGCTTCTGTTGGATATATCCCAGAGCTGCAATCACAGTATGGCGCATTCAGATATACCAATAATTACAGTGTAGCTCGTTACACAACATCCGCCGATGGCGTTTTTGATAGGTTTAAAACTTTTGCCGTAAAAATTGTTCTTACTTCCGATACAGAAGTCGTTATACCAAGAATGACCGATATGCGATGCTTGGCACTTCAGGTATAATATGCAGTCTCTCCCAGAGTTCTTAAAAGTAAAAGATAAACCTGATCTTATTCGTGAAAAAAATAGTAGTGCTATTCTCAATACTAATTTGAGCGAGTTGAATAAATATAAGCAAGATCGTGAAGAAAAAATAAAGTTAAAAAAGTTGCTTGAAGAAAGTGACCAGATGAAAAATGATATAGAAGAAATCAAGTCTTTATTAAGACAATTGATAGGACAGATGTAAAACATGACTATTTTTGTATCCAATACCGGAAATACAGCTACTTTTTATTCTTGGTTAACAGCAACCAATTTACTTGCCACTATTGCATCTCAAAATGCGGTTACTGTAGACACAAGTCCTACCGGATCTAATTCCATCGGCAATGGTTATGTGGTTGGTTATTTTGGTGCAAATACACTTGTTGCTTATAATGGTATTGCAGGTGGTACTCTTAATACTGGTAATACACTTAATCTTCTTACAAATACTGCTTTTGTATACAGTGGTACAAATTTGGTTTCGTTTACCGCCAACAGTTTAACTTCAAATGTTTCTATTGTATCAAATGCAGTTAATATTATATCAGTGAGTGGTAATACCACTCTTGGTGGTATATTTTTAAATATTAATGCCACAACAACCAATATAAATTCAGCTACATTTTATGCTAATACTACTGCCACGATTACAGGTAATACCACATTAAAAGCAAATACTTCATTTGCTTCCTTTACACTTACTGGTAATACTTCAGCAGTTGTATTACTTGCAAATACATCAAATACCACTATCGTTGGTAATGTTTATTTGTCAAATACAGTAAATATTACTGGTGCCGCAATTCTTTCAAATACAATTTCAGTTACTGGCGCCGCAACACTTAGTAATACCTTAAACGTAACTGGCTTTGCTAATTTACAATCATCTGCGAATGTGGCAGGTTACTTAGGAGTAGTTGGTAATGCTAATGTTGGTGGTACGATTGGTGTTATCGGTGCCGCATCATTTAGTAATACTTTAAACGTAACTGGTGCGGCTAATCTTCAGTCATCTGCTAACGTTGGTGGTACTATTGGCGTTGTAGGTGCTGCATCATTTAGTAATACAATTTCCATTACAGGTAATGCCAACGTTGGTGGTACTATTGGTATTACAGGTGCTGCCAATATTGGTGGTACCATCGGTGTTGTAGGTGCCACAACTTTATCAAACACCTTAAATGTGGTAGGTGCTGCTAATTTACAATCATCTGCTAATGTGGCAACTTATTTGAGTGTAGGTGGTAATGCCAATGTCGGTGGCACTATTGGTATTGTAGGATCTACAACTTTATCAAATACTTTAAATGTTGTGGGAACCGCAAATCTCCAATCGGCAGCTAATATTGGTGGAAATTTAAGTGTTGCTGGTAATGCCAATGTCGGTGACACTATTTCAGTTACCGGCGCTACAACCTTATCCAATACTTTAAATGTGGTAGGTGCTGCTAATTTACAATCTTCCGCTAATATAGCAACTTATTTGGGAGTAGGTGGTAATGCTAATGTTGGTGGTACCATTGGTGTTGTAGGTAATGCGAATGTCGGTGGTACTATTTCAGTTACAGGTGCCGCAACATTTAGTAATACTTTAAATATAATAGGCGCTGCTAATTTACAATCATCTGCTAACGTTGCTGGATATTTGAGAGTAGTTGGTAATGTAACTTTTAGTAATACAATTTCAATTACAGGCGCCGCAAATGTTTTAAGCACAATTGGTGTTACAGGTGCTACAACTCTATCAAATACTTTAAATGTGGTAGGTGCTGTAAATCTTCAGTCATCTGCTAATATAGCAAGTTATTTGGGGGTAGTTGGTAACGCTAATGTCGGTGGTACTATTGGTATTGCAAGTAATGCTAACGTTGGTGGTACTATTGGTATTACAGGTGCTGCAACTTTATCCAATACCTTAAACGTAACTGGCGCCGCAAATCTTCAATCATCTGCTAATGTGGCAGGTTATTTGGGGGTAGTCGGTAATACTAATATTGGTGGTACTATTTCAGTTACCGGTGCTACAACTTTATCCAATACAATTTCAGTTGCTGGTGCGGCCAATGTTTTGAGTACTATGGGGGTTACAGGTGCTACAACTCTATCAAATACTTTAAATGTAGTAGGTGCCGCCAATTTACAATCGGCAGCTAATATTGGTGGGAATTTAGGTGTTGCTGGTAATGCTAACGTAGCTGGTAGTATGGACATTCGCGGAAATTTTACCGTTAATGGAAATATAACCGTCAACGGAAGTATGACTTACGTTGGATCAACTATCGGTAGTATTATTCCATCAACAATAAATTCCGATTATACCCTTGGAAATACAACTTATGTGTGGAAATATGGCTATTTTGAAACCGTTGTATCCGCAAATTTAATTTCAGCTTCCAATATTACTTCAACAGGTATTGCATCACTCAATACAGTAACTGTTGCAAATACATTTACAGTAACTAAAAGTGCTACACTCAATAATACTATTTCCGTTACAGGTAATGCAACTTTTAGTAATACAATTTCAGTCGCCGGTAATGCCAATGTTGGTGGTACCATTGGTGTTGTAGGTGCCACAACTTTATCCAATACTTTAAATGTGGTAGGTGCTGCTAATTTACAATCTTCCGCTAATATAGCAACTTATTTGGGAGTAGGTGGTAATGCTAATGTTGGTGGTACCATTGGTGTTGTAGATGCTGCAAGATTTAGTAATACGTTAAATGTAACTAATACTGTTACATTTAGTAATACTTTAAACGTAACTGGTGCTGCTAATCTTCAATCATCTGCAAATGTGGCAGGTTACTTGGGAGTAATTGGCAATACTAACGTTGGTGGTACTATTGGTGTTGTAGGTGCTGCATCATTTAGTAATACAATTTCTATTACAGGTAATGCCAACGTTGGTGGTAGTATTGGTGTTGTAGGTAATGCAAATGTTGGTGGTACCATCGGTGTTGTAGGTAATGCTACATTTAATAATACAATATCGGTTACTAATACAGCAACATTTTCAAATACTTTATCTGTTGCAGGTGTAACTACATTATCTGCAAACGCTGCAATTGCTGGCAGAGTAATATTAAACGGATTCAGCCATCTATTTGCAAATAGTTATACATTTGCAAATAGCACTACCCAAGCAAATATTGATACAGTACCCGCTACTTTATATAGTTCATTCGAATATATGATACAACTTTCAGATACTTCAACTGCAACAAAATATTATCATATGACTAAAATTCTCATTCTAAGTGATGGTGTAGTTCCATACATAACCGAATATGGCACGATGTTTAACAATTTGTCTCTTGGTACATTCAATGTATCTACCGGTGATGGCAACGTTGTGTTACAACTCACACCAACTACTGCTAATGTTGTCGCTAAATTCATCAGAACTTCTATAGTTCAATAAGAGGTTAACATGGCTTCAAAAATAAACGTTGTAATTGATCAAGGTACTACATTTAACACGATGTATACAATACACAATGCTGCTGATGAACCGATTGATTTTACTGGATACAGTGCCAATTCTCAAATGAGAAAATCTTATTCATCTTCGGTTGCATACGTTTTTGACGTTGGGTTAAATAGTAACGGGCAAATTACTATTTCAATGAATGCTGCCACTACAAATAGCGTTACAGCTGGTCGTTATGTTTATGATATCGAAGTCCAGGATTTGTCTGGTGTTAGATCTCGTATTGTTGAAGGAATAGTTACGGTAACACCACAAGTATCGAGGTAATATGACTTATATAGTTAAATCCGTAACAAACAATCAATACACTGTAAAAGTAGTAAATCAAAACGGTTCACTGCTTCAGGTACCAACGACAGTTCCTACTGTAACTACCTCTGCAATTTCTGATATTTCTAAATATTCTACAACAGTAGATATGTTGGCAAATGACACCACAACATATGCAAATGCAGTAACTTATGTCACAAGTAAGTCTTACGTCAACACTTCACAACTATCCGCAAATCTTATAAATTATCAGACAACGGCTGGTTTATCATCTAATGTCGCAATGTTGACTGCCAATAATGCAAATTATCTTGGCGGGACTATAGCGTCAAGTTATCAAACAACCGCAGGTCTAAGCGCCAACGTAGCTGCTTTGACTGCTAACAACTCTTTGTATCTTGGAAGTGTTGTTGCCGCTTCGTATGTTAATTCCGCACAATTGACTAGTAACCTTTCCAATTATCAAACAACAGCTGGTATGTCTAGTAATGTGGCAACGCTGACTGCTAATAATTCATTGTATCTAGGAACTGTTGCTGCAGCTTCATACGTTAACACTTCCGGCGCATACACTATTACCGGTATTCATACTTATAATGCTAATGTAACATTTGGTTCTACATCAGCAATTATTGCTAATAGTATTTTTGGTTCCGCAGGACAAGTACTTGCTTCAAATGGAACAGGTATGTACTGGTCAACTTTTTCGAGTGTTAATACCAATTTTCAATATGCTTGGTCAAATACTCAAACATTTTCAAATACAATCACTTTCACACAAGTAATAAATGGTACTGCCAATAATGCAAATTATCTTGGTGGTATTGCCGCGGCATCATATGTTAATTCTGCACAGCTGTCAAGTAATCTTGCACTTTATCAAACAACAGCAGGATTAAGCGCGAATGTAGCAACATTAACCGCCAACAACACATCGTTTGTTGGTTCAATATCAGCCGCTAACATTGTTTCAAACGCGCAATTACAATCTAATCTTGCAAACTATCAGACAACTACAGGTCTTTCCGCTAATGTAGCTAAATTAGATGCTAACAACGCATTGTATCTCGGTGGTATCATTGCTGCATCGTATGTTAATTCAGCACAGTTATCAAGCAATCTTACAAACTATCAGACGATAGCAGGATTAAGTGCTAATGTAGCAATATTAACTGCCAATAATACAAATTATCTTGGTGGTATTATTGCGGCTTCCTATGTTAATACTTCACAGCTGTCAGGTAATCTAACGAATTACCAAACTACGGCGGGGTTAAGTTCCAATGTTGCAACTTTAACTGCTAATAATTCTAGTTATCTTGGCGGTACTTTAGCCTCAGGTTACCAAACAACAGCAGGTCTATCAAGTAACGTAGCAACTTTAACTGCTAACAACTCATTGTATCTTGGTGGTACTCTAGCATCAGGTTACCAAACAACAGCAGGTCTATCAAGTAACGTAGCAACTTTAACTGCTAATAATACATCGTTCGTTGGTACTGTATCAGCCGCTAACGTGGTATCAAATGCTCAGTTACAAGCCAATTTAACAAACTATCAGACTACCGCCGGTTTATCAGCAAACGTTGCAACATTAACTTCAAACAATGCTGGTTATCTTGGTGGTATCATTGCCGCATCATATGTTAATTCAGCACAACTTTCATCCAATTTGGCTTTATACCAAACAACAGCTGGTTTGTCGGCTAACGTAGTAACGCTTACTGCCAACAATACTAATTTTGTAGGGTCAGTTTCTGCAGCAAATGTAATTTCGAACGCACAATTACAATCTAATCTAACGAATTATCAAACAACCGCAGGATTGAGCGCTAACGTAGCAAAACTAGACGCTAATAACGCTCTGTATCTAGGAACAGCAGCTGCAGCATCTTACGTTAACACTTCTGGCGCGTACACTATTACTGGTATTCATACGCATAACGCAAACGTAATATTTGGTTCTACTTCAGCAATTATCGCGAATGGCATTTTCGGAACTTCTGGTCAGCTATTAACTTCCAACGGCACAGGTTTGTATTGGTCGACTCCTGGCGCTGCGGGAGTTAATACTGCTGCACAATACTCGTGGTCGAACACTCAGACGTTTTCCAACACGATTACGTTCACGCAAGTAATAAATGGCACCGCGAACAACGCAAATTATCTTGGAGGAATTGCTGCAGCGTCGTATGTAAATTCGGCGCAACTATCAAGCAACCTTTCTAATTACCAAACAACGGCTGGATTAAGTTCTAACGTAGCAACGTTAACCGCTAATAATAGCAACAACTTCGGCGGCGCGTCGCTAACCACTATTCAGTCTCAGATTACCGGTAATGCTGGTACTGCTTATACTAATGCTGTGAATTACGTAACTGCGGCTGCTTACGTTAACACTGCGCAGCTTTCGGCGAATTTAACAAATTACCAAACGACTGCCGGATTGAGCGCAAACGTTGCCGTTTTGACCTCAAATAATTCGTTGTATCTCGGCGGAACTTTAGCGTCTGGTTATCAAACAACGGCTGGTCTTTCTGCTAATGTTGCTACACTTACGTCTAATAATGCATTATATCTCGGCGGTGTAATTGCTTCGTCGTATGTAAATTCGGCTCAACTTTCTTCAAATTTAAGTAATTACCAAACAACGGCTGGTTTAAGCGCGAATGTTGCTATTTTAACTTCAAACAATGCTGGCTATCTTGGCGGTATTATAGCATCAAGTTATGTTAATTCGGCGCAGCTATCAAGTAATTTAACAAATTACCAAACTACGGCTGGTTTGTCGGCTAACGTAGCTACCTTAACTGCTAATAATTCAAATTATTTGGGAACTGTTGCTGCTGCATCTTACGTTAACACGTCGGGTAATTACACTATTGCAGGTAATTTAAATTTTACTGGAACAAATAACTACTTCAGCGCTTTATATGCTGGAGCTAACGTTACCGTCAATGCTACAACATTGTTTGTTGGAAACGCTACAATTAACACCAGTATTACTTCAGGTCAGATTTCACTATCAGGTGTTACTGTTAACTCAACTTCCTATGGTGGTTCAGCAAACAATGCTTCTTATCTGGGAACTGTTGCAGCGTCTGCGTATCTTACCAATTCTGGTAATTATACAGTTTCTGGCAATCTTAACTTTACTGGTACAAATAATTACTTTAGTGCCTTATATACCGGCGCTAATGTAACTATCAACACATCAACAGTTTTTGTTGGTAATTCTTCCGTTAATACAAATATCACTGGTGGTCAGATATCTCTATCCGGCATTACAGCTAACTCTACAATTTACCAGGGAACGGCAAACAATGCCAATAATCTGAATGGACAGTTGGCATCATACTATACAAATGCTACAAACATTACCACTGGCACGTTGCCGTATGCCCAGCTTGACGCAAATGTTATTAATACATCCGCTAATTTCACTATTACCGGTATTCATACATATAATTCAAATATATTATTTGGATCCACAGCTGCAATTATTGCAAATAGTATTTTTGGTACCGCTGGGCAATTATTGACTTCAAACGGAACAGGTTTGTATTGGTCTAGCCCAGGCGCTGCGTCGCTTAATACAGCTGCTTCATACACTTGGACCAATACACAAACATTTAACGCAAACGTTATTCTTGGCGCCGGTTTATCTGCTAATGGATCTTACGGAACTACTGGTCAGTTATTGACCTCAAACGGAACAGCTACATATTGGAGCACAGTAACCGCAGGTGGTGGTGGCGGTAGTGCAAACTTTAACACAAACAATAACACCGCGATCGGATTTGCAGCAAATACAACTCTACAAGCTGCATACACAGCACCTGCAACCGCTGGTATACGTTATATTATCTACTCTGTGCACTTAACCAATATTGGTACTGCTAGTGCTAGCATTTCGGGTAGTTTCAACGGTACTACATACGCAAATATCGCGTTTGCGCAATCAGTTCCAATCCCGGTCAGTTCTTCTATTGAAATACTTAAGAAACCAAAGATTATGCAGCCATCAGATGTATTAAGACTACAGGCTAGTGCTGATGCAACTCTACATGCTACGATCTCGTATGAGACACAAACTAGTGCGGTGCTGTTTGGAACAGGTGTAAATATTACGTCTGCTGCAACATATACCGATTTATACACAGCAACTGGAGTTTGCGTAGTTGAAAGCGTTCTGTTGACTAACTATGATACTTTCTATGATGCTAAAGCTCGCGTGGTTTGGACGGACGCTTCAAATAACATTCAAGGTTATTACTGTTACGAATTGGTTATTCCTCAAGGTGCTACCGTGGAAGTTCTTGAAGCATCAAAAGGATTACCGAACGGCTACAAAGTTAGAGTGTATTGCGGCGTTGCAAACCGTTTACAAGCTATCATTGCTGGTAAGGTGGCTTGATAAATGAGCGTTAGTACCACAACCACAAAAGGTATTTGGAAATTACAAGACGTTAGAGATAACATTCTGAACAACATGTGGGTTAATTATGGTAATTTGTATGTTTGGGGTTTAGGATCTTCGGGTCAGTTGGGTGTTAATAACACTATTAGTTATTCTTCTCCGATTAAACTTTCGGGCGAATGGAATAATATATCTACAAGCATTACGCCGCATTCTATGGCTATAAGAACAGACGGCACTCTTTGGTCTTGGGGAAGTAATGTTTGCGGTCCATTGGGCGACGGAACTATTACTAATAGATCCTCTCCAGTTCAAATACCTGGTACCACTTGGAACGATATATCGGCGGGTTCTTGTTTTTCGTTAGCCAGAAAAACAGATGGCACTTTATGGGCTTGGGGAAGTAATGTTAATGGTCAATTAGGCGACAACACTACTGTATCTAAATCGTCGCCAGTTCAAATTCCTGGGACCACTTGGAACGATATATCTACAGGCGGTATTAATCTTAACGCCAATTCTTTAGCTAGAAAAACAGACGGAACTCTATGGGTTTGGGGTTATGGGTTGCAAGGACAATTAGGCGACAACACTACTGTATCTAAATCATCACCGGTTCAAATTCCTGGTACTACCTGGAACGATATATCGAGTGCACAGCTTTTCTTTTCTTTAGCCAGAAAAACGGATGGCACTCTATGGTCTTGGGGTTGTAATGTTAATGGTCAATTAGGTGATGGTACTGTTGTAAATAAATCGTCGCCAGTTCAAATTCCCGGAACCACTTGGAACGACATAGCAGCTAAATGTCATTCTTTAGCTAGAAAAACAGACGGCACTTTATGGGCTTGGGGATATAATCTTTGCGGTCCTATAGGTGACGGAACTGTTAGTAATAGATCATCACCAGTTCAAATTCCCGGAACCACTTGGAACGATATATCGGCGGGATGTCTTTTTTCGTTAGCCAGAAAAACAGATGGCACTTTATACGCTTGGGGATATAATATTTCCGGTCAATTAGGCGATAATACAGTCGTACCTAAATCGTCGCCAGTTCAAATACCTGGAACTTCTTGGAATAAAATATCAGCCGGCGGAACTCATACATTGGCTCTTCTTGTTTAAAGGATTAAATTTGGAATGAAATATTTTAAATTCACAATGGTTGACGCAAAAACTGGAATTTCTATTAACAGAGAAACTTCGTTGGAAGGACCTGTACTACCTCCTATTGATGGTCTTGAAGTGCTTTTCCAAGACACCGCAATTTCGGAATTTTGGTATGGCAGATCAGATTCTGATGAAGTGGTTGATAATCCAGAGAATCAAACTTGGGAACTTTCATTATCAGAATTTTCTGAAATTATTGAAATCACAATACAAAGATCAATTAATCGTCATAAAGACAATCTTTACGTCGCGGAAAAAGAAGCAAGAGATATTATCCTGGGAAAATATCATGCAACCGCTTCCCTCGCTGGTATTTACAAATACGATCAAGCAGTAGCATACCTAAAAGATTCCAATGTAGTCGGATCGGAACTTACTGTTGAAGCTAATGTCCGTGGGCTTTCACTCCATGACTTGGCTACCAAAATCAAAACGAATCATGAGACATTTAGATTGAAAGAAGCAACAATTGCCGGTATTCGTGGTATGTTGCTTGATAGGCTGAATGATTATACTTACAATGGAAACGCAGATCCTTGGGGCGCTTACCAAGAGTATTTAAGATTAGAGCAAGTCGGAACAATAACAGAAACGGTTTTTGAAGACGACAACGTGGTAGAAAAACAAGTGCCGGTCACCGCGTCTTATTACGGTTCTGATATTATAATAAGATTCACCTACAGGGATTAATCATGACCATCACGGTAAATAAATGTGGCGCATGGTTTCTTGATGAAGTTTATCAAAAAATAAATGCTGGGTACTATCCATATAAAGGATTAACCACAGATCCAAGTAATATATGGGGATGGGGAACAAACAATATAGGGCAATTAGGTATTAATGATACTATAAATCGCTCTTCTCCGGTTCAAATGTTAGGAAATAATTGGTGTGATGTGGCTGCTCAAGGTTGTTCTGTTTTAGCTAAACAAACTGATGGAACTTTATGGGCTTGGGGATTAGGTAATGCCGGACAACTGGGCGATAGCACGTGCATCAGTAAATCCTCGCCCATTCAAATTCCAGGCGCCACTTGGGCTTGTATATCCACAGGCGATAATTTTTCTTTAGCCACCAGAACAGATGGTACTTTATGGGCTTGGGGAATAGCATCAAGTGGACAGTTAGGCGACAATACTACAGTTAGTAAATCGTCGCCTATTCAAATTCCTGGTACCACTTGGAGTTCCGTGGGTACGGGTGCTCAAACCACGTTTGCTATTAAAACAGATGGCACTCTATGGGCTTGGGGCAGAAACGACGCCTATGGAGCTCTGGGAGACGGCACTGTTAACAGCAAATCTTCACCCGTTCAGATTCCAGGCACCACTTGGGCTGCTGTTATAGGCATGACCTCTTTTACGACTTTAGCCAGAAAAACTGATGGTACCTTATGGTCTTGGGGTTGTAATGTTAATGGTCAATTAGGCGATAATACAGTCGTACCTAAATCATCACCAGTTCAAATTCCTGGAACTACCTGGAATGACATAGCAGCAGGTTGTACCCACGGACTAGCCAGAAAAACAGATGGTACTTTATGGGCTTGGGGTTTAGGAACTTCGGGTCAGTTAGGAGATAATACCACTGTTAGTAGGTCATCACCAG